>Ga0137389_10000538_pt1 | contig 21008 bp, 20 predicted proteins | sample 15con2h14BmetaG_FD_104645 | JGI IMG/M metagenome (GOLD analysis project Ga0137389, IMG submission 104645) | Vadose zone soil microbial communities from Angelo Coast Range Reserve, California, USA - 15con2h1.4B metaG | ecosystem: Environmental > Terrestrial > Soil > Vadose zone > Saprolite...
CGCCGCGGCAGGCACTCAGCCCCTGGACAAAGACGACGCGTTTTATGTGGCCGTTTTCGAGCACGCGCTCGCCTTTTTCGGATCGCGCATCTTGCACCCCGCGCGTCCCGCTTTCCGCGACGCCGATCTGGCGGATTTGTTCGACGTGACTCGTGAAGACCTCGAACGCCAGACTTCGCTGCCCTTCGCCGATGCAGTCGATGCTCTCGACTTTCTGACCGAACATCGCGAACGCGATTTTTGCGCTGCGCAAGCTCCAGCCTTCGCCGGACGCAAGTACGAATACGCCGCCGAGCAACTCGGCTACCTCACCGGCAACGATCTCTACGATGCCTACCTCGAAGGCCGCCTGACCACCGCCGCCCTGCGCAAACTCTTCCTCACTCACATAGAAGAACCCGGGGTGGCCCGCGAAGCCTACGTTCAGCTACGAACGCGCCTGCGCTCCGGATGGCGCGCATAGCTTGGTCGTGTTCCAGCAGTGTGAAAGTTCTGGTTTTCCCTGTGTCACCCCTGTGCCCTCTGTGTCCCCTGTGGTTAAGGGTTCTCGCCTTTCTCGGCGTTCTCCCTCTCTCGGCGGTTCAAGGTTTCAGATTTTGCGGCCGCTGCGGTATCCTCACCTGTCTAATGCCTGACGACCTTCCACTCCAGTCCCAGACGCCCGACGCGCTCATGCTCTTCGGCTTCTGGTACCGCGCGCTCCCGGCGAATCACCTCCGCCGCGGACAGCTTGCCAAGACCATGCTGCTGGAACAGCCGCTAGTTATCGGACGCGACCAACCAGGCCAGCCCTTCGCTCTGCGCGACGCCTGCCCGCACCGCGGCATGCCGCTTTCCTGCGGACACTTCGACGGTCAACAAGTCGAATGCTGCTACCACGGCTGGAGATTCGACGCCCACTCCGGCCAGTGCCAGCTGATTCCGTCGCTTGTCCCCGAGCAAACGTTGAAGATCGACCGCATCTACGCCGGCAGCTATCCCTGCGAAGAGCGCGACGATTTCATCTGGGTCTTCATTCCTGATCCCGGCGCCACCGGCGCCGGATTCTCAAAGCCCGCACCCGCGCCCACGCCCTCCCCTGAGATTCCGAAATTCAGCGAGCATTACAAACTCGCCTATCTCACCGCCGACCTGCCTTGCTCCGTCGACCACGGCATCATCGGCCTGATGGATCCCGCGCACGGCCCCTTCGTCCATCAAGCGTGGTGGTGGCGCTCGCAAAAATCAATTCACGAGAAGCAAAAAAACTTCGAACCGATCCCCTACGGATTTCGCATGAGCGCCCACACGCCCAGCTCCAACAGCGCTCCCTACAAACTTCTGCGCCTCTACGCCGACGCCGATTCGATTACCACGACTATCGATTTCGTGCTGCCTAACCTGCGCTCGGAAATCATTCGCGCGGGCAAGTACTGGTTCTCCAGCCTGACCACTGTCACTCCAATCACGCGCAGCCAGTGCCGCATCGACGTAGTGGCCGCCTGGAATTTGTTTCGCTGGCTTCCCTTCGGTCCGCAGTTGCTGAAATTCGTCTTCGCAAAATTCGTGGAGCAAGACCGCCGCACCATGGAACTTCAGTCCGAGGGCTTAAAACACAACCCGCACCTCATGCTGATCGATGACGCCGACCGCCCCGCAAAGTGGTATTTCGGTTTGAAGAACGCAATGCTGGAAATGAAAAAGAACGGCGGCGAGTTCCGGCACCCGATGAGCGGGCCGGTGACGCTGAGGTGGAGAAGCTGAAGAAGGCAGGTCTCAGGTCTCAGAAACACCTTCACCCTAACCACCCAAGATCGAGTCGCGGAAGACCTGAGAACACCCGTCACCAGATAATCTTGAGTCCACTGTACAACCTGAATTTCTCGTCAGGCGTCACCACGGGGATCTTCTCACACAATGCCTGAGCGATGATTTGGCGATCAAAGGGATCGCCATGATGAAGCGGCAGTTCGAATAGTCGCAAGGCATGCTCGCCCGTATATGGCAGAAGGCGAATATCCAAGTCCTGAATCGCCTGACGCGCCATCGCGGCCGTGACTCTCAGCTTACCCAAGGATGCTTTGATGGCGATCTCGGTGATGGAAATCGCGCTTAACTCAAGAACGTTTCCCGGGTTCTCCAGCGTGGCCGCCGCGCGCTTGCTGAGCCGCTCCGGCGCCTCGACCGCGTAGATCAGAATTGCGGTGTCGAGAAGCAGGCGCACTTTGAATCTACCCGCGCCCCGCGAGGAAATCTTCCACCGCATCCTCGGTCATCGGCTTCCACCAGTCCGGATCGAACACCTGGATTTTGCCCTTCAGTGTCCCAAGCATTCGTTTCTTACGAGTCGGCTTTTTCGTGCGTACGATGTCCACTATGGGCACGCCCCGGCGGCAGATGGTCACCGGCTGTCCATCCTCAACCGCCTTAATCAATTCCGGCAGCTTGTTCTTGGCATCTGCGACGCTGACTTGCATATTCCAATTATAGCTATCTGAGATAGCTATGTCAAGATAGCTTCGGACTTCCTGAGACCCAACACCTGAGACCTACTCTCCCACCAGCCAGTCCATCGCCTCTTCCCGCGTCTTGAACGTCACAATCTCGCGTTGGGAAAAAGTCTCGAAGTTTTCCATGAACGCGTGCGGAATACTCTCCGTGCCGACCCACGCCGTCTTCTTCACAAACGGACGGTCAAGCGTCAGCACTTCTTTAAGCTTGGTAGCGACTGCATGATCTACTGTGGCGCCGGTGAAGTCACCGAGCGTGACTACCGATTGGCGCGCGTGTTGCGCCACCGTGATCCGCACCTGCTCAAGGAGAAGCTGCATCTCGTGTGCATTGGCATGCGAAAAGTCGAAGAGCAGAATCTGCTTGCCCTTGTGCTCGATGAAATGGATACGATCATCCATTGTGGGCACCGAATGGTTTTTCCCTGTGGTCCTCTGTGCTCCTCTGTGGTTAAGACTTTTCTCCACGACAGGGAACACCAGCGGAGCACACGGGACAATTACGTTAAAAGCGACTCCACGACCTTGTACACCGAGTCGAGCGCCGAGTCCAGCGCCGCCACATCTTTTCCGCCGGCTTCGGCCAGGTCCGGACGCCCGCCGCCTTTGCCGCCAACTTTTTCGGCCACCGCGCCCACCACTTTCCCCGCCTGAATGCGGCTGGTCAAATCTTTGGTGACGCCCGCAATCAACGAAACATTTCCGTCCGTAGCCGAGCCCACCACCACTACGCCCGATCCGAGTTTGTCGCGCAGTTGATCGACCAGCATCCGCAACTGCGCGCGCTCGAGATTATCCACGCGATGGGCAAGCACCTTGACCCCGCGAACTTCTTTGACTTTTTCGCTGATATTAGCCGTACTCGACGAAGCCGACTTCATCCGCGCCTGATCGAGTTCGCGCGCCAGGCGCTTGATCTCGGCGTCTTTCTTTTCCAGTTCCAATTTCAAGGCTTCGGCAGGAGAAGCCGGTATCCCTCCGGTTAAGGGCGCCCCATCCTTTCGCGTTTTTTGCGAAAGGGTGGGCCCCACAAGGCCAGCCACGACATTCTCCAGTTCGTGATCTCTACGAAAGTGCAGCAGCGAGCCTTCTCCAGTGACGGCCTCGATGCGCCGCACCCCAGATGACACGCTTCCCTCTTTCAAAATTTTGATCAGGCCGATCTCGCCGGTCTGCGCTGTGTGCGTGCCGCCGCAAAGTTCGGTCGAAAAATCGCCGATCTTGATCACGCGCACCTTATCGCCATACTTCTCGCCGAACAGGGCCATCGCGTGATAGTCGTTGATGGCCACGTCAATCGGGACATTCTCGATGACCTCGACTCGCTCGTTGCGCAGAACCTCTTTGTTGATCAGATCCTCAATATCCTGCAGCTCTTCTTCAGCGACGCCGGTGAAGTGCGAGAAATCAAAACGCAGATGGTTGGGAGCAACCAGCGATCCCGCCTGCTTGACATGCTTGCCCAATACTTCGCGCAGTCCGGCCTGAAGCAGATGGGTCGCGGTGTGATTACGCATGGTGGATTCGCGAATCGCGGTGTCAACGATGGCATCTACTTTCTGCCCAACGCGAATCACCTGCTTGGCAACGACCTGATGCGCGCGCACGCCCTGTACCGGGTAGTAGCATCCGGTCACGTCGGCGACGACGGTGTTGTGATTATCATCGGAGTAGAGCCATCCGCGGTCGCCGACCTGCCCGCCGGCTTCGGCGTAGAAGGGCGTGTGATCGAGGATGATCTCGCCGGAGTCTCCAGGTTTGAGTTCCTGCGCGCCTTGATTACCTTTGATGATAGCGAGCACTTCGCAGCCGTCAGAGCGCGTCTGGCGATAGCCTTCGAATTCAGACTTCGGGAGTTGCTGGTAGGCAGGATTGGCCGTCTGCTTGGCAGCGCCTCTCCAGGAAGCTCGGGCGCGGTCACGTTGCTCGGCCATGGCGCGGTCAAAACCCGCCTGATCGAAGGCGATGCCCTGGTCGCGGGCTGCGTCTTGCATAAAATCCAGCGGCATACCGAAGGTGTCATAGAGCTTAAAAGCGTCTTCCCCGGGCAATCTTCCCGAGCTTTGATCGAGAAGTTGCTCCAGCTTCTGCAAGCCAACATCTAGAGTGTGCGCGAATCGAGTTTCCTCCGCTAATACAATGGTCGAAACTCGGTCCGCGGTTTCCTTCAGCTCCGGATATGCGTCCTGCATCAGGCCGCGCACAGCAAAGACCATCTCGTGCAGGAAAGGCTTCGTCTGACCGAGCAGGCGGCCATGCGTGATGGCGCGGCGGATGATCTTACGCAGCACGTATCCGCGGCCTTCATTCAGAGGAATCACGCCGTCGGAAATCAAGAAAGTCGCAGCACGCGAATGGTCGGCGATCACGCGCAGAGACGCTGCCGACTTAGAGCCTGCGGAGCTTTGCTCGGCATGGACGGGCGAGGCGCCCGTTCCCACAGGGGCAGTGGCGCTCCCTGTGAGTTCCGCAGCGCGCTTGATCAGCGGCGTAAACAAATCGGTGTCGTAATTTGAAATCACACCCTGCAGCACCGCGGCCAGCCGTTCCAGTCCCATCCCCGTATCAATCGACGGCTTGGGCAGTGGATTCAGCTTCCCGCTCGAATCCCGGTCAAACTGCATGAACACCAAATTCCAGAGTTCCACATACCGTCCGCAATCGCAGCCAAACGCGCAATCTGAATGACTCTGGTCGCTGGCCGCCACGCCCATGTCGTAATGAATCTCGCTGCACGGCCCGCAGGGACCGGTGTCGCCCATCTGCCAGAAATTGTCTTTCGCGCCGAACTCGAAGATGCGATCTTTCGGAACACCCTGCCCGACCCACAGGTCGTAAGCTTCGGCATCGCGCGGAACTCCGTTTTCGCCTTTGAAGATCGTGACGTACAGCTTCCCCTTATCAATCCCAAACCATTCCGGCGAAGTAATCAACTCCCACGCGTAGGCGATTGCGTCTTTCTTGAAGTAGTCGCCAAACGAAAAATTTCCCAGCATCTCAAAAAACGTGTGGTGACGATTGGTGAAGCCAACATTTTCAAGATCATTGTGCTTGCCGCCCGCGCGCACGCATTTCTGGGAAGTCGTCGCCCGCGTGTAGTCGCGCTTTTCGAGGCCGAGGAAAACGTCCTTGAACTGGTTCATTCCGGCGTTGGTAAACAGCAGCGTCGGATCGTTCGCCGGGACGAGCAAAGAGGAATGCACCTCGCGGTGTCCCTTCTGAATGAAGAAGTCCAGGAACTTGCGGCGAATCTCGTTGCCTGTGAGCATGGAAAGTTTAATTCTAAATGAAAGGCAAATCTTCACCACAGGGGCAGCCCCCGACTTCGCTCAGGCAGGCTCCGGAGCACACGGGGAAGCACAGGGGAAGCCACCCTACCCATTGCCTCAACCAAATTGGTTATGCAATCCTCAGCAGGGCACTTTGGGAAGATTCCGTGCCTGGAGACGTCTGATGCCTTGCAATCCAGAAATTCTGAGACATGTTCCACTCTTTGCCTTACTCGACGACGAAGAAACCGCGGTTTTGGCCGGCCAGGTTGAGGTCAAGCAGTTTGCCGCCCGTCAGCGAATTTACAAGATGGGCGAACCGGGTGGCCGCGCCTACATCGTGGTCTCGGGCATGGTGCGGGTGACGACCGTCGACGAGGACCAACAGGAAGTGGTGATCGATGAACCCTCGCACGGAGAGTTCTTTGGTTTCGCTTCCATGTTGGAAGAAACCGCTCATCAGTCGGGCGCGATCGCTCTAGAGGAAACGGTCTGCATCGAGGTGGACCGGCACGACATTGCCGTCCTGCTCCAGCGCAAGCCCATGGCCGGAATGGATATGCTGGCCGTGCTGGGACGCCAGTTTCACTCCTCGCAAAAACTGGTGCGTGTGCGCGCTGCCCGCAACCCGAACGAAGTCATCGAGGAGAAAGAGACGTTTGGCGAGCGCGTCGCCGACCATGTCGCGAGTTTCGGAGGCTCCTGGACCTTCATCGGCTCGTTCGCGCTCGTCCTGATTGCCTATGCCTCGCTCAACGTAGGATTAGCGGCCCGCGCCTGGGACCGCTATCCTTTCATCCTGCTCAATCTGTTTCTCTCCATGTTGGCGGCGATTCAGGCGCCTGTCATCATGATGAGCCAGAACCGGCAGGATAAAAAAGACCGGTTGCGAGGCGAACTCGACTACGAAGTAAACCGCCGCGCGGAAGCCGAGATCCAAGGCCTGGCGCACAAAATCAACCTGATCGGCGACAAGATCGGGGACGTCGAGGACTTGCTCCGCAACCGGATCGAAAACTGAACGATTAGAGGATCGTGATCGCGGGTTTACTTCACTACGTCTTCGGTTTTCTCGGCGCCCTTCTTCACGCCGTGGCCGACCGCCTTGGTGCCTTTCTTTACGCCCTTCCCGGTGTCCTTGGCAACGGTCTTAGTGGCATCGCCGGTTTTGTCGGCGGCCTTTTCTGTGGCTTCGCCGGTCTTCACGGCCGCTTTCTTGGTGGCGTGCCCCGTCTTCTTCGCGGCGGATTCAGTGGTGTCTTCGGTTTTGTCGGCGGCCTTTTCCGTGGCGTGCCCCGTCTTCACGGCGGCTTTCTTGGTTGCTTTCCCGGTATCTTTAGCCGCGTCCTTCACGTCGGTTCCGACCTGGCCATACGAGAATGCAGTCAGAGCCAGTAGGGCTGCTGCGATCGTTAAACAGGACTTCGCTAAACAGGACTTCGCTAAACAGAACTTCGTTTTCATAGTTCCTCCAGAGGAATTGAAGAGTTCTTCAGTTGCAGAGTTCTATCAGAGAATGGAGACGGGCGCAACCATCATGAGTACACAACGGCAAGGACTTGGGTCCTGATTTCGCCCGAGCATCTGTTTCGAGTCGTCCTGGCTCAGTGAGAAGCCTCGGAAGTCTCGTTCTCAAGTTCGGTGAGAGTTTCTTCGTCCACGTCCCATTTTTTCAGGATCGTGAAGATGGTTTTTGATCCAAATCCGGCGCGCATTAACTGGCGGAAGATGCGCGCCGTCTGTTTCTGATCTTTGTCCTTGGGCTTCTGCAGGCGCTTGCGGCGTAGATAATCGCGGGCAAGAGTTTCCTCTTTCACGTCGTCATAGACGGAAGAAACGGCCTTCTCGATGACGTCGCCGTGCACTCCCTTGGCCCTCAGGTCGTTGACGACGCGCATGCGCCCGAATTTCTCGTTGTCACGGCGATACGACGAAAAGGCCGTCGCGTACTTGGCATCGTTCAGATAGCCCTGGTCTTTCAGTCGAACCACAATCAATTCCACCAGTGTCTTGCCGATTTCCGTATCGGCCTCCACCCGGTTCCGCAAGAGGCGTTTCATTTCCGCGACCGAGCGCATGCGGCGCCCGAGCGCACCTACGGCATAATCGTAAAGCTCCGCTTCGGTGAAGAGTTTTCTGGGACGGCCAAACGCCATATCTACACGATAGCGCGAGACGGGACTTGGGGGTTAGCGTTCCTCAGATCCAGCTTATTTTGGCGGCGCCGAACCAGGCGGCACGGCACTAGGAAAGGCCGGTGGTGGGGTCGCCACCAGCGGCATGCTCGCCGGGGGCGCACTCGCCCCAATCGGCGCGACCAGCACCGCTTTTACCGAGGGTGGCAACTTGTCGGCATTGGCTACCAAAAGGGCCAATTGCCACACCTGAGTTTCAGAAAGCGACTTGCTGAAACCGGGCATGCCGCTCAGGCGAATGCCGTTGAATATCTTCCAATAGCTTTCGCCCGGCTCATCGTCGGTCACGCCCTTTCCCTCGAACAGGAGCGGCGACTGCGGATACATTCCCGTCGCTATCGCTGTCTTCGGGGCCAGCGGCAAACCGTGGCAAACGGCGCAATGCTGCTTGTAAAGTTCGGCGCCCGCCAGGTAGTTGGCTTCGCTGGGCTGGATGGGGACATTCTTCGGCATGTCTTTTTTAATGCGCGCATTCAAAGCCTTGTGCGCGAAAAAAGCTTCGAAGGGGAAATCGGAATCGGTGGTGGCAACGGGAGCGCTGCCGCCCGCGACATACAGATAAACCCCAAAGGGCACGAGGAGGACACCGAGTAGCAGTCCGACGATGAATTTCACTGATTTGCCCCGCCTTTCTGAAGTTACAGACAAGTGACATACTTTAACATTACAAACGGCATCCAAACTGTTTTGATCGGAATAGAATCTTTCGGATGCCCCGGCTGCGAAAATGGCCGAAGGTCTTGTGAGAGGCCTCCGAAACGAGAAAACCATGCGAATTGTTAGCGCTGCGAGTGCGTTTCCCGAGCATTACTATTCCCAGGAGATGTTGCTGGCGGCCCTGCAGGAATACTGGGGCGATCAGATCGAAAACCCGCAGGTCTTGCGGCGTTTGCATCGTCACGTAGGCGTCGACGGACGATTTCTCTCCCTTCCCAAAGAAGAATATCTGAAGATGAAAACCTGGGGAGAGGCCAACCATCACTGGATTCGCACCACCAAAGAGTTGGGTGAGAAAGCGGTTCGGGGCGCGCTCGCGGACGCGGGTTTGAATGGCCACAAACTGGGGGCGTTCTTTTTTGTTTCGGTGACCGGCATCAGCAGTCCCTCGATTGACGCGCTGCTGATCAACCGGATGGGATTGTGCCGAAACATTCGCCGCGTTCCGATTTTCGGGCTGGGTTGTGTGGCGGGAGCGGCGGCCATTTCGCGCGCGGCCGATTATGTGCGCGCTTATCCTGACCAGGCCGCGCTGGTGCTATCGGTCGAACTCTGCTCGCTCACGCTGCAGCGCGAGGATGTCTCGATGGCCAACCTGATTTCGGCCGGGCTGTTCGGAGACGGCGCCGCCGCGGTGATCGTGGCCGGCGCCGATTGCGGGCTTTCCGGACCCAGCATCCTCGCAACCCGCTCCGTGTTCTATCCCAACACCGAAGAAATGATGGGCTGGGACGTATCGGAAAAGGGCTTTCGCATCGTTCTCTCTCGCGAAATTCCGGACCTGGTTCGAAAGAACTTGGCGCACGATCTTGACAATTTTCTTGCCGAGCGCGGATTGACTCGAGCCGACATCGGCAACTGGGCGCTGCATACCGGCGGGCCGAAGATTCTGGAGGCAACCGCCGAGGCCCTCGGCTTGAAGAATGGCGAACTCGACGTTTCCTGGCAATGCTTGCGCAGAACTGGCAACTTGTCGTCGGCTTCGGTGCTCGTGGTGCTTGAAGAAGTCATGAAGAATCACCGCCCGGAATCTGGCACGCTCGGCTTGCTCGCCGCGATGGGACCGGGATTCTGCTCGGAATTTGTTTTACTGAAATGGTAAGAGGGGATTCAGGTAGAAATCAAAAGTAAGAACTTCGTCCATAAGAGACTTATGGTGAGTAGTTTTCCGAATCCGGTGGATGTATTCGTAATCGGCGGCGGACCTGCCGGTCTGGCGACGGCCATCGCAGCGCGCCGTCGCGGTTTGACCGTGGTGCTGGCGGATGGTGCGGTTCCGCCGATTGACAAGCCCTGCGGCGAGGGACTGATGCCGGACGGGGTGGAAGCTCTGCACCAGCTCGGCATCACGATTCCCGAGGGCGATGCGTATCCCTTCGGCGGCATTCGTTTCGTGAGCGGCGGCGCAAAAGCCGAGGCTGCGTTCCCTCGCGGAACCGCGTACGGAATCCGCCGTACCAATCTGCACCGCGTCATGTTGGATCATGCGGCAGCGAGAGGCGTTCACATGCTGTGGCAGTCGGCGGTCACCGGCCTTCATCCGGAAGGTGCGCTGGTGGCGGGAGAATTGGTGCGTGCGCGATGGGTTGTGGGCGCAGACGGAAGCAGTTCCCGAGTCCGCGGATGGGCAAAGCTCGATCAACACGAACTGGATCCACGCCCGGAAAAGAATCTGCGGTTCGCGTTCCGGCGCCACTATCGCGTTGCGCCCTGGACCGGCTTCATGGAACTGCACTGGGGGCGTCACTGCCAGGTTTACGTCACGCCCGTCGCCCGCGAAGAAGTCTGTGTGGCGCTGATCTCGTCCAGCCCGAGGGTGCGGCTGGACAACGGACTCGACGAATTTCCAGAACTTTGCGCGCGCCTCGAAAACGCGGAACTCGCTTCCAGCGAACGGGGCGCGATCACCGTCACCCGAAGATTGCGGCGCGTGTACCGTGGCCGAACCGTGCTGGTGGGCGATGCCTCGGGCGGCGTGGACGCCATCACCGGAGAAGGTCTTTGCCTCACCTTTCGGCAAGCCGCGCTGCTCGGCGATTGCCTGGCGAGCGGAAACCTCGCTCGCTATCAAAAAGGTCATCGAGCGCTGATCCGCCGCCCCGCTCTGATGGCTCACATGATGTTGTTCATGGCCAGACACCGCCATCTGCGGCAACGCACCATGCAGGTATTCCAGTCGAGCCCCCGCTCATTTGCTGGAATGTTAGCCATGCACGTGGGCGAAGGCTCCGCGCGAGATCACATCTCTAACGGACTTGCCTTGGGGTGGGAACTGCTGAAGGCCTGACGCATCGCGGACTGCACGAACCTATCTCCGTTTCTAGATCGCCGTGGTTACCTGCTTCCGATTACCGGAAGTTACTAACAATTTTTACTGGCTCCGGCTGACTTCCACTCGCGCACGGGACATCTGCAACTTTTTTCACCTTCCCATTTCCACAATCTGTAAGGTGCTTGCTGCGGCGAGCCTGAGCTTGCGCGCCTATTGGCATCGTGGTTGCACGTTTAATTAGCGTCCCTCCCAGCAGGAAAGTTTGCCGAGATCAAGAGTAACCGAGATCGAGTTCGTTTTTTGGAGGATCGATTGTGTTAGGTCGCCGCTTTCTCTTGTCGCTGGTTATAGCCCTTTTCTTCTCGACGCTGGCCTCCGCCAATTCCACCACTGTCAACATGACGTCCCTTTACACTGGTACCAACGTCTCCGGTGGTTATCACACTTATCCCTACTATTTTTCGATCAACGGCGAGAAGGCCACGCCCATGATGAAGCACGCTCCGCCGAGCGGCCCACGCCCACAGGAATTCATCGGCTATCGAGGAACGCCTGTGTCCACGCCGGAACCCGCCAGCCTGATGTTGCTCTCGACGGGCCTGATCGGGATCGCAGGACTGGTGCGGCGCAAGCTGCGCGCCTAAATAAAGTTCCATTATTCACGGTTTCGCAAGCCAAGTTTTCCTCGTGCTTCTTTGATTGCCGCCATCAGCGCAAATCTGATGGCGGCTTTTTTCTTTGATCTCCTCGATTTCTGGCCGCGAGGAACCCTGTAACTTTCATCCGCTCGCCGCATCTCATGCCTGGCCCTGCGGAATCAGGGCGACGAATCGCTAACAATTCAACAACAGGAGATGTGTTCATGAAAAATATGTTTGTGAAATTGATGTCCACTATGATGCTGTTCGGCGCCCTGGCCTTCGCGCAATCGGGCGACGCCATGAAGCAAGACAACATGAAGAATGATCAGATGAAAAACGATCAGATGAAAGATGACCAGATGAAAGCCGGCGACTCCATGAAGAAGGACGACATGGCGAAAGATTCCAAGAAGAAAAAGTCTAAAAAGGCAAAGAAAGACGAGATGAAGAAGAAAGACGAAATGAAGTCTGACGACAGCATGAAGCACTAAGAATGGCAGGTCTCAGGTGTTAGGTGTTAGGCCTCAGGCAAGCCGGCGCGAACCGCTATTCCTGAGACCTAACGCCTGACACCTTTTCCCTACTCCTGATATTCCGGCTCGCGTTTCCATCCTGAAAGCATGGAGTAGAAATTTGCCCAGCCGTGCAGCACAACCATGATCAGATGTCCGGGAATAAACGCGAGGAAGCCGCACATGGCCGCGAAATGCCACACCCGCGTGAGATGAAATCCGCCGAACAGAAACGCCAGCCATGAGAACTGGACGGGCTTGTAAAGGACGATCCCAGTAAGCAGCGCCAGCGCGCCGAACAGAATGGTGGAAGTGTAAGCCAGTTTTTGCAGCGGGTTGTACTGACCCGTCGCCGCGGGCTTAGGACCAAAGAAAAAATAGTGCCGCGCCATCGGCCACACGCCTGGAATATCACTCAGCGTGAAGAGCATCGTGCGGTAGTGACCGCTGACGACTTGGTACACCACATAAACCACGCCGCTGACGGCAAAGAACCACATGAACGTGAAATGCCACTGCAGGGCTCCGCCGAGCCATCCGCCGAGCGTGAGCGACTTCGGTATATCGAGCAGAACTTTCTCTGGAATCTTCGTGCCGAAGCTGGGGAACGCGCGGAAAATCCGCAGCCCGCTTGCCACCAGCACGAACAGGCTGATGGCGGCGACCCAGTGAGTAATCCGAATCGCCAGCGGGTGCTCGTACGCGGCGCGGACCAGCGCAGGCTCTTCCGCTTTCGCGATGGGTTGGGCCGGCTCCGGTTCGGCGGCAACCATCTCCCGTTTCGCCACCGTTGATTCGACCGCGCCAGACTCGGCGTCCGCAGCTCGATCCGGCGGTGCGTCGGGTTGCTTTTTCTCCTCCTCGTTCGACATCACAGTCCTCCGAACCAGCTATAGCCCTGGTCTTCCCAGTAGCCGCTCCTGCCGGGCTTCAGAACATTGGTTACGCGGATGGTGTCCAGATACTTGGCCTGCTTGTATCCCAGCTTGGTCGCCATCTGCAGACGCAGCGGCGCGCCGTGCCCGCGATCGAGTGGCTGCCCGTACATCTCGTAACAGAGCAGCGACTGCGGATGCAACGCTGAAGCCATGTCGATCGACTCGTAGTAATCGTCGACGCACTCGACTTCCAAAAAACGCGCGCCGGTGTTCGCTCCCACCAGCGTTAGGAAGTTCGAGATGGGCGTCCCTCCGAACGCGCCGACTACGTCCCAGCCTTCGACGCACACGTGGCGCGTGTTCTGGTTGAGCTTCGGCAGTGCCTGGATCTGCGCCAGCTTGTATTCTCCTGGATGCTGTACGTCACCTTCGACGGTCAGCGTCCACTTCTCAAGATCAACTTCCGGGTCGAGCACGTCGTAGCCATTGTAGGGGAACTTCTCAAACGGCACCACGTCGGTATTCGAAAAGGTCTGGGCAAGATGCTGTGAACGAAACAGCGCGCCGGACGCCCAGTCGCCGAAGCGAACTCCGGCCGCAATCAGCCGGTCGCTCACCTTGGGAAACGCAAAGACGCCCAACGCCGCGACAGGCGCCAGTTTGAGCAGTTGCCGCCGGCTCCGCCGCTTGAGTTCCTTGTCTTCGAGACGAGTGATCATGTTGGTCCTTCCGGGAAAAACTCCCTCCGTAGAGACGGGGCTAGCCCCGTCTCACCATGCGCGGAGACGCGGCAAGACGCGGCGTCTCTACCGGAAATCAGGCATTCAATGAGCAGACGTTAGCACACAATGCGATGCGGAAGCGGAAGTTAAGTTTCAAGGTCGGCATTCGACGTCCGGCATTCGCGAGTGATAGCCGACACCCGATTTACGATTGGATTGATCGCCGCCACCCCCGTGTCACCCCGCACACGCCCGCGTTTCCGCAGACACGCAAGCCGCCTCGCGGCGATATTAACTGCATTGTTTTCAATAGGTTATGTCTGGCTCCCCGCTTGCTTTTTCTCTTGCGAGGGCATGGAGCAATCATGGAAACGATGCTGCAAGGTCTGGTAATCATCGGCGGTCTAACCTTCTCGCTGGCCGCGTCTCTGCTGATCGAAGAACTCATCTTCGGACAAATCGTCCGCGTGGCATTCGCGCGCCGCGCGGAATCTTCTAAACAGTTTTCCGAACACGCGCAAAAGAATTGAAAGGAGTACCACTATGCTGTTCCTGAAGTATTTGCTGTTGACTGCGGGAATCGCGATGTTCGTGATCGCCGCCGGAATTCTCACCTACGACGCTTACCTGCTGATTGCCTGGCAGCGCCGACGTTTAAATCTTGACCCTGCGGCAGGCGCGCCCGGACTTGCGCCCCCAATCCGATGGCGCACCTCGATTGCGTTCGCGATGCTTGCCTGGGCTCCTCTGCTCATCTCGGCTGGCATAGTGATCGTCCCCAGCGGAATGGCCGGCGTGCGCGTGAGTCAGACGAAAGGCACGCTTGCCGGAACTCTGTATCCCGGCGTGCACTTCGTCCTGCCGCTGATCGAGCGCGTCGAACTATTCAACACGCGCGACCAATTGTTCACCACCGGCATCAGTGAAGATTCGCTGGCCAAAGGAGCGGCGAAAGGCGAAGCGCTGCGTGTCCAGGCCCTGAATGTCCAAGCTAAAGAAGGACTCACCTTGGGCCTCGCCATCACCGTGCGTTACCAGCTCGACCCAAAGCGTCTCGACTACATTGAAGCCAATCTGCCGCAGCCTCTGGAAAAAGAGATCGTGCCGCCCGTGGTAGCTACTGCGTGGCGTGAACTGGTGCCGGGTTATACGGTTCGCGAAGTTTTCTCAGCTAAGCGCGAAGAAATTCGTCAGCGCTCCGCCGAAATCATTCGCAAGCGCCTCGCCGCCGACGGCATCGTGGTGAAGGAAGTCATGCTGCGTGATATCGAACTTCCTCATGAATATGCCGAGGGCCTCGAGTCGCTATTGCTGAAGGAACAAGAGAACGACCGCATGGGTGTCGAAACCGAGATCCACCAAAAGCAAGTGAAAGTCGCCGAGGCCGACGCCGAAGCAACCAAGGTTCAACAGGTAAAACAAGCCGAAGGACAAGCCGCCGTCCGCGTGCTGCAAGCCAAGGGCGAGTCTGATGCCATGCAGTACTTGCTCCCGCTAAAAGAGAAACAGATTCAGCAATCGAAGCTGGAAGCCGAAGCGCGCAAGGAAGCGACGGTCAAGAATGCCGAGGCTGCCGGCGAAGCCAAACTGATCGACAGCAAGGCCGAAGGCGAGCGCCGCAAACTGCTGGCGCAAGCCGAGGCCGAGCGCATTCGCTTGACCGCCTCCGCCGACGCAGAGCGTATGGCGAGCGAGGCCGCAATCCTGAAGCAGAATCCTCTGCTGATCAACAAAATCGTCGCCGAGCGTCTCTCCGACAAATTGCAGATCATGATGGTCCCGGCTGACGGCAAGTTTTTCTTCAACGACATAATGCACGGAATGAGCGCTCCGAACCATGTAAGCCAGGCGGAAGACGTGGAAACAGTGCCAGGCGGAAGACCGCAACAATAGGCGTGGAAACGGATTTCCCCTGTGTTCCCCCGTGTCCCCCCTGTGACCTCTGTGGTAAAGATTTTTTGAAGCCACAGGGAACACAGGGGGACACAGCGATCCACATGCCCGCGAGTGACGAGATGAACAGGCCGCTATCAATCACGCGCTATAATCAGCGCATTCCACACATGCGAGCGCGAGAGTCCACTCGAGAGTCCACTGGAACGTCCCGCGGTCTGCGGCTTGGTTGGCTGAGTTCGTTCTTACTAGCGACGGCTTTTCTTCCACCCTCGTCATTCGCTTCCGGCTTGGGAGACACCTCCCGCCAACTGGCGCACAAGATTGCCGCGGCCGCCGGGCCCGGGGCCTTCGCACTCGAGGTCACCAACCGTTCGTCGCTCGACGAAAAATCAGTGCGCGAAGTGCGCAGCGCGCTCGAAGCCCAGTTGCACGTCGAAGGCGTGAGCACCGCCAAAGCCGAGCAAGCGATGGGAACGGTCGAGGTCGTTCTCTCCGAGAGCCTGCGCGAATACGTTTGGACCGCCGCGATTGTGATTGGCTCCGACGAAAAGCGGGTCGCCCTGGTCTCGATGCCGCGATCGTCAACGGGAACAGGAACGCCATTCGCCGCCGCGTTGCCGATCGTTCTGAAAACAACTCTCCTGTTTGCTCAAGAACAACCGATACTCGACATCGCCCTGGTCGAAATGCCCGGAGGAGCTCGCCTGCTGGTCCTCAATGACGGCACGGTCGCGATCTATCGTCAGCGGGGAGCGAATCCAGCCGCACGCTGGGAATTAGAAACTTCGTTGTCCATCACTCACTCGCGCGTTTTTCCCCGCGATTTGCGTGGACGCCTGCTGTTGCGGCGCGATCACCTATTCGATGTTTACCTGCCCGGAACGTTTTGCCGATCGAACTCGGTCGCGTCGCTTACGCTAACCTGCAACGATACTGACGACCCGTGGCCCCTGACTCCCGACGACGGCAGCGTGCGCGCCTTCTTCGCGGCTTCGCGCAATTTCTTCACCGGAGCACTTTCTCCCGGCATCGGAAAGGTCTCCAACGTTCCGTCGTTCTATTCGGCGGCCGCGCTGCCGCGTTCGAATTACACGTTGTGGGTGCTCGCTGCGGTGGATGGATCGCTGCATCTTGTGGATGGAATGACGGACCAATTAATTCGCGGCGGCAAATGGGGAAGCGATCTGGCCGCGGCTCACTCCAGTTGCGGCACGGGCACACAGTTGCTCGCCTCCGAGAGCGGCGATGCGGAGCGCGACGGCCTGCGCGCATTCGAGGTCCCCGATCGCGATCCAGTGGCTGCCAGTTCAGCGGTAGAGTTCGACGGGCGAATCGTCGCGCTGTGGCCGGAAAGCGGCGGCAACGGCGCGGTCGCAATCGTAAAACGAAAAGACACGGGATGGTATGAAGCGTATCGCGTATCGTTTTCTTGCGGCAATTAGCGCCGCTCGTCTGGGGACAGTTCGTGTGGGGACGGGCGCCCTCGCCCGTCCAAGCCGAGCGAAGCTCGGCAGCTGCCTGCGTTCTAGACAACTTTGGATGCCGCAAAGCCTTCTGTATGCAACCCTGATGACGTTGACGTCAACAATCGCGCTAACGAACGCATCAGCAGAGACCCGTCCGCACTACGGCGGAACCCTGCGCGTCATGATGCAATCCGCGCCCAACGCGCTTGACCTTCCCGCAAACGCCACGCCCGCCGACTACTGGGACATTGCACGCACCCTCTCGGTCATCGGCGACACTCTCGTAAAACTGGACGCGCAAGGCCGCCCGCAGCCCGCGCTGGCCGTGGCGTGGCAGAGTGACCCGAGCGCCCGGCATTGGCAATTTACTGTGCGCCACGGAGTGAAGTTCCACGACGGCAGTGCGGCGTCGCCCGCAGCCATCGCGCAGATTCTTAGCGCACTCCATCCCGGCTGGACTGTGCGGGCATCGGCAGATTCGGTGTCAATAGATAGTGAGATACCCATGCCCTCGTTGCTCGCCGAACTCGCGCTGCCGCGCAGTCTCTTGCTCAAGCGCAGTAGTAGCGACAATCGACTCCCCACCGGCACCGGCCCATTCCTCGTCGCCGAGTGGCAGCCCGGGAAACGGCTCAAGCTCGCCGCCAACGAAGAGAGTTGGGCGGGGCGTCCTTTTGTCGACGCGATCGAGATCGAATTCGGCAAATCGCTGCGCGACCAGGCAATCGCACTCGAACTGGACAAGACCGACCTGATCGAGGCGGCCCCACAAGCAGCAAACGGATTGCAGCAGCTCGGCAGAGCTACATCGATGTCGCTGCCCGTGGAATTGCTCGCGCTGGTTTTCTCCGCGAACTCAAAGGCACAGGACCCTCGCCTTCGAGAAGCGCTGGCACTCGCGATTGATCGCAAACCCATCCAGTCCGTGCTGCTGAAAGGCGCGGGAGAACCCGCCGCCGGCATTCTTCCCAACTGGATGACTGGCTACAGCGCAGTCTTTTCCGCGCAGGTGAATCCGCAACGCGCCCGGACTCTCCTCGCCGGCTCGCGCCAACCCGCGCTCAATCTGAGTTACGATCCGAGAGACCCGCAAGCCCAGTTGATCGCCGAACGCATTGCGCTCAACGCGCGCGAAGTTGGCATCACCGTGCAAGTATCCTTGTCAGGAGCAGAGGACATCCGCCTGGTGCGAGCAGTGTTGCCGAGTCCCGATCCCGCCACGTCGCTCGGAGAAGCTGCGCGGCAAATGGGACTGCCGCAGCCCGCATTCCCCGCGACAGGTGGCAACTCTCTCGACGATCTGTATCAAGCCGAACGCAGTTTGCTCGATGGATACGCCGTCATCCCGCTCTTCCATCTGCCGGTGGCAACTGCGGCGAGTGTCCGCGTGCGCGGCTGGGAACCGGATCGACTGGGGGAGTGGAGCGGCGCGGGGCTTTCGCTGGCTGATCTTTGGTTGGCTGATGCCTCGCTCGCTGATCGGCGAACGGCAGATTCGCGCCCCGCAGATTCGCGCCCCAATGATGCGCGGCCCGAGGCCAGCTCGCGATGAGCTTCCGCAAGAAACTTCTTCTCTTGTTTGCGGCGACGGTGTTGCTCTGCGTCGCAGTCATTTCGGCGTCGGTGTACAGCACCATCCGGCGCTCGTTCGAGCAGGCGAATCAGGACCGCGCGAATGCCATCGCTGCTCAGTTTCGATCGGAGTTCCAGCGCCGAGGGTCCGAGGTTGTGCGCAAGGTCGAGTCGGTTGCCGCCGGCGAAACCGTTCAACACCTCGCTCTTGATATGAACCGCGGAGCCACCGACTCAGGCGAGTACGTAAGCGCGGCACACACGCTGGCCGGTCAGCAGCAGCTCGATTTTCTGGAACTCGTCGACTATCGCGGCACCATTCTTTCCTCTGCGCAGTGGCAGGCGAAGTTCGGATATCCCGAAGCCGCAATTCCCCAAGCCGCAATTCCCGAAGCTGCAACTTCCGCGGCGGCCGCCCCGGCCGGCGCGTTTCTAAAACGCGAAGAACTGCCGGATAGCGCAACCCTCGGCCTGTTTGCTGTGCGGACCGCGCGCGTCGGAGAACAACCTCTGTACGTGATTGGCGGCGAACGGCTTGACCAGGGCTTCCTCTCGACGCTCGACATCCCAACCGGCACACGCGTGCTGCTATATCAAAACTTGGCAACAAAATGGAATCCGAAATCGCTGCTCGATTTGAATGGACCGGCTGCGGGCGCCGAGAAGATCGCTCCGCTGGTCGCACAGGTTCGCGACACGCTGCAGGAATCTCAGGGCGTGATCCATTGGACTTCCGATCCCGCGGACGCCGAAGTTTTTCACGCCATCCCGCTGACCGGACCAACTCTCAACGGTGTGAATCGGAGTGCTGCAAATCAGACTGGCGCAAACCAGCAACTGATGGGCGTTCTGCTCGTCGGCAGTTCGCGGCGTCCGCTCATCGAATTGCAAAGGCAGGTCGTCTCCACGGCAATGCTGGTCGGCGGCGCGGGAATTTTGGTGGCGGTGCTGGCCAGCCTGTGGTTCGCAGCCCGCGTCACACGTCCAGTCGTGTCGCTGGCCGAGGCTGCTCGCCGGGTTGCGGCAGGTGATCTCGGCGCCAAGGTCGAAGTTGAATCGAGCGATGAACTAGGCGAACTGGCTGCATCGTTCAACCGCATGACGGAAGATCTCGCGCAGCAAAAAGACCGCACTCTGCAGGCCGAACGCGTCGCCGCATGGCGCGAACTGGCTCGGCGATTGGCTCACGAATTGAAGAATCCACTTTTCCCCTTGCAGGTCACGGTTGAGAATCTGATGCGTGCGAAACAAAAATCTCCCGAGATGTTCGAGGAAGTTTTTCACGAAGCAACCGCGACTCTGCTGGCGGAAATCAACAATCTGAAAACCATCATCGGCCGCTTCAGCGAATTCTCCCGGATGCCGCAACCCCAGCGCCGGCCGACGCAGGTGAACGATGTCGTCCGGTCGGTGTTGCGCGTCTTTCATGCGCAATTGCAAAATAGCGAGTTGCAGTATAGCGATAAGAATCAGATTGCAGTACACACCGCGCTGCCCGATGCGTTGCCCGAAATCTCAGCCGATCCCGATTTGCTGCATCGCGCGCTGCAGAACCTGGTGCTCAACGCGATCGATGCCATGCCGCAAGGCGGAGATCTGGCGATTCGCACCGCAACCCTGGGCGATCGCATTGAAATTTCCGTCTCCGATACCGGCTCCGGCCTGACCCAGGAAGAATGCGGCCGCTTGTTCACTCCTTATTACACGACTAAGCAGCATGGCACCGGGCTCGGGCTGGCGATTGTGCAGTCGGTAGTGAGCGATCACGGCGGCAAGATTTCCGTTGAAAGCACGAAAGAAAAAGGAACCACGTTCCGGATCGAAATACCGTGTGAGCCACAACCATGGCAAACTGGACAAATTTAATGGTCTCGATGGAGCGCCGGGCGTCCTCGCCCGGCCACGATGCCGCATATGTCGGCGGGAGACGGGCGAGAGCCTGCCCTGAGCGTGCCGAAGGGACGCCCGTCGCTCCATCGCTGTTGACTAGGAGAAAACCGTGGCGCAAAAAGCGCACTTACTGATCGTAGACGACGAAGCCAACACCCTGGCTTCGCTGTCGCGGGCATTTCGTCTGGAAGGCCATGAAGCCACCGTCTGCGACAACGCAAACAAGGCTCTGGAACTGGCCAAGTCGCAATCCTTCGACCTGATACTCTCCGACGTGGTGATGCCCGGCAAAGACGGCCTCACACTTCTCGAAGAACTCAAAGCGCAAGGCGTGCCGACCCCGGTTGTCATGATGTCGGGCCAGGCCCACATCGAGATGGCGGTACGCGCCACACGCCTCGGCGCGCTCGACTTCCTGGAAAAACCGATCTCCACCGAAAAACTGCTGCTTACCGTGGAGAACGCACTGAAGCTCGGCCGCCTCGAGCG
>Ga0137389_10000543_pt1 | contig 20970 bp, 15 predicted proteins | sample 15con2h14BmetaG_FD_104645 | JGI IMG/M metagenome (GOLD analysis project Ga0137389, IMG submission 104645) | Vadose zone soil microbial communities from Angelo Coast Range Reserve, California, USA - 15con2h1.4B metaG | ecosystem: Environmental > Terrestrial > Soil > Vadose zone > Saprolite...
ATCCGTACTGTGCAGATGAGAACTGGAATCGTGCTGAGTCCCAATGGCGGTGCTTTGGGCAAGATGCTGCCTCCGTTCAAGCTCGGCATCGGCGGGCGGGTTGGCGATGGGCATCAGTGGATGAGCTGGATTGATATCCAGGACATGGTGGGCGCGATTCATCACATTCTGAATAGCGATTTGCTGCATGGGCCGGTGAACTTGGTTGGACCCAGGCCGGTGACGAACCTGGAATTCACCAGGACCCTCGGCAGAGTGCTGTCACGGCCGACAATTCTTCCCGTGCCGAAGGCCGCGGTTCAACTCGCATTCGGGGAGATGGGTCGAGAGGTTCTGCTGGGAAGCCAGCGGGTGGAGCCGACTAAGCTGATTATGAGCGGGTATCCGTTTCGGTATCAGGAGTTGACGGGGTCTTTGCAGCATGTGCTCAAGGGTTAGCAGGCTCACCTCAGCGGCTTAAAGCCGTGTTGATTTGCGGCACTTAAGCCGCGGCTCGAAGCCGCGCCCTTTCAAAACAGGATCGTAGATCGGGTATCAGGAGTTGACGGCGTCTTTGCAGCATGTGCTCAAGGGCTAGCGGGGGGCGCAGAGACTCGCCTCAGCGGCTAAAGCCGCGGCTGATTTTGCGGCTTTACGGCGCGGCTTAAAGCCGCGCCCTTTCAAAACAGGATCGTAGATCGGGTATCAGGAGTTGACGGCGTCTTTGCAGCATGTGCTCAAAGGCTAGCGGGGGCGCAGAGACTCGCCTCAGCGGCTAAAGCCGCGGCTGATTTTGCGGCTTTACGCCGCGGCTCAAAGCTGCGCCCTTTCAAAACAGGATCGCAATGGAGTTTTTCAGCAAACTGCTTAATTAGGGGGCGCAGAACTTCCGCTTCCATCGCGTTGCCCCATCTCTTCCTGCAGCTTGGCCAGGAGTTGGGCGCGCTGCTCGGTGTTCAACTCGCGCTTCAATTCTTCCAACGCTAGAGCGACGATGTGGTAGTGGTGCGCTCCGGCGAACTTCGGGTCGGAGGTGATGTTGAGCCACAACTGGTGCATGAGTTCGACGTCCTGGGGCCGGAGGCGCGGAGTATGTGGACCGAGGGCATACTCACGGACGCCGTCGGGTCCAACTACCTCAAGCGTCAAGCGTGGACGCGGTTCGGGCAGGCGCTCCCAGGCATCGCCCGTAAGCTTGGCTTGCTCGTCGGCACTTAATTTGTTCGAGAGGCCACAGACAACGCGGCTGGAACCAAGGCGTTGCGCGGTGATCATGATGGCTTCGAAAACGTCGGTGGCTGGTACCACCAGCAGGTGGATGGGCTTGCCTTCTTTTTCTGCCACGGCCACGGCGGCGGTGAACAACTCCTGCTCGTAGTGATCGAAGACCTGGCTGGCTTCAAAGACCGTGCTGCCGCTGAAGGTGTGCTCGCGATGGTATAGGCGCGCACTCATCACGACCACGTCCTGCTTATTGGTATTGGTTTGGGCTAAGACTTGCCTCAAGTAGTAAAGGTTGCGGGGATCGCGCACCGCGACCAATATGTTGCCCGAGCGCACGCCCATGGCTCCGCTGCCGAGTTCCTGGTTGCCATACACGCGGAACTGGTCGAGTTGCTCCGGCTTGCCGTGACGCTCGCGGGCCGTACGACGCTCGGAGTAGGTAAAAACGGCGAAGAGGACAACGCTAAACGCCACTCCGGAAATTGTGGCTTCATACTTGGTGAAAAGGTTTATGACTGCGGTCGTTAATAGAATCAGGAAAATGATAATCACACCCAGCGGGATTTCCTTCCCAGCAATCCGCAGATTTCCTGGAACCTTCCACTGACGGTGCTCGGGTTCGGTGTAGCGCAGCACCAGCACTGCCAGGGCGTTCAGGGTGAAGCTCCAAATCACACCGAAGGCATACAGGCCTGCCAGGACGAACACATTGCCCTTGCTGAGAATGATGGTGGCGAACTGCAAAACCACGACCAGGTTGATCAGGCGATAGCTGGTGCCAAAGCGATGATGCGGGCGTTGAAACCAGGAGGTCAGGACTCCATCCTCGGCCAGCCGGTTTAGAACTCCGTTGGCGCCGACGATGGACGTGTTTTGCGCTCCCGCCAGGATGAGAACTCCCACCATCACTACAAATCCGTGGAAGATCAACCTCGCCCACAACGGGCCCCAGAGATACATCGCGATTCCACCGATAATGTTCGCAAAAAAACTGGGACGAACGCTGTCGGGAATGATCATTACGGCAAAAAACGAAACCAGCCCCGTAAAGAGCAGGCTATAGACGAAGATCACTATCCCGGTTTTCTTCAGGTTTCTCAGCTTGGGATGTTCGATCTCGCGGCTGACCTGCGCCAGGGTTTCTTCGCCACTCATGGCGAGCACCGAGTGCCCGAATCCGACAAAGAGAATGATCAGGGTTATGTGGCTGGCCCAGGTTCCGTAAAGCCAGCCCAGGGACTCGTGAGTCAGTGCCATCACTCCGGGGTGCAGGGGATTGGGCGGCAAGGGAGCAGGCGAATGCAGAAGCGTGAACGCACACCAAATAATCAGCATTACGACCATCACGGTGGTGATGGCCATGATTTGTAATGCCTTGCGGCTGGACTCGTGAATACCTTGAGTATTCTTCCACCAGAAGTAGATCACGATTATGACGGCTAAGCCTGCAGCAAAAGTATCGTCGGAGAAGTGCAGTGGATGATGGAGGCGCTCTGCGATCTCCTTGACGAAGCCTGCGAGATACTGCCCGGCAGAGACCGCGCTGATGGGGCCGGTAAGCACGTAGTCGAAGAGCAGGGCGGAGACGGAAAACTTTGCGAGACCACCGCCCATGGCGGTCTTAACCACGCGGTAAACACCACCGCGCACGAACATGGCGCTGGATTCGATATAAAGCGCACGGACAGCAGTGCTGAACAGCATCACCGCCAAAATGAACCACGGAGCGCTTTTGCCTATAACTTTCTCGCTGTCGCCCGCGACATAGTAGGCGGACGATGCCAGGTCGGAGAGCACGATGGCAGCGGCGCGCCAGAAGGAAATGAAGGTCAGCATCACCGTGGTGGCGACGAAGACCTTTACTGCCGCTTTGGAACCTTCTGCCGATGTGGCCATCTTCAGATGATTGCTTGGACTGCTTTATCGGGTAAACCTATTGAAGATAGCACAGGGGAAAGGGGATTCGTTCGGGGCGGGATAGCGGGCGCCGTCTTAAATTAAGACACTACCGGATAGCGGGTCCGCGGGGCTCGTGACCAGTTCGGCCTGGCTGCGCCGCGGCCGGACAGCCGAGGCGGCTGTCTCTACGTGTGCAGATATGATGCCTGCTATTTTTAGTGTTGGTCGCGACGGATTGGGGCGAGGTACGTGTGGGTGATGCGGTCGTGCCAGCACAGGCTGTCTTCATCGAGGAAGACCCAGGCGTATCCCATGCCAAGGGAGACGGCGGACAGGTAGGATGCCAGGACGCGCCAGCGGCGAAGGCGGCGGGTGGTCAATGTGCCGTCGAAGCGATTGATTTCCAGCCCGGCCAGACGCAATCCCGTTGTGCTGCCGGAATACACGATCAAAAGATATTGGTAGGCTGCCCAGATCAGGCTCGGAACTGCGGCGGCAAGTCCCAGAATCTGAAATCGCGGCGGCCGGATCGCGGCCACTTTCCAGAAAATAAATCCGAAAAGAGCGGAAGCTGCCGCGATGATGAATCCGTCCACCGCGGTCGCGAGCAGGCGTCTCGCCAGGGGAGCGCTTTGCAGCGGAATTTCAATTCCGGGGCGTTTTTCTACTTCATCGCGCTGGGCTGCCTCCATGGTGATTCCGCCCAGAGCGGGCGGAGGAGTCGCGACTTCGGGGACGTCGAGAATCCGCGGATGGTTGGTCACCGGCTCGGCCAGTTCATCCGATGGCGGTGCAGGTGCTATTTCGGCGGAGCGCGGGAACTCAATGATCTTCGCTCCTGCGCCCGTGTGCTCCGGAGTCGGGCTTGGAGCGCGGGAGGGCGCGGCGGCGGACATCGCCGGTGGTGATGAAGGCGAAGCCTCCGCGCGTAAAGCAGGCGAAGCAGGCTCGGCCCAATCCCGGGCAAGCGCTTGACTTGAGACCGCGTCGAAGAAGGCATTCGCTGAAGGCACAGGGCCGTTCGATCCCGTGCTGCGCAATGGATCTTCAAAGGGCAGCCGCAGCGAGGGATAACGGGGTGGACTAGCCTTTCGGCGCGAGCGGTACTGGCTGAGGCGCGCTGAAAGTTGCTCGCGCCAGGCGGAGGGATATTGGGTTACTTCGGGCGATGCGCCAGGACTTTCGCCCACGTCCGCGAGGTTTCCTGTGGTTTCCGAGGGCGAGGCTTGCTGATGTGTCTCGTCCTCATCCGCGACACTCGTCCGAGAAGAGACTAGAGCACCGGAAGATGCGAAGTTGTCGGTCGCGTCCGACATCCAGCGCGGCGGGGCAGCGGCATCGGGCTCTGGGGAGCAGCGGCAGATATCACCGCACAACGGACAATTCATGGGCCAAGTCTTTTACGATCACGCCAGAAGTCAGAGCAACACGTACAACCGTCGACCGATGCGCGGAATCCTAGCCTTTTTCGCCACTTTTCCTGCGGGGCGGCGCCGTGCTAAGTTCACGATGCCGCGAAAATCAGGGCCGAAGGCGCTGGTCGCGCTTCCGACGATCGTCCCAATGATCTTCTATCGATGATCTGGTTATCAATGATCTGGTTTCGATGAACGCTCGCAACAGATTCCTTATCACGGCGGCGTTGCTTTGTCACCTGCTTCTCGTCGCTCCGTTAGTTACCAGCCAGTTGCACTCTGGCGCAAATGGCTCCTCACCGCAGAAAAACGCGGGCGCATCTGTTCCGGATACTCCTTGTGCGAAGCAGGCGGCCGAATCTCTGGAAAAAGATTTCCTCATCTGCGCCATCCGGCAAGAGAAGGACGGGCCTTTATACAAATTGAGTGGGGACGTTGAGATCCACTACCAGACTTACGTCCTGCGGGCCGACGAAGCGACCTACAATTCCGACACCGGCGAGGCTACAGGGACTGGGCACTTCAGCCTGGATGGAGGGCCGAACGATGACCACATCAAGGCCAGCCACGGAAACTACAACGTGGTCGCGGAAACCGGCCGCTTTTACGATGTCAACGCGACAACTGGACTGCGCTTTCGGGGAAGCCGGACGGTGCTTACGTCAACCGCCCCTTTCGCATTTAGTGGACGCCTTGTGGAAAAGACTTCTCCCGACCACTACGTGGTCTACGATGGCACCATTACGACCTGCGAACTGCCAAACCCGAAGTGGCAGTTCAAGGCGCGTAAAGTCATTGTCGACGTGGGCGGGAATGCGACCATTCACCACAGTGCGTTTCTTCTGCATGGGCTTCCGGTTTTGTATCTTCCCTACGCGACGCATCCCGTGAACCGGGAAGCCCGAGAAACCGGATTCCTGATGCCGACGCTTGGGCGGTCCTCGACGAGGGGGGAAACAATCGGCGACTCGTTTTACTGGGCCATCAATCGCAGTATGGACACCACCCTGGGCGCTGAGTACTACTCGAGGCGCGGATGGGCACAACGGGGCGAGTTTCGCGCGCGTCCCAGTGATACTTCTTACGTCGACCTGAGTTATTTTGGCGTGATCGACCGGGGGATCGGCTCGCCGCCGGTGCGGCAGGGCGGCGAGAATGCGCGTCTCACTGCCGAGGGAAATCTGGGTGGGTTTCGCAGCGTGGCAAATATCGACTACCTGAGTTCATTCATATTCCGTTTGGCCTTCAATGAAGTCTTTAGCCAGGCGGTGAACTCGGAGGTAAAGTCGCAAGCGTTCCTTACCAAATCCAGACATGGATTCTTCTACGGAGGGATGGTCGAACGCTATCAGAACTTTGAGTTGCAGCCGAATCCCCAGGCCGGCGTCACGGGAACAAATCTAACTGCCGACCACGACATTCGAATCCTGCACGCGCCCAGCCTCGACATCGAGAGCGTGGATCACAGGCTGGGGCGCTCGCCTTTCTACTGGTCTTTCGACACATCGTTCGGAGGTTTGGCGCGCAGCGAACCGGAAGTGTGCCCTACCCAGGCCGGGCTGGCACCGATTTGCACGCCGGCCTTCCGCACCGGCAATCTGCTGGGGCGCTTCGATCTGAATCCGCAGATCTCGGCACCGCTGTTGTTTGGAGGATGGTCATTGCGCCCAGTTCTTACTTTGCACGACACGTATTACACCGAGCGGCTGATTCCCGGAGATCCTCGGACAGCTCAGGCGAACGCCGTCAACCGCAAGGCCCTCGAAACTACGGTGGAGTTCCGTCCGCCGCCGGTGGAGCGTGTGTTCGATGGTGAATTCCTGGGACAGAAATGGAAGCATGTCATCGAGCCGCGAGTGGTGTACCGCTATGTCACAGGAGTGAATAACTTCGCGAACATCCTGCGTTTCGATGAGCGCGACATACTGAGCAACACGCACGAGGTTGAGTATGGGTTTGTGACCCGGCTGTACGCGAAGCGAAAAAATACGGCCATCGAAGAGTGCGGAGCCAGCATGGCTTTGTTGACTGTGGGCGCCGCCGCGCCGGAGCAAAGCGTGCCCTGGGAGCGCTACAAGACGCGGGATGAGGGATGCCGGCCCGCGCCGCAGGTCCGCGAGGTGGCGAGCTGGGAAATCGCGCAGAAGTACTTCGTCGACCCAACATTCGGCGGGGCGGTGAGTTCAGGGCAGCGCAACGTCTTCACCACGACGGAAGATCTGACCGGGATCGCGTTTGTGACGGTACCGCGGCATCTCTCGCCCATCGTTTCGCGCCTGCGAGTGGAGACCAGCGAGCGGACGGATACGGAATGGGACATGGATTACGACTTCCAGTTGGGACGCATCAATGCCAGCACCCTGCTGGCGAACTACCATGTGGGACCGTTTACCGTCGGCGGCGGAGATGCCTTCCTGCAAGTTCCGCAGCCGCCCACCCCCACGCTCCCAGCCTTCACCCAGAAGTTCCAGCAGTTCCGGGTGGCGCTGGGGTACGGCGGCCTTAACAAACGTGGCTTCAGTGCGGCCAGCAGTTTTGGTATTGATGCCGAGAAGGGACGCCTGCAGTTTGCGACGGCCCAGACCACGTACAACTGGGACTGCTGCGGGGTGACGCTGGAGTACCGGCGATTCTCCATCGCGAACGTGCGTAATGAGAACCTGTTTCGTTTTACGTTCAGCCTGGCGAATATTGCTACTTTTGGAAACCTGCGGCGGCAGGAGCGGTTGTTTTAACGGGTTTGCGTCGATAACGACTCTGTACCTCGGCGGCTGCACAGATTGCCAAGAACGTCACTTCGCAGACCGGATGTGACCTCAGCTAAAAGCCACGGGTGATTTTGCGGCACTTACGGCGCGGCTTGAAGCCGCGCCCTTTCAAGACAAAACCGCAATCGAGTTTTCTAGCAAACTGTGAAACTGCTTGTAGGAATGCCACCGGTCCCAGCGTTGGAAGCGCTGCGCCATTCCAAGAACTCGACCTCTCTCTCCCAGGTTTCAGGGCAAGAACTGTTACCATATCTGTTATGCAGCCGCCGGACAACAGCGTCGACTCGAGGGTTTGGTTGCTCCGTGATGGCCTTCACCGACTCGGCCGCGTCTTGGTTGCCTACTCCGGAGGCGTCGACTCGGCCTATCTTGCATGGATCACTCGTCAGGTACTTGCAAGCGACATGCTGGCGATCATTGCCGACTCGCCCAGCCTCGCTCGCAGCCAACTTGCGGATGCGCTGGCGTTTGCTAAGGAGCAGGACATTCCCGTCGAGGTGATTGCGACCTCGGAACTCGACCGTCCCGACTACGTCCGCAATGACGGGCAACGATGCTTTCACTGCAAAGATGAACTCTTCACCGTGATGGAGGAAGTTCGAGCCGCCCGCGGCTTTGACACCATCGCGTACGGCGTGAATGTGGACGATCAGGATGACTTCCGCCCGGGCCAGCAAGCTGCACGGGAACACCATGTCGCGGCTCCACTCCTTGATGCGAGGCTTACGAAGCAGGAGATTCGCGAATTGGCCTGCCAGGCGGGGCTGAGAATCTGGGACAAACCTGCGTCGGCGTGCCTCTCGTCCCGCATCGAGTATGGGCGACCGGTGACTCCCGAAGCTTTGGCGATGGTCGAGCAAGGTGAAGAGGCGATCCGCGCGCTGGGCTTTCGGCAGTTTCGCGTGCGCCATCACGGAGAGATCGTGCGCATCGAGATTGCCCGGGAGGAACTGGAGCGTGCGCTCGATCCTGTCATGGCAGCCGAGTTCACGAGGATCTTTAAGGCGCTCGGCTTTAGATTCGTGACGCTCGACCTGGAAGGATTCCGTTCGGGGTCGATGAACTCTTTGCTGCCCGCGGAGCAGCTTCGCCGCGCCGGTTGATCCATATATCACTTCCTGCTCAGCCAGCGCGGATTCGACGCAAATTTCGTGCCCTTTTCCCCTGTCGCCGCACAGGCGTTGAGTGCACGCCGTGTGAGATAATCAAAGCTCAATCTCCAATGCTGAGGCGGCTTTTGGTGACTTTAATTCGGCGTTCTTTTCTTGTTCTCATTCTGATCTGCCTGGGCTGTGTAGCCCAGTCCACTCCATCTGACCTTGCCAAAAGGATCGAGCGGCAAGTTCGGGCGGCGTATAGCATCCCGTCGGAAGTGAATATCACCGTGGGCGAGGTTACGCCCAGCACGGAGTGGCCTAACTACGACTCGGTGACCGTGACCATCGCCGGGGGCGATGGCAAAAAGTCCGATTACAAATTCCTGGTCTCGAAAGACCGCAACACCATGTTGCGACTGGTCAAGTTTGACCTGAGCAAGGATCCGTTTGCCGAGATGATGAGTAAGATCGATGTGACCGGGCGGCCGATCCGTGGGGCCAAGGGAGCGAAGGTCACGGTGATCAACTTCGATGACTTTGAATGCCCTTTCTGCTCGCGGATGCACCAGACGTTGTTTCCCCAACTCCTGAAAGAATATGGCGATCGCGTGACCTTCATTTACAAGGACTATCCGCTGGTGGAGATCCATCCCTGGGCAACGCACGCCGCGGTCGACGCGAACTGCCTGGCGGCACAGAACGGCGACGCCTATTGGGATTTCGCCGATTACATCCACGCGAATCAGCGTGATGTCAGCAATGAAAAAACGCCGGGTGCGCGCTTTGCCGCGATCGATAAGATGACGATGCTGCAGGGACAGAAGCACAATGTGGACGCGGAGAAGCTGCAGGCCTGCATCAAGGCGCAGGACGAAGGCGCTGTAAAGGCATCGATGAAAGAGGCCGAGGGAGTTGGCGTTTCGGCTACGCCCACGATATTTATCAACGGACAAAAGATTGATGGCGCAGTGCCCATTGGCGAGGTTCGTGCCGCGCTCGATCGGGCGTTGAAGGATGCGGGCCAGCCTGTACCGGCTCATATCCCAGATGCTCCGTCAGCTTCCAATTAATTGAGTGGAGTTGTTTCCCCTGCTCCCAGGTCTTCGTTTGCTTAGCTTTGCGAATCGAGAATCGTTTGTCCCAAATATAGCGGATTGCCTTTGAGGGAGAGATCCTTTGAGAAGAAACTCGCTTTTTGTGCGGATGAGCACGGCGCTGGTCACCCTATTGACGCTGGCGACGTTGGTCGGCTGTAAGTCTCAAGTGGGTGGCGATGTGATGGCTACGGTCGATGGGCGGAAGATTTTCCGCTCTGACGTAGACAAGTACTACGAGAACCAGGTTGCGTCGGCACAGCAGCGACCGTCGGGTGAGCAGGCGACGACCTTGCGGCTGAACATCCTGCACCAGCTCATCGACGACGAGATCCTGATGCGGCGTGCCGAGAAGCTTGGCCTGCTGGCCACGGATGACGAGGTTGACCGCAAGTTCAACGAGATCAAGTCTCCTTTTTCCCAGGAGGAATTCGAGCAGCGTCTCAAGGATAAGAAGCTGACGCTGGCGGACTTCAAGCGCGACATCCGGCGGTCGATTACGGTCGAGAAGGTGATGAACAAGGAAGTGTCATCGAAGATCAACGTCACTGACCAGGACATTACCGGCTATTACAATGCGCATAAATCCGAGTTCAACCTGATCGAGCCGCAATATCATCTGGCGCAGATTCTGGTGACGCCGACTCCGAATCCGCAAGTGCACAACCAGAACGCAAAGGCACAAAACGAAGCGGACGCGCGCAAGAAAATTCAGATGATCGCCAACCGCCTGGACAGCGGCGAGGATTTCGCTACGCTGGCCATGAACTATTCCGAAGATCCGGAGACTTCCGGGAATGGCGGGGATATTGGACCCGCGCCCGAGTCATCGCTGCGAAATACCGATCCCGCCACTCGCGATGCTGTGACCAAGCTCAAGCCCGGCCAGTACACTCCGGTGGTCGCGGTGGTGAATCCAGCAACGAAACAACCAGCCGCGTTTCGCATTGTGAAGCTCGTCGCGAAAGAGCCGGCGGGACAGCGCGAATTGTCGGACGAACGCGTGAAGATGGCGATTCGTACGCAGATTCATGACCGCCGCGAGCAACTGCTCAAGTCGGCGTATTACGAAGTCTTGCGCAACTCGGCCAAGGTGGAGAATTACTACGCCAAGAAAGTGCTGGACAGTAACGGAGTAGAGTAGCGATTACTGATCGGCTGTTCCACGGTTCACTCGACAATGGCCAGGACATCCCCCGCGTTCACGGCTGCACCTTCACTCACCAGCACTTTCTGAATCGTTCCCTTTTTCGGCGACTTGATCTCATTTTGCATCTTCATCGCCTCGACCACGACCACGCCAGCGCCTGCCTCCACCTCGGACTTTTCGCGGACAAGAACCCGCACAACCTTGCCGGGCATGGGAGCCATGATCTTCCTCGGCCCGTGGTCATCGGCTGCGCGGATACGGCCGCGCAGTGAGCGTAGGTCGCGGATCTCGGCGGCAAAACGCGCGCTGCCCACCCAGAGATACCAGTCATTGGCCACGCGCTCGGATTTGATCTCGTAGGCTTGGTTGCCGATCCGCAGAGACAGCACATCGGGGCGCGCCAGGATCGCATCCACTTCGATTGCACGGCCGTCGACGCGGCACAGCCAGCGACCCTCGGTGCGCTCGAGTTCGAGCCGGTGGTTCTTGCCGTCGATGGTGATGTCGTAAGTCATGAAAGGCAGTGGTCAGTGGCTAGTGGTCAGTGGCCAGTCGCCTCAGCGCTTCGTCGCGGGCTATTTTCTTCCAGGTCGAGGTTGTCGCAGAGCCATTGTTCGCAGAAAACCCGGGGGTTCCGTTGGGTGCGGGGGCGAGTGCTGCGAACATCCCGGCGGCAATCGCTGCCACTTCCGCGGCCTGCGGGGCGGTCCCTGGGTCACGCTGGAGTTCGTCCTTCTGCTTCAGCATTCGATCTAGGAAGCCTGTGTCCAGCTTGGCTGCGCGAAAGTCTGGATCCCGCAGAATGCGGCGAAACAGCGAGATGTTGGTCTTGATCCCGCCGACAAAGTATTCATCCAGCGCGCATCTCAGACGGGCGATTACTTGCTCGCGATTCTCTCCATATCCCACGAGCTTGGCCAGGAGCGGATCGTAGTCGAGGGGCACGGTCCAACCCTCGTACATGCCGGTGTCGTGGCGGATTCCCGGCCCCGTCGCTGCAATCAGCAGCGTGATCTTGCCGGGGCTGGGGAAATAGTTGTTGTCGGGATCTTCGGCATAGATGCGGCATTCCATGGCGTGGCCGCGCAGGCGAATGTCTTGTTGTTTGAACGGCAGCTTTTCTCCCGCGGCGATGCGGATTTGGAGATGGACCAGATCAAGTCCCGTGACAAGTTCGGTCACGGGATGCTCCACCTGCAGGCGGGTGTTCATTTCGAGGAAGTAGAAATTGTTTTGCTGGTCGACCAGGAATTCGACCGTGCCCGCGTTCGTATAGCTGGCGGCCTGTGCCACGCGGAGAGCAACCTCCCCCATCCGGCGCCGCATGTCGGGATCGACGACAGGCGAGGGCGCCTCTTCCAGCACTTTCTGATGGCGGCGCTGCAGCGAACACTCGCGTTCGCCCATGTAGACCGTGTTGCCGTGCTCATCGGCTAGCACTTGCATCTCGATGTGCCTCGGATTGACGATGGCCTTCTCGATGTAGATCTCGCCGTCTCCGAAGGAGCGTTTGGCCTCGCTGCATGCCTCCTCGAATGAAGATTTCAACCGTGCGGGCGCATGCACCAGGCGCATGCCCTTGCCGCCGCCGCCCGCCGCGGCCTTCAGCATGACCGGGTAGCCGATGCGAGCGGCCACTTGCTCGGCCTGCTCGAATGATTCGAGCCCGCGCGATGTGCCCGGGACGAAAGGCACTCCGGCAGCTTCCATCGCCTGGCGGGCGCGTGTCTTCGATCCCATTATTTCCATTGCGGCTGCTGTCGGGCCAATGAATTTCACTCCCGCATCAGCACAGGCCTGGGCAAACTTTGCGTTTTCGGAGAGGAAACCGTAGCCGGGATGGATAGCGTCGGCCCCAGATCGTCGGGCCACGTCGAGAATCTTTTGGATGTTGAGGTAAGACTCTGCTGCGGCAGGGGCGCCAATGGGGTACGCCTCGTCGGCTTTGCGAACATGTAGCGATGCGCGATCCACGTCAGAGTACACCGCCACCGCGACAATCCCCATCTCATGGCAGGCGCGGATGATGCGCACCGCGATCTCGCCGCGATTGGCAATCAGAATCTTCTTGAACATTTCAAACCGTTGGCCCGGCATACATCTTACAAGTGTGGGCCGAACAACCGATTCTACTGGAGGTCCGAGGTGCGCGCTGGGATCTCGTCGGTTGTTGGTTGCGGATGTCTTCTTCGCGCCTCCGAGATCAGGAACACGGCCAGGATCAGCAACTCTGGCTCGATCGGATGCCGGTAGCGGGCGTGCGGAAAAACGAAATAGTACGTAGTCGGATAAGTCAGGACCAGTCCAGCGAAAAGCCAGGCCCCGCGCCGTTTTTGACGCAGTGTGCGAAACAGACCCCACAAGCACAACACCGACGATGCGAGGAAGAGCGAATTGCGAAAATCCCAAGGCGCGCGGCTGTCGCTCGGGCGGGGAACTCCGTTCCAGTAGTAGAAGAAACGTTTCAGGCTTACGAGTGCGAAGCGCTTAGGATTTTCTCGGATCCAGTCGAAAGCCAGACGCTTGCAGTCTGCGGCATAGGCTAGTTCGCCCATGCGCTGGAATTTTTCGAACTCCAGCTTGTTCAGGTTGGGCTGGAGATAGGCCATCAGCAGGCCCTCGGCGCCTTTCCAGTTGCCCAGCCGGAATTGAAGCCCGAAGTCGTCGCGAATAAATACGAAACGTCCGAAGACTTCATAGTTACGAATCAGCCAGGGCGAGAGAAGCACAAAGAAGACGAGAGACGACAGAACCACGCCGCTGATCGATGGCAGCCCGCTGCGGTGTCTGCGCCACCAGATCCAAAGCCCGCAGAACGGCAGGAAGGCCAGCATCGAGGGATTCGCCAGCGCACCGATTCCCCACAAAGCGCCGAAAATAACCCACCCTCGCCAGCCTCGCCATTCATCCAACTCAAGCGCGACCAGAAAGATCAGGCTGAGCACCAGCGGAGTAAAGGTCGTATCCCAGATCCAGTGCACTGACCAATACCAGATATACGGAAGCAGTGCCCATGTCCATGCGGATGAGAGCGCGATCCGTTCGTCGAATGTCTTGCGCGCAATCAGATAAATGGGGATGCAGGTGAGTGCGGAAAACGCGCTGTTGATGATCAGCAGCACCCAGGCCGAGGCATAGGTGTAGATTCCGAAGATTTTGAACACCCCTCCCATGAGGTAGGGATAGAGCGGCGGTTCCCACGCCGTTGGGCCGGTGTTGTCCCCGTACGGATTACTGAAACCCTGGCCCAGCGCGATCGAACGTGCCACCCGCCCCATCTCCCAGCCGAATGCGAAATGATCCTCGGCGGGACGGGTGAGGTACTGGTGGGTAATGCCGATTGACGCTACTTGCAGCAGGAATGACAAGAGCACAAGCCACAACACAGACTTGGGGATTGCCGGGCGGGATGGTCTGTCCATCGTGGGGAAGTTTATCAGGACGGCCGCCAAAGCACGTTTACGGCGGCGGCCTGCGGAAGAAACTGACTGCGAATTGCGTGCCCGGCTCTTCAGCCTTGGATCGGAACCAGCGGTTGCGTGGAATCAGACGGTAGCGGATCAGCGTCCAGATGGCCAGCCAGCCGTCGGAGTGACGAATCTTCTTGCCTTCGCCAGCCGAACGAGGGGTGTACGAGACCGGCACTTCGGCAATCTTCTCGCCCATGCGGCACAGCTTGGCAGTCACTTCGGGGCAAAACTCGAAACGCTGACACTGCAGGCGGACGTCGCCCAGCAATGAACGACGAAAAACCTTGTAGCAGGTGGCTTCGTCGTGAATGCCGGCGCCGTAAAGCAGGTTCGTCAGGTGCGTCAGGAGCTTCGCACCCAGGAAGAATCGAAGGCCGCGTTCGGGCCTGTCCGGACGCACACCGTAAACCACGTTGGCCCGGTTTTCTTCCAGCGGCCGCAGCAGGGCGGCATAATCCTGGGGGTCGTACTCCAAATCAGAATCCTGAATCAGCACGTATTCCCCGCGAGCATACGTCAGCGCGGTGCGGATCGCCGCGCCTTTGCCACAGTTAGTTTCGTGGAAGACGATGGTCAGGTCATTCGTCTCCGGCAGAGCTTGCAACTTTTCACGGGTGCCGTCGGTCGAACCATCATCGACGATGATAACTTCCTTCTTCACTGGAGACGTGTGGATCGCCTGCAGCAAGTCGTCGAGGTGCGCCGCCTCGTTGTAGACGGGAACAATTACCGACACTCGTCCCTTCCACCGGTCGCCCGCTGCAGCTCCGACCAGGCGCGGATCCATAGCTAGAGATGGCACACTCATGGCAATGCAGTTTAAGCGTTCAACTCAGGATAATTCGATACCTAATTCCGTACCTTCAGGATAGCATTCCAAAGAATCGTGCATGCTGTCAAAGTGACGAGCCTGCTGCAGGCTGCCTTCTTTTCAACACATACATCATCTTCGAGGAATGCGGCTGGTAGCTCTTGGCCGCGTCACCCCAGACATCGCTCGCCATGTTTCCAATGTCGAGGACTCCCACTTTGTCGTAGCTCTGGTCCATGAATTCGCGCAGCCGCGATAGAAAGGCGGCAAGCTCGGGCCCGCCCTGCCGCTCTCCCCAGGAGTCCCAAACGTCGACGTAGACGAGATACTCCGGGCGATTCGTCTCCAGTTCGCGCATCATTTCTTCCCGCATACGTATGGTGTATTTCTGTCGCACGACCAGGCTGTACATGTAGAGATAGCCAATTGCCGAATGTCGCCTGGCATAGAAATAGATTTCCGGCTCGGATCCGACGACTGCGATGCGCGTAGTCTCGGATGAATTCTCTTTGATGTAATCGGCAACTCTGACCGCTGGTACAAACGGACTATCCGGATATGTCGTCTGAAAGACAGCGATTGGATCCATCGAGAAATACGATTGCCGCTGGTGGACGACGGCGTATCCAAACGAAGCCGCAAAGACCAGCACCGGAATGATCGCCAGGGATGAGTATTCCCGGGTACGAGCAATCTCTTCCGTGGCTGAACTTACGGCGACACCGACGAGAATCGCGGCCGCGGGAAGCAGCAGAATGAAATAATGCGGCCGGAAGTAGGCCCCCGGACACAGCGCCAAGAACGAACATAGAAAGAGGCCGATCAGAAACGGAGCCTGCCGGCGGACGCCCGGGCTCCAAAACGGAGCGCTCATCCCTACTGCCGCGAGAATCCAGATCGGCACTGCCGGACCCGCCACGCTTCGCGAGTTTTCGAGAAAAGCGCGAACTGCCCGGTGCCAGCCCATCTTGGAATATTCGCCAGCGTAGGAGACCGTCCAGAACCAGAATTCTCTAAACACTCCCACTTCGTACAGGAAAATACAGACGGTCGCATACGGAAGAATGACGCCGATTGCAAATGCCGCCCCGTGTCGAATGATGGCCTGGGCGCCATTGTTCCGCTTCCAGTCATTCCAAACCAGGTAGAGAAAACAGAAGAAGACAAAAAATATCCCGTGCTGCTTCATCAGCACAGCAATGCCGGAGAAGATGCCGCTGAGAAAAAAGAGCCAGCGCCGTTCAGATTGCAACGCCATCAGCAAAAGCAGAATGCCGACAAGCGCGGGCAATACGACGAAGTGCGTCGCATGAGCCTCGAATCCCATTACCGATGAACTCGTGGAAAGTAGCGCGTAGCTGGAGGCGGCTACGATTCCCGTTAACCGCCCGAACAAGCGCGCCGTCAACAAGCACAACAAGAGTGTGGTAGCGGCATTGATCAGGAGTAGGCCGATGTGAATCCCGGCGGGACTCTCCCCAAAGGCAGCAAGAATCGCTGCATAGGCCGCATAAATACCCGGCAGCTTCATGTTGTAGGCAAGCTTGTAGGGAGGGATTCCCTGCAGAAGCAGCTGTCCCGAATACGCGTATTCGCCTTCGTCGCGCTCGAGCGGCATTTCGCGAAGCCGGAAGCGAATCAGGCCGAAAAACACGACTACGAGCAGAAGCACAGCCACGTACGGTATGGCACTAAGCGTTGGCCGCTATGACGCGGAGTTCCCCGCTCTCGCAGTTTGAGGACCGCCGGGGTGTTGCGACCGGGTTAGCGGCATGGATGAGTCAGCCAGAATTCTAGATTCCCGGAAGATTGCATTGTATCGAAAGCGATTGCAACGGGACTGTGCTGCTTTTCAGATTCGTGGCCGCTGCAGCCAGGAACACCAAGCCATGAAAGCAGGTCGGCGTCAGTATAGTATTAATTGCGAGTCCCCGGAGTTGAACACACTGAGCATGCCCCCATCCGACGCGCCTGTGTCCCCGGCACCAGCAAGCGCCAACCGCCAGCCTGAGGCGTCCGGAAATCCGAATCGTGCGGAGTCCTTCATCGCCTCAGAGAAGTTACTGCCGCTGCTGGTGATCTCTGTGGGCTTTGTCGCAAGACTGACGGAGGCGTGGCGATTTTTTCTCAACCCTGACGAGGCGCTGCACAATCTGCTGGCCACGCAATCGTCGCTTAGTCTCGCACACAAGGCGGCGTTGACGAATGCTCACCCTCCCTTGTTGATTCTGGTTCTCTACTACTGGCGAGCGCTCGGGCAATCGGAACTGATGCTGCGGATGCCCTCGGTGTTGGCAGGAACCGCCAGCTGCTGGATTGCCTATCAGTGGCTCAAGCTGGTGACGGACCGTTCAACTGCTTTTGTCGGCTTGCTGATCCTCTCGTTCGCTCCGTCGTTGATTGGTCTGTCGGCGGAAGTTCGCCAGTATGCGCTTTTGCTGTTTTTCACGGCATGCTGTCTCTATTTTTCCGAGCGCGCGCTCCGCGACAATTCGCTGTGGTTCGTGATTTTGTTCTCCTTGTCGCTCTTCGGAGCTCTCCTTACTCACTATTCTTCGCTCATCTTCGCTTTCACCATGGGCGTTTACATGCTTGCGCGGCTCTACCCCTTGGGCAGGAACCCTCGCTTGCTGGCGGCCTGGATTTGTGGCCAAGTTGGAGCGCTAATTCTAATTGCATATTTCCTTATCACTCATGTCGCCCGCCTGAAAGAGACGGGGATGGCGCAGAGCATTGCCGAGACCTGGCTCCGGAGATCGATTTACCATCCCGGCGAGAACAATCTTTTGGTGTTCGTCATTTGGCAAACCGTACGCGTCTTTACTTTCCTGTTTAGCCACGGACTGGTGGGAACATTGGCCCTGCTTGTTTTCCTGGCCGGCATCGCTTCCCTGCTGCGCGGGAAACGAGCTTGGAACCAGCGCGGTCCCACGCCGCGCGAGCTAGGCCTGCTGATCGGCTTGCCATTCGTGGTGAACTGCGGTGTCGCAGTCGCCGGACTGTATCCCTATGGCGGTACGCGCCACAATGTGTTTTTGGCACTATTCGCCGTGACCGGCATCTGCATTGGGCTGGCGGCATGGACGCCTCGACGGCCTTGGATCAAGCTGTTTGTCATCGTTGCCGCGCTGGGTGTCTGCAATTTCTTTCCCGCCCCGCCGCCGCTCATTCGAGCGAGAAACCACTCCCGCGCGCTGATGGCGGCTGCGATGGAGGCTCTGAGGCAGTCCGCCCCACCGGGTTCGGTGATCTTCTCCGACTATGAGAGCGGGCTATTGCTCGGCTACTACGCTTGCGGACACGGTGTGGTGCAGGTCTTCCCGCCCTATCAGTCCTTTTCGAAAACGGATTGCGGTCCTTACACGGTCATCAGCGCGCGTCCCCAGGAATGGAAGTTTTATGCGGATGAGTTACCCAGCCAGTTAGCGACGATCAGGGAAACCTACGGCTTGTCTGAGGGAAGCAAGATCTGGCTGTTTAACGCGGGATGGATCACCGACTCGACGCCGGCTCTGAGTGCGGAACTCCGACGATTCGGCTGTCCCGAACCGCAGAGGTTTGGAGAAAATATCTTTTTGTGCCAGCTCGCTGTGGGCGCAGACGCCACAACTGCGCGCGGATCCCGCTCGCAATGAGCAGGGCCCTCTACTTAGGCTGGTCCACCGTTATGCCCCCGGGATTCCGGGCCGCCCTGTCGGCCTTCTCTTTCTTGACCCGCAGAGTCTCGTCCACCCAATGGTCCGCGGTTTTCAGATCTTCGGCGCGAGCAGAAAGGTCGTCGCATTCCACGTCCGCCTTCTCGCGGTACATGAGATTCAGGTATGCCATGGCGTCGTCGTAATCAGCGCGCAACTGAAGGGCTTTGTTGAGGCTATCGATGCCCTCCTGGATGACCCCCATGTTCTTGGCTTTCAGTTCGTCGCAAACCTTCTTCTCATCTTTGTTTTTGGGATTCAGGTTCTGTTCGGGCTTCAGGCCCAGCTTGGCGCGCTCTTCCATGCGGGGCTGGTAGCTGGCGGTCCAGTCGATGACGCCCACCGAGTAATACGGCTCGGCATCGTTGGGGTCCACATCCGACGCCAGGCGATAGTACTTCTTGGCGTCGTCGAACTTCTTCATGTTCAGGTACAGGTAGGCGATGCCCTTCGCGCTGTTCACCTTCTGCTCGCGCGACGGCTTGTCGTCCAACACCTTCTGATATTGATCGATGGCCTGTTGCGCGTTGCGAAGGTTGTCTGGCGAATCCACGCCCGGGATGTATAGCGAGACGTAGGCCGTTGCCAGATACATACGCGCGTTGGTCAGGCTCGGATCCAGTTGGACGGCCTGCTGGAAATGATCGATGGCTTGCTCGAAGCGGGAGTTCTTGTAGGACTCCACGCCCTTGTTGAGTTGGTCGCGGGCGCGCAGCTTGTCACAGCCCACAGAGCAAACGAGTGCCAGCGCCACTGCTGCCAGCGTGAGCAGTTTCACATTCTTATTCATTGCGGTATAAGTCTCCCTTGCCACAGCATCCTAGGCCCAGAGACAGCGGATTGACAAGCGCGGGCCGCGAGGGCACGGGAGGAGACTCCTCCCGTGCCGGGCCAAAAGCGAAAAACGCACCTTCCGGGCTTACCAGCGAGACGGCTCTAGCCGCCCGCTTCGATCTTCGCGGTAATGAGTCCGACCTTGTCGACCCCGGCGGCGTGAGCAATGTCAATCACGTTCGCAACGTTAGCAAAGGGGATGGCATCATCGCCCTTCACGAACATGACCTTCTCCGCGCGCGATTTGTAAATATCGGTCAGGCGGCCTTGAAGATTGTCCCAGGTCGCATCTTCATTGTTGATTTTTACGCCCGGATCCTGGCCCGCGCCACGATCGATCAACTGCACGACGATGGTCCGGTCAGGAGCTACGTTCTTGGGGGCGTTGGGCGGAGGCGGCTGGGGAACCAGCGCATCCAATCCTTTAGGTGTCACCGGCGAGATCACCATGAAGATGATCAGCAGCACCAGCAACACGTCGATGAGCGGCGTCACGTTAATATTCGCGTTTTGGCCTCCGCTCGGGCCAACTGCCATACCCATGGTCGATCTCCTCTATTGCCCGCTCGTCGCTGGAGCTGGCGGGGTGCTTGGAGCAGTTTTCCTCTGTTCGGTGAGCAAGCCCAGATCATCCACGCCGGCGGCTCGCACCGCGTCGACGACTTGCACTACGCCGCCGAACCGGGCCCGCATATCGGCTTTCACGTAAACGCGTTTGTCCGGCTTGTTGGCGAGGCGATCCTTCACCTTGTTGGTCAAATTGTCGATCGAGATCTGGTCCGAGCCGAAATAGACCTGTCCGTCCCGGGTAACGGAAACCAGCAGCGCGTCTTCCTTGTCCGCGTCCGGCATCTGCTCCGGGCTGTTGACCTTGGCTAAGTCGACGCTCACGCCGTGCTGCAACATGGGCGTGACCACCATGAAGATGATCAGCAGCACCAGCATCACGTCCACCATGGGCGTGACATTGATGTCGGAGCTGATCTTGGCTCCTTCGTTTCGCAGTGCTAGTGCCATAGCTTGATATCTCCTACAGCCGATGATTCTACCGGGAGCGGGAAAGCCCGGCGCCGGGAATTCCAGCGCCGGACCAGCAACTCAGGGCAGAAACCGTCTGGTGTCGTCCAGTCCTGATCGGTTAGGACCGGCGCACTTCACGCCGCTTGAGGAAGTAATCAATCAGCTCGCTCGACGAGTTGTCCATCTCCACGTCGAACGCTTCCACGCGGCCAGTCAGGTAGTTGAACATCATCACGGCCGGGATGGCGACGAGCAGCCCGATGGCGGTCGTGACCAGCGCTTCCGCGATACCGCCGGCGACGGCGGTCAGACCGGTAGCCTTGGTGTTGGCGATGCCCGTGAACGCATTCAGAATGCCCATCACCGTTCCGAACAGACCCACGAAGGGAGCGGTCGATCCGATGGTGGCCAAGCCGCCCAGTCCGCGCTTCAGTTCGGCGTGGACGATGGCTTCGGTGCGCTCCAGGGCGCGCTTGGAGGCTTCAATGGTTTCGCCAGGAATTGAGCCTGGGGA
>Ga0137389_10000545_pt1 | contig 20924 bp, 15 predicted proteins | sample 15con2h14BmetaG_FD_104645 | JGI IMG/M metagenome (GOLD analysis project Ga0137389, IMG submission 104645) | Vadose zone soil microbial communities from Angelo Coast Range Reserve, California, USA - 15con2h1.4B metaG | ecosystem: Environmental > Terrestrial > Soil > Vadose zone > Saprolite...
ATGAAGTCGATGCGTGTTTCCCTCTCTCTGCTTGCCACCGTCGCCCTCACCTTCAGCCTGGCGGTGTGCGCTCAGGCCCAGAAGCTTTCTGAACACAACCCCAGCAGTCTTAGGCAACTAGCCCAACTCACAGCGTCCGACGACAATGGACAGGATAACGAATTCGGCTACTCCATCGCGATGAGCGGAGATACCATCGCCGTGGGCGCTCCATTCGCACACGGAACTTTCGGTGCGGTCTACGTCTTCGTGAAACCCGCGAGCGGCTGGGCAAACATGACAGAGACTGCGATTCTCACCCCTTCCACGGGCTTTCCGTTCCTCGATTTTGGGATTTCCGTAGGCGTCAGCGGCAACACCATCGTCGTGGGATCTTTCGGTAACAATGCCGCCTACGTTTTTTCCCGACCACAGGGTGGTTGGACGAACATGACCGAGAGCGCAGTGCTGAGCAACGACAACGGAGTTGCAACCCTGTTTGGCGAAAATGTTGCAATTGACGGACCGATCATCGCTGTCAGCGAGCCCAAGACTTTCACCAACCGTGGGCGAGTCCAGGTATTTACCGAGCCGGCCGGTGGATGGGTGAATGCCACTCCGACGGGCCGCATCAATGCCAGCGATACCACGGACTATAGCTATTTTGGGACGAGCCTTTCCGTGAGCGGATCGACCATCGTCGTAGGCGCATATGGCATTAACAGCGGCACGGGCGCGGCCTATGTGTTCGTCCAACCTAAATCAGGCTGGAGCGGTTCGCACAGCCAAACCGCTAAGCTCACTGCTTCTGACGGCCGAGCGCAGGATCTCTTTGGCGCGGCCGTAGCGATCAACGGGAATACGGTCGCGGTTGGGGCCCCGAGCAAGAAAAACGTGACCGGGGGGGCCTACGTCTTCGCGGAACCTGCATCCGGCTGGAAGGATATGACCGAAACTGGAAAACTGTCCGCCTCCGATATAGCGATGTTCGATTCTTTCGGGATTGCGGTCGGCGTTTCGCCGACGAAAATCGCTGCAGGCGCTGTAACTTCTGTTCTCACCTCTTCCTCTGTCTATACGTATGTGGAACCTTCCACCGGCTGGAAGAGCAGGCTCCCGTCTTCAGAAGTATCCGTGGCGGGATCGGTCGGATACAGCGGCTCATCGGTTGTGATCAGCGACACAATCATGGCCGTCGGGGCGAGCGACATCCGTGTCGTGACTGTTTTTGGGCCGTAGAGGACTGCGGTCTTTCGACCGCAATTGTCGGCAGGCGAGGATTATCTGTGCTCGCAACCTTCAACTGACGAAACTAGGCGATTTGACTCATTGACCGTTGTGAGTGCAATGGCGATTTCTCGCCAATTGGCCACCGACCCCATAGTTTCCGAATCGTCAACACCACTACTATGAATACTTTCTTGAAGATCAGGCACAACTGGAGAAGACTTGAGAAATCGACTGTTGGGCGGCGATTACACGTGCAACCCTAGCGCGGCCAGCTTCGGCGGAGCGTGCTGCCTGGGTTATCCCTCATCAATCGTCAAGCGGACCTCTTTCATTTCCTTAATTTCCGTGATCACGATTGCATGAGTCCCGGTTCGCTCAAACACAATCCCGCTCGCCCGCACATATTTGCCCACGAACGGCATCAGTTCCTGCCGCTGATCCGTGTCAGGCATTTTGGCAGAGATAGGAAAATACAGCTGACCATCTTGGGTCAGAATAACCAGCGGCGAGCCACCCTTCACGCAATCCTCTACGCACTTGCGGCTGAGGCTGGTGGCATGGTTGTCGAGGTTCTGAATGGGACACGCAACATCCCGAACCAGGCCCTCTATGGTTGCTTTGGAAACATTTGCCCGGGCGCCCTCCATCGACGTGCTCTGTGGACTGTGAGACACCGCCAAGAGCGAGAGGATCTCGCAGCCTGCAAGCAAGCAAATACTCAAGAGTCGGCTCATCGGTTCTCCTTTTCATTCGGCAATCAATTTTCTGCAATATTAGCGATCGCGGCGGGTGGAGCGAAGAGCATAATAAACCGTTCGCCGTAGCGCGACTACTCTACTCCGCAATCCATTTCCAGCCGATCCTGTTTAGACCGCGCCGACTGTTGAAACCAGGCCTTAGCACTCAAAACCCACTCGACGGGGCCAATGAGTGACATGGGGATTTTACAACGGTACCTCATGAGGGTCGGTCCGCCTTCTCTTCTTCGCAAACGCTCCCTACTGCGCCTCATAATTGACAGCTAATTTGTCGGTCCGTTACACTTTTTCGCCAGCCGGGAAAAATCTGTGAGCCCCGCGAACTTCTAAGGAGGAGGTGGCGAGCAATGAACAACATCGTACTGGTCCACGGTGGCTTCGTGGACGGCTCGGGATGGGAAGGCGTCTACAACACTTTGAAGAAGGACGGCTACAATGTCAGCATCGTCCAGAATCCTACAATATCGCTGAGGGCCGACGTGGCGGTTACCAAGCGCGTTCTTGCAGCCCAAAACGGGCCTGCAATTCTCGTTGGTCACTCCTATGGAGGAGCGGTGATCACCGAAGCTGGAAACGATCCCAAGGTTGCAGGGCTCGTGTATATCACCGCCTTTGCTCCGGATAAGGGCGAGTCGGTGGCCACGCTTATTAAGGATCCACCGCCCGGCGCGCCTGTGCCGCCGATACTGCCGCCGCAGGATGGCTATTTGTTTCTCGACAGGGCAAAGTTCCCCGCCTCCTTCGCGGCCGACGTGGACGCGAAAAAAGCCGCGTTCATGGCAGACTCCCAAGTGCCATGGGGCTTGGAAGCTCTCAGCGGCGCGATCACCGAACCGGCGTGGAAGGCCAAGCCGAGTTGGTACCTGGTCGTTACCGACGACAAGATGATCCCACCTGATGCCCAGCGTTTGATGTCCAAACGGGCGGGCTCTACGGTCGTTGAGGTCAAGGGTAGCCACGCCATTTACGTATCGCAGCCCGAGGCTGTCGCAGCTCTTATCGAACAAGCTGCCAAGACCGTGAAGACCTCCGCTGCTGCTTAGGAACCCGGGGGATTGCCTCTCGATAACCGTCAGGATTTGTCACGGGGCGAGGCCTGCCCGAAGCTGCGGGAGCCCGCCGCTTGGGTGCGCCGGTTGTACGATAACTGCTGCAACCAGCCATTACACTCAAAACCCCCAGGCGCAGGTCGAAGCGTTGGGCGACGCCCCAACAGGCCCTCCGGAGAAACGCATCACGCACCAAATCCCCTTTTCCACACCTGGAACCACTGCGGTCACTTACTCGCCACGCTGCGGCTAATTACCGTGTACCTCACCCTATGGCAGCGAGGATCCCGCAATCATGTTTGGCAAGACTGTGTATGGCACGTCATTTCGGGACGCTAATTTCGTCCCCTTGCAGTCGGCAACCTTCTGTGTACAGTGCGAGCTTATCAGCAAGAACAGCACGCCCAGTTGTCTTGCTTGCGGCAGTCATTCGCTGGTGAGCCTGTCTCGAGTTCTGGGAGGATCGCTCCTCCGCACACAGACGGCGCACCTCATCACGGATTCCGAGTTAGACACGCTTGTCCGCGATCTGCTGCGTACCGTGCCAGATCCTGAAACGGTGACTGCCGTCGACCATCATGGGCGGATTCCTTCGGCCGCTCTCCGCAGCCAGCTCCGGGTAGCCAACGCAGCCCATCCCGCGTCCGGATTCCGCGCTATGCCTGCGAACGAGGAGATGGACATTCGTCCCGCGGAACTCGATCTCGAGCCGGCCATCAGTGCCATCACCGAGCGCGCCCAGCATTTGACGGGCGCTACCGGAGCAGCGATTGCATTACGCGCCGGCGACGAAATCGTTTGCCGCGCCCGTGCCGGCCGTACCGCACCGGATCTCGGCGTTCGCCTGCAGACGAATGCGGGCATCTCGGCAGAGGCTGTCCGCACCGGAGAAGTAATGTTATGCCACGATGCTGAGCGCAATCCGCGTGTTGATCTGGCGAGTTGTCGCCGTTTGGGCGTGCGCTCAATTCTTGTCTCGCCGTTGCGTCACTACCGCCGCACGCTTGGAGTCTTCGAGGTCTTGTCGTCCTCGCCTTGCGCGTTCGACGAGCGCGATGTGGCGACCATGCAGCTTCTCTCCAGCATGATGGTCGCAGCCATCTCGCGCATCTCCAGTCTGCACCACGCGCACCTTTCGCGGCGGGCAGGTTGAGGATCTGAGAAATATTCGGTGTTAAGAATTAGTACGCCCAGTATGGCCCTGTGCCTCCAGGCGTGCTCCGTCCTTCGATTGCGGTAAAAACATTCCGCCCGAAGTAGAACGGCAATCCCCAGTCGAAGCCGTCATGCCCCGGACCTCCGAGGTTGTTGAACACAAAATCGGCCTGGTTGGCGAACAAACTCTCGGCATTGGTTACGCTGAAGTTGACGGTTCCGCTGGCTCCATTCGATCCCTGATTCGTTGCTGGCTATGAGGTGTAGGGTGTTTGCCCGATGCAACAGTGGCTGCACAGTTTGCTGAAAAACTCGACTTCGGTTTTGTTTTGAAAGGGCGCGGCTTCGAGCCGCCCCGTAAGTGCCGCAAGATCAACCGCGGCTTCAGCCGCTGAGGTCACAGCCGGTCTGCGAGGTGAGTTTTTCAGCAATCTGGGAGGCAGACCGTTACTTCCTGGGGACTTTTCCACAGTCTCGCGTTAAGATGTACGACAGAGCTCGGCACTGTCTTCGCCCAGCGTCCGCTATGACCGAGTTGCAATCTTCGCGTCCGAACCGCCGCCGCCGCATCCGGCACAAAGTCTTGACTCCGGCGTATGCCAGCTTCATGGGGGAATCAAAAGCCATCACGCTCGATCTGAACGAAATTGTTGACATCAGCGAGGACGGCGTTGCAGTCCAATGCAATTCGCAGCTTGAACTCAACCGCAATCTCGAATTGTGCCTCGACCTCGCCGAATCGAGCAGTCCGATCTACACCACAGCTCAAGTGATCTGGTCCACTTCCTCTGGCCGTTCCGGTTTTCGATTTTCCGATCTGCCTCCCTCTTCTTTGGTGTCGCTGCGAGAGTGGCTCTTTCTGAATGCGATGGCTGGCGTTGCCAACGCCCAGTCGGATGCTGCTGTGCTGCCCGCGGTGTCGCAGCAGCAAACTCCTCTTCGTCCCAACTACACAGACACGCTTGCTGCTTTGGGCGCAGTGCAGCGAGAGGTCGAGTCTCTCGGCTCCGATCTGGCTGCGGCTCTTCGGTTGGTTGCAGCGCGAGCTCAAGCCTTGTTGCGAGCTTCCGGCGCTGCCATCGCGCTTGCCTCCGATGATCCCAACGTCATGGTCTGCCGCGCCAGCTCAGGTGTGGATGCTCCGCCGGTCGGAGCAAAGCTACAGGTGGGCTCAGGTTTTTCCGGAGAGTGTGTCCGAAGCGCAAAGCTGCTCCGCTGCGACGACTCTGAGACCGACGTGCGCGTGGATCGCGAGAGTTGCCGCGCACTCGGCATTCGCTCGATCCTAGCTGCGCCGCTGGTAGCTGGGGAAAAGGTTATCGGGATCATCGAGGTATTTGGTTCGGCCCCGAGCGCATTCAGCAACAACGACGGCACGGCGCTGCAGCGCCTCGCGGACACAGTGGTTGCAGCGGTGAATCGCACGGCGCGAGCCCAGGACCCGCCTACCGCCTCTTCCACAAGGCGCGTGCCTTCTTCGCCGGGCAGCGTGCTGTTCGCCTCGGAAGCCGCCCAGGACGACAAGAAAGATCTTGAAGAGAAAGCCTCCGGCGGCATTCGTCTGCCGCGCTCGCAGCTCATTATTCTGATTTGTGCCGCCGCCGCGATTTCGCTGGCCATGGGCTTCCTGCTTCGTTCCTGGAACGAGGAAAAAGTACATACCAGTCACGCGGACAGAGACCACACCGTCCTCGCAGCGTCGCGACCGGTCGCGAAGTCGGCGTCCCCATCCGTTCATAGCGACGCCGAGATCCTTAGTCAGCTCCTGGAACAGGCGAGGCAAGGTGACGCTTTTGCCCAATACTCATTGGGTAGGCGCTACAACCTGGGGGACGGAGTGAAGCAGGACTACACCGAGGCCGCAAGATGGTTTTCCCGCGCGGCTGATCAGGGCTATGTGTCCGCCCAAGGTGCTCTTGGCGACTACTACAACTATGGCCGTGGGGTGCCCGTGGACCTTTCGAAAGCTTACTTCTGGTCCTACCTTGCATTCGCAGGCGGAGACGAAGTCAGCAGGCTGCGTCTGGGAAGGTTGGCCGGCCAACTTCCACACGCGCAAATCGTCAGAGTTCAGCAGCAGGCCGAAGCGTGGTTCCACCAGCATCCGGTGCCGAGCCCAACCCACTGAACTGCCACGGATCACCGGCCAAAGAAAAATAGACACAAGCGGATTCCTTCAGCTGGCTTTCTCGGGCGGCAAAGTGGTGTGCTTGGGAATCGTTGAAGCGCGAATCAGTTTCCCTCTGACTTCCTGGGTATGTTCGCGGAGGGCGTCTCTCAATTGTCTGGAAAGCGCGGCAACATCCTCATCCTCGGAGGCGCTTATCAGCCGGGCACACAAATCCCTGATGTGATCTTCAATATTCACAGACGGGCCGCAGGCCAGGGACGAGTGGTACAGGTATAGTCCGCCTACCGTCGTACTCCTTCTATACAGGATTGTTGGTATTTTCGAGTAAGGGAGATGTAGTATCCGCATCGTTCTCCTTCCCACAAGAACTCGAGATTCTGACCGGAAGGGCCGCTAATCCCGTTAGTGTTCCTGCAGCGCTAAAATAGGGACAGTCGTGGCAACGCTCCGCGCCATCCTCGATCAGCAGGTTCGAGAAGCCGAGCCTCGCCTTTACGACAAACTGGAGAACAATCGGCTCCGCTGTTACTCCTGCGGACACTGCTGCCCCATTCCGGAAGGGCAGGCTGGTGTCTGCAAGGTGCGCTATAACCGTGGCGGAACGCTCTACGTGCCTTGGGGATACGTCGGAGGCACGCAATGCGATCCCATTGAGAAGAAGCCCTTCTTCCACGCCTATCCAGGCGCCCTCGCCTATAGCTTCGGCATGCTCGGTTGCGATCTCCATTGTTCGTACTGCCAGAACTGGGTGACGTCACAAGCCTTGCGCGATCCGAACGCAGTTTCTCCGCCGTTGCGAACATCGCCGGAGCAACTGGTTCGAGATGCAGTCGACCAGGGCGCTAAGGTGCTCGTCAGTACCTACAATGAGCCGCTGATCACCAGCGAGTGGGCCGTGGCCATTTTCAAGGAAGCCAAGGCCGCCGGACTCATCACGGGATTTGTCTCAAACGGCAACGGGACGCCACAGGTACTGGAATACCTTCGCCCCTGGCTCGATCTGTATAAAGTCGATCTCAAGAGCTTCGACGACCGCCACTATCACGAACTTGGCGGACGGATTGGTCCCATTCTCGACAGCATCCGGCGCATCTATCAAATGGGGCTGTGGCTTGAAATCGTCACCCTGCTCATCCCCGGCTTCAACGATTCGCCGGATGAGTTGCGGCGGCTCACAGAATTTCTGGCCGGCATCTCGCCTGATATCCCCTGGCACGTGACCGCATTTCACGGCGATTACAAGATGACCGATCCCCGTGATACACGCGCCGAAGATCTTCTGCAGGCGGTCGAAATCGGCCAGCAAGCTGGACTTCGCTACATTTACGCGGGTAACCTGCCGGGCATGGTCAATCAGTGGGAAGACACGCGCTGCCCGCAGTGCAGTGAGACTTTGGTCAAGCGCTACGGATATCACATCGAAGACTATCGCCTGACGCCGGAAGGCCGCTGCCCCCGGTGTGCGACGCAAATCCCCGGGCGCTGGGCCTCCCATTTCGACGGACAGATTGCCTCAATTCCTTTCCTGCCGCACAGAAGATCGCGTTTCGTTACAATCACTGGTCGTTAAGTTGAACGCGGAGACAGCGAAATTGTCCACGTAGCCGCGGACGCATTCGTCTGCCACGCGAGGCGAGCGGCCCGGACGAATGCGTCCGGGATACGTGATTGCGGAAGGCATTTGCGGTCCCGCCTCGGCTGTCTAGCCGGGCCAAACTCGCAGCGGTCTGTGACTTCATCATGCGTAAGTACATCATCTTCATATCTTGCCTTCTAAGCGCGCTCTTCTTCTCTTCCTGCTCTCCGCGCGATTTTCTTACGCGCCGCCTGGCCGCCGACCTTATCGCCGGATCGAACACATTTAGGGCCCCTCAGCAATTCTGGCTTCGCATCGGTGTGCTCTCCAACAAGGACTACCTTTCTCCCGAATATGTCGTGATGCAACATCGCGGCTGGATTTCCGCCGCGAACGTCCCTTGCCCACCGCAACTCGCTCCACCCCCATGCTGGGATGTGATGCTTACGCCTTCCGGCGTCGACACAGTTCGCCCGCTCGTCTTACCAGAAGAGAGGAACAAGCCCGCATTCAGCGTTCCGGTGGCGAGAAGGGAACTGCTGGCAATCACAGGCATCAGCAAACAAGGCAATGTCGCCGATGTCGCCTTCACCTGGAGGTGGGTCCCGATGAACGAATTCGGCTCCGCACTCTATTCCAGCGACCCGCATTACACGTCTACTGCCGGATTTCGCTATTACGATGATGGTTGGCGCGTTGTGCAAACCATTCCTCACTCCGGCCAGGCGCTGGATGAAACTCTCAAGCACGCTGAGCCCGCGCAGTAAGTTCGCACTCGGCGTCCCCGCAACAGTTGCTTCCGCAGAATCCGCCGTTGTATAAACCTTCTTCCCACCGGGAACCCTTATGCGAACCCAAAAAGCTGCCGTCGTGATCGTCTTTGTCGTCAGCTGTGCGCTCTTCGTCGAGGCCCAAACGAAACCGAAACTGACCCTGGACGAATTCTTCAACTCCGTGAGTTTTTCAGCAGTCGAGCTTTCGCCCGATGGCAACTCCGTCGTCATCGGCACCGAGCGAGCCGACTGGGACCAGCAGATCTTCCGCACCGATCTTTGGCTCTACCGCGACGATGGGAAGGGCGGCTCACCCGTCCAGTTAACCCAATCCGGCCATGATTCCGACCCCAAGTGGTCGCCTGATGGACGCTGGATCGCATTTCTATCCGAGCGCAAGACGAGCTCGCAAAAGAACGACGGTTCTGATGGCGATACGAAAGACGAAGGCGTCAGCCAGATTTACCTGATTTCCCCCAGCGGAGGCGAGGCCTTCGCAGTGACCCAGGGAGAGGAAGAGGTTCACTCCTTCTCCTGGTCTGCCGATTCGCAGACTCTCTATTTTGCCACGCGCAACCCTTGGACCAAGGCGCAAAAGGACGATTACAAAAAAGAATGGAAGGATGTAGTCCAGTACCGTACTGCTGAACGCGGCGACACCATCTTTGCCCTGGATCTAGCGACCGCCCTCGCGCACCACGCCGCCCCGTCGAAAGAGAAGTCAGAAGCGGACAAGCAATCCGATCTGACGCCGGGCGCGCGTGTCATCGCAACATCGCCACTGCGCGTCGAAGGACTGATCACCTCGCCCGACGGAACCAAGCTAGCCTTCGAGAGCAGCGCGATTAACCAGCGCCAGGAAAAGTACGACGACTACGAAATCTTTGCCGTAGACCTGGCAAATGTGGCGCGGGCGCCCTCGCCCGCGAATCCCCGACGCCTAACCCACAACCAGGCAGCCGAAGGCCGCCTACGCTGGGCCCACGACAGCAGCCACGTGCTCTTCAGCGTTCAGGTGGGAGACGTAACCGGTCCCTATCGCGACCTGCAGCCTCATCTCTACTCGGTCGACGCCGAAAGCGGCACCGTCGAGCAGTGGAGCAAAGATTTCATCGGTCCGGTCGAGCACTATGCCGTCGCCGGCGACACCATACTCACCACCGCCCGACTCGGTACCGAAGTTCAAATGTACTCAGTCAGCAAGGCATCAGAATCCCTCCATCGTCTGAGCAACTGGCAAGGAACTTATGAAGAAGTTTCCGCCTCGTCCCACTCGCCGCGCGTAGTTTTCGTTTACACATCGCTTACCAAGCCCGCGGAAGTGTATCTCGCAGACAGCAGCACGAAACTCGACCAGGCCCGTCCGATCACTTCCTTTAACAAGCTCTTCACCCAGCGCGAACTACCGCAAGGCAAGCCGTATCAGTGGAAGACCGACGACGGCACTAGCGTCGAAGGCATGTTGATCTATCCTCCTGGCAAATTCGAGGCCAAGCGCCTCCCTATGTTCACGCTGATTCACGGAGGCCCCGCCGACGCTGACGGCAATCACTTCGAAGCCGACTGGTATCAGTGGGCCGCGCTCGCCGCCACCAACGGATGGCTGGTCTTCGAGCCCAACTACCGCGGCTCGACCGGATACGGCGACAAGTTCTTACTTCAGATTGTCCCCGTGATCGTTTCGCGTCCCGGCAAGGACATTCTGGAAGGCGTGGATGCTCTGGTAAAAGACGGCATCGCCGATCCCGATCATCTCGCCATCGGCGGCTACAGCTACGGCGGATACATGACCAACTGGCTCATCACCCAGACCGCGCGCTTCAAGGCCGCCGTCACGGGCGCAGGCGCGGTCGAGCACGTCGGAAACTGGGGCAACGACGACACGACCTTCGACGACGCCTACTTTTTAGGCGGGCGTCCCTGGGAGGCCCCTCAGCGTTATCACGACGAGGCTGCCATCTTCCAGATCGACAAAGTCCGCACGCCCACGCACGTGGTCGCAGGCGCCGACGACATTCGCGTGGCCGTGCTCGAAGATTATCTCCTCGAGCATGCTCTTTACTCGCTCGGAATTCCCAACAAGCTACTGGTGTTCCCAGGCGAGGGCCACGGGCTGGGAAAAAACCCCTGGCACGGCAAAATCAAAGTAAGGGAAGAATTGAAGTGGCTGCAAAAGTACGGAGGCGTGCCAGCAGGGAACTGAAAATGCTCATGTGAAAATGCTCATGTGGGGACAGCCGCCTCGGCTGTGCTGCCGCGCGAAAGCGCGGCTGCTTCCGCCACCCGACCCGCGCTCACTTCGCCCTCGGATGCGTCTCGTCATAAACCTGCAGCACGTGCTTCATCGAAAGTTGCGTGTAGCGTTGAGTGGTAGAGAGGCGCTCGTGCCCCAGCAACTCCTGGATGGCCCGCAGGTCAGCCCCTTCTTCCAGCATGTGCGTGCCAAAAGCATGGCGCAGCGTATGGGGATGCACATCCGGCGAAAGACCTTTGGCGACAGCAATCTTCTTGATGATGCGTCCAACGCTGCGCGTAGTAATGCGTCCCCCGCGCCGATTGACGAGCAGGGCCGGCGTGCTCTTGCGCGTTTCGCTAAGAAGTTTTTGCCGTTCGGGAAGATAAATGGAAAGCGCGCTCCTCACCGAGTCGCCGAAGGGCACGTACCGCTCTTTCTTCCCCTTGCCGCGAATGAGAATCGCTTCCGCACTCAGACGAATGTCGTCCAGGTTAATTCCAGTAAGCTCCGAGTTGCGAATGCCGCATCCATAAAGCAACTCCAGCATGAGAAGGTCGCGTTCCGGAAATGCAGCAACCTCCGGCATCTTAGCGTCGAGCACAGAATTCATCTCTTCGATCGTGGGCACGCGCGGAAGTTTCTGTGGACGCTTCGGCGACGCCACGAGTTTGGCCGGATTCTGCTCCACCACGCCTTCCTGCGCCAGCCACCGGTACAGAGAGCGCACTGCGGCGAGAGAGCGCGCGACCGAAGTCTTGCTCAATCCTTTCTCGTAGAGTTGAGACAGAAATCCGCGAATGGCGACGTGGTCGATCTCCTTCCATCCGCGTGAACCGGCATACGCAGCGAAGTTGGACAGGTCCCCGCTGTAGGCCTTGACGGTATGCGGCGACGCATTGCACTCGCGCAGATGGCTGAGAAAATCGGAGACCGCTTTGGCAACGACGGTCTTACTCATCTCGCCTTCGCCCTTGGATGATGTTTCTGATAAACCGTCCTCAGGCGATCCATTGCCAGATGCGTATACACCTGGGTCGTCGAAATATCAGCATGGCCCAGAATTGTTTGCACCGTGCGTAGATCGGCGCCGTTTTCCACCATGTGCGTGGCACAGGAATGACGCAGCATGTGTGGCGATGCGTTCCGTCCCGAAGCGGCGGACGCCGCCCGCACCATCTGCCACACGCGCTGCCGTGTCAGCTTGCGTGCTCCCCGGGCGATGAACAGCAGCGGACAATTCCTGGCCGGACCCGCAGTCGCGATGTAGCTGGCTCTCGCAGTCTGCTTTGCGGCGGCCAGAGCTGGGCGTGCCTGCGACAGATACTCTCTCAAGGCATCCTGTGCCGACTTGCCCAACGGCACCACGCGTTCTTTGTCCCCCTTGCCCCGCACCAGCATGTATCCGGCTTCAAGTTTCAGATCTTCCAGCTTGGCGCTGATCATTTCCGAAACCCGCAACGCTCCGGCGTAGAACGCTTCCAGCATGGCACGATCGCGCACGGCGAGCTCTAACGATGTCTTCGTCTGACCTGCGGGAGCCGTCAGCCGCTTGAGCGGCGCCGCCAGCGTTGCTTCCATCTCGTCCTTCGCCAGGGACTTTGGCAACACCTTCCACTGCCGGGGCGAGTCAATGTTCAGCGTGGGATCGTGATCGATCTTCTTGTCGAGCAGCAGATAGCGGTAAAGGTGACGCAGAGCCGAAAGCTTTCGCCCCACGCTACGCCCGTCGACCTGATGAGAGAAAAGCTGCTGCAAAAATTCGCGCACATCCGTGCGCCGCGCATTGAGCAACGTACGTTTTCGTTTTTCCACAAACTCCGCAAACTGGCAAACGTCAGTCGTGTACGCGCTGACAGATAGCGGCGCAAGCCCCTTCTCGATCCTGAGGTAGTCGAGAAAGCTGGAGAGCACACGGGAGTTGGCTTCCGAGGGCATGCGCAGGAAATCAAGTATGCCCGTTATCGGACGCTGGGCCAAGTGCCGCCCAGGATGCCCACTGGACGCTTGTTACGTTGCGCTCGCCTCACGCAGAAGCTCAACGGCGTATAGCGCACCCTCGGGCGTCTCTTCGTGTTTGAAATACGCGAAGACATCGCGTCCCGCTGCGAGATGCTCGCGGATGCGGTCGACCATCGCCCGCCGTTCCTCGCCCGTGTAGTTCGGTTTGCGGAATCGGTAATAAGCGAAACCGGCCGTTGTGACATCGGGCGTGGTCATGGTTTCAGTCTCGGCCACGCATACCGCTGCCTGATGCGATCGGAGCAAGTCCCATGTCGAATCTGCGAACCACGAGGCGTGGCGAAATTCGAACGCCGCTGGAACGGCGCGGGGTACGATCGCGAGAAAATCTTTCAGCAGGGAAGCGTCTGCCTTGAGGTTGGGTGGAAGTTGAAACAGCACCGGTCCCAGCTTTCCCGCGGACGCCAGGGGCGCAATGGTCGCCAGGAAGCGCGGCACGAAATCCTCGGTGCCCTTCAGACGCTTGATGTGCGTGATGACCTGGTGAGCCTTCACTCCAAACCGGAAGTGAGAGGGAGTCTCCTGCATCCAGTTCTGGATCGTGCTCTCTTTCACCAGTTGGCGGAATGTGAAATTTACCTCGACCGTGTTGAGTTGCGTCGCATAGTGGCTTAGAAATTTCTTCTGCGCCAGCTTGGCAGGATAAAAGTCCGGCTTCCAGGTCGGATAGGCCCATCCGGAGGTTCCAGCGAAGAGTTGGGGCATGGCAGGTTCTGGCGCAACAGAGCCGACGCGGGATTATACCTTGCGACGGCTTCGACCAGATGCAGCCGTTCGTCCCACACTTCGTTTCGATTTCTTTCGCGCAGCTCTCACGGGCGGATCCTCGGCTTGCGCTGCGATCTCGATTCGCTCGGGCGCGGCAGCTTCTCCCTGCGCAGCCACTGCCCCAGTCAGTTCTTTCAAAGTCGGCAGCTTCTGCTTCAGTTCTGGCAGCGGCTCGAACAGATCGCCCATCTTCTCAAAGCGCGAGACTACCTGTGGCGCTTCAAACACCAGAAGGCTTGCGTCTTTCTTCTTGAGCGCCCGCTCGACTTCTTCCCAGGTCACAGGAGTCGAAGCCGTAGGACGCTCCCGCGCTCGCAGCGAGTAGACCGCGACGGTCGTTTTGTGTTCATCGTTCTGGCTCCAGTCCACGAAAACCTTGCCAGTGCGGATCTTCTTCTTCATATCCGAAACAACCTGATCCGGATGATCCTGCTCCAGCAATTGCGCCAACGCATGCGCAAAAGGTTTCGTCACTTCATAGGTTGTGCGTGTGTTCAGCGGGACGTAAATCTGCAATCCTTTAGAACCCGAGGTCTTGGGAAAGCCCTGCAATCCGAAATGCTCGAAGATTTCGCGCAGCCACAGGCCCACCTGGCAGCATTGGACGATATTCGCCGGCGGCCCGGGATCGAGGTCGAAGACCATCATCGTCGGACAGCTAACGTCCTTCGCGAGCGCCAGCGAGGGGTGCAACTCCAAAGCCGCCAGATTCGCCAGCCAGATCAGCGTTGGCAGATCGCCGACCTCCACATAGTGCATGGTGCGATTATTGCCATGACTCCACACCGGGACGGTCTTGACCCAGTCAGGCCGGTGCTTGGGAGCGTTTTTTTCGTAGAAGAACTCGCCATCAACTCCGTTCGGATAGCGCTTCATGGTCAGCGCGCGCCCGGAAAGGTGGGGGAGGATCGCGGGCGCAATGCGCACGTAGTAGTCAATGACATCGCGCTTGGTGAAGCCAGTCGCGGGATAAAGGACCTTCTCCAGGTTCGACAGCTTCACATGCTTGCCTTGGACCTCAATCACCGAATCCATTGCACGTACGCTCCAGCCCGCATTGTGCCTGAAAGCTCACTCGAAGCAAAATACGGGACGATCCCTAAAAGCTCGTTCCCGTCCCCGCAGAACCAGGCGATCGTGGTTTGAGGTGGTGGTGTAGTTTGCTTGTCATTCCGAAGCAAGCGTTCTTTGCGCAGCGAGGAATCTGGGCGAGCCGCGCGAAGGGTCGCGTCCTTTGCGACCCAATAATCGCGCGTTTGGCTCGCTTCCTTATCAAACCGTACTATTACCTGGTTTGACGAGCGTTTGACAAGCTGCCTTGGCTCCACGTACTTTCAGACTTCTGCCCTGCTGATGCGTCCAAACACGTACGTCCAACCGCTGGAGGCCCGAATGACACATCGTGCACTGAGAGCCGCGGCATTCCTTCTTCTGTTATCCGCACTGGCCGCTGCGCAGGATGTCGCATCCTTCGAAAAGCGCATCACGGTCAAAAAACTGGTGAATGGCCTCACCATCTTGATCTGCCAGCGTCCGGAGGCGCCGGTCTTCTCCTTCTTCACGCTGGTGGACGCCGGCTCGACGCAGGATCCCATGGGCAAAACTGGTCTTGCTCACATGTTCGAGCACATGGCATTCAAGGGGACCGACAAGATCGGTACGACAAATTACGTCGCAGAGAAGGCCGCGCTGGCGAAGGTCGAAGCCGCCTATGCCGCTTACATCAGGGAACGTGACAAGCAGGTCGGCCGCGATGAAGCGAAATTGAAGCAACTCGAAAAAGCCTGGAAGGATGCCATCGCCGAAGCCGACAAGTACGTCAAGCCCAACGAATTCGGCAAGCTGATCGAGCAGAATGGTGGCGAGGATATGAATGCCTTCACGAATTACGACGAGACCGCATATCACTACTCGCTGCCCGAGAACCGGCTGGAATTGTGGGCGTACCTCGAGTCCGAGCGTTTTCTACATCCCGTCATGCGGGAGTTCTACAAAGAACGCAATGTAGTAATCGAAGAGCGGCGTCTGCGCACGGATAGTAATCCAATCGGCCGCCTGCTGGAACAGTTTGATGCAGCCGCATTTGAGGCCCATCCCTATCATCGGCCCACCGTGGGCTGGATGTCGGATCTGAATTCGTTCTCCGCCACGGACGCGCAAAAATTCTTCGACACCTACTACGTCCCCTCCAATATGGTAGTCGCCGTCGCCGGGGACGTGAAGCCTGCGCAGGCCTTGCACATTCTCGAGAAATATTTCGGCCGCCTGCCCACGCATCCTCAGCCGGATGAAACTGCCACGGATGAGCCTCCGCAGAACTCCGAGCGTCGCGTCGTGCTGAAAGAAAGAACCCAGCCGCTCTACCTTGAGGGCTATCACCGTCCCGATTACAAAGCGAAGGATGACGCGGTCTACGACGCGATTACCGATCTAATGTCCGAAGGTCGAACTTCGCGCCTTTACCGCTCGCTGGTCCGCGATAAAAAGATCGCATCTTTCTCCGCGGGATTCAGCGGACTGCCCGGCATCAAATACCCGCACCTGTTCGCCTTCTACGCCTTCCCGCTGCCGGGCCATACCACGCAGGAAGTCGCCGACGCCATTCATGCCGAAATCGACCGCCTCAAGAGAGAAGACATCAGCGACGACGAATTGAAGATGATCAAGACTCGTACGAAGGCGAACCTGATACGCGGTCTCGCCGATAATCAAGGTCTCGCCACGCAACTTGCCACCTACCAAACTCGCTACGGCGACTGGCGTGAGCTGTTCCGCACGGTCGACCACATCGACAAAGTAACCAAGGCAGACATTCGGCGGGTCGCGAACGAGATTTTCGTGGATACCAATCGTACCGTAGGCGTGATCGAAACCTCGGGCGGAGGCGGAAAACAAAGTTCAACTGAGCCGCCCGCAGGGCAGGGAGGTGCGCAATGAAAATCAAGCGGACAATGCTCAGCGCGCTTGTTCTGGCCACAGCGGCCCTCTTGACCTGTCTTCCCCAATTCATTCTTCCTCAATCTATGGCACAGGCGGCGAGCTGGCAGCAGATTCCAATACCTCCCTTGCCGGCTTTCAAACCGCAGCAACCCAAACGCATCGAATTGCCCAACGGCATGGTGATCTTCCTGCAGGAAGATCATGAGCTGCCGCTGATCGACGGGACCACCCGCATCCGCGGCGGTTCACACCATGAGCTGGCAAGCAAGGTGGGGCTGGTAGATATCTATAGCGAAGTCTGGCGCACCGGCGGCACGAAGACTCAGACCGGCGATCAACTCGACGACTTCTTGGAAGTTCGTGCCGCGAAAGTCGAGACTGGTGGCGGACCCGACTCTACCTCCATCAACTGGTCGTGCTTGAAGGGCGATTTCGACGATGTCTTCAAGGTCTTCGTCGACCTGCTGCAGAACCCGGAATTCCGTCCTGACAAAATCGAAATCGCGCAGAAAGGCATGTACGACGCGATTTCGCGGCGCAATGATCAGATCGGCGAAATCGCGCAGCGCGAGGCGGTTAAGCTGGCTTACGGTGCGGATAATCCCTATGCCCGCGTTCCTGAATATGCCACGGTTGCCGCGGTCACTCGCCAGGATCTGATTGAATGGCACGGCACGTACGTTCACCCGAACAACATTATTCTCGGCGTAAGCGGTGATTTCGACGCAGCCGCGATGGAAGCCAGGCTGCGTGCAGCATTCGAGGCCTGGCCCAAAGGCCCGACGCTTCCGCAGGATAAAGATAAAGATGAAGTCCAGTATCATCCCGCCCCGCCGGGCTACTACGTCATCTCCAAGGAAGACGTGAATCAGAGTAATATTCACATGGTGGGCCTGGGCATCAGGCGCGACAATCCCGACTACTACGCGGTGAGCGTGTTTAACGAAGCCTTCGGCGGAGGATTCTCTTCGCGCCTGTTCAACGACATTCGTACGAAACGTGGGCTGGCCTACAACGTGGGCGGAGGCATCGGCGCGAACTTCGGACATCCCGGCATTCTGCAAATCGTGATGGGGACCAAGAGCCAGAGTACGGTCGAGTCGGTCAAGGCCGTCGATGAAGATATTCAGAATCTGACCAAGAACCCAATCAGCGAAGAAGAAATCAAGCAGGCGAAAGACGCCATCCTGAACGCATTCATCTTCCGCCTGGATTCACCGGACAAAATTCTCGCCGAACGAATTACCTACGAGTTCTACGGGTATCCCGCCGACTGGCTGGACAAGTACGAGGCGGAAATCAAGAAAGTTACGGCCGGTGATGTCAACCGCGTTGGGACGAAATATCTGCATCGCGACCAACTCGCGACCCTGGTCGTCGGAAACACCAAAGAATTCGATAAGCCACTCTCCTCTCTCGGCCCGGTAAAGGAAATTGACATCACGATTCCGCCGCCTCCCGGAGAGCAGGGTCAGGAAGCCAAGCCCACTGCCTCCAATCCCGAAGGTAAGGCTCTGGCAGAGAAAGTTGCTGCGGCCATGGGAGGTCTCGCGAAGTTGCAGTCGGTGAAGTCACTGCATGCGAGCATGACCGAAAGTGAGGCCCAGGGCCCGCCCACTCCACTCGAAGTCACCATTGCATTTCCGGATCGTATGCACGTCAAAGTGCAGACGCCGAACGGCGATCTGACGATTGTGGTGTCCCCGGATGCAGCATACATGTCCATGCCTGGCATGGGTTCGCGGAGTCTACCTCCCGCTCAGAAGAACGAGATGTTGGACGAACTGCATCACGATCTCATCTACATCGCGCAACACGTGAACGACCCCACGTTTACCTTCACCGCGGGCGGCAATGAAAAGGTTGGCGATGTTCAAACCACGACGCTCGATATCGGTGGCGCCGTGCCCTGGGTGCGCTGGTACGTCGATCCGCAGAGCGGACGCATTCTGCGCGAGGACTACAAGGGACTGGGACAGTCCGGGCCATTCAACGGCGAGACCGATCTCTCGGACTGGCGAACGGTCGACGGGATCACCCTGCCGCATCTGCACAAGAACAAGCAGAACGGGCAGGAGACGAGTACGTCCGAGTTCAAGCAGGTTCAATTCAACCCTCAGATCGATCCGACGTTGTTCGAAAAGCCTACCGAGAAGACTGCCGACAAGGCTGGGACTACGCCATAGCGTTCCAGCGGCCATGGGCTGGGTCCCTCGCTGGAGCGACGCTTGTGCTCGCAGTATTTGATTGTATGTACAGCACAGTGGAGGCCTGAGCTAAGTTGTTGATTCCTGGTTGAGCCCGCCTTGGCCGTCGAATTTCAGATCCCAACCTCGACTGGAATGCCCCGCCCTTGCGTCTGGAAGACGCAGGAGCGAGCTCCGGCTGCCTGGACGAGGAAAAGGTCATCTGGGAGCAGAGAGCGCCTAGAAACGCCTCTAATGCGTGCAATATCTATAAGCTATATCTCCTTCGGAATCGGCTCACGAAGAATCAGCAACTTACGGATCGCGCCACGAAGAATCAATCACTTGCGCAATCTGCTTCCGGTCTAAGCGGGCGCGGCTGCGATTTCTGCGTGCGGACGCTTCAGTCGTCGCCATCCCTAAGGCGTCATCCTGACCGCAGCCGTTTTTCAGGCGGAGGGAAGGATCCCTCACCCGGCTGAACTGCGCCGAGTTCGGGATGACGCCTCTGAAAAAGGAGCCACAGATCCAAACGCCACCACCACACCCAAACTGCACCGCTTGACGCTGCCTCGCGGTTGGTTCTATTATAGCGAACAAAAGGCGAATACATCATGCGGTCCGCCGCATTATTCCCGATTCTGGAAAATCCCGGCAAACCCGGGAATCCGCCGCTGGTCGGCATTGCCCGGCTCGCTTCCGAGGGCGAGTCTCTGCGCGAAGGGCCCAACGTCGAATACTTTACGCTTCCCGCGAAGTCTCTTCTGAACCGCTGCGTGAGCGGCCGGCAGATGCCTTTCACCTGGACCATCAATCCTTATCGCGGGTGCGAATTCGGCTGTCGCTATTGCTACGCCCGCTACACCCACGAGTTCATGGAGATGCGGGATGGCATGGAGTTCGAGCAGAAGATTTATGTCAAGCAGCATGCCGCCGAATTACTGCGGCAGGAGTTGCGGCGAGTCAAGCCAGGAGAATCCATCGCGCTGGGCACGGCAACCGATCCTTATCAGCCCGCAGAGAAGCGCTATGAAGTCACGCGCGGAATCCTCGAGGAATTCGCCCGCCATCGCGGATTCGAACTCGGCATTGTCACGAAATCGAATCTGGTCGTCCGAGATCTCGATCTTCTACGCGAAGTGGCAAAGACAAATGAACTCTCGGTCCACGTAACCATTACGACCCTGGATACCGATCTCGCAAGGATTCTTGAGCCCAGAGCGCCGCGCCCGGATCTGCGCCTTGATGCAGTGCGCGCTCTAGCTGAAGCAGGTTTGCGCGTCGGCCTGAGCTGTTCGCCGGTCGTGCCCGGAATCACCGACGCACCCAAAGACCTGGAAGCCCTGGTGCGCGCCGCCGCCGACGCCGGAGCGGACTACGTCTTTGCCAACCCACTTTTTCTTAAGCCGTGCTCTGCAGCCGTGTTTCTGCCATTCCTCGAGCAACACTTTCCTCATCTGGTGAAGAACTATCGAAGCCGTTATCAGGATCGAGCTTTCCTCCCGCCTGCTTATGGAAAACGTCTCGGACAACTCATCGCCCGTTTCCGGGAGAAGTACAGACTCGGCCGGCGCGATCGGGCAGCTTACGCTACGAAGTGGCCCGCGCAAACGTTTGAAAAACAACTCGATCTCTTCTAGAAACTGCAATTGGCCCGCAATGATCCGTTGTTATTCCACTCTTCAATCGACACGAATGCCGGTGTAGGGGCGGACGCATTCGTCCGCCCCTCGAGCGAAGCGAGAGCTGCGCTTCTACATCAGAACTAAGTTAAGAAGGCCCCGGACGAATGCGTCCGGGGCTACGTGTCATGTGGCGCAGAGATTAGGATGACGCCCGCCGACAGTGGATGGTTGCCGTATCCAAACTCCACACGACCGGAACTTGCCTATCGTTAACAGCCGCCAAGATTCCTCTATAATCGCTGCTGATTCCCATGGCCTCTACCTCACCCCCAGTCGGACAAGCTTCCGCCCAACGCGTGCCCTTCAGCATGCGGTTGCGACAGTTCTGGCGGCGCGTCACCGAAGGCCTTGAGATCAGCCAGCTCTGGTCGCAGTTCGAATCTGAAACCAAGGCCAGCTATCGTCTCTATTCCAAAGATGTGCAGGCGAAAACGCCGGA
>Ga0137389_10000549_pt1 | contig 20894 bp, 19 predicted proteins | sample 15con2h14BmetaG_FD_104645 | JGI IMG/M metagenome (GOLD analysis project Ga0137389, IMG submission 104645) | Vadose zone soil microbial communities from Angelo Coast Range Reserve, California, USA - 15con2h1.4B metaG | ecosystem: Environmental > Terrestrial > Soil > Vadose zone > Saprolite...
CGTCACCGATCAGCGCGTCATCGAAGTGATGTCACAGGTTCCGCGCGAGGAGTTCCTGTCGGGCCGGCTGCGCCGTCACGCGTACGAGAATCGTGCCCTTGCCATCGATTGCGGCCAGACCATCTCTCAACCGCTTGTCGTCGGGCTGATGACCCAGGCGCTCGCTCCCAAGCCGGACGACCGAGCGCTCGAAGTCGGCGCCGGCTCTGGCTACCAGGCGGCGGTGTTGAGCCGGCTGGTGCGGCATCTGATCACCCTGGAGCTCGAGCCCGCGCTCGCCGAGCATGCGTCTGAGACGCTGGCGCGGCTCGGCTACACCAACGTCGAGGTCGCGGTCGCCGACGGCACGCTGGGTTGGCCCGCATACGCGCCGTACGACATCATCCTGGTCGCCGCAGCTTCGCCGGAGGTGCCGCCCGCGCTCATCGAGCAGCTAGCCGCCGGAGGCAGGCTCGTGATCCCGGTCGGAAGGGCCGCAGACGAGCACCAGGACCTGCGCCTCTATCAACGCCATGGAGATTCGCTGATGTGGCGGTCGCTGTTCCCCGTGCGCTTCGTCCCCCTACGGTGAATGGCTGGGCGACGGGGAGGCGCGGCCCGGCGAGGGTGAAGCGCCAGTGGTTGCCGATGACGTCGTGCCGGTGAGCTTCTGCAGCTGCTGGAGGAGCTGTCCCACCTGGGTCATCTCCGAAGCAAAGCCTGCGAAGTCACCGTTCTTCAAGTCGTTGTAGGCGGCGGTGTAATGCGCGTTCGCCTGCGTGACGAGATCTGCAATCTGGGCCAGCACCGCCGGTGTGATCGTCACCGGGGGACCGGTGGTCGGCGGAGGCGCCGTGGAGGTTCCGACCAGCTGGTCTATGGCCTGCTGGAGGGTATCCGCGTACGCAACCGATGCCTGGTCCGCGAGGATCACCTTCTTCAGCTCGGGCAGGCTTGACTGCTGGTTGGCACGCAAGTAGATCGGCTCGAAATAGAGGAAGGAGTCTCCGATCGGCACCACGAGCAGGTTGCCCTGCTGCACCTGCGACCCGGCCTGGTGGAAGAGTGTGAAGTCTCGAGAGATGGCAGGGTTCTCGTTGATCCGGTTCGCCACCTGCTGCGGGCCGAAGATCACCTTGTCCTTGGGCAGCACGTAGGACACGAACTCACCATAGTGCGAGCCGTCGCTTCGCGCCGCCATCCACGCAACCATGTTGTTCTTGCCGTGCGGGGTGAACGGCATGATCAGGAGGTACTCCGGGTTCTGCTCGCCGGGCAACCGGAAGAGCACGTAGTACGGCTGCACGGGAGTGGGCAAGGAGCCGGGGGAGGTCTGCGCGGTCGGGATGTCCCAAACGTCCTCGCGCGCGAAGAAAACCTTGGGGTCGGTGATGTGATATGTGGCGTAAATGCCGACCTGGATGTTGAACAGGTCAGCGGGCACCCGAATGTGCGCGCGAAGGCCAGGAGGCATCGCTTCCATCGGCGTGAAGAGGGTTGGGAAGGTGTCCTCGTAGGCGCGGATGATGGGGTCTTTCGGGTCGACCACATAGAAAACCGCAGTGCCCTCGTAGGCGTCGATGACGACCTTGACCGAGTTGCGGATGTAGTTGATGTCGCTGGTGTTCTGGAACGTCACAGTCTGTGAGTAGGGGTAGGTGGCACCGGTCGTGAAGGCGTCGACGATCCAGTAGATGCGGCCGTCGACGATGACCACGTATGGGTCGGAGTCAAAGCTGAGGAAAGGGGCCACCTCGCTGACGCGCGCGATGATCTGCCGCCGGTAGAGCATCAGCGTCTGGCTTGTCACCTGGCCGGACACCAGCAGGTTGAAGTCGCCCAGCTTGAGCGACCAGAGGGCGCGATTGACCGGCGTCATCGGCACCCCATGGGTGCCTGTGTACGACGTGAAGACGTCCTGGCTTCCCCGCGGGTAGTCGAACTCACGGTTGGTGTTCGGCGCCAGCGCGTAGCTGGTGGTGACCTCGCCGAAATAGATGGCCGCCTGGCTGATCGGTATCTGTCCGGCAGGCGGAACGTCGCGCACCAGGAAGTCCGGCAGGCCCTCGCCCACCACCGCGTTCACCGGGCTGGCCGCAATGCCGTACCCGTGCGTGTACTGCAGGTGCAGGTTGATCCAGTTCTGCGCGGCCGGTGGCAGCTTGGTGAAATCGAACTCGCGTGCGCTGATCTCCATCGACGTGTACTGGTTGTTGACGTTGTAGCGATCGATGTCGATGTCGTGGAACGTGTAGTACGTGCGAATGGTCTGCAGCTGTTCGTACGTGTCCTTCAGCGGCGCAAAGTCCCAAAGCCGCAGGTTGTTCACTGTGACCTGGTCGTTCTGGACGTTCGCCAGCGTCAGCGGCTGATCCCCGGTGAAGTTGCTCACGCTCACAGTCGACAGCCCATACCCGGCACGGGTGCCGGAGATCTCACGCTCGATGTATGGAATCTCGTACGTCTGCGCGTTTGGGGTGACCAGAAACGACTGCACCACGGCGGGATAGACCTGTCCGATCAAAAGGAGGGCCACCCATACGCCCGCCGCGGTCACCGGGAGCCAGAGCCGTCGCAGCCAGATGTTGACCAGAAGCGCCCCACCCAGGACGACCGCCGCCCCTGCCTGGAACGTGACGATCGGCAGCCGGGCGTTGACATCGGTGTAGGCCGCCCCCCAGACGATGCTGCTGTTGTGCGCATATAGAAGGTCGTAGCGGCCAAGCCACATCCAGCCCGCGAGGACGAGTGCGAACACAGCCATCAGCGCCGACAGGTGCGCGATCGCCAGCGGGGTCAGGTTGAGGTCGAACGTGTCGCCCCGCCACGCGTACATGATTCCGATCAACAGAACGCTCAGAAACCCCAGACCGAGCGCCCAGTTGGCGATCGCGTGCAGGAAAGGCAGCGTCAGCAGATAGAAGGCGACATCCTGCCCGAGCACCGGGTCGGTGGTGCCGGTTGGCCTGGCGTGTTGGAACAGCGCGAGACTTTGCCATTGGGCGCCCGCTCCGCCGGACAGAACTAGCGCAACCAGGGCGGCCGCGCCCAGGGCGGCGCCGCCGATCGGGCTGCGAATGCTCGACCGCCTGATCCCGACCGCGCGTAGGCTCGGTCCCGAGCGAACTCGCAACGCGATGATGACGTTGACGATCAGGTAGAAGAACGCCAGCGCGAAGCTTCCGACGAAGAGTGCCGCCTGCAGGAAGAGGCGCGTCGTGAAGACGTCCTTGAATCCGAGCGAGTCGAACCATTGCATTTCGGTGAAGAACCAGACGATCGGGCTGGCGAACAGGAAGATCAGCAGCGCCAGGCCGAAGAGTCCCGCGCCGACCCAGAAGCGCCGAGGCGGGCGCGGGATCCGGATCTCTCGGGCTTCGAAGGGACCGCCGCGCTCGAACGGATCAAACGGTCGGTACCGGCGGGTCATGTACTCGGAAGCTTAGATCGTCCCTAAAGCGAGGTCGTCGGGGCCGAAATCCACATCGGGTTGAGCCGGCGGGTGGTCGAGGTGCCAGCCCACTGTCGTGCGTAGCGACTCAATCGGATCCGAGGTTGTCCAGCCGAGCAGCGTCCGGGCTCGCGTGGCACTGGCCGCGATGTGCTGGGTCATGGTGCCGGTCGCCTTGAGGTCCTCGGGCAACACGTCATCGGCCACCCTCACCAGCTCGGCGTCAGAGCCCGCGGCGTCGAGGATCATTCGTGACCACAGCGCCATCGAGAAAGTGCGGTCCTCGCAAAGGTTCAGCGCGAGCCCGCCAGTCGACGGCGATTCCAGCGCCAGCCGCGCGCCGCGTGCGATATCGCGAACGTAACCGCGACATGTGAGCCACATGCCGGCGCCGAAAGGGATGCGCCGGCGACCCGCACGGACGCGCCGGAGGAGGTATTCCTCCCGGAGCTGGTAATCGCGCTCGCCATAGACCATCGGCAGTCGCAACGACGTACCGCCACGGGGCAGGTAGACGTCCTCGACGTCGAGCTTGTCGTAGTCATCGCGGTCCGGAGATTTGCCCCGGAACGGATAGCGCTCTGAGCGCACCGGTGAGTCTTCATCCAGCGGCACCGGATCCGTCTCGCGCTCCCCCAAGACCGCGCCGAACGCCCGATACACGTCGACGCTCGAGATGACGACGAGCCGGATGCCCGCCGGCAGCGCAGCCAGCGCGGTCTCGGCGTCGGCGCGGGTAAGCGCGCGACAATCGATCGCGGCGTCGGGTGCAAACGCGGCCAGCTCTGAGCGATGGGCCGGCAGATCCTTTCGATCGGCATGCAGGTGCTGCGCGCTCGGCAGACCTTCAGGCTCGAGCACGCCTCGATGCGCGAGCAGCAGCTCGTGCCCGGCGGCGGCCAGCTCCTCGGCGATGGCACGCCCGATGAACCGGGTGCCCCCGAGGACAATGACTCTCAAGACGCCCGCTAGGTTGCGGCTTTGACGGCGGCCGGGTTGCGCTCCACGATCAGGTCGATGAGTCCCCAGTCCTTGGCCTCTTGCGGGTTCATGAAGAAGTCGCGCTCCATGGCTCGCTCAACGTCCTCGAGCGGCCGGCCGCAGTGCTTGGCGTAGATCCGTGCCATGGCTTCGCGCTGGCGAAGGATCTCCTGCGCGTGCAGCTGGATGTCGGTTGCCTGGCCCTGGATGCCCTGCGTGAAGGGCTGGTGGATGAGGATCTGCGCGTGCGGCAGAGACATCCGCATCCCGGCGTCTCCACCCGCGAGCAGGATCGACGCGCCGCTGGCCGCGAGCCCCGTGCACAACGTCCCGACCTTTGGTCCGACGTACTGCATCGCGTCGTAGATGGAAAGCGCTGCGGTGAGTGATCCGCCTGGGCTGTTGATGTAGAGCTGGATATCGCGGTCGGGCGCCTCGTTCTCGAGAAACAGGAGCTGCGCGGTCACGTTGCTCGCGAGCTCGTCGTCGATGACACCACGCACGAAGACGACGCCGTCCTTGAGCAGCCGCGAGTAGATGTCATACGCGCGCTCGCCGCGGCCGTCGTTGGTAATCACCGTCGGGATGAGATGCATTCGATTACCTCCTTGGTTCGAAACCGATTCGTGGGCGCGCCTTCGGCGGTGGGTTCGACATCGCCAGATAAGCGCTGAAGTCTGCGACGCTGCGCAGCGCCTCCAACGGCATGCCCGCGGTCGCGAGCCGGAGCTTGGCCGGTGGGTCCTCGGGCCAGGCCGGGCGGTCGTGGTCGGCCCCGAGCAGCCGAGCAAGCTCGGCGTAAAGATCGGCCGGCCGGATTCCAAGTGCGTGTGCAACAGCCAGAAGCCGTTCCGTCGAAACCTCCTTGCGTCCTCTTTCCACCTCGGACAGGTGAGCCGGCGAGAGGCCGGCCTCGGCCGCCACCTCGGTCAGCGTCCGGTGAACCGCCTCCCGCCGCTGCCGCAGGACCGCTCCGAGCGCTCCTCTGACCACGTGGGCGGATTCGCTGTAGGCGAACGGCATTCTTCTGGGGCGAAGTTTACCGGAAGGTCGGGCGGGGCGGCGGTGGTATCGCCACGCGTTCCTCCTCCGTTGCTGCCCGACGCCGGCGCAGCTCCAGGTTCAGGCTCTCCTCGCCCCGGGCCATCGCCCACAGGTGGTTGGACTTGAAGATCGGCCGGAAGACAAATGAGCCGTAACGCAGGAGCGGCTTGTCAGCCCTGATGCGCCAGTCGTAGGTGACCTCTGCGACCTCTGCGTTCTGCCGGAAAGTCCACACGCCGGTGCCGACGAAGTCGCCGTCCGCCACCAGCGAGAAGCCCTGCGTGCCGCGCGATTCTGAGATCGTGAAGCGCCACCGCAGCGTGTACGGGAGCCAGCCCTTCGTGTAGAGGTCGACCACGCGTCCAACACGCGTGACCGGGTCACCGAGCTCGAGCATGCGCACCTCCAGGTAGACCGACGGCCACCACCGCGCGAGACTCGGCGCATCGTCAAGCACCTCCGCGACTTCTTCAACAGTGCCGCGAATCTTCCAGTGAGTGATGAAGTGGTACTCGGCAGTCACTTATGAATCTTTCAGATTGTTCGGATCGAGCAGCTCCTGCCTCGGCCGCTCGATCCGCTGGCGCGACCGCATGATCTCGATGAGCTTCTTGCGGCCCTTGGGCGGCCCGATCATGATCGCCCCGACCAGGCGGTCGTCCTTGAAGAAGAGCTTGCGATAGAACTTCTCCTCGAAGCTGTACGTGCGCACTGACTCGAGGTTGGGCTGCACGTCCGGGGTCACGCCCATCACTGCAAGCGTCGACCCGAACATGGTGGTTGTGTACGTCGGCACATCGAAGAAGTCCTCGTCCGCGCCGGCCATGTTGCGCGCTGCCACCTTGCCGTGCGCCTCCGCGTTGTCCCATGTCCCCATCTGGTTGTGCCGCTCGACCATGAGGTCATAGAAGACCGCGATGTCACCGGCTGCGTAGACGTCAGGGGCCGACGCGCGCAGCTTGGCGTCGGTGACGATCCCTTTGTCCAGCTCGATCGTCGAGCCGCGCACCGGCTCCGTGTAGTAGTCGAGCCCGACGCCGTACGTGAGTAGGTCGAACTCCACGCGCTTTCCGTTGACGGTCTCGGCAAGGAAGCGCCCGTCGACGCGGCTGAACTTCTGCACCTCGTCCGACGTGATGAACTCCACGCCCTGGGCCTCTCCCAGCTGGCGGCAGAGCTGCCCGCCTTCCTCATCGAGGACGTAGCGCAAGAACCACGGCCCGCGCATGATCCAGGTCAACTGCGCCTTCTTCCGGAAGCTCACGCCCTCGGCGAGCTCGTAGCCGATGAAGCTGCCGCCCATCACGAGAACGCGCTCGGACGCATCCGCCTCCTCGATGATCGCGTCGGTGTCGTCCAGGGTCTGGAAGCCGATGGTCTGAGACACCTCGTCCGAGCCGGGCCACGGAGGAGGTTTCGGACGTCCACCGGTGGCGACCAGCAGCGCATCGTATGGAAATTCCTGGTCGCGGTTCGTGCGCACGATCTTTTGCGCGAAGTCGATCTCCGTCGCCCACGTCTCGAGGTGGATGTCGAGGTTTTGTCTTGCGTAGTCCTCGACGGTGCGCATGAAAACCTTCTCTCGACGCACCTGGCCTCGGAGGTATCGCGGCAAGGCGACGCGGTTGTAGAGCGGGTGGCGCTCGGCCGCGATCATCACGATCGAAGCGTCGGCGTCGAGATTGCGCAGCTCCTCCGCGGCGGTCTGCCCGGCAATCCCGTTGCCGAGGATCACGTAACGACGAGCCACTAGAGCTTCAGGGCGTAGATGTAGCTGTGGTCGTCGGCATTCGCGAAATCGTATCCGGAAGCATGCAGGTCATCGGCAGCGGGGTGGTCGCGAGGCAATGTCACGACCACGTCCTCGAGCCCGTCCGCGTCGGCTTCGAAACGCAGCGCCATCAGCAGCTCGCGCAGCGCTCCGCCCTGTCCGGCGATGAAGGCGACGGCGAGGTTGTCGCCCCATGCACGACGCAGTCCGGCGACCGTCCGGCCGCCGGGTCCAACCCGCAGCATGCCGACAGAGGCGAGGCGGGCCAGCTCGGTGGCGCCCAGGTCGCGAGCGCCGTTGAAGTCCGGAATGACTCCGTGATAGAGCTCGATCCCGGGACTGGCGGCGATCCGGGGCCAGAGCTGGGCGGCCTCAGCCTCCTCTGGGATGCGAGCGGACTCGCCGCCCTCGACGCGGCTCCCCCTCCACCACCGGGCATCGATCAGCTGCTTGAAGCCGGCGGACTCGAAGAGCCGCACCGCGTCCGGATTCCCGGTGGCAAGCCTCATCTCGCCCAACCCCTGCTCACGCGATTCGGCGATCGCAGAGGCCAGCATCGCGCGCGCCAAGCCTTGACGCCGGTGGCTCGATGCCACGCGCAGGCCCTCGTACCAGGCGAGGCCAGGCGCGTAGGGTCGCAGCCTCTGCACACCGACGACCACGCCGTCGACCTCGACCGCCTGGAACGCAGCGCCCGCATCAGCCACCCAGTCATCGAACACGTTCGGGATGTAGTCACGACCGTCCCACACGTCTCTGCTGAGCTCGATGACGCGATCACGATCCGCCGGCCGTACCGGCCGGATCGTCAGCTCTCTTGCGGTTGCCAATGCGCGATTCCCGCCACAGCCATGCCGCTATCGATCACGAGCTCGTCTCCATCCTTGGTGAGCATCTCTTCCAGCAAGGTACGAGCCCTGGCCTCGTCCCAGCCGGCGCCAATCAGCATCCCGCAGTCGACCAGCGCCTCGTCCATGTTCGCGTAGCGGTTGAAGACCGGATAGCGAATGAACGTGACGTCGGGCGCGATCCCCATCTGCATCAGCAACATGAACAGGTCGCTGAACTGCGGAATGGGAAGCTCCGGTCCGCCGAGCATCAGCTGTCGCAGCTGCGTGGCGGGATGGGGGATAGAGCCCTCGCGCATCATGATGAAAAGACGCTCGCGCGCGGACGCCTGGAGCTTCGCAATGAACGGGACAGGATCCTCGATACCGTAGAGGACATGGCAGCAGATCACGATGTCGGCCCGCGCCACCTCGGCGTCCTGCCAGGTGCTCCCGATCACCGTCATGTTGTCTCGATGCGGGATCTGGGCACGCATGCCCTCCGAGGGCTCGACCGCCGTCACCCACTCCAGGCGCTCGGCGAGCGGAACTGCATGGCGGCCGGACCCTGCCCCGGCGTCGATGAGCGTCTTGCGCGGCGAAAGGTAAGGCTCGAGGACGCGAATAAAGCTGTCATTGCGATCGCGCGTGATCTGGGCGTAGGAAGGCGCGCGTCGGTCCCAATAATTCGTGGCGCCAGGGCCTCTGGATCCCGTCCGCCGGCGGACCATTTCGCGCCAGCGCTCCGCCCAATCTATGCCCGCGATCGCACCGATTGTCCCCACCTCCATTTGACTCCGAGGATAGTGTTCCGAAAACCGAAACTGCCTTGCATCTTCGCGTCCTAGGCGGCCGGGCGCCGTCTCACCCCGCGAAATCTGGCGATTTCGCAGGGGCCCCGAGAGAGGCGCTGAAGCCGGCGTCGAGGGACCCGGCGCTGCGTCGTCACGCATCATTAGATGCGCTCCTCCTTGGGCCACCCTCTACTTGGCTCCGGCGCCGATGCCGCGAATCTGCGGCGGACTTTCGGTTCCGGAACATGGCTTGTTAACACCATTGGGGACAAGAAGGGGACAAGTTTCGGCAGGTTCGCCCAGATGATGGGGTCGCTCAACTCGCAGCCACAAGATGTAGGGCCGGGATAGGATAGCAGGAGCCATGGCAGTCGAATCTTCGCCGGAATTCAATGCCGCCGAAGCCAGCATCCTGGCCCGCTACTTCACCAACCTCGACCGCCCGGTTTTCGCCCTGCGCAACCTTCCGGAGGTGGTCAAGGGAGCACTTTTCTCGCGCTACTCGCGCACCGAGAAGAGCCTTCGCCGGGTGCTGCTGGACGAGTTCATCAATCAGCCTGACTCGGGCTTTGAAGCGCTGACCGGCGCGTCCGGCACCTCTGACGACATGGTGGCCGTCCGGCGCGCGGAGGAGTTCTACGAGCGGGTCCTGGTCGGGTACGGAGACGACTCCGTGGCCGAGCTCGCCGGCGCCCACATCGCGGTCGAGCGCACCTCCACCCTGGCCGCCAAGGCGCTCGAAGACAGCCGCATCGGGATCTCCCCACTCGAGAAGTCGACACGATACGTGCGGTTCGACCGGCCCGGTCCCGACGGCCGGTTTCTGTATCACCGAGGCCCCGAGCTCGCGCACCCCGACTACGAGCCGGCGGCGGATCTCCTCTTCGACACCTACAGCTCTCTCGTCGAGCCGCTCACCAAGGCGATTCGCGATCGATTCCCAATCGAAGAGAACGAAACCGACCGCGCCTGGAAGGCCGCGACCAGGGCGAAAGCGCTGGACATGCTGCGGGGGCTCCTACCTGCGGGGACGCTGACGAACCTCGGGCTGTTCGGCAACGGACGCGCCTTCGAATACCTCATCACCAAACTTGCCGCGCATGATCTCCCAGAGTGCCGGACATTGGCGACGGACCTCCATCGCGAGCTCGCCCTCGTGATCCCCGCTTTCGTCAAGCGAGCGCTGGACGAGAAATACGGCGCGCCTGCAGCCGGGCGGATGGCGCGGGTGCGTGAGGCGACCGCCAGGCTGGCGCCGCGGACGGGTCCTGTCGAATCCCGACCTAGCGTCCGGCTCATCGAGCACGACCCCGGGGCTGAAAAGAAAGTTGTCGCCGCGGCATTGTTCCCTCACTCGGATGGGCGCTGGGGGGACCTGAACGCAGACCCAAGCCAGGTTTTGGAAGCCCTGCTGGCGGATCGCGCCAACCGCCGGCAGCGGCCCACCCGCGCGCTCGAGCACGCCCAGTACCTCTTCGAGATCGTCGCCAACTTCGCCGCGTACCGAGACCTGCACCGCCACCGCATGCTCACCCAGGACCGCCAGCTGCTCGGGACCTCCCTTGGGTTTGACGTGGCGCCCGGGCTCGCCGAGCTGGGCATGGAGGGACGGTTTGTAGCGGCGATCGAGGGGGCGGCAAAAGCCCACACCCGTATAGAGCGCGCTCTTGGGCCGGCGATCGCGCAGTATGGTGTGCCGCTCGCCTACCGGGTGAGGTGGTACTTCCGCGTGAACCTGCGCGAGATCTATCACCTCTGTGAGCTCCGGACGACACCGCAAGGCCATCCCGACTACCGGTGGGTCGCCCAGGAAATGTTCCGGTTGGTCGCCGAGGTGCATCCCCGGCTGGCGCGTTACGCCAGGTTTGTAGACCTGGGCCCGGGCGACGAGCTGGAGCGTCGGCGGTCAGAGCGCCGCCTGGACGAGAAGTTGAGCGAGAAACTCTCCGCACTCGACAGGGGAGTGCTATAGCATCGAGATCCGCGAAGTCAAATGAGAGAGAGGGGGGCGTGGTGTCCAGCGAAATTCAACTAGAGAGTGACGCCGAAAGGCGTGGGATTGTCAGGCGTTCGAATCCCGACCGCCGGTTCGGTGAGAGGCGATCCCCGGAGCGCGCAACGGTGGGCCGTCGCAACATGTTCGTCCCCGATAGGCGGATCGCGCCACGCCGCTCCCTGGATCGCGCCTTCGAGCCGGCCTGAAGAGGGTTCTGGCCCCGCCGGCGCTCGTAGTCCATGGTGGCGCGGGACCGGTTCCGCCCGCAGAGCGCCCGCTCCGCCAGGCCGGCGTCGAGCGCGCGCTCGAGCTGGGCTGGGCGCGCATTGGCGAGGGAGCGCTCGTCGCAGCGGTCGCTGCGGTTCGCCACATGGAGGACGAACCCCTTCTCAACGCCGGTATCGGCGCCTGCCTCAACGCGGACGGTGAGGTGGAGCTCGACGCCGGTGTGATGGAGGGGGCGGCCCTGCGGGCCGGCGGCGTCGCCTGCGTGAAAGACGTGCGACATCCAATCGAGCTGGCGGTCGAGGTGATGCGGGATGGACGCCACGTCCTGCTTTCCGGATCGGGCGCCTCGCGCTTTGCCCGCGAGCACGGGGTCGAGATGTGCGACCCGTCGATCTTCATCAACAATCGCAAGCGGCAGCTGCGACAGCAGGGCGCAGACACCGTCGGCGCCGTCGCCCGAGACTCGGAGGGGCGATTGGCGGTGGCGGTCTCGACCGGCGGCATCAGCGGCAAGCTGCCAGGCCGCATCGGCGATTCGCCCATTCCGGGCGCGGGCATTTACGCCGACGATCTGTTCGGGGCCGTCTGCGGGACCGGCCAGGGTGAGGCGTTCATCCGATTGGGTCTCGCGCGCCTGATGGTCGTCGAGCTTCAGCATGGAATGGACGCGGCCGCGGTGGCGCAAGGTGCGATCGACTTTCTCGGCAAGTCGATGAAGGCGCAGGGAGGAGTCATCGTCATCGGCCGCGAAGGCCCTCCGCGCGCCGCTTTCAACACGCCGGCCATGCCATGGGCCATCGCCCAGTAGCAAGGTGAGCGATTCGGCCAATGCCGGCGAGCTGATCACGCTTGCCCTGAAACGGGCGGGGGTCAGTCACCTGTTCACGCTCAACGGCGGCCACATCTGGCCGATCCTCATGGGCGCCGCCGAGCACGGCATCCGGGTCATCGACGTCCGCCACGAGCAGTCGGCCGCCTTCGCCGCGGAGGGTTGGGCGAAGGTGACGCGTCAGTGCGGTGTCGCCGCGGTAACGGCCGGACCAGGAGTTACGAACTCGGTGACGGCTCTCGCCCAGGCGCAGTCGGGCGACAGCCCGATGTTGGTCATCGGGGGCCGCGCGCCTGAGGCGCGATGGGGAATGGGCTCCCTGCAGGAGATGGACCACGTCGCTGTCGTGCAGAGCCTGACCAAGAAGGCCATGACGCTCGGATCCGCGGAGGAGGCATATGGTGTGGCCGCCGATTGCGTGCGGACCGCTTTGAGCCGCCGCACCGGTCCGGTGTTCATGGACATCCCGCTCGACGTGCTGTTCGGCGCCGCCGACATCCCGGAGGCGACCGAGCATCTCACCCCCGACCGCGGGCCGCTCCCAGACCCAGACGCCGTTGCGCGCGCCGCGCGTCTCATCCGTGATGCCGAGCGTCCCGCGATCATCGCGGGCGGCAGCGTCTGGTGGTCGCATGCTGAGGCCGAGCTTGCCGCGCTCGTCGAAGGCGCCCATCTACCCCTATGTGTGAACGGCCTGGCTCGGGGGATGCTGGGGTCGGGCCACCCTCTCTTCTTTCCCCGGGCGCGCGGGCCGGCTCTGGGCGAGGCGGACCTCATCGTGGTGCTGGGCGTCCCGCTCGATTTCCGGTTGAACTTCGGCCAGCCCCCGGTGTTCGCTGACGACGCCCGGCTCGTCGTCGTCGATGTCGACGACCTCCGCAAGCATCGATCGGCAGACGTCGCCATGTATGGAGACCTGAAGTCGGCGCTGGCGGCCCTGGGCGCGGCGACAGCCGGCATCCCCGAGCGGCGGCCTTGGCTCGAGCACCTGCGCGCGTCTGAAGCTGCGGCCCGCGCCCGCGACGCCGCGTTGACCCAGGCGGATTCCTCACCCGTGCACCCGGCGCGATTGATCGCCGAGGTCGATGGGTTCGTCGACCCAGACGCGATCTACGTCGGCGATGGCGGCGACTTCGTATCGTTTGCGGGCCGGCTCATCGAGCGACCCAAGCCCGGCCAATGGATCGACCCCGGGCCGTTCGGCGCCCTCGGTTCGGGCCCGGCCTACGCGATGGCCGCCAAGCTGGCCCACCCCGATCGGCAGGTCGTCCTGCTCTCTGGTGATGGAGCGTTCGGCTTCTCAGCGATGGAGTTCGACACCATGGTCCGCCATCGCATTCCTGTGGTCTGCGTCGTCGGCAACAACGGGATCTGGGCGCTCGAGAAGCACCCGATGGAGAACATGCTCGGGATGAGCGTCGCCTCCGACCTGGCGCCGCGCACCCGCTACGAGAAGGTGGTGGAAGCGCTCGGGGGCTACGGGGAGATGGTCGAGCGCCCCGACCAGATCCGGCCGGCCCTGGAGCGTGCGTTCGCATCCGGCCTGCCGGCCTGCCTCAACGTAATTTGTGATCCAAAGGCGGAATATCCGCGATCATCGGTGCTGATGTGAGCGCGACAGAGCTGCAACCCATCGTCGAAGCGGACGAATGGCGGACTGCGCAGTCGCAGTTCGACAGCGCGGCCGAGCTCATCAATCTCGAGCCGTGGCTGCGCGAGGTGCTGCGTGAGGTGCAGCGCGAATTCACCTGCAATTTCCCGGTCCAGATGGATGACGGCACGCACCGGATCTTCACGGGCTATCGCGTCCAGCACAACATCAACCGCGGACCAGCGAAGGGAGGCATCCGGTACCACCCCGACGTCTCCCTCAACGAGGTCAAGGCCCTCGCGATGTGGATGACGTGGAAATGCGCGGTGGTCAACATCCCGTTCGGCGGCGCGAAGGGTGGCATCATCGTCAACCCGAAGCTGCTCTCCCTCAACGAGCTCGAGCACATGACACGAAGGTTCGCGACGGAGATCTCGATCCTGATCGGCGCCGACCGCGACATCCCGGCACCCGATGTCAATACCGACGGCCAGACGATGGCGTGGATCATGGACACCCTTTCGATGCATCTTGGCTACTCGGTGCCGGCGTCCGTCACCGGCAAGCCGATCGAGATCGGGGGATCGTTGGGTCGGGTCGAGGCTACGGGCCGTGGGGTGACCATCTGCTCGATGGCGGCGCTCGACCACCTGGGTCGCCAACCTCACCAGACCCGCGTTTCGGTGCAGGGCTTTGGCAATGTCGGCAGCATCAGCGCGCGGCTCCTCGAAGAATCGGGCTGCACTGTGGTTGCGGTCAGCGAGGACTACGGCGGCATCTACAACCCTCTCGGACTTTCCATCAAGCGCGTGCTCGAATATCGCGCTCGCGAGAAGACGCTTCGCGGTTTCCCCGGCGCTCAGGAGATCGGAAACCAGGACGTGCTGCTCGTCGACTGCGACTTGCTCGTGCCCGCGGCGATCGGCAACCAGCTGACTTCGCGCAACGCGCGCGATGTGAAGGCGAAGCTCATCGTCGAAGGCGCCAACGGACCGACAACACCCGAGGCGGACGCAATCTTCCGCGAGCGTGGCATCTTCGTGGTGCCTGACATCCTCGCCAATGCGGGCGGCGTCACCGTTTCGTACTTCGAGTGGGTGCAGGATCTTCAGTCGTTCTTCTGGTCCGAGCACGAGGTCAACCAGAAGCTGAAGGCGATCATGACGCGGGCGTTTTCCCAGGTTCTGAAGACCAAGTTGGCGGGCAACCTTGACATGCGGATGGCCGCCTACTGCCAGGCGGTGTCGCGCGTCGCCGGCGCCACGCGTGAGCGAGGCCTGTATCCATGAGTGGTCCCTGAGCGATTCGCCCCAGGCGGCGATGCCGTTCGCGAGCCTTATTGGCGCTGAGCTCGTTTCCGCCTCGCCGGAAGAGGTGCGCGGGCGGCTGGAGTGGGCGCCGGAGCGCTGCACAACCGGCGGCGTCCTGCACGGTGGTGTGCTGATGGCTCTCGCCGACTCGATAGGTGCGTACTGCGCGATCCTCAATCTTCCGAAGGGCGCTGGGACAGCGACCATCGAATCGAAAACCAATTTCTTTCGCGCGGTGCGCGAGGGTTTCGTGGAGGCTGTGAGCACGCCGCTTCATGTCGGCCGCACGACGATCGTGGTGCAGACAGACCTATACGACGCTCAGGGACGCCGCGTAGCGCGTGTCACCCAGACGCAGGCAGTCATTGCGCCCGCGTCCTAGCGAACCAGATTCAGATCTCGCGTCTGCGAAAGCTCCACACGCTGAGTCCCAGGATGAGCGCGAACCACACCACGACCCACGTGAGAAAAGCGGTCGGTGGCGGATCGACGGCGCTGAAGGGATTGGCACGGCCCGCGGTCCCCGCCGCGCGGAGCGTCGCCAGAATCACGTCAGGTTCCATCGCGTAGACCGCGCCGCGCCATAGCCCGTCTGTCGGCAAGAGGAGGTGGCTGATGGTGCCGACGTTCTGCAGTGCCTGGTTCTGCAGCCCGGTCCCGATGTCGCCAACGACGCCCGCGATCCAGGCCATGAGCCACGCGACAAGCGCGATCACGCCGCCGGTAATGCCTGACAAACGCGTCGAGAGCAGAAGGCCGAGCGAGAGAAGCGTCAGACCTTCGGCGGCAACGTAGATCACGAGCTCGATCGGGTGGGGAGGCACGTACCCGGTTGCCCAATCCACCGCGGTGAGCTCCAGGAAGGCAGACCCGGCCGCGTACAGAATCACGAGCACTGCAAGCCCGAGCCACTTGCCGATAACAACCTCGCTCCGCCGGACCGGCCGCGCGAGCTCCGAGAGCAGCAGGCCGCTTTCGACCTCGCTCGAGATGAGTGGGCCCGCGACGACCGCGGCGCTTAGCGCCAGAACGCCGCTGTACATGAACGTGACGACGATCAGCAGCTGAGAAGCGATCAGCGTCACCTGTTGGGCGGGCAGGACTGTACCGTCGCCTCGCGTGACGGTCGTGATCTTGTTGAAGCCCCAGGCCGAGAACCCGACCACGAGCAGCGTGAGGACGAGGAGCGCCAACAACAGGCGGCGGCGTGAGGCCTCCTGCACCGTCAGCCGGGCGAATACGAGGATGGGTGGCAGGGTTACTTGTCCTCCTCGTGGAGGAGCTGCAGGAACCGGTCTTCCAGCGTCTGATGCCTCGGCGCGACCTCGTACACCCGTCCACCGAGCGCGACGATCGTTGATACCAGCTCGGGGACGCGCTCGATGTCGAGCTTCGTGAAGGTCAGCTGCTCGCCTTCATCGTCGATGGGACCAAAGGCCACAAGCTTGGTCCGGGCCGCGGCGTCCAGTCCGCTCACTCTCACCCGGACCGCCATGCCGCTGAGCAGCTCATCCATCGTGCCCGATGCGATCACCCGGCCGTGGTCGACGACGGCGACGCGGTCGCAGACTTGCTCGACCTCGGTCAACAAATGCGAGTTCAGAAATACGGCGGTGCCTCGAGCCGAGAGGCCGCGAATTATCTCGCGCACGTCATGGCGACCGACTGGGTCCAGCGCTGAGGTGGGCTCGTCAAGAAAAACGAGCTCTGGCTGGCCGACCAGTGCCGCGGCGAGTCCGAGTCGCTGCTGCATGCCCTTCGAGAACGTGCTCACGCGATCGTCGGCACGATCCGAAAGTCCGACAGTGCCGAGCGCCGACTTGATCTCCTCTTTCCATATGGATCGCGGGAGCGGCGCCAGCTCGCAGTGGAGGGCCAGGACCTCGCGGGCATCGAGCCAGCCCTGGTATCGGAAAAGCTCCGGCAGGTAGCCGATGCGCCGGCGCGTCTTGAGGTCGCCGACGAGCTCGCCGAGCAGCCACCCCTCACCTGATGTGGGCCTGAGCAGGCCGAGCAGAAGCTTGACGGACGTCGTTTTGCCGGCGCCGTTAGGACCGAGAAAGCCGAAGATCTCGCCGCGCGGCACGGTCATCGACAGCCCTGCAAGCGCGACCGTGCTGCCGAATCGCTTCGTCAGGTCGACCGTGTGTATCGCGGGAGCAGTAGCGGCCGCCCCCATCGGAGCGGCCGCTTCGGAAACAGGTGCCGGCTCAGCCACGCACGCAGGCTAAACCGTTAGGCCATTGGCGATCTTGAGAACGTCGTCCTGCTTGACAGATCCGGCGACCACGAACACGTCGCCATGGATCCAGATGACCGCGGAACCGAGGCCGGTGTTGTCACCCAGTGCGACGCCATCCACGGTTTTGCCACCCGCCACCTTCACCTTGACCTTGGACGAGCTGGCGTATTCAACCGGCACCGGAATCAACAGGGTGGAGGAGGGATCCTTGATGCCCCGCACCGTCGCCGCGAGCGACGGCGAGATGCCTGGCACCGAGAGGATGTAGTTCTCGAGGTCGGCCGCGCTCACCTGCGTCGAGGTGACGACCGGTGCGCTCGACCGGGCGATGACGAGCTGCGGAAGATTGATGTCGTTCAAGGATCCGCTCGCGCTCGAGCCTGGCTTGATGTTGCCGAACACCTCGATCACGGCCGGTCCGACCGTCACGGTCAGCTTCGCGCCGTCGATGCCCTTGGGCAGCTGCGGAAGCGATTTACCGGTCTTGGCAGTGGCGTCAGCGGCCTTGGCGGCATCGAACGTGAACACCGCGACCGCCTTGGGCATCGCAGCGTAGGTGACTGTCGACGACACGGTGGAGGGCAGATAGGTGGTGGCCGGGACCTTCATACCCGACGCGATTGTCTCCGCTTCGGCGGCGGAGATGACGATCTGGGGCTTCGGCTCCGAAGTCCAGGTCAGCGTGCCGTAGTCGCTCAGCGCCGACAGCGACTGCAGGTCGGCGACCGACACCGGGACGGGTTCCACGGTCTTCGGCTGGAAGAGCGGCAGAACCTCGGCGAATGCAGTCACGACCAGCGCGACGAGCACCGCCGCGGCGGCGAGGCCCGCAAACATCGGTCGCGATGCCGGGCTCAGGATCGGAAGGCTGAAGCCGAAACGTGGCTTTGCGGCCGGTGCCGCCTGCACGCGCTCCAGCGCGGAACCAGCGTCGAGCTTCAGGTCGGGCGTGGCGAGCAGGGTCGCGACGGCGCGCGCGTCATCCGCCATCCCGGTGTAGCGGGCCTGGCAGTCGGCGCAGTCGACGTAGTGCCGGCGATCCGAGCCGGTGAGCGCGTCCGGATCGTCGAACATCCGGCGCAACGTTCCTTCAGAGATGTGCCACGGGTGACCTCCTTGCGCAGTGCGGCTTCTGCGCGCCTCAACATGGTTCCGATCTGTCCAGTTCCAACTCCGAGCGCCTGCCCGACCTCTGCATAGCTGAGGCCGCTGGCGCGTAAGACGAGCACGGCTGCGGGCTTCGGCGCCAAACGCGCGAGGGCTGCTCGCACCAGGCGCCGGTCTTCGTTGACCTCGAGCATCCGCTGTGGGTCCACGGTCCGGGCGCCTTCCTCCGGTGCCTGCGCCAGCTCTCGCCGCTCGCGGCGCTTCCGGCCCCGAAGCCGGTTCAAGGCTGTGTGCGCCGCCGCGCGGTGGAGCCAGGCGGGCGCGAAATGCGCGGTGGCCGAATGCAGGCGGTGAAAGTTGATGAAGACCTCTTGAGCGACGTCCTCAGCCTCATGCGGATCGGCCAGCACCCGGTTGGCGATGCCGGCGACCCGCGCGTATTCACTTTTGAACAGCGCTTCGAACGCCTCCTCGCGGGACTTCACGATTAGCGTCGAGGCCTCAGGGGCGACATCGAGGTTTATGCCCACTAGTCTTCAAGCACCACACCCGCGGCGTTTGTGACATCTCTAGGTCGTGCGTCGGGGCCTAAACATCGCGATGAGCTCCCTGATCACGGCACGCAAGAAGGGGCCGCCCCAGATGCCGACCGAGAGCAGTCCGGCGAAGATCAGCACGGCGTCGATGCTCTGGCGGCCGGCGCGTTCCCAGTAGACGTCTCGTAGGTTGAGCCAGAGAGCGAACTCGTCCAGCGTCAGCGCAGCTCCGACGCCATAGGCGATGGCGGTGAGGCTCGCCACCCAACTCGAGCCCACGCCCAGCTCGACCAGCCATACATAGCCGACGACCAGCAGGATCAGGATGCCGAACACCAGGTGATGGATGTGGAGTCCGCCGCTGGTGGTGATGTTGTGAATCGGGCCGACACCGGCGCGGATCAGGTAAGTGATGGCGCGGACGATCCCGAACGTGAGCAGAAACCCGACTGAGGCAAGGAACAGCCGCTCCCGCGCTTCGTTCTTGAAGTGGAAGCGATAGAGCTCGGTGAGAACCCTCAGCAAGCGACTATCCGGCGAGAGATCTCTTCCGCCGTGCGTTCCGGGCGATCTCGTCCTCGATGATTCCGAAGTCGTTGCGCGGCAGGGCGTGGATGTGGCCCTGGAATGCAAGCGTCCAGTGTTCCGGCGGCCATTTCCGCACGTAGTCGAGTCGATACGCGAGCTCCTTTGCCGGCACCCAATCCGCGTCGTCAAGCACGATGTCGGGCCGGATGTGCACGCGCCACGGATAGTCTTCGTCCCGGCGCGCGGATCGCCACATCGGAGTGTGGTCCTCGTACATCGGCGAGGCCACGGTCACCGTTGCCGCGAACGCCATGCGGCCGGTGACGTAGTAGAGCAGCCGATCGCCGACGCGCATGGTCTCCACTCGGCGGCGGTGGCGGCTCTTCAGGCCCTGGATCGTAAAGCCGAGCTCGCGCGTCTTGCGGAAGTTGTCCGGCGAGCTGACCACCATCCAGTACTGCGACGAGCGTCCCTCTGAACGCCCAGACTTGCGCTTCCGCCGCGAACGGCCGCTTTTCGCGGGACGGTCTCCAGCCGGGGCGGGGGCTGTGGGTTCTTCGTCCGTCACGGGATCACATCCTGGCGCTGGAACGGGCCGAGGTCCTCCGGCTCCGGCAGAAGCACTGTGAGGTTGCGGATCTGTGCGATGTGGGCGATCTCGTGGCGCGTGACCATGCGACACACCTCGAGGAGAGTGAACGCTCCGCCGCGCGGGTCGACAATCGTGCGCTCCCACTCGCTCTTGCCCCACCCGTGAAGAAGATCGATCGTCCGCCGGCGAACCCGCGCGAAGTCCTCGAGAGCCTCCTGCAGTGGCCGATCCAGCTCGTCGTCGTGGGTGGGATCGATCGTGGCGCGCACGTCCGCCGTTGCGAGGCCGTCCAGATGGGCGTGCCGGAGGAGCCCGTCGACCTTCGTTCCAGAGTCGAGAAGGTGTCCGATCAGGCCGCCCAGCGTCGGGAAGGCGGGCCCGTGACGGTAGCGGAGCCTGGCCTCGTCCAGCCCGTAAACGAGATCGCCGATGCGCTCAGGCACGGAGCTCATCAAGAGCACGGCGTCGGCCGCCGTGAGCTCCTCCTCCAGTTCCACATTCGAACTGTACATACTCAATTGGATGCAGCAGACCCAGGTTGCCTGCGACGCGTGTGGTGCGCAGCTTGTCCCGAACGCCGCCTATTGCGAGCGCTGCGGGGCGAGAACGCGGAGGGCCCGCCGCCTGGTCCGGCTGGCGATCAGGGTCGAGCTCCTTTTCTTCCTCGCGTTCGTCGGGCTGGTGATCGCTTTCATCTGGATCTATTCAGTCCAGCGGTAATGACTAACCCGCGCCCCTCTCCCCGAGGGAAGAGGGAAAACTGCGCACGTGGCCTTTAGGCCGGATTCATTCCGGCCGTCCCCGGTGTGCACTTTCGCAGCCCATGCGTGGCAAGGAGTGACGCTTGACAAGTCCCATCCCGGGAAGGTGAGCAGGGGCGCGAATCCGGCCGCAAATCGCGATGGGCATTGGTAACTGATGCTGCGGCCGTTGAGCGCCCCGATGAGCGGAGACCACCCCGAGGTTTCCGCTCATATTTAGCGGCGGTAGACGGCTCGGCCCTCGACCTCGTCCTTGTTCAGGCGCTTGTTCAGGTGGAGGCCTTCGAGCAAGAACTCGATGACCGACGCCCGCACCTCCGGGCGATC
>Ga0137389_10000557_pt1 | contig 20752 bp, 11 predicted proteins | sample 15con2h14BmetaG_FD_104645 | JGI IMG/M metagenome (GOLD analysis project Ga0137389, IMG submission 104645) | Vadose zone soil microbial communities from Angelo Coast Range Reserve, California, USA - 15con2h1.4B metaG | ecosystem: Environmental > Terrestrial > Soil > Vadose zone > Saprolite...
ACCAGACCGCGCAAGTACTTCCACAACGGCATGAACAGCCGCCGCAACAACGGCGATGCGGGAAAGTGCGGAATAACGCTGAACGAGTCCGTCGGCTCGTTCCAGGAGAGGACAAAATAAACAACGTACACGAACAACGCGGCCCAAAACGTAGCCTTGGCCATATTGCGCCACGCACGGCGCCGCCAGGCGCGCAAGGCGGCCTTATCCGTTGGCTGCTCCGGGACACCGCGCCAACGCAAGCTCAGAACGACGGCCACAAAGACGAAGAACAATAATCCAGAAGAGAATTTCGAAAGAAACGCGCCGGCCATAGCCAGCCCAAACTTGACGACCGTCCAGCGCGAGGGAGAGTGCCACATCTTCGGAAGTTGCCAAACCGCCAGGACCCAGAACAGCGCGACCGCAATGTCAGTGATTACGAGCGGGCCGAATGCCAGAAACGCCGGCATGCTCACATAGACGCAGAGGCACAACAGACCTCCCCAGCGATCTCCCAGTCGTGAGCCACAAACATAGATAGCGAGGCCCAGCAGCAGAGTGAGCAGCAGCATGGGCACTCGGGCCCACAGAAGGGTCGAGTAAGGATCGTTCCAGCGCATGATGACCGAGTGGCCGAACACCCACTCGCCCAGGAACGCGCTGAACATATTGGTGCTGAAGGTCCAGGAAACATTCGTGTAGTCGGCGCGCACTCCGCGGAGGACAAGCGGTATCGCGGCCAATGCTTTCGCCAGAGGCGGATGCTCCTCGTTCATCCGCAGATCGAGCTTCTGCAGATAGCTTACCCCGGCTCCGATGTGCGCGACTTCATCAACCGTGAGGGACTCCCGCCGCGCGGCGCCGCCGGACAGCAGCGCCATCATAGCGAGGAGCAAAGCTACTGCCGCGAAGGTTTTCCCTGATTGTCGTGTGTGCAATGTCTTTGGCCTGGTAGAGAGATGACCGCGAATGCCCCAAACTCTGGTGGGCTAGATAATACAACGCCTTTATACCACGTGAAAGCAGCTGCGCCCTACCCGCACCGCACGTGTAACCACACTCAAAAAACAAAAGGCTGCTCTTTTCGAGCAGCCTTGTTATTTTCTTAAGCGAAGAGCTAATTGCTAAGTGCTAACTGCTGCCCTTCTAGTCTCCCGCCACCGGCTCACCAACTTCTTCACTCTTTCTCGCGCCGCCGTTCCCGTTTGCCGAGGCAATCGCCGCCGTAATCGCGCCCAGCGGAATGAATCCACCTTCATTCGAAGTAGCCGGCTTCTCTTTCAGAACAACTTCCCGATAGAGCTGCGCCATGCGTGCATCGTAGGCTGCGTCGTTCTTGACCTTGTTGCTGTCGGCCTTGCTGTCGCGGGCCCGCTTCTTCTCTTCGCGCGCCGTTTTCGCAATCCCCAGCTTGTCAAGATCGTGCTGCACTTCATGAGTCACGATCTCTTCCCGCAGGTAGAGCGCGTGCTCCTTGTCTTCCATGTTGACTTTCTTGCCGCCCGCGAAGATCTCGTGACGCCCATGCTCTTCGTACCACTTCGTGAGCGTCGACGTCATGTGCATCTTCTCAATGATGTTGCGCCAGCCCACGCCCGTGTTGTAAGCGCAGAAGCTGATCTCGCCTTCCTGCGTAGCATAAGGGATGATGCACTGCTCGGTCCGCCGGAAGTCATAGTTAAACAGATCCTGGAACCACATCCCCGCGATGAACAGGAAGTTCCACCGGTCCTGACGCCGCTTCATCACGTCGTCAATCGTCCTGTCCGGACCAACCTTGCCATAGTTCTTGCCCGTGGCATTGAAATTCTTGTCAAACTTCTTAAGCAGGTCCGTAAGCTTGAAGTGCGTAGGCGACTGGAACGAATCGTAGTTCTTCATCAGGCACAAAGCCATACCAAACGCAGTCCAGAATTTGCTGCGAGCCGCGTCGTTGACCTTCGCAATATCCTTAGCCAGCTGATCGCCCTTAAGGAAAGCCGTAACCGGAACCGCTTCCTTAGTCTCTTTATCAATCATCAAAGCCATCCCCGTGCCGCAATTCGGATGGCATCCGCAGGAAAGTTGGCCCCAGTCGTTGTTTGTATCCTGAGCGTGCATTACGTCGGCCCAGTCGGAGAACGTGCTCATGAAGCTGATCGGATACCAGTCGCGGGCGGGTACGCCAAACCCAGTCTGATTCTTAACGTCGTGCGCCAAGTGCGCCAGCGTGTAACGCTGCGCTTGCCGGCGATCGTCGGTGATGGCCTCGTCCCGTCCCGTGAACGAAACAGGCTGGAAGCTGAGGAAGCCAATCTTCTTCGGATTATCGAGCGCGAACTGAATGATGCGTCCGACCTGCTCATTGTTAATACCGTTGATGATGGTGACCACCGGCACAATTTCGCAGCCCGCGCGATGCAAATTGTCGATCGCCTTCAACTTCACATCGAACAGGTTGCCGACCGCGCGATGATCGTTCGCCGCGTTGCCGATCCCGTCAAACTGGAGATAGGCATACCGCATGCCCGCTTCAACCGCCTGCTGGCAGAATTCATAGCTCTTGGCAAACTCAATTCCGTTGGTTGCGGCCTGCACGCTGTTGTATCCAACCTTGCGAGCGTAACGAACCGCATCGAGGAAGTAGGGAGACAGCGTAGGCTCGCCGCCGGAGAACTGGACCGACATCTGACGCCGCGGCTTAATCGTAATCGCGTTGTCGAGCACTGTCTTGATTTCTTCCCAGGTTAGTTCGTGGACGTAACCCACCTGGTTCGCGTCCATGAAGCAGGGATCGCACATCATGTTGCAGCGATTCGTAAGATCGACGGTGAGCACCGATCCACGTCCATACTTCACCGTGGACGAACCGTGGTGATGCAGCTTCTCGTCGTTGTGGGCCTTGATATCGCGGCCGGGGAAAACTTCTTCGAGGTGTTGCGAGAATTCCGTGTCAATCGACATCAAGTCTTCGAAGTGACCATGCTTGACGCAGTCCTTGACCATCCAGATCTTGCCATCACGTTCGACGATCTGGGCCTTGATCTCGCCAACTTTTTCGTCCATCAGAACATCGACCGGTAGATGGCCGTCAAGAATCTGCTGCCGTATTTCCGGCACGCACTTGGGACAAAGTGAATCAGTCGAGCGCGGCCAGCCGAGCGGCGGCTTCGACTTTTCCCACGATTTGAGCAGCGGCTTATCGGACCACTTCGGAGTCGGCGACGCATTCGGAGAAACGCGGTTGAGGCGTTCAAAAACTGCCCATGCGCCCGTGGCGGCAATCGTCACGGCCTTCTCAACATATTTAATCGGCTTGTGCATTCTGCTCTCGCTTTCCTAAACTCGGGAGTTAGAACTGTCCCCGCGGTCCCGCGTACGGGAACCTATCTAAACAGACTTTCCACGGAGAAACCTACCTTGAAACCCAGAAGTTTCGATCCGTGGAATGGGTCACAGTGATCCTATTGAAACCGTGGCCTTTAAGCACGAAGAAGGCAATGAAGGGGTGAAAATCGGGGTTAAGCGGCGAATTGCGGCATTTTATGGAGGTAAGTTATTGAAAAGACAGGGGAGATGGACTGATCCCGGTATTTATCCTGTGGAGAGGTCTTTCAGACAGATCGTGCACCATGCGATCTGACGGCCCCAGCGGAAACTGGCGTCGCAGCGAGTGCTGGACGGTACCGTAATAAATACTGCTGAGCGCCATAGCCCGCGCCCCGCGCCCACTTTGACGAGAGTAGCCCACGTCCAGAGAAGAATTTCATTGACAGGCGGGCCATTCGAGTGCAGAATTCCGTGGCTGCGGTTGTCGGGTTTTGGATGACAAGGCGTTCGGACCACTCGCCGCAGCTGCAATCGTACTTTTCAGCTTGCGCCAGGACTTTGTCAGACTCAGGACTCCCCTTCCTGATTCCAGGTCTTGTTTCGAGTCCAGGCAGAACTTCCCCAAGAGAGAAGAGAGAACGCGCCATGACAGTAAATCTCCGCACCCTGACAAGAGAAAAGAGAGAGGTTCCCATGCAACAACATCGTGTTCGGATTGGCCATCAGGCAGCTCCGAGGATAGTCGGCAGAATGCCGCTCAGTAAGGAAGCAGCCATGTCGCACAAAATCCAATTCGTATGCCTTTTTGTTCTCCTGGGACTCCTTTCGCTTGCGACGCAATCGGGTTTCGCGCAGTCTCCTCCTCCACTCAATTTCGGCAACAACTTTTTTGTGACCGGCGACTATGTAGTAGCCGGCGCATACGGCATGAATCAAACGGTCGTCAACAACTTGACCACTGGAACGATCACCGTCCCTGACGCAAATCCGGGTATTACTGGCGCCACGTCTGTGCCTACGGGAGCCCAGATCGTTGCCGCCCTTCTTTACTGGGAAACGGTCGAAAGTAACAACAACCTGGGAACCGGCCAAAGTGGGTTTTTCTTACCAATGGCGATTTCAGGCGCGTTCGGCGCCGCCGGCCCTCCGAACGGCGGCCTGGGTTACAAAATTCAGGGAGTACCCATCAGCCCCAATGGCAGTGTCGCCTGGAGTAATGGCGGTTGCCCAAGCACGTCGACCGGAAGGGTCGTGACTGCTTACCGCGCCGATGTCCGGAGCTTGCTGCCGGTAGATGGAAATGGAAACGTGCTGGAAGGATCCTCAGGAGCGCCACAACAATACCAGGTCACGCTGCCAAGCAGTAGTAACAGTTCCCCCCCCATTTCCCTAGGCGCAACACTTGTCATTATTTACCGGGTCGTCTCGAAAGATGTTCCGCTGAACTCGATTGTCATTTACGAGGGCGACTTCGGCCAAAGCACAATGAACGCACCCTCATCGCTAATCATGCTGCAGACAGTGCAAGGGTTCTATGATGCTGCGGCAAGCCCGGTTAACCGGCTGACCCACATCGTGGGCAGTGGCCAGAGCAACAAGTTCCAAACCGTTTACTTCAGTTCTGACCCAAACAACCTTATAGCGCTTCCCTCTCTGTATGGAATCGGCCAGGCTGCATTCCCCGGCCATTACGGCGACTGGGATAATCCGACTTGGACGTTCGGGGATCCGAATTATCCCTACCCTGCAAATCCAGTAGGACCCAATTCCTCGGGCGCTCCCTACCCCACCGCGAACTTGGCAGCAAATCCAATCCAGGGAGACGCTGCTTCGGCGACCACTAAGGTTGTGCCGTCCCCCAGCCAGCAGGGATGCGTAGACTGGGGCGCAGTCATCGTCGAGACCAGGGTTAAGAACAGTGACAATGACGGGATTTTAGACTCGTGGAAAACGACTAATCCTCCGGGGTATTGCGACGCAGCAATACACAATGGCGTGTGTACCGTCGGGGATACAACTGACTACGGTTGGGTTGGTCTCCCCGGAGCACAGCCTGGCACTGGGGATATATTCGTTCAGCTCGATTACGTGTGCCAGAATAAGCAAAGCGGCACGAATGCATGTGGTACCGGTTATTCGTTCAATCCACCAGCCGATGTTCTAAACACAGTGACCCAAGCATTCGCAGATAACTACACGGATATCCGTCTCCGGCACCAACCCCTCAACCTGCATGTCGTGCCCGGATTGGCTATCCAAGAACAGACGTGCAGCGATGCTAATAACAGTAACGCGCTCTGCACATTCCCCGATCAGCCGGGTGTGATTGGCTGGAAGTGGGGATACTCACTTGTCAAGAACCAGCTCATCGATCCTAACGGGGACACCAGCGCGTGCACGACCTCACCCCCGCCGGCAAACTGCACACCTCGTTTCCAACATGGGCGGAAGGACAGCTTCCACTATGTATTATTTGGCCATGCGCTAGGGAACCCGAAGTGGGGCTTCCTCAGCGGACTGACGGACTCGAACAGGACGGCTCCGCCGGCCGGTGTCGTTTCACAATCCGGCAATATGGTCACGTTCTACACCACAACTGGGCACGGGCTTGCTGTTAGTTCGACTCTGGGCAACGGCCGCGTCACCATCTCCGATGCAACTTCCAACCCCAACCTTAACGGTACCTGGCTGGTGACCAACACCAACTGCCCCACTAACCCTAACACTAATGTTCCTCAGGACTGCAGCGTCAGCAATCCGGCCCTAGGACCTTACCAATTCCAGGTGCAGATCGGCACCTCAGTAAGCACACCCACGGCCTATACTCAAAAAACCGACCCGAATCTTGGGGTGACCCCTGGAAAAGCAGGCACGGGTTCCGGAATTTCGGATATTGGTGGCGCAGACACGCTTGTAACCTTGGGCAATTGGCCCCCGGCTGACGTTACATCGAATGTCATAGGTGGTATCTTCACCCATGAGCTCGGGCATGGGCTGGGATTGACCCATGGCGGCTTGTATTACAACAATTTGTCGTCGACCCCAAGCACAAACCTAAGCTTGAACGATTACACGCCCACTTACGAAGCCAATTGCAAGCCGAACTTCCTGAGCGTAATGAGCTATTCGTTCGCAGTAGATCTGCTGGACAACCAGTTCCTCGATTATGCGGAGGAATGGCTGCCTTCACCACCGACTACGCTCAACGAGTTCGCTGGTCCGTCGACTCCGTTCACCAGCAACGACTACTCAGACACGGCTTGGTATGCTCCAACTATCCTTGGAGACCCCCATGCTGCATCGCGGCATTGCGACGGCAGTCCTATACTCATCAGCGATGATCAAAAGAACATGGTCCGCATGTTCGGTCCGACCGACACTTCATTTTCCTGGACCCCTCCCCAGGACATTAACTTCGACGGTAACTACCACGGGATTTTCAACGGGCACAGCGACTGGTCCCCCACGTCGACGAGTCCTGGTGTTGACTTGCGGCAGATCAGCGCGATCGGCAATTTGTCTGTGGAGGGCCCCAGCACTCTGAACGGCGGCCCCGGCACCCTGAACGGTGGTCCCGGCACTCTCAACGGTGGTCCCGGCACTCTCAACGGTGGTCCCGGAACTCTCAACGGTGGTCCCGGCACTCTCAACGGTGGTCCCGGAACTCTCAATGGCGGCCCCGGCACTCTCAACGGTGGTCCCCCAGACTTAGCTCATGAGTCGCTCAAGTCTTACGCCCGTCCTCCTTTGAACCCGGTAGCATCGGAAGATGTGTCACCACGCATCATCCATGTAACTTGGAACCGGCCTTTCGGGTCACCCGTCCAGTACACCGTTTACCGCTCCGATGCCGGAGGTCCGTTTAGCCAAGTTGGCACCGTTAATGGCAATCCGCTCGCGCCCACGTACACGTTCAGCAACACTGTCACGTGCAACCCGGGCGGATATACGTATTACGTGACCTCGACAGTCCTTGACGACCTCACAAACCAGCAGATCGTGAGCCAGCCTTCAAACCCGACGAGCAATTCACCGCTGCTGACGGGCTGTTACACGAACAGCCCGCCGAACGTGAGTTTAACTTCCCTGGCGTTTAGCCCCGGCATGGTTACAAAAGCGGGTACCGCCTCAATAACTTGGAGCTTGCAGGACGATGACACCGGCGTCTTTGTAAGCCGCCCGGCCGCAAGCACGGTACTGAGCACCATCGGACCCATTCCCTTTGACGGAGCATGCCCGGCGACGCCTCCACCGAATGCAAGTGTCACGCAAGTGTCCACTAATGGGAACGGAATCGGGTTCGCCAACAACCAGTTCAGCTTTGTCTGGAACACAACGAACTTCAACGCGGGTTGTTATTTCTTCAAACTGAACTTGGATAGCGGGCAGTCTGAGGTTACGACGACTGCCCTGTCGCTGCTGATCTGGCTATCCGACAGCGCTTTCCCGACCCTCACCACGACTCTGCCAAACGCTGTCTCTAACAAGTCCTATACCAATCAGCTTTTCCAAGCCGGTGGCACATCACCATTCACATGGACGGTGGTATCCGGTGCACTGCCGCCTGGCGTTTTGCTCGGCTCGACTACTGGCATAGTATCCGGCAAACCAACCGCGACCGGCACTTTCAATTTCGGGGTGAGGGTCACCGATGTTAACCAGAACTATGGAACCCAAACGTTCACCGTGAAGGTTTGCAAACCTTCGGGGTGTTGACGCACTACCGGTCCCACAATAATGTGAAGAACGAAATGCCTGGCGTCCGCCAGGCATTTTTTGTCTTGTCTGTTGAGATTAATGAGGCTTAGCCGCTAGGCGAGTCGGCGACCCGGAGCTCTCGCCTATTCGCCGCCAGCGGTCCTCGCTTTCCGCCAATGCCCTCCGGCGGTGGACGTATCCGGGTTCCGTTATTGCCCTAGTCGCCGCTTAATGTCAGGAATCAGAGGGTCTTCGCCAGCGTTCCCGCGGATGCTCAAGTAATTGCGGTACGGTTCTGCAGAGCCGGGGTTCTTGAGACCCTCCCGCACACGCCCCTGGAGATAATAGACGGGCGGAAAATAACCGTACGTGACCACGTTATTTAACCACAGTTCCAGCGCTTCGCCGCGCCGTTTGAGGCATCGGTCCAGTTCGGCATCGGCTTCGACGAAGGCTCCCGCTTCCAAGTAAGCGCGGGCAAGCTCGAAGCGACCCATCCAAGTATCCAGGAGATTGTTGGCGTCCGTTAAAGCTTTGATCGCCTCGCGTGCTTTTCCGCGTTTCAGGGCCAAATCACCCTCAATGATCTTCGCGTAGGCTTGAGGTTCAGCTGTCGCCTCGGAAGCGAGAGCAGTGGCCATTTTCTGCGCCTTCGTCAATTCTCCTGCCGCGACGAAGTTTTGCCCAGCGATAAACTTAGCCTTTGTTGAATGTCGGATGGCCAAAGCCTTTTCCGTAGCCGCGAGTGCCGCACCGTTCTGCCCCCGCAAAAGCTGCGTGTGGCCCTGGGCGACAAATTTGTCGGCGGCATTCTCAGGGTTCTTGGCTGCGAGGTCGGCGGCCGCGCCTTGCTCAAGGATGCGAACAGCATCCGTAAGACGACCTTCATACACAGCGAGATCGGCGAGACCGGATGCGGCCATGGAAGCGCCTGTTGCGCTAAGCTTCTCGAGCTTATGGTAGGTTTCGGTCGCTTGCAACAACTGTCCCTGCCCGAGCTGGGTCTCTGCCAAAGCCAAGTGAGATATTTCCGAGGACGGGCTCAGCTCTATAGCCGCTCGCGCCTCCTGCTCACCGGTGTGGAAATCCCCCGCGTACGAACTGTAAAACGAAAGATTCTCCCGCGTTATCGCTCTCTTAGGCGCGATCTCGACCGCTCGACGCGCCATCTCGACGGCGTCGGAGAAATCCAACAAATCGGCGTAAACAGCGGCGAGATTGACTCGTCCGGTAAGGTCTGCCGGGTAGCGGGCCAGGAGTTCTTTGTACTCGTCCACGGCCTTTTTATTATTGCCGGTATAGTGATAATACTGGCCGCGCAAACGGTATTTTTCGCGCTCGGTCATACGGTCCACGTGTTCCATCGCCAGTTTTATGTTCTCCTCCGCCAACTCCCGCTGTCCCAGATTGTAGGCCATGGCAGACGTGCCGGAATATGCGCGAGCAAAGCTCGGATCCAGCTCGACCGTTTTGGCAAAGTACCGCATTGCCCCTTCCCAATCACCGAGAAGCGCATGTTCCGACCCAAGGCCGTACTGGTGTACAACCTCGACTGACGCGGCAGTAAATGCGCCTGGTGGGAAGACCGACTCCTGCGTCTTGTCGCCCAGGGCCTTACGAATAGGAGCTACGACTTTGGGAACAGTGCCTACCACCTCATCTTTGTTAGCGGCCGTTGCCTCGCTCTTCGCGAGGACATTGCCCGTAGCTGCATCCAGCGCCATAACGGAAACAGTGTAGGAGTCCCCGCGGAGGCTGATCTCGCCCGTGATGACTGCGTTGATGCCTTGGCTGAGCGCCACCAACCGCGCCGATTGTTCATCGAGTTTGTCGGTCGGATTCGGGAGTTTCTGCGCGAGTTTGCGCGCCGTGCCACGGTTATAGGCATTGACAAAGCTGGCGCCTTCCAGGGCCAGATTGAACATAGGCTCCAGCGTGTTATCAAAAATCGGGTCCCCGGTATGATTCGTGAAATCGGCCACCAGAACGGAAACCGGGGCATGGGCGACGACCGTTGCATTCTGCCTCTTGCTGAAATACCAGGCCGTTATGGCTACCATCACAAGCAGCGCTGTGACTGCGCCGATCCAGTGCCAGGGAATGGTTTGCCCCCAGGGCCGACTGCTGCTGGGGAAGTGCAACGTCGCTGCGGCGCGTCCGCCCTGCCAGGCTTCGAGGTCGGCCAGGATCTCGCTCACGTGCTGATAGCGGTCCTCAAGTTTCGGCTCCAGGCACTTGCCGACAACATCGCTGAGCGCACGTGGAATGGCGGAGCTGTGCGAGGAAACCGGCACTGCGCGTTCATGTGTGCGCTTGAGCAAACTCGCCAACGCGCTGTCGGCCTTGTACGGCATCAGGCCCGTCAGCAACTCGTAAAAAATCAGCCCGACCGCGAATAGGTCCGAACGTTCGTCTAGTGGCTTGCCCAGTCCTTGTTCCGGTGACATGTACTCCATGGTGCCCACGATGGCGCCGGTCTGAGTCATGCCGCCTTCGCTGTCCAGCAAGCGCGCCAGGCCGAAGTCCATCACTACGACCCGCCCCTGTTTGTCGCGCATGATGTTTTGCGGCTTGAGATCCCGATGAATAACACCCACGGAGTGGGCTGCCCCTAAGGCTTGGCAGACCTGCCCCATGATTTCCACCGCTTCCTCTGGTTGGAATATCTTGTGCTCAAGAATCAGGCTGCGCAGATCCTGGCCTTCGATGTACTCCATGGTGATGAACTTGATTCCATCGGCATCGCCCATGTCGTAAATGCGAACCACGTTCTTGTGCGTGACCTGGTGGGAGAGCACAAGCTCCTGCTTGAAGCGGTCAAGAATGGCCGAATTCCCAGTCAGTTCCGGACGGATCACTTTAAGCGCGACCGTGCGATTCACTTCGCGATCCCGCGCACGATAAACGGCCCCCATGCCTCCTTCCCCAAGAATCTGCAGGATTTCGTATCGCCGCCCCAGCACGGTGCCGGGCCGCAAGAGGGTTTGGCTGTCCGAGTCGGAAGGGTGACTCGTTCCCGCACTGGCCGCGAAAGTTCCTTCTGCAATAGTAGGAGCATCCGAAATGGGTTCGAAAAGAGTCGGGGACGAATCAGAAGGGAGACTGTCTGATGCTGGAGATGAGCCAACGTCCGAAGGGGACTTTACCGCAGCAGTGCCTTCCGCCTTGGTTGCTGGTTCGTCATCAGGACGGCGCACATGCCGTCTTTCCATGGTTCTGTCTCCACAAGCACAAATAAGGGGAAGGAAGCGAGCCACGGTTGCCGCACCCGACCAGGAGTGACTGGCGGAACCTGCCGCTCGGTTAACGGAGTATACAACATAAACTTGGTTAGCGGGAGCTTGGACGCGCCACCGTCGTAAATAGTGCTGAGCGTGAAAGCTCGAACCCCGCGCCTACTTTTGACGAGAGTAGTCCACTATTTCAGAGCATAATTTCATTGACAGGCGGGCCATTCGAGAGCAGAATTCGTTCGCTGCAACTGCCAGGTCTTGGATGACAAGGCGTTCGGACCACTGGCCGCAGTTGTAATCGTGGTTTTCGGTCGCGCCCACGGCTTTTGTCGATTTCAGGATTCCCCTTCCTGATTCCAAGTTTTGTTTCGAGTCCAGGCAGAACTTCCCCAAGAGAGAACGCGCCATGACTGTCAATCTCCGCACCCTGACAAGAGAAAAGAGAGAGGTTCTATGACAAGATTACTGATGCCAGCTACGACCCTGACGACCTTGAAGAAGGTAGCCTTTACGCTCTTCTGCTGCACCGTGCTCATGGTCTTCGTCGCACCCGCCCAGACACCCCAGCAAATCAAAGCTGATCCGGGAAACAACAATCCTCCGCCCCCAGGCTGGATTCTGAACCTGAACGGTCAAGCGATACCTACTACTTACCAGCAGTACACGGTGGAGTTCCAAGCGGCGATCGCCAACACGGCCATCACGTTCGCTTTCCGTAACGATCCGTCGTTCACGTTTTTTACCAACGCGTCGGTGACGGACATGACAACTTCCAGCGGCAACTTGTTGACCAATGGGGACTTTTCGCAGGGCACCTATGTCGATCCTGTGAGTGGGAATACCTTAGTACCGAACAGCTGGACTTATGCCAATATCTACGGGGCCACGTTCGGGGGAATTGTGCAGCCGAATTGCGGTCTCGGAGGCAATGGCACCTACTGCTGGTATGACGGTGCTGTGCAAGCTTACGACGCCATCAGCCAGTCGATTGCCACCAACATAGGGGACACTTACCGGATCAGCTTTTATCTGACTGCCGGCGGTGGTAGTACCTTTTCCGAAGTCAGCACAAACGGCGACACCACTGACACGGGAGGCAACGGAATCAACGTTACCGTCTATGCTCAGGCAGGGTTGCCACCGCCACCGCCACCCGGAGAGACTCTGACTTTAACGGAACTGGGAGAGGGTAGCGGCAATGTAATGGATAATCAGGAACAGATCAACTGCACCCTAACCAACGGAAACCAAGCCGGAACGTGTTCGGCAAGCTATTCGCCCGGAACAGTGGTGACATTGACGGAGACCACGACCGAGCCATCCACATTCGGGGGATGGGGCGGCGCGTGCGCGAGCTTCGGAACAGGACCGACGTGTACCTTGACGATGAACTCGGCGCAAAATGCTAGCGCGAGTTTTAATGCGCCTGGACCAACTCAGGACGGGACGGTTATGACGGGAACCGAGACCTTCTTCAATTATCAAGGCGGCTTCGCGAATGGCGGCTACGATTACAATGCGGAGCTGACGAGCGGATCGCCTGTACTGGCACAGGTCACGACGATTCCAGTAGCAGATCAAGTAACCTGCAATGCCATCGTTAACCCGAACTTTCCTGGGGCTCAGTGTTTTGTCTACCAAAACGGCAATGGCTCGGGTACGTCCGCACCGGTGATGTTTGAGCTCACTTGCCCTGGGTCTCCGGGTGGAACGTGCGGCACGAATGTCAATCCAAATTTCTTTGCAACGCTAGGTACCGACTTTACTTTCTCCAAGAGTTTAAACCCATCATTCAATTCCACCGAACCATTGGTTGGCTTGCTCAAAGGCGTGGGTCCCGATCCGCTGCACCCCTGCACACAGAATCCGGGCAATAACCCGCCGCTGTTCCAGAGCAACCAGATCAGCTCCTTCTCTTCAACTGGGGATCCTACCGGCAGTGGCAAGGGCGTCAGCGGAGGCACCGGTTCTTGCTGGCTGTTAACCTACAACACGCCGAATGAGGCGCCGGGCGTTAACATCGTTGCGCCGGCGAATGGTGGCGTCTACCAGCAGAACCAAGCGACTCAAGCCAACTACACCTGCACAACCGTGAACAATACCCCAAATGCAACCGGACCGTATTTGACGCAAGCTTCCTGCAGCGCCATCGACAGTCCTGGCGGATCCGTCGCGCAAGGGGCGCAGTTCGACACGGCCACGCCAGGTCTACACACCTTCACTGCAACTGTGGTGGACTCCGGAACAAATACCGCGCCGAAATCCGTGAGCTACAGCGTGGAGTACCAGTCATCGGGCTCGTGCTATGGCGATGCCGGCCACCAGGTACTGCAACCAATCAATACCCCTCCTCAGGCGTTAAGTGTGTTCAAGGGTGGGAGTACCATCCCGGTCAAGTTCCGGGTCTGTGATGCGAATGGAGTTTCGATCGGTACAGCCGGCGTGGTTACGTCTAACCCGTTCGCCTGCACGATAAGTGGAAACACCGGAAGTCCAGTCGACGAGACCATTAACTCGACTACGCCGGACACCAACTTCCGCTGGGATTCCACGAACCAGCAGTGGATCTTCAATTGGGGCACCAAAGGCCTGCCTGCGGGTGGAAAACTGTACAGCTGCGCCATCACCCTGAATGACACCAGCAAGATCTTGTTTAACTTGGCGCTGAGATAGCCGCTGGTGAAACACAAGGCGGGGCGCGAGCCCCGCCTTTTCTCTCCCATGTAAAGGTTGACTCAAGTAAAGAGATGCTAGCTGTTCGCGGCTTGCAGCGAACGGGTGGCCGCATCGTAGATGGTCTTGAAATCGGAACGTTGTAGCAATTTCTCAGCTCCCGGATCCTTCTTCATCGCATCTAGGGCGCGGACAACCTCGCGGTAGTTATCTTGCGCTTCTGCGTTGTTGGCAGAATTTTGTGCGACCGTCGCTAAAAGATAATGCGCGTGTGCGCTCAACGACTGCTGTCCCATTTTATCCGAGCGCAGCAAAGCGCGCTCCAACTCCTGGCGAGCATGGGTGTAATCATGTATTTGCATCATAGCTTCCGCCATGAAAATCGAGCACTCCACTGAATAGTATTTCAGGCTCGAATTATCTGCCTGCTCGATCAGCAACCGAAGGTTCGAAATAGCCTGTTGTCCGGTCCCTTCACGGACTCTGGCTTTAGCCAGGCTTACTTTGGCAATCAGAATCCGGTCCGGTTCCTTACTGCGCATCGCGGCCTGCAATGCCTGCTCGTAAAGAGAATGAGCAGCCTTGAAATAGCCTTGATAGAAGAGTGCATCCCCTTCGAATCCTAACGTCTGCGCAATCATGCCATTGTTCTTCAATTCGCGAGACAGACTGAGCGCTTCCTCCAGAGAACTCTTCGCTTCGTCTCCGCGCCCGGCGAGGACAAGCGACTCTCCGTAGCCACCGAGAATCTCGGCCATCCAGAAGGTTTTGTCCTTGAGATCGCGGAAGGTCTTGAGAGCCTCCTGCTTCGAGTTGACGGCTGCCCCAAATCGTCCCTGATAATCAAACAAAGTACCCAAGCCGTAGGACTCGATAGCCGCTCCACGCGGGTCGTTCATGCTGCGCTGCAAATCCAGCGCACGCATGTAGTATGAAATAGCTTCATTATACTGACCCATACCACCCAAAACTTGACCTAGGTTTTGAACTGCCGCGACAATATCCTGTGGTACTTTCGATTTTTCACGCAGCTGCAGTACCTGCTGGAAGTAGGTAAGCGCGTCATCATATTGGCCTTTTTCCGAGTACACACTTCCGATGTTGTTCAGGCAGATGGCTTGCAAACTTTCATTGCCGATCTCGCGTTCCAACTCCAGGGATTCCTTGTACATTTTGAGCGCCTGATCGTGGTCGCCACGGTCGTCGGAGAAATTTCCCATATCGATCAGAGTGTCGCCGAGGCCACGCTTATCGCCGATCTCGCGCCGAATTTGCAGAGCCTCCTGGAAGTGGGACAGGGCATCTTTGGTGTCGCCGAGCGAAGCCTGGGCCGCGGCCATCGCGTTCAGGCTGAAGGCCAAACCACGTTTCTGACCGATGTGGCGCCAGATGGCGATCGCCTCCTGTTCATTGCGCAGAACTTCCTGAGGCTTGCTCAAATTCCTGTAAGCTACCGCCATGAGGTGCAGACTGGTGGCCTTTTGTTCCTGGTTGTCCACCTGTACTGCCAGGCTGTAGGCACGGTTCAGGGGATCAAAACTACCTTGTGGGTTGCCGCTTTTGATCTCGACCCGTCCGAGGTCAAGAGTTGCCGCTACGTTCTTGGGGTTGGAGGACAAGAGCTTCTGGTAATACTCGCGCGCTTTCGTGAGTTCGCCGGAATCCCGATATAGGCTGGCGAGCGCGGATTGCACGTCGGAGTTGTCGGGCGAAACCTTCGCCAGATTCTCATAAGCCTTGATGGCGTCGGGATAGTTCTTGATCACCTGCAACTCAATCGCGGAAATCAAATATTTCTCCGCGTCGGGGAGTTCTTGGCTCAGCTGCACGGCTTTTTTCGCGGACCGCTCCGCTTCGCTGTCATAGCCTAAACTGCTATAGTCCTGTGCCAGTCTGGAAAACGCCAGGGCGAACGTGGGGTCTTCCTTTATCGCCGCCTCGAATTGCTTCTGCGCCTCGAGATTCTTCCCGTCTCGCTGCAGGGAGATACCCTCGTTGTAATCGCGCAACGCAGCAATAGATTTTGAACTCGGTTGAAAAGAACTGGCCTTCAACTCCTTTAGCACATTCTCTGGCAGCGCAAGCTTCTGGCGGATGGACTCAGCCAGGCGATCGATAGCGCCAGGAATCTCTTTCTCGCTGGGGACATCTATTTTCAACGGAACGGTGCTGCCGTTCTTGATGTCCTGAAGGGTGGCGTCAATGCGGATCTGGTCGCCGAATTTGGCGTACTGCCCCCAAACCACGCGGTCAGCACTGCTAAAATCGGCCACGCGGCGAATCATCACCGGGTCGAGGACGGTGGTGGAGGAAATCCGCAAATCGGCGAATACTTGGTGAAGACTATTAGGGCTCACAGTGCGCAATCGCGCTGACTGACCAACATCGGTGCTCAACATGTCAGCAAGACTGGGGCCGACCCAGTCCAAACTCGGGTCGCCGGAAGCATTGCGAAACGGCAGAATCGCCAACGAAACGACCGGGCCGGCTGGGGCTCGGGCAGTGGCCGGTTTGAACAGCTTGTCTCGGAACAGGAAGCCGACAATCGCCAGCACGAGCACCGCCGCGACTCCGCCGAACCAGTGCCATGGAATGGTTTGTCCCCAGGGCCGGCTGCTGCTGGGGAACTTCAGTGTGGCGGCGGCGCGTCCGCCCTGCCAGGCTTCGAGGTCGGTCAGTATCTCGCCGACGTGCTGATAGCGGTCCTGCACTTTCGGTTCCAGGCACTTGCCGACAATGTCGCTGAGCGCGTGTGGAATGCTGGCGCTTTCCTCGGAAACTGGTGCAGCGCGTTCGTGTGTGCGCTTGACCAGGCTCGCCAACGCGCTGTCAGCTTTGTAGGGCATCTTGCCGGTCAGCAACTCGTAAAAAATCAGTCCCACCGCAAACAGGTCTGAACGTTCGTCCAGTGGCTTGCCCAGTCCTTGTTCCGGCGACATGTACTCCATGGTGCCCACGATGGCGCCGGTCTGAGTCATGCCGCCGTGGCTGTCCAGCAAGCGCGCCAGGCCGAAGTCCATCACTACGACCCGCCCCTGTTTGTCGCGCATGATGTTTTGCGGATTGAGATCCCGATGAATGACGCCCACCGCGTGGGCTGCTTCCAGTGCGCGGCACACCTGCCGCATCATTTCCACGGCTTCCTCTGGCTGAAATACTTTTTGCTGGGCAATCAGGCTGCGCAGGTCCTGGCCCTCGATGTACTCCATGGTGATGAACTTGATTCCATCGGCATCGCCCATATCGTAAATGCGGACAACGTTCCGGTGCGTGACCTGGTGGGAGAGCACAAGCTCCTGCTTGAAGCGATCAAGTATGGCCGAATTTCCAGTTAGTTCCGGACGGATCACTTTAAGCGCGACCATGCGATTCACTTCGCGATCCCGCGCGCGATAAACCGCCCCCATGCCTCCTTCCCCAAGAATCTGCAGGATTTCGTATCGGCGCCCGAGCACGGTGCCTGGCCGCAAGAGCGTTTGGCTGTTCAAGTCGGAAGGCTGACTCCTTCCCGCACTGGGCGCGAACGTCCCTTCCGCAATGGTAGGAGCATCCGAACTGATTTCGAAAAGGGTCGGGGACGATTCCGAAGGGAGGGTGTCTGATGAGGGAGATGAGCCAGACTCCGATGGGGATTTTACCGCAGCAGTGCCTTCCGCCTTGGTTGCTGGCTGGTCATCAGGACGACGCACATGGCGTCTTTCCATGGCTCTGTCTCCGCAAGTACAAAGGGGGGAAGAAAGCGAGCCACAGTCGCCGCACCCGACCCAGGAGTGACTGGCCGAACCTGCAGCTCGGTTAACGGAGTATACAACACAAACTTGGTTTTTTTGGCCTATTTGCCGAACAAAAACCAGGTCTTCATATCAATTCAGACCGCTTCAGGCTGGCTCCATGGACGTTTGCCCGAAACCGGGGCAAGATGGCAGTCACTTCCCTGCTGAGCTGATTAGCTCTCGGAGGCGTTTTATGAGGCATGCAAATTGGTTAGTCGTGGTGACGTTAGTGGTGCTCTCGGGCATGGCGGCCGCGCAACTGATCGGCCGCACCGGGGTCGTGGCCCAGGTGCCATTTCAGTTCATGGTCGCAAACAAGATCGTTCCCGCCGGTGAATGCGAAGTTCAGGCGATCACCATGGACGGCAAGACTCTGGTGATTCGCAACGCGGAGGCAAAGGTGGGCCTGTTTTCTCCGTCGTCTCAGTCGGAAAGCAAGCAAGGTGCCTCTCACTACGCGCTGGTCTTCAAACATTACGGAGACCGTTACTTCCTGTCGGGGATCAAGCTCCAGGGCAGCAAAATCACCTACCGCCTGCCGGAGAGCAAAGTGGAGGCTGAACTGCGCGCCCAGAACACGCCCGTCACAGAAGAGACTTTGCGCGCATCACTGAAATAGTGGGAGTGGCACGACCGATCGCGACCGTCTGAGTTCACAGGGTGCCCCGTCCAAGCTTCGCTTGGGCGGGTTTCTCGTCATCAACTTAGTAACAGTTTCGGAGCTTCGCTTCTTGTAATACGGTTGTCCCGAGTTACACACCAAGTCCAAATCTAGGTAGTCTCCAACAGCGGATCGGCCTCTACCTCTGCGTCAAGTTTTAGATCGGACATCTCCAACTGAAGATTACCGGGGTTAGTGGCATAAGCCAGTCCTGTGTTCATCTCGATGACCCCGTCGCGGATAAGTCTCTCGATGTTGCCGTCAAAATGCTGCATGCCGTCTTGTTCGCCGACGCGCATCGCATCGAGCAACGTCTTGCCGTCGGATTCGCCTTTCTCGACATACTCGCGAGTGCGCAGAGTGGATTTCAATATTTCAATTACAGCGATCCGTCCAGCCCCATCCTTACGAGGAATAAGCCTCTGGGAAATGATGTAGCGAAAGCTCTTCGCCAGGCGGTTCCGAAGAGTGTGCTGCTCCGCCATCGGGAAGGCTCCGACGATTCTCTCCACCGTCTTCGACGCGTCGATGGTATGCAGTGTGGAGAGCACCAGGTGGCCCGTTTCCGCCGCTTCCATCGCGATTTCGATGGTCTCCTTGTCTCGCATCTCTCCCACAAGAATCACTTTGGGAGCCTGGCGCAGTGCCGCCCTTAACGCGAGGGCAAAGCTCGGCGTATCGCTGTGCAATTCCCGCTGATTCACAATGCAGTTCTTGTGGGGATGCAGGAACTCTATGGGATCTTCAATGGTGAGGACGTGATAGGACTGCTCCGTATTAATTTTGTCGATGATCGCCGCCAGCGTAGACGATTTGCCGGAGCCGGTCGGACCCGTCACCAGCACGATTCCGTTGCGCAGCTCTACTATCTTCCCCAGTTCAGCGGGCAAGTTAAGCGTTGCAAAGTCTGGGATCTTACTGGGAATTACCCGCATCACGATAGCACAGGAGCCGCGCTGCATAAATACGTTGACCCGAAACCGATGTGCTCCCGGCAAGCTATAGGACACGTCGCAGGAACCGAGTTGCTTCAAGTTATCAATCGCCTCCTGGTTGCTGCCAATAAGATCGGACCCAATGCGCCGCGTATCGTCATTCGTGAGGACTCGTGTCGCTCCGGCCGGGGCCAGTTTTCCACTGATTTCCACGAGTGGTGGCTTACCCGGTGAGAAGAACAGATCGCTGATCTTCGGCGAAGTTCTTAGCATCGCCGCCAGCAGATCAGGAGTCGACATTGGCGCAGTGGCAGGAGTTGCGGCGGTAGTGGCCCGCGGAGCGGCAGCAACTACATTCGGTACACCATTCGTAGGAGAAGACATAGAGGTGGTGCCGTCCTTTGGTTGAGAAACTCTAGATAAGAGACCCAGAAGCTGGCTGTCTGAGAGACTCAGCCACGTTAGGGCTTATGCTGAGAGTACACACCGAGTCGTAGGTCAGGAAGGTTACGGAAGGTTACCTAGCCTTCGGGTCGAACAACTTAGGGATTGTCTCATTGGGTCTCGTGGCGATAGCCTTCGACTCGCCAAGATGCACCTTCGGCCATTGCCCGAGCAATGTGCCCCCTGTGCCCAAGCGACTGACCCTTGCGTTTCGCCCTCAGAACTCGTACCGCAGCGCAAACTGCATCACGCGCGGCTGCGTCAACAGACTCGTGTAGGCTCCGAAATTCGTTGACTGCTGCGCAAGCGACGTCAGCAGCGCCGACGATCCCACCGACTGGGCATTGAAGCGCGTGAGGTTCGGCACGTTAAAAACATCCCACCGGAATTGCACGCTGTGAGTTTCCCGGTAGGGCATCTTCCAGCTCTTGTATAAACTCATATCCCACTCGGCGTAACCGTTCCCACGCAGCACGTTGCGCGAACCGACCCCGCCGGGAAGAGGTAATGTGAAGTCCTGCTGCGCTGCGGCGGGATCGGCAAAGAGGTCGACGCGGCCGGCTCTTTTGTAGGTGCCGGTCTGGGGTTTCGCCGTCATTTGACCGACCCCGGTCAGAAACCAGTCTGTCGGCCAGCGCTGGCCACCGTCAATGCTGAACGGAAATCCGCTGGTCCATCGAGCCACTCCGGAGGTCTGCCAGCCTCCGATGACCGCGTCCAACACTCCATGGGCGCTGCCAGCCAGTGCCCGGCCTCTGCCCACGGGCAGTTCCGCAATCCAGTTGAGGTTGAACTGGTGGGTGGTATCAAAGTCGGAGACGGCGCGGGCCAGATTCGGAGAAAACGCATTGGCCAGGCGCGTTCCAACCAGGCCAACGTTCTGGTAGCCATACACCGAGAATCCAACACGCGACGCCGCGGACGTGATGTCAATGGACTTCGACCAGGTGTAGTTGAAATCAAACTGGAATCCGTGGCTCACCTGCTTCCTCAGGTTCATTTGCAGCGCGTGGTAGCTGGAATTACCAATTGAACTCCATCCGT
>Ga0137389_10000566_pt1 | contig 20633 bp, 18 predicted proteins | sample 15con2h14BmetaG_FD_104645 | JGI IMG/M metagenome (GOLD analysis project Ga0137389, IMG submission 104645) | Vadose zone soil microbial communities from Angelo Coast Range Reserve, California, USA - 15con2h1.4B metaG | ecosystem: Environmental > Terrestrial > Soil > Vadose zone > Saprolite...
AGTGAGCGTCACTTCACGTCCATCAATTTCGGCTCGTACTTGTTCTTGACGGTGTTGTTCAAGAGCCTTGATGATTGCAGTCGCAGATTGCGTGGACGCTGATTTTCTTGTCTTTACCGTTGCAGACTGCGTGGACGCGGATTTTCTTGTCTTTACCGTTGCAGACTGCGTGGACGCGGACTTTCTTGTCTTTACTGTTGCGGTGTGCGCGGGTTTGGCAGTTTTCGGCGGATCGGGCGCGACCGCGCTGGTCCTTGTTTCCTTTGCGAAAGTGCTTTCACGCGGATCGCGATCCGGCTGCAACCCAAGAAATCTGGGCTGCCGCAGGTGATGGTCTGAGGTCCACTCCGCGTAACCGACCCTGGCAACTAATTTTGGCTGAACCCAATGAGCGCGTTCGCGGGTTTGTGGGATTGGCGCAAACGGGCACTTCTTAGCTGGGATTTGCTGTAACTTTTCATATAGCTCTCGTTCGAGCGCGTTTGGAAAACCGGTGCCAACTCCTCCGACAAATCGCAACGCGGATTTTTCGTAGAGGCCTACCAACAGGCTACCGAAATATTGCCGGCCGCCCCGCGGATCAGTCCAGCCGCCGACAACCGCATCCACTTCTTTCACCGATTTAAGCTTGAGCCAATTGGAAGTCCTACCTTCCGGATACCGGCTCGTTAGGCGCTTGGCCAGCAAACCCTCCAGGCCGTTGCTGATGGCCGCTTCGAAGAGTTCGAGACCGTTTCCAATTTGATGATCGGAGATTCTGATGTGTTCGTTCGTGATTACCAGTTTCTGGAGCAGTTGCTTACGTTCAATGAGAGGCGAGCGCCGCACATCGAAGCCGTCACAATACAAAACATCGAAAAAATAGTAGGTGACGGGAAGTTGGGCCTGCAATTTTTCGGACGGATTCTCTACGCCAAAGCGCCCTTGCAGCCGTTGAAAGCTGCTGCGACCCTGGTCGTCCAATACGACGATCTCTCCGTCGAGTACGGCCGTCCGCGCGCGGATGTACTTTGCCAGATCGCGAAATTCGGGATACTCGAAGGAAATGGACCTGGCTGAACGGGCTACCAACTTGGTCGTGCCATCTTCAATCACAGCAAGCGCTCGAATTCCGTCCCATTTAATTTCAAAGAGCCAGTCGTCGCTCGAAAATGGTTTCTCGCTTAGCGACGCCAGCGCCGGATGCAGACTGCCCTCGGCGGGCATCGGAGATTTGCGCGCGTCGGTAAGATTCTGCACGCCGCTGGAAAATGCGGCAGCATTTTTGCGATGGCCATGTCGCGGCGGGCCCGGCAGTTTTCCGCTTTTTACGGACTGCCCGTACTCCTCGATGTCCCAATCGGTTCGAACGCATTCATCGCGATGTTTGATTAACAGCCATTCGTTTTGCTTGCTGGAGTTCTTCAATTTGACGAGAACGAAGCTTCCGTTGAGCTTTTGCCCATGCAAAACGATTTTTAGATCGCCTTTTCGCAATTGCTCTTCGGCTGACAGAGAACCTTCGGTGGTGTAAGTGCCTTTATCCCACAGAATAACTTCACCTGCGCCGTAATTCCCTTCCGGAATGGTCCCCTCGAAGCCGCCATAATCGAGCGGATGATCTTCGACGTGAATCGCGAGACGTTTGACCGACGGATCAAGAGAGGGCCCCTTGGGAACGGCCCAGGACTTCAGTACGCCGTTCATTTCCAGACGAAAGTCGTAGTGCAGGCGAGTTGCGTCATGGCGTTGGATAACGAACGAATTGTGGCCGGTGGTTGGAGTTCCGCCGCGCGGCTCAGGGCTGGCGCCTTTGGGCCTTTTTCGGCGATATTCGTGCAAAGAATCCATTTAACGAGTATTGGCGACCTACTGCTTATAGCGCAATCCGGTTAAGCGTTCCTACAAACATTATTCTCCGCGCGTAAAGGCATCACCTGATGTGGCGGTCATGGTCGGCACGGTGACAATCGCGTCGAGGCTTCCCATGGCATCGTCTGTTTGGAAGGGCACCATCGTTCTGAGCCTGGTTTCGATTCCTGTCCGCCTGTATGCGGCAGCTCGAAGCGAGCGCACATATCTCCACCAAATCCACAAAGAGTGCAACACACGGGTGCGGCAGCCGCTTTTTTGCCCGCACTGTAACCGCTTTGTGGAGCGAAATGAAATCGTCAAGGGCTACGAATTTGACGAAGGACAATATGTTCTTATGGAGGACAAGGAAATCAAGAAACTTGCTGCCACCTCTTCGCGGAACCTGGAGATTGTGGCGTTCACAAAACTCGAGGAAATCGATCCGATTTTCTTTGACTCATCCTATTTTTGCATCGCCGAGGACAGCGGGAAAAAGGCCTATCAGTTATTGACGAAAGCCTTAGAAGACACGGGGACCGTAGGCATCGGCATGCTGCTGATGCACCAGCGGGATTACACGGTTTTCCTTCGCCCCTATCAGCACGGTCTGCTGCTGCACACCATGTATTTCGCCAATGAAATTCGGCAATTGCCTGAGTATGGAGTTTTTGAATCGACGAACCTGAAACCACAGGAAGTGAAGTTGACAGAGCAGCTTATTGAAAGTTTGACTGAACCATTCAAACCGAAGCAGTATCACAATGAATTTCAAGAGAAGCTGAAGAAATTGATTGAAGCCAAGCAACACGGCAAGAGCGTCGAAATCGGCGAGCAGCAGCCAAAGAGGGCGCCGGTGATCGATATGATGACGGCGCTTAAGAAGAGTCTGGCGGCCAGCTCCTTACGTAGCGCCGAAAAACAGAACCGCAAAGCGAAACCGCGGAAGATGCCGTCCGCCGCCCGCAAGGCCAGTTAATACCCTGCACCAGAAGCAATGAGCAGCAGAAGAGCTGCCCGTCGCTCCGTAAATTATCGCAACTGCCGATTAGACAACTCGACGGCCCTGAATCACTCGAATCAAAACCACGACGATCGCGAGCACCAGCAGGATGTGCAGGAATCCGCCCATCGTATAGGACGACACCATTCCCAGGAGCCACAAGACTGCGAGAATCACTGCTATGGTCCAAAGTAAGTCCACGGTATCCCTCCTTATATTAAAATGACTGGTTCGGTTGAGATCGTCGCTTAATAGTCTCGCCACTCCCGCTTGGCGCAAATCGGGAGAACTGCCGATTAGCTGGAGTGGTTAATGGTACGGTGCGCGACAACGTCACTTATTCTGCGGCACCGATTCTGGAGCGCGAACCGGCCGTCGCAGTTCGCCAGAGTCCACGACCGCGCCTCCCCGCGATAATGTCTCGAAATACAGCACATCTCCCGCAACCTCAACCAGCATGAAGGTGCGATCGCTGGCGAATCCACGGTCTGTGATGCTCGTCTGTGCCAGGCCATCTGGGCGCAATTGCCCTGAAGAGCCTTCAGTAAAGTAATAAATTCCCTTCTCAGGTTTTACGCGCTCATAAACGTGATCGTGCCCGGAAAATACGACGTCCACTCCGTACTTGATAAACAGTGGTTCAATCAACGACCGCAACTCAATTGAGGAGCCATGCGTTTTTCCAGACGAATAGAGTGGATGATGAAAGAAACATATCTTCCAATCGCTGGTTCCCGAATCCTGCAGCTCCTTTTGCAGCCACGCCAGCTGTTTGGCGTCCATGTAATTGCTGTCGAGCGCAAAGAAGCGCACGTTGCCTTTCTTGAAGGTGTAGTAGTTCGATCCGTTCATGTTAAAAAACTTGTAGAAACGCTCGTTCGGATTATCGTGATTGCCTAACGATGCATAGAACTTAACGCTGGAATCCAGGAGCACCTTATATGGCCGTTCGAATTTTCTTTCGAAATCCTTCGGGCTGCTTCCTCCATAAATGTTGTCGCCGAGCATAATCACAAAATCGAACGGAAACTGTTGGCGCTCGGTATTCATTCGTTCCGCCACTTCATACTGTGGAGCTTCACCAGTTCCCATGTCACCGATCGCCGCAAACCTGACTGAACCCATCCTGAGCGGAAATTTTAATTCGTCCGCGCGCACGCAGAAGACAACCAAGGTTAGAAAGGCGAGAATAAAAATACGTGGTCTTCGCATGAGCTCAACGGGCCTTATATAGTTTCCGGGAAAATGTCGGGAATTCTGTCAATGACCAGGTTCGCTTCCACGTCCAGAAGGATCAGGTCACGGACCACAATCCGGTATGCCAGCTGATCGGGCAATTTAGGAAATTCAAGCAGCAAAGTAGGAGGTAAAGTTGTGTATGGCACGCCATCTGGATACGGTTCATTCACGTGCAAGTGAATCGTTTTGAGCGGTTCGCCCTGCCGGATTGTAGTGCGAGCGCCATGGCCGTGCGGGCCTCCGAATTCTTCGCGCACTGTACGGCGAAACGCTTTCCGCGCTTCCTCGGAAAACATATCTCCCCGCCTGGCGTGTTGTCGAGCTTCGCGGACCCTCTGCGCCAGCGCTTGCTGATGATTGGCGATCTTCTCGGGCTGGTCGGTGGGCTTTAGCTTAGGCAGAGAAGACTCGATCGAGTTGTGCAGCTTGACGTACGCTTGCACGCGATCCAAAAATTCGTTGAAGCCGACCGCATTTTTCGCCTCTTTCGATGGCGAAACCGCAGCCTGCCCTCTGCCGAGCTCTGCTCCGGCCGTCGCCAGAAAAATTGCCAGCATCACTGTCTTCAGCAGATATTCGAATCGTCGCTTGGTTGTCATAAACTGTGCTTCTCAACCGGATTGCTCAAAGTTGATTCTGGCGTCCCGCGCCGCTGCCCGCATCGCCTGCTTTACAGCTTTCTTCACGACTTTTTTTACCGTCGATTTCACCATCTTGTTGGGCAAAGCTTCTCCACCCGTCTGCGCCGCCACCTTTTTCACCGCCCTTTTCACGGTTGTGGACAACGGCTGCAACTCATGGACAAGAACTGCCAGCGCCTTTTCCGTTTCATTCTTGGCGGCTTCCGGCATTTCTTTCTCCTGCAGGTCTTCTTTTTGGAAGGCTGAGCTCGTGGTACTCCAGTCGGATTCGAAAGTCGCCAGAAGCTTCTTGACAATTTTCGCATCGCGCACAATCAGCCCCAGTTCGCGGCGTGAGTCCAATTCTGCCGGGCGTAGGCTCTGGCTGCCGACGAACGCTTGACGACCATCACGGATTATCGTGCGGGTATGCAAACGCATTCTGGTAAGCTTTTGCGCGGTAACTCCTGAGCGCCCGCTAATTTTTCCAATGATTCGAACGTCGACTCCGGCTTTGATCCGTTCCTGCAGTACGCGGATCATCTCTTTATCCAAGATCTGCGGGTCATAAATGAGCAACTGTTTCTTCGCCCTTTTCAGGAAGCTGCGCAGCACCTTTCGCGAGTTTGCGGGACTCACTACAAAGTTGTCCGTGCCTGCGACATAGGCACGTCGCGCACAATCGGCTTCGAAGAGCTGTACAGCTTCCTGGATCAATACTTTATTCTTGGTGACAATACCGAATCCACGGCTGTGTTCGATATCAAGGTGCGTGAAGTTAAACGAAAGCACCACCAGCACCCGCCTATCAATAATGAAATATTTGTCGTGATAACGGATCAGATCTGCGGAGGTACGCGCAACGGTAATTCCGTTTTCCAGAAATCGCTTCTCGAGCTCGCGCAAGTTTTTCTCGCCGCCACGGTTCACGTCGGCGACCAATGCCGTGACCTTTACACCGTCAGCGACGGCCGCTTTTAGCAGCGTCTCTATGTCGCTTCGGTCGAAGCGAAAAATCGCAATCTCCAGCGTTTTCCTGGCGCTCTTCAACGCGGCGTGAAGAGGCGCCGCACTATCGTCCGGCTCAATGATCAATTTCATCCTGCGTTCCCCTTAATCGCTGTTGCCCGCCGTACGCATCGAAGATTCGCGCCTCCGTGCGGTCGCCAGCTTGCTTCCTACAGCGCGTTCAATTCCCCGATGCGCTGTTGTACTTCGCGCGCGTATCCATCAACCTCCTCTGGTGTGTAGCCTGCGCTTCGAAAGCAGTCGCGAATCTGCTCTTCTGATAGTTGTGCGAGCAGCTGGCCCAACCACTTGGCGTCCGCGCGAGGAATCTTTTTTGTGATGCCCTCCATCTTGCTGCGCTCGCGGTAGTTCGGTACATTCACAATCGTCGGGAAAAAGGGGCGGCTGTGCATTTCAAAATCAACCTCATCACCGGCCGCTTTTTCGACAAACGTCGATTTTTCGAAGTCTTTGGGATCGCTCTTCGAGCGGCTGATACTGTTTCCGGTTTTGCCAAAAGTCGCACCCAAATCGCTCACTACGTAACGTTGTTCTCCATCGACCTCGTAAACGACGTTGTTGACCTCCTTTAAATCCCAGTTATTGACGAGCGCCATCATGATCCGCAGGCCGTTTAGTTCCCGAGAGCCATTGAAAGGGTTTTTGAACCAATCCCAGTTCCCGATTTTCTTGATTTCTTTATCTTTTCGTTTAAAGCGCGCACCGCGAACCAGGTCGTCGTTGCTGATATAGTTTTGACCGCGCTGAAGTTGCGGCATTCCTTCAATCTTCACCTCCGGGAGATAGTAGTCTTCGTCGACGAAGTAACCCGCGGCCCACACCAGCCGTGTAGCCGCTGTTTCGGATTCCGGCTCCGCGCCCAATTTGATTTGCCACCTCACCCCATTCGAATCCTTCACGTAAAACTTCGGACTCGTCCCGTTCATATCCTCACTCTCGAATGTATAGCGGCCGTTGGGGTCCGGTGCATGTTCTCTGCCACCCACGCCATAAATCAGATTCAATGCTGAAATATTTCCGGGATCACGCCAAATGACCGCGGGAAGGTCGGACTTCTTCCCTTCCCTGGGTTTTTGCTTTGTGTGCTTCTGGGCTTGCGTAGGGGGCAGGACGCCGAAGAGGAGTACGACTAGCAGCACCTTCGATACAATTGTGGGTCGTTGTGTCGGTCGCATTCTTAATTGGCCTTTTCACACAAGATTATTTGGCGGCCGTCGGCTCTCTTAGTTCTCCGGCATTCTCCGAACTCTGGGTCCTGAACAGCTCCGAGTAAATGCCTTCGGCCGCCATCAATTCATCGTGCGTGCCTTGTTCCACCAACTCGGAATCCTTAATGACAAGAACCACGTCGGCATGACGAATCGAATTTAAATGGTGCGCGACGACGATAGAGGTCTTGCCCTTCATCAAGCGGTCCAGCGCTTCCAGGACCGCCTGCTCGGAGGTAGAGTCAAGGCCCGTCGTGGGTTCGTCAAGAATCAGAATGGGTGTATCGCGAATGACGGCTCGCGCAATCGCGATACGCTGTCGCTGCCCGCCGGAGAGCGTTGCTCCACGTTCGCCAACGATGGTGTCGTAGCCATCAGCCATCTTCTCAATGAATTCGTGCGCGTTGGCCTGTTTTGCAGCACGCACAATCTGCTCCGGCGTCGCATCCGGTTTGCCATAGGCGATGTTGTCCCACACGCTCGCGTGAAACAGCAGTGTGTCTTGCAGGACAAAACTTATTTGCTCGCGCAATGACTTCAGCGTGTACTGGCAAATGTTTGTTCCGTCGATTTTTACGGTTCCTGATTGCGGCTCATAGAAACGGGGTATGAGGCTGATGATCGTGGTCTTTCCGGTTCCGGATGGGCCGACGACCGCCGCCACTTGTCCCGCCTCAATCGTGAAGCTTATGTCTTTCAAAACGGGTGGCTGTTCGTCGTAAGCAAAGGTGACATGCTCGAATTCAATCTTTCCCCTGAAGCGCGGAGCCCGCTTGGCACGGGAAGAATCTTTGACGCGCGCTTCGATTTCCAGCACTTCCTGTATGCGTTCGTACCCGACGATGGCTTTCGAAACCGAGTCGGTCATCTTGGATAGCTCCCGCATCGGTTTGTACATCTTGCCCAAATACAAAAGAAAGACGATCAGCACGCCGGCGCTTAATTCGCCGCGGAGCGCCAACCGCGCACCGTATGCAAGGACCAGGCAGGTCCCGATGGAAACCATGACATCGACAATGGGTGAAAGTTTTGCTTTTAGGCTGCGCGCTTCCAGCGCGGTTTCCACATTTTCCAAACTTTGCGATTCGAACCTCGATACTTCAAAATCTTCGCGCGCGAATGCCTTAACCACTCGGACAGAAGTCAGCACCTCTTGGACCACTGAAACAAGTTCGCTTTCTTTTTTTCGTACTTGACGCGAGGCTTTCTTGATCCGCCGCGTGAATGAATACACCAGCACAAAAAGTACTGGTGCAATGGAGAGTGCGATCAGCGTAAAACGCCAGTTCACGTACAGCATCACTCCGACCATCCCGACCAGCGTCAATACGTTGACGCTCATGCCGAGAAGCGCGGAGTTGATGAAATCCTGCACCGCGCCAATATCGCTGGTCACCCTGCTGATCAAGTCGCCCGCGTGCGTGTGGTCATGTTCCGCCAATGACATCCTTTGAATGTGATTGTAAAGAGTGCGGCGCAGATCGTGCGTGACCCACTGGCTGACGCTGGTGGTCAGGTATTTTTCGGTGTAGGAACTTATCGCGCCGATGACGGCAATTGCGGCGACCGCCGCGATCGCAAAATTCAAGATGGCAAGCTTATCGTTCCCGAACGCTGAGGTAACGAGTCCTTGCAGCCAGCCGGGCAATTTCTTCGACTGCAGGATATTGTCGATTACAATTTTGATCGGCCACGGTTCCAGGACGTCGCTGAATGTCTCGCCCAATACTGCGAGGAACGCCAGACTCAGGGCCTTCCAGTGCGGCCGGATGATGCGAGCTATGCTCAATTTCTGGGGCTGGTTCGAGTGAGTAGCTTTTGATTTACTCTCGAGCATGTTCAGTTTTTGTCCTCAAGACCGACCTTCCCGATCTGAACACTGACGTTCGAATCCTGGGCCTGAAAGGGACAAAATTCGGGTAACTGAGCATTTTTCTCCTGGGCGCTTTATGGCGGTTCTCAGTTTTCAAGAGATAATCGCTTTCCGTTGGGCGCAAGCCCATACACGAAAACACGGAGTGCGGCGAGATTAACTGTGTAGCTCTTACCGGGTTACAGTTCGCTGCCCTACTTTCGCTGCGTTTTCGCATCCTACCGGGCGGTTCTCCTGCCAGATCCTGTCCTTCTCCCACCAACTCTTCGACGCTTTCCGAGTCATCGAAGTCCTCTTGGGAAAGCCCTGCGCATCGCCCGACAACTGTCCACTTGTAACCGGCACGCGATATTCGTCGGGGACCGAGATCGCCTTTCTTTTCAGAACGAGCGAACTGCTTTCAGATCCGGAACTTGGTTCGCGAATTGATGGGTACTTTTGCGAAGAGCAACGGTCAGCAGCTTTTCGTGCATGATAATTTGCGGGCCTGAACAGTTAATGAAAGACCATCATTTGCGCGCGTACCGGAATCACAGCGCTCTCGCGTCCCCAGGCAATTGAATACTGGCAGCTGGTCCCCGGTGAAGCAGCTGAACATTACGGAGTAGGCTACGAACGCGGCGAAAAGTTTTATTTATCAGCGTTTGCGCGGAACGCAGTCCGTCTGAATCCTGTTGATCGCTACGACAGCGCCGAGCATGTGCTTTGGTATGCGCCCGCAGTCTCCGAAATGTGCCAACGGCTGGAAAAGCCGATCTATCCAGGGCCGCCGGAACTCCAAAAACGCATCCGCCGTCGCATGACCAAAGTCGTGCAACTCTATGCACACGCCAGCCAGCAAATCATCAATCTGCAGGGTTCGAACGATCTCGCCGCAACCGCCCGCGACGCTGTCGTCGGCAGACTCTGTCTCGGTCTCTGGCGCTTCATCGGAATCAAGTCAGAAAATGCTACACCACGTAAACGTTAATTGCCCATTTCCGACGAACGCTTGAATTGACCGGCCCGCCAAATCTTGGCTAATCTTCCCGCTGGAGTATTCTCGTCCAATGGCCTCGGCTTTCCATGCCGCGCGAATGTTGTCCAGACCTTTTCGTTGTCGCTTTCGCCTTTCACAAATCGTTCGGCCGCTCTTGCCAACAATAGTTTTCGCTGCGTTTGCCCTGGGCGCGCCTCCGCGCATTCACTACGAGCCAACCATCGAATCGCTGAATCGCCATCGCCTTCCAGAATGGTATGCCGATGCGAAGCTTGGCATCTTCATTCATTGGGGCTTGTACTCCGTGCCCGGCTGGGCCCCGCTGGTTCACCCCAATCACGATTTCGCCTCCACCGATTACATCAGCCACAATCCTTACGCGGAGTGGTACTTGAACTCGATGCGCCTCGAAGGCTCGCCCACTCAGGCCTACCATCGCGAACATTACGGTGCCACTTACGACTACTACAACTTTGCTACGGCGTTTAACGCACAGATCAAAAAGTGGAATCCCGAAAAGTGGTCCACGATTTTTCAGCAGGCAGGCGCAAAATATGTTGTCCTCACTTCCAAACACCATGACGGTTTCACGCTCTGGCCCAGCGCTACCCGCAATCCGTCCCTTCCCGCAGATCGGCAGCACGCCTCGCGCGATCTTGTCGGCGAACTCGCCGCGGCTCTTCGTAAGCAAGATTTGCGCTTGGGCTTATATTATTCCGGTGGCTACGACTGGACATTCGTTCCCGGCCCGATCCGCATCGCAGCGGACTATCAGTCAGTCAAACCGCAAACTCCCGCCTACGGCGCATACGTCGACGCACAAATGCGCGAACTCATCGCTCGTTACCATCCTTCGCTTCTCTGGAATGACATTGATTACCCAAAATCCGGCCACCCGCTCGAAATCATGGCCGATTATTACAACACTGTTCCCGATGGCGTGATCGACGATCGCTTCGGCGTCGCTCATTCCGACTTCAAATCTCCCGAATATGAGACGTTAGACAAAATCAGTTCCGTAAAGTGGGAAGAATGTCGCGGGCTGGGCCGTTCCTTCGGTTTCAACCGCGCCGAAGGTGAAGCCGAAACTATCTCCCCCAAGGATCTGATTTATCTTTTGGTGGATATCGTCAGTAAGAATGGCAATCTGCTTCTCGATGTTGGACCAGAGGCCGACGGAACTATCCCTCCCGTCCAATTGAGCAGGTTGCAAGCCCTCGGTAGTTGGCTTCAGCAAAATGGCGAAGCCATCTACGGCACAACTCCCTGGACCCGTGCTAGCGGCGCCACCACCGATGGCACCGACATACGCTTCACTCGCAAAGACGCCGTGCTGTACGCCATCCTGCTCGGCCAGCCGAAACCCTCCTCCATCACGATTCAGTCCTTGTCTCTAAATCCAGGCGCAAAGATCACTATCCTCGGTCAAGCGGAGCCGCTCTCCTGGTCTGCTGAGGGTGCTGACACAATAATCTCGCTTCCGCGGAAATTTCCCGGCGAGTACGGCTTCACTCTGAAGATCATAGGCTCAGGACTTTGATTGCCGTGGGCCAAGAAATATTGCTAATTACTGCGTCAATTCAGACTTCCTTTCGCCAAGCGTATCTCATCGACAAGCGAAATATTCTCAACGGGATCCGCGTCCGGGTGAAAAACAAAAAGCGGACCGATTCTTGGTCCGTTTTTTCCTCGACAAAAGTGAGGTCTCTATCTACAACAAATTCATGCCTGATGAGAAGTGGCAACGGTCACGCAATCCCGCCCGTTTGCTTTCGATTCGTACAGGCAACTGTCAGCGGTACGCAGTAGTTCTTCAGCAGCCAATCCGTTTTCCGGATAGCCTGCGATCCCAACGGAAAATGTAACGGCATCCATTACTTGTTCTTTATAAGTGATCTCGTGGCTCTTGGCAGCCTGGCGAAGGTCCTCCACACGCTTGGCCGCGTCTTTAGACGATGATTCCGGGAGAATGAACGCAAATTCCTCTCCACCATAGCGGCAGACCACATCGTCACCGCGGAAGTGCTTCTGGAACAGCCCAGCCATGGAGCGCAATACGGTATCCCCGGCTTCGTGGCCGTGGGCATCGTTGAATCGCTTGAAATGATCGAGATCGAGGAACACGACTACGAGCGAGTGATTCCTGCGCTTGGCCCTTTGCAACTCGCGGTCAAGAGCATGTTCCATGAACCGGCGGTTGTACAATCCCGTGAGAGCATCACGGATGGATTGGGTGCGGAGAGTCTCTCGCAGAAGCAAGCTGGCGAGAGAGAGCGCAACGCGCCCGCCTGCGGCTACAGCCAACCGCTGCTGCGATTCTTGCAAACTCTCAAAAGCTTCGGCTCCCCTGCTGCTCTCGCTTAGGTTGTATTGGATATGCAGGACACCCAAAGTGTCGCCCAGTGCCACCAAGGGTATGCACAGGTAGCTCGCTGGGACTGGGCTCGTCAGGTGAGGACAGATGACAACTCCGCCTGGATGCTCGTTCCAGAATGGTTGTCCTCGGCGGAGCGCCCAACAAGCCTCGGGTGCGAATGACTGCTCCGAGACCTGGCTGTTCCCCCAATGCGTCACCGCTTCAAGCAGATTTCTGGATGACTTAAAAATGAAGAGAGTACCCCCGGCGGAAACTAGAAAGAGCCTTTTTGCGATCTGTCCGACAACCGCATGGGCCTCCTCGCTAGTCGCCGAGCACTGCAACAAATCTCCCATTTCATTGAGCAGAGTCATCTGCTTGGTATGGAGTTGAAGTTCAGCCACCAGGCGATTGAGCGATTCGGAATGGTCGCGGGCCTGCGCCGCAGCCTTCATCTGTTCAGATACATCTTTATAAATTGCGTAGGCGCCGTGGTCTTGGCCATCCAAGGAAATGCTGACCGCGTGTAATTCCAAATCCAGCGTTTTCCCGTCTTTACGTCTCCTGCGTACAGTCTCGTGTAACAAATCTCCGGACGTGGCGCGGAGGGTCAATGCCTTGGCTTCAACCGCTTCATCAGGCTGGCAAATCAAGGGATCAAGGAAATGTCCAACAATCTCCTCGCGGCTATAGAGAAAGAGGCTTGCGAACGCTTCGTTGCAAAGTTGCACGCGGCCTTCTCTATCGTGAACAACAATCCCCAAAGGATTATTCTCGATGAGTGAGTTCAGGAAATCAGTTCGTTCGCTCAATTGTTTCGCCATCCGATGTCGCTCGGTGATCGCCGCTCCGACGATCAATCCTGTGCCGGAAAGGGTGAGCATCAACAACCCAACTTTAGTCATCGAATTTTCTGGTAACGGAGAAAGCCTCAGTGCTATAACGATGCCAAAATTAAAAACCAGCAGAGCGCTCACGACACGCTGAGTCCCGTGACGCATCGCGATCCAGATGATCGGAACAACTGCCAAATAATAGAGTTGCTCATATCCCAGGGTTCGCCCGAACATAATCCAGAGCACCAAAATCATGCTGCTGAATTGTCCGATCAACTCCAAGACCTCTCGCACCTTCGTCTGCTCTGTTTTCGCTTTCGCATACTGCCGCCTTTGCGTGGTCTTTGCATGCGAGCGAGAGAGCGTCCTCAAGACAGTTGGAAGCAAATGAATAAGGAGGAATGGTGCAAATCCAACTAAACCAACCACGTCGCCTACATACCATGCCCAGGCCGAGCGCCAATATTGAGCCCACGGGATTGTACCGTCTGCGGCTAGGCAGGCAGTCCCCGACAGAGTGGCGAAAACAGCAGCTCCTAGCGTTACCGAAATGTAGCGCAGTACATCGCGCCGTCGCCGCAATGCCAGGTCGATTTTCAGCGGGCCTCGTAACAAATAGGCTGCGACAGCATAGCTCCCTGATCCGAGAAGTGGAGTAGCCAACCCGCTCCAAGACAAGAGCGGCTGGTGATAAATCACTACTCCCGCGAGCGCGCCAGCCAACACCGTCAGCGGGAAATACCAAGGACTGATTCCGACCATCACCGCTAGAATCAGCCCTGTGGCCGGATACCATACGCTGTATCCAAGCTGAGACAACAGGATGACTTCGGGTCGATTGAGAAGGAGGTATAACAACACGACTATCACGCAGAAAATCGCATGACGTACAAAGACGTAACGTTCAAAAACGTTCAAGCTTTCGCCGGTTCCGTCAAGTTCAGCGCGCTGGGATTCTGATGTCATCACAGTTAAACAAGCTGTTTCCGGCCGGAGGTATCGACTTCTCCTCGCTTCTAGAGTTGAGCCTTTTCCCGCCGAGGAACGCGTTGCCGCCGATGATTCATCTCGAATGTCAAAATCGCTTCGGCAATTGTGTCCCGGGCTTGGACGGGCCATCGCCCGGATCAAGATCTACGATGCGCGTGGCAATGGCCGTCACCTGGCCGACGATTTCAGCTTCTCGCAGCGAGAAACGCCGATGAGGCTGGGACGATAACGGATGGGGAACCAGCAGGAGTTCATCCCCTTTGATTTCGCACCAGCAACACGCGTATCCGACGCGAAGCTCGATAAAGTAGATGGGGCGATCGAACTCGGCCCTCCAATGGCTGGGGTCAACATCCCGAACATTTTCATCGATGAGGACAAAGCTTCCCGGGCGGAGCAGCGGATACATGGTCAGGTCCTCTAAACCGATATAGCCGTATCGATTTCGGCGAATATCCAGCTGCCTGAGCAGAGAGACCGGCACTTCGCCCCAGACTTGAACCATCCGGGACAACAGATTCGTTTCCCGTGCGTGGAAGGCGGGATCAAACCGGATGGGAAAAGTGATGGCCTTTGCCGAATCAAGATCTTCCACGTTGATCAATTGCGTGCTCTGCGGCGCAGTCTCGATTTGATATTTCTGCAGCAAGCTTTGATCAATACCGAACATGGGAAGCAGATCGGAAATCTTCACGCGATAGACAGCGCTGAGACTAAAAAGCTTGTGAATACTTGGAACGCGGTCCGTGTTTTCGAGTTTGGTGAGCCAATGATTAGAGACAAAAAAATCGGGATTTCCTTGCGCCTCCGCGATCTTCTGGCTCTGTTCTTCCACTTCGCGCACGGTAATCCCCAAACGTGCACGCAATTCCTTCAAGCTTTTGCCTGGTTGCATAGATTTGGAAGTGCGAATAATAGCACGGCACAAGTCTCCAGGAACAGAATGCAATCAGAAGTGCGAGGCCAAGGCCCGATGGCGCGTCTTGCTTCCTATGGGAAGCAAGACCTGAATTTCTCCCTGCATGGCCGCAACCTTAAGCAGAATCGCCTTGTGGTCCGAGTGGCTGCGGGTCGCGCAAGGTTCGTCCGACGAGGCCACGTTCGAAGCGCAAAGACTTTGCCTGGCAGGCTCATCGAAATTGGGCAGACCAAAAGGAATTTACTCACATGACGATGCAAGAAGGGGAACATTGGATTTGTTCGAATGCGGATTGCAGATGCGAAGTGGTAGTGGCGGCAAGTGCAGGCAGCAAGAAAGGCAGGAACCCAACCTGCTCGTGTGGTTTTGCCATGAGGAAACGCTATTCCGCGCCTATATTCACGGCGATCCCCGAGCCGCATCGTGCGAACGACATCCAGGAGCTGATTTCCTTGCGGAAAGGATGATCCGCTTTGCGTGATTGGGCGGCCCTATCGGGCCTGCGCATTAAGGGAATGCACGAAACAAATGGCGAGCTATTTCCTAAATCTTACGATTCCCGTCACTCTGATGCTTATCGGGTTTGGGGGATACCTCCTGGATGACTCGATATCTCATTCCGGGCCCTCGCAGCTTTCGGAGGTCATGGGAGGCGCATCGCTGCTGGCCTTGGGGCTAATCGCGTTGCTTCCTCAAGCGAGACTTGCTCTCAGATGGATGCAGGCCGTGCGGAATTACCATAATCGGGACCAGTAGCATAAACCGAACGAGTCGCTGGGCCCCTCGGTGCGCGATAAATGTCTTAACCAGACGCTCCTTCTTCAAGCAGCTTGACGCGAATTGAGTCTGCCGAGTGGACGTCGTGTTTTGTTTCGACCGACAAGTCCTAGTGCAGAGCTGTGGGTGTTTAGGAGCTGCCTGCAAACGAGATGGATTGGAGTTCCGCTGAACTGTAATGAATTCCCCAAAGCGGAAGCCAACGGACGGGGCCGGGTACGCTGACAGTCACTGCAGACGGCTTTTCTCGGAGCGGCCCACACAACTGACCCGGTAGCGTGACAGCAAAATAAGCATGCGCTACTCTAGCCTTCAAGATAATCCAGACAGAATGAGGTTGAGCTTGGGCCTGAAGGCGGGTGAACGACTGAAGGAAATCAGGTCGCGACTCGGAATCACCACGCGCGATGTAACTGATTTGAGCCAGAAAATTGCTGAATCCGAAGGGAATGAAGAGTTTCAGATCTCCAACCCTTGGCTCACGGAGATTGAAAATTCGGATGCCATCCCCAGCATCTACAAGCTTTTCAGCCTAAGCGTCATTTATCATCTGAAATTTGCCGATCTGCTGCAGCTCTTTGGTGTGGATGTTCAGAAACTAGCCAAGCGGCAGATCGAGATGCAGCTTCAACACACTCATCTGACGCCCGCAGAGGTTTTTGATCGGGAGCGAAGTATCAGCTTCCCGGTGCGTTTTGATCGCGGATTCGAAGTTACGAAGACGAATCTCTTGTCGCGAATGATAGAGGTCTGGGGAGAAGTTCCCATCTCGCTTATCGAACATTTCGATGTTCGCCATAGCATGTATGGGTTTATCGGCCTGGACGACTTGACGCTTTACCCTCTTCTGCGTCCGGGTTCATTTGTACAGATAGATCAAAGAATTAAGAAAATTCTTCCATTCAAGAGGCGTACGGAATACGACAGGCCCATCTATTTCGTTGAATTGAGAGACGGCTATGCATGTTCCTGGTGCGAACTGCAAGACGGTCAACTCATTTTAATTCCGCACCCGTTATCGCCATGCCCGACCCGGCAGTTTAAGAACGGGACCGAAGCCGAGGTTATTGGACGCGTAACCGGGGTGGCTATGCGAGTAGTTGATTTCGACCAGCTAGGGGAGAACGAGAATGCATGATATCCAAGGCGACATTCACATTTGAAGCGAAAAAACGGGCAGTAAGCGAACTACATTCCAGCGGAACGGTTACTTTGTATGGCTGAAGTTTTTTCCAAATAGCAACGAACTCGCTCTCCGCAGAAGCGTTGGAACGTCTGTAGACCTCGAGTTCTTCGACCAGCTCTCGGACCGAACACAAGACTAAACGCCTAAACACCTCCCAATGGCAGGCAGCGATCGCGCTGCAGGCGTAATTCGTGGTATATCGTTGAGAGAGGCCCTCATGGTGGTACTCGCCAGTGTTGTAGTCTCGCAAAGAGGCCAGATAGATTAGGCGGGAGAAATCTCCTCGAATATTCGCCAAAGTACGATTTTCCAAATCTCGTTTGGCGGCTTCGATTCCGTCGTGTTTAAGCTCACCGTGCATCTGGGTTATCGCGCTTGGCCCCGGCCGTTAGCATTCGAGTCGAGTCCAAGCAATTCTACAGAGACGGCCGCGCCGGTGCTTGGCAGTACAACCTTCGCCATTTTTAGCATTTTCTCAGCCAGTAGCAGGGAAAGCAGCATAAGCCGTGCAGCCGGAAGCGGGCCGCGCACGCGAATGACTATATATAGGATACCGGTGGCGAGCTGAAATGTTAAAAAGTGCATCCCCAAGCGTAACTCTCCGGCAGGCTTGAGATCGGGGTTCTGCCGGGCCGCTTGAAGGTGGGACCGGAACAAGCAGTTCACTTGGGTTCGCACACCTCGCAGCCATTCTAAAGCGAGAGTCGTCCGTTCCTGCTGAAAGGCCCGTGCCGCGCTCGCACAAGTTTCGCTGGAAACAAACTCCCAGTCTTCGGCAGAGAAGATCCGCGCGCTCAATTCGGCAGCAAGCGAATCACGCTTGAATTCTTGTGCGTCACCTTCACACCCGTCTCTATTTTGCTCATGTCGCAGTCCGGCTCTGATTAACAGGAAGAAAATCAAGAGCAGTATAACGGCGCCAAGTAGGAAATAGAGATGTGCAGTCACGATCGGATCGCCTTCACAATGTAACTGCCTGCCGCTCTTAACCGCTTTCTAGTTTCGTAGGCCAACGATTGATAATCGACTTCGATCCGCGTCTCAAGTCCGGAGTCCGAGCTTGGGAAGAAATCCCACAATGTGTAGCACCAAATTAGCAGAACGAGGATATACGTTGTTGGCTGGATATTCTGCCACCAATATTGAAATTTGTCTCCAAGAAAGTCTCGCAGAGTCAGTTGGGCCAGATTGGTGCCGAGAAAGACTCCATAGCCGAGAATAATGCCTTTGAGATTACGCCCCGCTGGAATCGCATAGTACGCTAGCAGCGCAAGTAGGCCGATTAGTACCAGGGCTTGAACAATTCTAAACTCGCGTTCCGTTTCCAAGGTGGTCTTACCGGGAAGCCATTTTGCGTTGTTCGCCGCATATACCACGATTCTTGACATCGTAATAATAAACAAGAAAAGTAGCACGCTTCGGGCCATCCGGGCCGCACCGGGATAGTTCGCCAGCGCGACTCTGTAAATCTCCCAAACCACGCCGCAACCAACCAGGACACTGAAAAACTGGCTGTACCAGTAATCGTAAGCGTAGGCCTTGGGCCAGCTATGGTAGACGGCGAAGAGAGACAAATCCCGCAAAAACACCCAAATGATATAGCAATAGAAAAGTTTGTACTCTTTCAGGAAATTTCCCCGCACAGCACGAACCACGATGAGGGACTCAAGTATCGGCCCTAGGATCCATAGCACTGAAGACAGCATTCAAGACCTCTCGGCGTCAGACAAATTGTAAAGCAAAAATGGGGAGAAGCTACGGCATCCTTCTCTTCTCCCCATCGGCGTAGCCGAGTCCCTAGTCCACGCGCGGCACCTGTTGAGCCAAAAGTCCGTACCCGTTTCTAGGCCTTCACACGGCGATGCTTGAATACTTCCAGGGAATCGGAGGTGCTGGCGGGGCGGTACCGTCGGCTTGCAGTACGCTGGCCTTCGGATATGGGATCGGGGGAGCCGGAGGCGCGGTTCCATCAGCACTCAGATTGTGACCAAGACTGGATTTGTACGGAATGGGCGGGGCAGGCGGGGCTGTGCCATCCGCACGTGTCCGGATCGAGTTTTTTGCAGCGTGCTGATCTATTGCCGTGGGAGTGAGAAGTGCAATGAGAAGTACCAAGCTGAACCAGATTGCTTTTTTGTTAATCATGTTTTTCTCCTGAGTAAAGATTTCCGGCCCATGTGCATGGGCTCGGACCTGCCGTCAGCCTAAACGCTGCAGCTGAATGTTTAGGAACTTCCCGAGCTCTGCTTGGCTTTCCGAGCAGGTTCCGGAGTAGGTCAAGTCGAGCGACCTACGGAAAGCAGAATTGGCAAGATTTCGATGGAGTTGCGGGACCGCCCTATAGACCTGCTGATCGCAAAGGCGATTGTGCGGAATTGCTGAAAACTATCCGAGCGGGTCACTCCTGCCGCTCATTCATGCCAAATCAAAGAAAAACAATGGCTTGACGGGTTTATGAGGTGGTTGTCTCCCCTATGCTCCTCGGGTCCCGCATGCCTCATCGACAATGCCTGCCGTCACCGCTTGCTTGTCGCAAGACCATTCCGGGACCGAACGTGTATCGCGCGATTGGTCTGCTCAGGAAAACGAGCAAGCTTTTCCCAAACTCGGGAGCCTGGGATTACCGGATAGGATTTGCCAGCGAGCCTTTTCGATGGCGTCGACGAATGTTTCTCGCAGTGAAATTGCGGTCATGAGGAAGCTTCTGGGACAGGAGTGGTCGTTTATGTTCGCGAAACAAGAAAACCAAGCGCTCAATTGACGAAGGGCCCTGTTCGAGGCATATCTTTGGCGCTTCATGATAGAAACGTTGCGCGACCGTCGCAATGTTCCGGAATCCTCTTCAAAAACGTCGTCGGCTGCCGGACCCCAGGCGCACTCACGCGTTTCGCGTTTTAGCGGGTCTTCCGAATGATCAGATTGCGAGTCGGTTCGTCGAACGGATGGTCTGCCAGCGCTATTCGCGTGGGACAATCTCGACTTATCCGCGCGTGACCGGAGAACTTCTGAAGTTCTGGGGTAATGCGACTCTTCCGTGTTAGTCACCTCTAGATGTTAGAGAGTTATTTCCGGTTACCCGCGAAGAAATTGGAACATTCCCAGGAAACTGGGAACCGCTGCGCGGCAAAAGCGTAAAGCTGTATTCGGTGCAGCCCGCGCAGTCACCGTCGCAAGAAACTCTGGCCCGGGACAAACGTACTTTTGCGAAAGAACTTTTCCTGCGAGCGATGCAAGAACAATCCACTCCGGAGGCGACCATCGCTGGCGTCGTGGTGCTCTTTGATTCCGCTGATGGCGGTCAGGCCTCCAGCACTCTGCCGTCGCTTAAACTGTGGCGCGACGGAAAAATCTCCGAGTCAGCTTCTTGGGATGCCTGTTCGCTCGACCGAACCGGGACGTTTTCAGCAGCGCCCAAGAAGCCATCAGTCTTCTGGCGGACTGCGCGGCCGTGGAACGCCGCCAGGAATGGAAAATGATCGAACAGCGCGATGGCACGATCACCTCCGATAACAAAATTGCTAACCGAGGAAAAACTCGGCAAACTTTTTCCGACCTACGCCGCCGCCTTCATTGCCAACGTTTCGATAACGGATATGTTTTGCAGCACATCCTGTTGCAGGCCGTGCCGTTCTTTTAGATACTCCGGACTGTTAAACGAAACCCATACCTTCCCCTGATCATCTTGCCAAACCAATATTTTTAGCGGAAGGTCAATGGCAACGCTGGGAGCGGCGAGCATAAGCGGCGTTCCTGCCTCAGGACTGCCGAAGATCAGCAGCTTGGTGGGG
>Ga0137389_10000572_pt1 | contig 20503 bp, 17 predicted proteins | sample 15con2h14BmetaG_FD_104645 | JGI IMG/M metagenome (GOLD analysis project Ga0137389, IMG submission 104645) | Vadose zone soil microbial communities from Angelo Coast Range Reserve, California, USA - 15con2h1.4B metaG | ecosystem: Environmental > Terrestrial > Soil > Vadose zone > Saprolite...
CAGTACAGCATCGAAAACGGTGCCCGTCTCCAGAGACGGACCCGTCATCCACCGCAAAACATCTTCGGCGGCTCTTTGACAAATGGACGATAAGTACACAAATAAAGCAGCAGAAGCGGCCACCCAGCACCCCGAAAAGTGCACGCCAAACCGCAGTGACCGCAGCTAAGTCCTTATTCATGTAGATGATGGAGTTAAGTACTTTAATTAGAATAGCTTAGCGGGAATCGGGGGGGACATAAAGTTATGTACTGAGTAATATCCATATAGTAAACATCCAAAATGGAGTCAAAACCACCAAAACTCAGAGGTCCCTCCGAGGCAGGTTTCTCGGCAAAATAAAAGACCCTCGCGGGTCGCGCCCACGCGGCTCTTAGAGCACATCTCACTTCTTCGCGTCGGTCGAGATATACTTCGCGAGCAAGGGACAAGGAAGGGGCCACGCCGCCTAACCCATGCCTGAAGAAAAGTCTGCCTCTCCGGATCGCATTCCGGCTCCCAGGCTTTCTCGCCGCACTGCCTGTAAGCTGGGAATCGCCACGGCGTTGCTGGCGGCGGGCCGAAAGGTGGCAGGCGTAGTTTTGCCGTTGACTGCGCACAGCAGTGCTCCGGCGACTAAAAACCAGATGACCACTAAACCTCACATCGCAATAATCGGCGCAGGCGCCTTCGGCGGATGGACCGCCCTCTATCTTCTTCGCAGCGGAGCCCAAGTCACGCTGCTCGATGCCTGGGGCCCGGGAAATTCGCGAGCGTCATCAGGCGGTGAAACGCGAGTCATCCGCGGCGCGTACGGCCCCGATCAGCCTTATTCAAAACTCGCCGCGCGCGCACTCGTTCTTTGGAAGCAACACGAAGCCCAGTGGAAGCGGAAATTCTTTTTCCCCATCGGAGTGCTCTGGATGGTCGAAGACGATGGCACATTCGAGCGTGGCTCACTTCCCTTCCTGAAAGAAGCCGGAATCCCTTTCGAGCAGCTCGATGTTAAAGAACTAGCACGCCGCTGGCCGCAGATAAATTTCGAGAAAGTCGAATGGGGCATTCACGAGCCACAAAGCGGATACCTGCTAGCTCGCCCTTCGACGCAAGCAGTGGTTGATCAGTTTGTAGCCGAAGGCGGAGAGTATCGCCAGGCAGCGGTAGCAGCGCAGGCTCTCGAAAGCGGCCAGTGGAAATCTCTGCCACTATCAGATGCCTCGACCATAGTCGCCGACCGCTACGTCTTCGCCTGTGGTCCGTGGCTCGGAAAGCTCTTCCCGCAAACGGTCGGTCCGCATTTCATTTCGACCAGGCAAGAAGTGTTTTTCTTCGGCACGCCTGCGGGCGATCCGCGCTACAACGAAGGCAACGTCCCAGTTTGGGGAGATCACAGCGACCACTTCATGTACGGAATTCCCGGCAACCAGGGACGCGGTTTCAAGATCGCCGACGACACGCGCGGCCCAGAGTTCGATCCAACCTCAGGCCAGCGGCTGGTGAGCGAAGATGGTCTTGCCGAGGCGCGCCGTTATCTCGCCTACCGTTTTCCAGGAATGAAAGATGCGCCGCTGCTCGAGACGCGAGTCTGCCAGTACGAAAATACGACCGACCACAATTTCATCATCGATCGGCATCCGCACAATCAGAATTTGTGGATCGTCGGAGGAGGTTCAGGCCACGGATTCAAGCATGGCCCAGCGCTAGGCGAGATGGTGGCAAGTCTAGTAATGAAAGACGAAACTGCGGACCCACTCTACCGCCTGGCAAGATTCGAAGCAAATAGCGCGAAGTGATTTGCCCTGTGAACCCTGTGCCCCCCGTGGTAAAGATTTTTTCAAACAGAGGACGAGAATGAACTTACTGAGCCCTACTGAATCTGAATCACGCTTTCCGAACTGGAGGCTTTGATCTCCTCAACTCGCGCCGCCACGTTGCGGGCAAACGCGAACAGCGACTTCGCATGCGGCGACTCCTCTCCCTTGAGCACGGACGGAGAGCCGCTGTCGCCGGATTTGCGAATTTCCGGATCGAGTTCGATGCCTCCGAGAAAGGCGATGTCGAACTGTTTCGCCGTCTTTTCCGCGCCGCCGCGCGAGAAGATATCGATTTCGTGCTGGCAATGCGGACAGACAAAGTAACTCATGTTTTCGACCATGCCGACGATGTCCACCTTCATCTGGCGGAACATCTCGATCGCCTTCCGCGCATCCTGCAGCGAAACGTCGGATGGCGTAGAGACCACGATCGCGCCGGTCAGCGGAACAGTCTGAATCAGCGAGAGCGCAACGTCGCCGGTTCCCGGAGGAAGATCAATGACAAGATAATCAAGCTGTCCCCACTGCACCGATCCCAGGAACTGCTTAATGATCGAATGCAGCATGGGACCGCGCCAAATCAGCGGCTTGTCTCCAGGATTGAGGAAGCCAACCGAGATGACCTTAAGCCCGTGCGAGTTGATGGGCGCGATCTGGTTTTCGCCCATCACTTTGGGCTGCTCGTTGGTGCCGAGCATAAGCGGGACGTTGGGCCCGTAAACGTCGCCGTCAAGCAATCCAACTTTGTGGCCCATCTTGCTAAGCGCGATTGCCAGATTGACAGAAAGCGTGGTCTTGCCGACTCCGCCCTTGCCGGATCCGACGGCGATGATGGCGTTAACGCCAGGTAAAGGTTGCGGCGTGGGCTGTTGCTGGCCGGGATGTTGGGAATGAGCGCTCATATTTCGATTATACGGGAGGGAAAAGAAGCACTCGGCATTCAGCACTTAGCATTCAGCGCGAAATCAGGTTTTCCTGAATGCTGAGTGCTGATTGCTGAATGCTCAGTAGTGCCCTTCCCCCACCTGCACTTTGCCGCGAAACATGCGGTAGACGAACACAAAATAGCCGACCGCCAGCACTGCGGCGAATGTCCACCAAGCCAGGCCGACACTCAGTCCGTGACTGCCAGCGGCGCTGTTGTAGATGGTGAGGTCGTATTGGTGGTCGCGGGCGGGCAGGACGACGGGATAGAGCGCAAACGCCGCGCCCACCAGCATCGCGGCGATATACAGGCTGGAGGCAACGAACGCAAGTTTCTCTTTGCCTTTGGGGTTGGCCCAGAGCATCACTGCTAGACTAGCCACAACGGCGAGCGGAATCAGTATCGCGATCTTGTGCCTCCCGTAGTTCTCCATGATTTCGGGCCGGATGAAATACGTCGCAACCAGAGAAATGCAGGTCAGAAAAAACTGCACGGGCCAACAGAGCAATGCAAAACCGCGGGCGCGGCGGCCGAGATCCTCGTCGGTTTTGAGCGCGATGTAGTAAGAACCGTGCGCCGTCAGGGTTACTAATGCCACCACGCCGGTGAGTACCGTGTACCAATCCAGAATGCCCGTCTGCGGGCCGAGTTTGAAGTTGGTCCAGAGCGGTTCAAAGAAATAGCCAGTTGAATCAAGCGGAACCCCGCGCACTACATTGCCCAGCGCCGCTCCGAAAAACACAGTCAGCAGAATGCTGGAAATGCTGAAGATCACGTCGAAGAAGTCCTGCCAGACACGGTTCTCGATGTGCGCGCGAAATTCAATGCCGACGCCGCGCAGAATGAGCAGCCAGAGCACAATCGTCAGCGGAAGGTAGAACCCGCTGAAGCTCGACGCATAGAGTCGAGGAAATGCAAAATAAAGCGTGCCGCCAGCAGCGATCAACCAGGTTTCGTTGCCATCCCAGACCGGGCCGATGGCACGCAGCACCCGGCGTCGTTCGTCATTCGTCTTGGCCGCAATCAGATAAATCGCACCCGCGCCAAGATCGAATCCGTCGAGCACGACATAGGTCGCGATCATCGCTCCGACAATCCAAAACCAAAGGCTCGCCATATTTACCTTGCTCCGTTACCTAGCCCCCGTCGCCGGATGAGGATTTGGACACCGATTCGCTCCCCGCCAGAGGGCCGTGCTCAATTTCCCTCCTGATCAGGAACAGAAACAGAATGCCAAGCACAGTGTAAATGCCCATGAATCCCAACAATGTAAACATCCCGTTACCAGCCGAGACAAGCTTCGAGTAACCCTCTTCAGTGCGCATCAACCCATAGACCAGCCAAGGCTGGCGGCCAAGCTCTGCGGTCATCCATCCAGCGGTATTGGCGATATAGGGAAAAGGCGCCGCGAGCATCAGGATCCAGAGCATCCACCTGGCGTTAAAGAGTCTGCCCCGCCAGAGCAGGAACGATGCGACAACCATGATGCCGACAAAGATCGTCCCGAGGCCAACCATGACGTGGTAGCTGTAATAGAGCAACGAGATGTTACCCGGCCAGTCTTGTTTGGGGAAAGCGTCGAGTCCACGGACGTGGGCGCTCCAGCGTCTGTAAGTTAGCATGCTCAACATTTTCGGAACCTCAATCGGGTTATCCATCTTCCCTTGCTGCACATTAGGCTGACCTATGATGACTAATGGCGCGCCGGGTTGGCCGTGAAACAATCCCTCCATCGCCGCCAAGGTCACGGGTTGCAGGTCGGTAACCATTTTGCCTTGTCTGTCGCCGGTCGGAAAAATCTGCAGAACGCTGAACAGACAACCGGCGATCACACCCGCCTTGACGAAGACGCGGGCGTGCGCGGTCCACTTGCCTGAAAGCAGATAAAACGCGCCCACCGACGTCATGATGAACGCTCCAGTGACTGCCGCTCCGCCCATGTTGTGCGCGTATTGCCATCCGGCCCAGGGATTCAGCACGAAATCCCAGAAGCTCGCAAGCTGCAAGCTCCCGTCTGAGGCCGTGAAATAGCCGACGGGATGCTGCATGAAAGCGTCAGTAGCGATGATGAAATAGCCCGACAACCACGACCCCAAAAAGACTGCGACGGCTGACAGCCAGTGTGCTTTCGGGCTCAACCGCCTCTCTCCGTAGAGGAATAATCCGAGGAACGCCGATTCGAGGAAGAAGGCAAACATGCCTTCCATGGCTAGTGTCTGGCCGATGACGCCACCGGCGAATCGCGAAAAGTGCGACCAGTTGGTGCCGAACTGGAATTCCAGCGGAATGCCGGTCACAACTCCTAACACGAAATTGATGCCAAAGATCCTTCCCCAGAAACGTGCCGCCTCGTGATACACAGGGTGGTTGCGCCGCAAGCCGATCGTCTTGAGCACGACAATAAGCAGGGCGAGCCCCATTGTGAGCTGGGGGAAAAGATAGTGAAACGTCGCGGTGAACGCAAAGTGAAGGCGGTGAACGAGAAGTGCGCTGTCCATAAATAGGGTCTCAGGACTCGGTTGATAATCGGCTGCTGAAAAGCTCTGGCTTGAAAGGGTCTGGCTTCGTATCAGGGTATCGCTTTAGCGATACAACAAGCTCTTCCAAATCAGACGCCCCTTTAGGGGCTGGGCATGAACACCGCCTAACTCCGCACTTCTTTTCTGCGCGCCGATTCGGTCCGCCGTATTTCCCGGCGGCGCGCGGCATCTTCGTAGCGCCGCTTTTCATCTGCCGTCTCCGGGACGACGGGCGCGACCGCCATCCGATTTCCGGCAGCATCTATAGCCACAAAGGTCAGATAAGCGGAGCTGACGTGACGGCTTTGTTCGGTGTGATAATTCTCCACCCAGACCTTCACACCCACCTCCATCGAAGTGTGGTACACGCGATTGACCGACGAGCGCAGGATTACGAAGTCTCCAACTCGAACGGGCACGAGAAAGTCCAGATGATCAATGGAAGCCGTCACCACGTACTGGCGCGAGTGGCGATGGGCGGCCATGGCTCCGGCGAGGTCGATCCAGTGCATGAGGCGTCCGCCAAGAAGCGCGTTGAGCGGATTGGCATCGTTAGGGAGAACGATCTCGGTCATTTCAGAGATCGATTCACGCACCGGGCGGGGAGTTAACTTTGCTTTGTGATCGTTCATAGACTGTCAACTGGTCGACCGTTCCCTCAATCGGCTATTCATAATCGTCAGACGAGAACTGCGCTCAGCCGGGCGCGATATGTCTGGAGATAGCAGGTTGCGAGTCTGAGCACACGTGGGTCCGGGTGCGCGTTGAGCCAAGCCTCGCTCGCCAGTTCGAAAGTCAATTTCCCATGTTCGATCGGAGCATGGTCTAACTCGCAAACAAAGCAGATCGTGATCTGCTCCCCGCTGGCACGGGCAACCGAAAAGCGAATTGCATCCCAGTCGCGGCCGGGGGGAAGATGCGGACAGGCGGTTGCGTAGCCAAGGTTGCAGAATTCCCGTATGTGCGCGTCTGATGCCGCTAGTTCCTGCCCCGAGGCGCGGCAGGATCCAGTCCATCCCGCGCCCAGTGGCAGACGCGAAGGATGCGGCCAGGACCCGTCGTTTATGATTTCCCGCGGCACAAAAAAAGGGCAAGCCAAAGTTGTTCCTTCGCAGAAAGCCCATTGTAACGCGGGCCGTGATATGAATGGAGAGCAGCTTTTGGCTCTTAGCTATTGGCTGTTAGCTTTTGGTTTCTTCCGAGAACTGGGAACTGAGAACTTTTCCTGAGACCTGACACCTAAGACCTGAGACCTTCTCTATGGATCGCATTGCCATGCTAAGCGAAATTCTTGCCGCGAATCCCGAGGATTCGTTTGCCCGCTACGGACTGGCGCAGGAGTATTCGAATGCTGGGCAAACCGATCAGGCACTACAGGAATTCAAAACGCTGATCGAGAAAAATCCCGATTACACACCCGCATACTTCATGGCGGCGCAAGCGCTGGCCAAAGCGAGCCGCGTCGATGAGGCCAAGCGAATGCTGGTCGATGGCATCTCGTCCGCACGCCGCACTCGCAACACCCACGCCCAATCCGAAATGACTGCCATGCTGGAAGAACTTGGGTGAGGCGATTGCAGAGGTTAGAGTTCAGATTGCAGAGGTAAGGACTCCGGCGCCAATGATTGCTTCACCTCTGCAATCTGACCTCCAACCTCTGACCTTGTCCGCAGTGCTACACTCTCCTGTTCCGCGCGGAGGCACGCCATGCGCCGTCTTGCTTTTCTTCTCGTTCTTCTCTTTTCCCTTCCCGCATTCTCTCAAGCCAAACACCCATTCACCTTCGAAGACATGATGAAGCTGAAGCGAGTCGGCGAGCCCGTGCCCTCGCCCGACGGCAAGTGGGTGTTGTTCGCCGCGGTCGATGTGGATCTCGCAGCGAACAAGAAGACCTCCCACATCTGGATCGTCCCACTACACAATGGAGCGACGGGCGTCCCGCCCGTCCAGCAAGCCCCTGGAGGACCAGCAAGCGAGCGCATGCTCATCCCCGATCAGGATGGCGACCGTCCGCGCTGGGCTCCGGACGGCAAACGGTTTGCGTTCATCTCGACGAAAGAAGGCGGCTCGCAGGTTTGGATTGCAGAGTTCGACGGCACTGCGGGGACAGTCACCGCTGTGCGCAAGCTGACTTCAATCGCGACCGAAGCCGGCGGAGAACTCTGGTCGCCCGATGGCACGCACATTCTGTTCGTCTCAGACGTTTATCCCGAGTGCGTAGACGAGGCTTGCAACGCGAAAAAACTCCAAGAGGCCGCGCAGTCAAAGGTGAAGGCACTGGTCTTCGACCGCCTCCTTTATCGCCACTGGAACGCCTACAAAGAAGGCAAGCGAAGTCATATCTTCGTGGATCCCGTGCCCGTCGTAGAAACTGTTGGCGGCATTGACCGCATCAGCCGCTTCGCGACCATTCCCCGCGACCTCACGCCCGGAGACTACGACGCGCCCGTGTTCTCGCTCGGCGGACAAGACAACTACGCCTTCTCGCCCGACGGGCAGGAGATCTGCTACACATCGAATCATGACAAGGTCGAAGCCACGTCCACCAACAACGATCTCTGGATAGTCCCGGCGAATGGAGGAGTAGCCAAGAACATCACCGCCGACAATCCCGGCAGCGACTCGACGCCGCTCTATTCGCCCGATGGCAAGTACATCGCCTACCGCGCCCAGCAACGTCCGGGATACGAGAGCGACCGCTTCCGGTTGATGCTGTACGACCGCAAGACGGGAGAGAAGAAGAATCTGACGGAGGCATTCGACCGATGGGTCGGGACGTTCGTTTGGGCACACAATTCCTTGTTCATCTACTTCACCGCCGAGAATCAGGGCAACTCACCCATTTACAGCGTGTCCGTTGCAGCGCCGATGCTCCCGCCGGTCGTGATCGCCAATGGGTTCAACGACGACTTAGCCGTCATTTCTGGAACGACGACGATTTTGTTCACCCGCATGTCGATCGCTCACCCGAACGAGATCTACGCTGTGTTGCCAGAACACGGTCCTTGCAAGCCGGCCGAGAATTCAGGCCGCGTCGGTGGCGCCGCGGTTAGTTTTGTATGTGAACTTCCTAAGGCTCGGGCAATTACCCACATAAATGAGGCCGCCCTCTCGCAGGTCGACATGTCTCCCCTCCAGTCGTTCTGGTTCGAGGGTGCAAACGGCGACAAGGTCCAAGGCTTTCGTCTCAATCCGCCGAGCTTTGATAACTACAAAAAATATCCCGTGAAGTTCCTAATCCACGGCGGCCCGCAGGGCGCTTGGGGAGACGACTGGAGCTACCGCTGGAATCCCGAACTCTTCGCCGCCAACGGATACGTGGTCATCATGATCAACTTCCACGGCTCGACCGGCTACGGACAGAAGTTCATTGACGCGATCAACGGCGACTGGGGCGGCGCTCCGTTTGAAGACCTGATGAAGGGCCTCGACTATGCCGAGAAGACTTACCCGTTCATCGATAAAGACCGCGAGTGCGCGCTGGGCGCGAGCTACGGCGGATACATGGCCAACTGGGTGCTCGGCCACACCGACCGCTTCAAGTGCATCGTCTCGCACGATGGCATGTTCAACACATTCTCGGCATGGGGCACAACGGAGGAGCTCTGGTTCAACAACTGGGAGTTTCAGGGCACGCCCTACACCAATCATGACATGTACAACAGGTGGTCTCCGCGCAATTCGGCCAAGAATTTCAAGACGCCTACGCTAGTCATCCACGGACAACTCGACTACCGCCTCGATGTCAGCGAAGGCCTCCAGCTATTCACCACGCTGCAGACGATGGGCGTGCCGTCGAAGATGCTCTACTTCCCCGACGAGGGCCACTGGGTGTTGAAGCCGCTAAATTCGCAGCTTTGGTACAAGACGGTCAACGACTGGGTGGATCAGTGGACTGGGACGAAGAAGTAGTCATTAGCATCGCAAATCAAGCTATGGAGCGACGGGCGCCTCGCCCGTCCAGCACATGCTCCTACGTGTGGAGCGTTAGAGCAGAGGCCCATCTCCGGCCAACACCTGGCAACTTCGTTTGTCCTCGGGAAACGAGGTGCGTGACGAGGGCTGAGATAGGATCTGCACCTTAGTCTTAGCATCGGTTCTCGGAGTATCGGCGCTCGGAGCATCGATGGCAGTAACGGCGCTTTCAACTCGCACCACTTTCTTCGGAGCTTTGGGTTTGGGTGGCTCCGATGCAGATGGCTGAGGCGCAGAGTTCTCGCTCTCTGGACTGGCCGCCGTCGAGTCTCTTCGATCAGGACAAGCCTCGTCCGCAGGCGATTCCGGGCACGCGCTTGCGCTCGAATCCGGCGCCGGTTCGTTTCCTGGATCGCCTTGTGGAACCGCGAACAGCATTTTAGGCGCACTTTGTGACGCAGCCGTTGGCGCGTCAAATTGCCGGCTACGCGGTGCAGACGGAGTTTTTGGGGGTCCAGTTTTTGGCGGGCTGCCCGGAACTATTGCTGCCAAGCTCTCCATTTGAAACTGCGCGGTCGATGGACCGGCACTCACCGTGATGAACATATCGCACGGGCCGACGCTTCCGGCAGAGGGCACGATGGAAGCGAGGCCGTCCTGAGCGCTCACGACCTGTGTCTGCGATGATCCGAGAATAACGGGCAGTCCGTTTTCCGGGACTCTTGCCAGCGTGGTCTTAAAGGTGACATTCACTCCCATCACCGGATCCGCGGCCAGCGAGCCATCGGTCACTCGCACAGTCAGCGCCTGAAAAGACTGCCCTGTCGTCACCACCTGCAGCGATCCACTCACCGTCTCCAGCGTCCACAGCGAGGACGGCGTCGAGAACAAAGTAAAAGTCTGGCAAGGCGCACTGTTCGGAGCGACGCAAGCACTCACCTGAACATCGGCATTTTGATTCGTGACCTGTGCAGTAATGGTGGCGAATCCCGAGGCGTTGGTGGTTCCACTGCTGGCCGAAAGCGAAGCCGTCCCCCTGGTGATGGCGAAATTGACGACCACATTCGCCTTCGGCACGCCCAGGTCCAGCGCTTCGACTGTGAGAGGAACAGCGAGCGTCGCGCCTTGTCCAACCCAGCGCGTTGGTGTCACCGCAACCAAGTCGAGCGTGGATGAAGTTCCCACGACGGTGGCCTGTTGCGACTGTGGCGGCGAGTACGAGGCTGGCGCCAGAGCTATCGTGATCGTGCTCTGTCCGGTTGCGGTGGGTGTTACCCAACTGGAAGACTCTCCCGCCTCATCGCTCAGCACTGAGCAAGAAGATGCTCCGCTGCACGCTGAGAACTGCAAGCCATTGGTCGCGCTCCAGGCGATCGTCGCCCCGCTCACCGGAGTAATTCCATCGGCTGCCACCGCGCGCACGCGGATGGCATTGGCGGCTGCGGACCCAACTGGTGTTGACGGCTCCGCACCCTGCAGCAGAAGCAGGAGATCCGCCGACAGCGCGCCATAGGTCAGCGCGCCAATCATCTGGGAAAAAGCACCGCTCGCGGTATCCGTGACCTGGATCGAAGCAGTTCCATCCAGCAATCCGGCGGGGAGCGCCACCTCGATCTGGCTTGCGGACGCAGAAAGCATGCTTCCGTTATTGCCAGCAACGCTCACCTGCAGTCTCGGATTGAAACCGGTGCCATGCAAAGTGGTCACGCCGCCAGCAAGACTGAGGCGCGCCGGCGTGACCGTGTCCGAGTAAAGGAGGCTGGCACGGTAGAAGTAATCTGGACGACCGTCGCCGCGGAAGTCGGCCACTCCCACTCGGAACGTATCTGACACGCCGAACAACGCATCCAGGCGGCTCATTCCCCAAGTCGTCGAATTGAATGCCGAGGGCGTGGACGCGGGCGCGGGATTGCCGCTCTGGTCGCTCAATTGCCAGATCCCAATCACGGGCAACAGTTTGGTTTCGGTGGGCTGGCCAGTTTCGTCGAGAGCGGTCACAGAGACCGAAGCCGTCCGATTCGCCTGCGCCGTGAACTCGAACCAATCGGCACTGCTGTAACCGGAGATCCACGAGCCCCATCCACCGCCCTGTGGAAGGGCCGCCGGATTCGCATAAGTCGACCCGCTGCCGGGATGCGCTTGCGCGATTTCATTCTGCAGCATCAGGATATCCCGCTCCACGTTCGACCCATTCGCGACGGTCACTACCACTGGAGCGAACGATCCCGAGGTCGCCACCTGTGTGGGAGCATAAGGTTCGACGCCCAAGGACCAGTCCGCGTCCAGCGCTTCCACGCTTAGTTGGTATTGGGCGATGGGTTGCCCAGGTGGAATCACGAGTTGGCCCAGATCGAAAAAACCTTCGAGTGCGGGATCACTGGAGCCCCACCGGTCATAGCGAAGGCCATTTGCATCCACGTAACCGTCGATGATGTTGCCTGCGTTGCCGTGAAAGGCGAATCCAGAAACGGAAGTCACGACATACTGCCTCGAAGGCTGACCCGAGACTAGTAGCCGCGCCACCACGTTGACGCCCTGCATCGGCTGCACTGCATTCCCTGTTGCATCGGTGAAGTAGACGCTGCCGTAAATTCCGCCCGCTGGCTGCGGGTTCACGTTGCTTGGATAGAGTCGTGCGAGCGCGTTGGTGTCGTCCATTTTGGGGACGGCAACATTGGGATAGCAGAGGCTAATGGGAACGCACGAAATCGGATCGGCAAAGTGCATCAGCGGAAATCCTGCAAAATCAGCGTCGGCCGGAGGTGGTTTTCGCGTCAACACGTTCAGGTTAGCTTGCGACCATCCCAAGCCGAGAATGCGCCCCAGGACGCGTATCAGCCGGTATTGAACGTCAGGCAGTTGCGCACCGGTGGCCGCGCAGATTCCATTGATCACCACGAATGCGTGCACGATGTTCCCGGCCGTAGTGAAGTTGTCGGGCCCACCATACACAGCATTGGTGAAGCAATCGGCCAAGCCTCCCGCACCCTGGCCGAGCAGCGCATCGGTGACTGTTCCGTCATAGTCGTAAACAATTCCGAGGGGACTGGCGGTGGCTGCAGATGTGATGTCCGTCGGGGCGGTGATCGTTCCGTTAGCGTCGGCGGCGATATTGCCTCCGTTCACGTCTTCGGCAAGATGTCCGCCTTGCGACGCGGTGAGGGCGACACTTGAAATGGAGGTCCAGGGGCTGAAAGCGGCGGCAACAAAAACATCGGCCTGCGCGTTAGGGAGGATTGGGCTCAGGTCCCCCTGGTCAGTAAAGTACTGCACAGAGCCATCCGCCCAGATCAGAGAATGACCTTCGACTCCTGGATCATAGCCGGAGCCCGCGATGAAAGCGGGGCCTCCGGCGCGGCTGGCAACGACAATGCTGAGAAGAAGAACGGCAACTGCCAGAATTCGCGATCGCATGCTCACTCCTCTTCCCTGGCGCTGCGAATTGCCCGCTCCAGTTGAACGACGCTGACGCTATGGGTATCGGCAGGTGGCCGCGGAGGCGATTCGTTTCGTAAGCCAACTGGTGCGGGAGGCTTCTGCCCAGACTTAGACACGATCTTCCCGGTGGGGTCGAGGGCAACCTGGCCGAGTGATCCGCCGACAGGGCTGGTAAAGCCCAAGCGACTCAGCGGATATAGGAAGATCAAAATGTGCTGGCCGCTGCGCATCGGGCGATGCATGGACCATGCGCCCGCCCACTCATGAATCGTGAGGATTTGGCCCTGCTCGACGCCGGCAATCGCCTGGTCCACGCGAAAACTTAGTTGGACTACCAGGGTCGCCGCTGGAGTCGCCGCCGAAGATGCCCGATCGGTTGCCGCGGTGTGGTCCGTCGCAGTCTGGGTCGCGGCAGTGAGAACCGTGCCGGCGAATATCATTCCTGCCCGGCGCGAAAGCTGTTTCCATTGCGGACCTAGAACGCGTTCAGCGATGACTTGATCCGATTGCTGCGCGGCTGCGAAGCTCGACAGGCAGAAGTTCGCCGGGCAGAAGTTGGACAGACAGGCAAGTGCAACGACCAACACGCGTCTTGACGCAAGCATAGCGAGTCACTTTCTGGAGGGAACTGGACCGGGAGTGGCCCTGGGAGTGGAGTCAGCGTAGCGCGTTACGGATCAGAGAGATGTACGGGCCGTCACTACTGTTTGTGATGAATCGCCAAATAGTGCGGCCAATAATAGACCGCACTCCAGTTGGCTCGGCTCATTTGTAGTTCTGATCGATCCATTCCGGATAGCGGTACTTCAGCATGTATGAGATCCACATCCCTTGCGCGGTGGAGTGGGCGGTCGGAAATTCGTCGCCAAAAGAGAAGCGGTAAGGCGTTCGAGACCAACCGTGCCAGCTTTCCATCCAACCCCCATCTATCTGTTGCGCGGCAAAGGCTCTTTCAACCCATCGGGGCCGGATCAGATCGGGCCTGCCGGCCGCAAGCAGGAATGCGAGCCGTTGCAGATAGAGGTCGGTCACGCGAAAATCGATAGCAGCTTCCCAGGCGATTCGTTTCTCGATGGTTTGCATCAGGCGATCCAACTCCGGAGTGGAGCCCTTGGATTTACGGTAGAAGCACAGCGCGAATAGTTGGTGCGTCGCTTTTCCGGTTCGATATTTGTCGGGAGAGAACATGTCGTCGCGCTCGTTCGGCGACAGGGCCACGTCGTTCGGAGCGGCGCCGTATAGAATCCAACGTTGGTACTCCGCGAGACGCCGGAGTTCCCGCTCGCTTGGGGCAGTCGTCGGCATCGCGGGATCCACCATCTTGCCCGAGATATTGGCTTCCACCTTCCAGGCGTCAACGAAACTGGAACCGAGTGCCTTCATCCGTGGCTCACTAGAAAGCGAGGCACAGTCCACCACCATGTGGGCGGTCACGGAGTTGGATAGAAGAGAGCGGCCTTCGGCCGTGGAGACGCTTCCTGTCGCAGTTTGCCGATACTGCCTGAGCGCCCACTCCGTGCTGCGCTCGAGCGTCCTATCGAGATTCCCAATGAACTGCCCTCGGGAAGGCCGCGGGGTCGAGACATTGTTGTTGAGCAGCGCCGCTCCGAACGACAGGACTAACAGAATTGCAACGGACAGCGCGATGAGGAAAGTGTCGCGCGCCGAGCTTCTGCCTCGAGGAATTCTCATCTTGGCCCTGTTCTCTGGCGGGAACCGGTCAAATCGCCGGTGACATCGTTTCTCCTGCAGCACAGAAGACGATAGGGAAGCCCTGCTCAGGTAAACTGCACCACCCGAAATCCGAGGCCAGCATGGACGCGAAAGGTTATCTAGTGCCGCGGTTCGCCTTGGCGGCCTTCCGTTGCGACTTCTGGTATTTCTTCATTGCTTTCCGCTGTTTTTTCGACATTTTCTTCAGCACTTTTTGTTGCTGCTTAGCGTCCTTCCGGGACCGTCGCATATTCTCCGCGGTAGTGGTGCGTTGAGCTTGAGCCGGAATAGACGCTGCAGCGCTCAAGGCGGCCAGCAGCAGGATGAAAGCGGCAATTCGTTTCATAACGTCTCCGAAACGGAATCTTGCAGCGATCTTACACCGAGATTGCCCCCCTCTGGGCACACAAGGTGTTACTTCTGTAATCTGACGTCTCGCGTCCGCAATCGCTAGTGAATCGTCTTCGTCTTCCGAGACATATAATCCATTAATAAATATTGCCCGAGCGTGTAGGGCGTCGTGAAGTAAGCCTTGCCGCGGCACATCTGCGTTACTTTCTGGACGAACTGCACCAGTCCGTAGTCCGACGCCAGCATGAACGTATTGATCAGCACGCCCGCCCGTTTGCACTTCGACACTTCTTCGAGTGTCTGGCTGACCACCAGCGGATCGAGCCCAAACGCGTTCTTGTAAATGCGTCCGTCTTCGAGTGTGAGCGCGGAGGGCTTGCCGTCGGTGATCATAACGATCTGCTTCATGTCCTTGCGCTGGCGCTGCAGGATGCGCTGCGCCATGCGCAGGCCCTCGCGCGTGTTCGTGTAGTATGGGCCGACTTTCACCCGCGCCAGTTGCGAGAGCGGAACTTCTTCGGCCGAATCGTGGAATAGCACCAGGGACAGCGAGTCTCCTGGATACTGCGTGCGAATCAGCTGAGACAAGGCCATCGCAACTTTCTTCGCCGGAGTGAATCGGTCTTCGCCATACAGAATCATCGAATGCGAGCAGTCGAGCATCAGCACCGTCGCGCACGACGACTGGTACTCGCACTGATGCACCTGCAAGTCGCGGTATTCGAGGTTCAGAGGAAGCCCGAGACCTTCGCGCTGGATGGCAGAAGAAAGCGTAGCCGTGATGTCGAGGTTCAACGAGTCGCCAAATTCATATTGTTTCGACGCGCCGCTCGCTTCGATGCCGGTCGCCATGTCGCGCGTGTCATGGCGCCCAAAACTCGACTTGCCGAGCGACCCCAGCAGATCGCGCAGAGCTTTGAATCCCAGGAAATCCAGGCTCTTGTCGGTGATCTCGAACTTCGCCTGTTGCTGCGCGTCGCCTATCTGTCCCCCCATGCTCGACTGCTTCGCAGGATCATGCGGCTGGTCAATAGATATGTAATCTTCCTGCTGCATACGCTCGATCAGCTTTTCGATCAGTTCCTCGATTTCGCCGTCCATCTGCATCTGCTGCAGGCGATCGCGCATTTCTTCGTCAAACATCTCGCCATTGAGCAGCGCTTGTTCTAGCGCACGCCGCAACTCGTCGAGCGTCTGCTCACCCTCCGGCAGTTCGTACCAGAAATTGTTGTTGAATCCGCTTTGTAGAAAATAGTCGGAGAGCGCGCTGAGCAGATCTTCCATGCTCATGTCGGCGGCCGGGTCGGGAATGTATTTGGAATATCGAATGCGTTTCATAAAAACCCCGGTCTCAGGTCACAGGAAAACCGCGAGGACAGTGCTGGTCTCAGCGAAAGCGCTTTTCCTGACACCTGACACCTGAGACCTGAGACCTTTAGTTAAATCCTCTCTTCCGTCCGAACTCCGACTCATCCCGCTCAAACGACGGCTTCTCCGCGATCTTGACTGGCTTCTCGCCCGCCGTAAACACGCGCTCCTCGTTGCGTCCGATCTTCTTGTGCGCGTGCAGGCCCTCCAGTACGAACTCAGCCGCGGACACCTGCATCTCCGCGCTGTCTTTTGGGTTCACGTTCAGCTTGCTGAGTTTTTCCATTAGACCCTGTATCTGGCGCAGACCTTCTAACACGTCTTGTGCCGCGGCATTGTCGCTGAGTTGAATCTCGCCGCCTAGGTCGAACCACTGTACCACCTGATTCATGTTGACGCCGTGAAGATACGTATCGAAGGCCTTCGCGACCGCTGTGCGAATCAGTTCGCGGCTCACGTAGTCCGCGCCCTTCATCTCGCCTTCGTACTCCAGTTCCAGTTTGCCCGTAATCGCCGGGAGCGCAGCGTAGATGTCGCTGATCCGCGGCACGATAAATTTCTCCTGATGCGTCATCGCGCGCCGCTCGGCATTCGAAACCACGTTCTCGATGGCCGAGATCGGCAGGCGCTGGCTCACACCACTTCTTTTGTCGATTTTCTTGTCGTCGCGCGCCGCGAACGCGATTCGTTCGATCACTTCCTGCACATATTTCGGAATATTCAGCCGAGAGCCATCGCGCTGAATCCAGGCTTCCTGCGCGGTGATCGCGATGCCTTCTTCCAGCGTCGCCGGATAGTGGGTGCGGATCTCCGACCCGATGCGATCCTTCAGCGGGGTGATGATCTTGCCGCGCGCGGTGTAGTCCTCGGGGTTGGCGCTGAACACAATCGCGACATCCAGGGGCAGCCGGATCGGATATCCCTTAATCTGCACGTCGCCTTCCTGCATGATGTTGAAGAGTCCGACCTGAATCTTGCCGGCTAGATCCGGCAACTCGTTGATCGCAAAAATTCCGCGATTGGCCCGAGGCAGCAGGCCGTAATGCACCGTGAACTCGCTGGATAGCTCGTGCCCACCACGGGCCGCCTTGATGGGATCGATATCGCCAATCAGGTCCGCGATCGTGACATCCGGCGTGGCCAGCTTCTCTACGTAGCGGTGCTCGGGCGTCAGCCAGGCGATCGGAGTGGCGTCTCCTTCTTTCGCCACGAGTTCGCGGCAGCGGCGGCAGATCGGGGCATACGGATTATCGTGGATCTCGCAGCCTGCGACGTATGGCATCTGCGGATCAAGCAGCGCGGTCAGCGCCCTTAGAATTCGGCTTTTCGCCTGTCCGCGCAGACCGAGGAGAATAAAATTATGCCGCGAGAGGATCGCATTCACGATCTGAGGCACCACTGTGTCGTCGTATCCAACGATGCCCGGAAATATCGGCTCGCCCTCGCGCAGCCGCGACATCAGATTCTCGCGCAGCTCATCTTTCACGCGCCGCGAGCTGAGACGCTGTGCGGTGAAAGCACCTTGGCGCAATTCGCCAAGAGTCCGGGCGGAACTCATGGTGGGAAACCTCCGAAGGAAACAGCCTTATGCGGATTATACCGCCGCATCGGTTGCTGTTTTGTCAGATGAGGCAAGCGGAAGAAAAGATACTTTGCTGCGGTATGGAACTCTGTGGCCAGGTGCGAGAAAACCAGGGTTGAGGAGCGTCGACGCAGGGTCCTTACCACAGGGGACACCGAGGTACACAGGGGGAACCTACCGCATTTTGTTGGATTTCCTCTGTAGATCTTTTCTGTGTCCCCTGTGCCCTCTGTGGTAAGGCGCTCTGTTTCTTGGCGGGAGACGCGGCCCGGGAATTAGTTCCAGCGCGCCTTTGACGCCCGCCGCAGACCGGGCAGAATCGCCTCGAGATAGCCGATCACCGCCTCCAGACGTTTTGTTTCCGACAGAGTCGAGAGCAGGTTCTGCTTGAAGTCGAGGTCGAGCGGAAGCGATCCGGCGAGTAAGAAGGAAAGATTGCCGGCGTGTTCGTCGGGTCCGGAGGGCTCTTCGCCGGCTAGTTTCGCGATCTCCGCGTGCAACCGCACTGCATGCGTCACCATCTGGGCTGCCGGCTTGCCGGGTTCGGGCTCGTCTTCATCTTCGTCCTGCACCACTGAAATCTCGGCCTGCAAGAACGATCGATCTTCGTTGACCTGGATCACCTCAAACCGATCGACCCCGCGCGTCAGAATGTCCATGCGGCCGTCGTCATATTTCTTGGTGACGGACATGATCTCGGCCGTGCAGCCGATGTCGGCGACTCCATCGGAAGACGCCCGCACCACCCCGAACGGCTTTTTCTGCTCCAGGCATTCCGCGATCATCTCCTTATACCGCGGTTCGAAAATGTGCAGCGGCAGGGGAACACCCGGCAGCAGCACAAGTTCGAGCGGGAAGATGGGCAACAGGGAACTCACAGCACCTCCACTGCAGACGATACAGCATGCTGACGGACCCTGACCTCACAAACCCTTTCGATATAGCTGTACCACGCCTGTTGGAGTTCCCTCTGGAATGCAACCGTCGGACTCACATCCTCGTCGGGCTTTTGCTTTATCTGGAGAGGTGCCCAGAAGAACATACCCTCGTCCCTACTTTTCACGTCTTTGAGCGAGAAATACACTGCTCCGTTAACGTGAGGATAGCGGAGATCCCCGGACTGAGTGCGTTTCCTTAGAATCTCGGCGACCAACCGTCTGAAACTGTCGGGATGGTTGTGATAAAGATTCGATTCATTGGCAATGAGGACCATCCCTCTCGCCGCAAACAGACCCATCCGCTCCTTCGTATCGCGTATCTGCCGGTTTGCGTCGCGAATCAGGGTATCCACAGGCCCTTTCAGCATCCTGAGCCAGAAGTCCTGGATTTCAGGCGGCATGTCTTTGATCGCCACAATGTACTTATCGCCTTCAACGGCCCCCGGCGGTTTCTGCCGATTCCTCCTGCTCCACTCCTCCACCTTTGGGGTTAGTTTCCGATTCATGTCCTCTGTTTGGTCCACGGTCAGCGATTTAAGTTCAACGACGAAGCCCTGCTTGCGGAAGAGATAATCTGCCGTGTAGCCCTCTGGCGCCTCTGGCAACACTTCCCCACCGAAATCCGCCACGAAATCGTGAAAAGATGGATTCAAACGGGTTCTGCTTCTTCACTTTCATTCAAAACAAATTATAGCGGTGTCGACGTTGACAGGGTCAATGGCTAACTGACATTGACTTCCACCACTCCACGCGATACAAGGGTCGCCATGGAGATGGACGGAAAAGTAGTCGTCGTCACCGGGGCTTCCATGGGAATTGGGGAAGCGATTGCCAGAGTTTTCGCCGATGAAGGAGCCAGCGTGGTATTGCTGTCGCGCGATGCCAGTCGCGCCGAGGCCGCCCGCCACCGGGTTGGCCACACTGACCGCACACTCGCCATGGCCTGCGATGTCCGCCATCGTGACGAAATCGACCGCGCGCTGGCACTGACGCTGCACCACTTCGATCGCGTGGATGTATGGGTCAATAACGCGGGCGTGGGCATCCGCGACTCAGTCCCTGGTATGGAGATGTCGGCGTGCCGTGAATTGTTCGAAACCAATCTCTTCGGCGCCATCGCCTGTACGCAGGCGGTGGTGCCCGCCATGCGCGAAGCGGGCGGCGGGGACATCATCAACATCTCAAGCGTTGCCGGACACATCCCGGTGCCGTTCATGGCCATATACTCCGCCAGCAAGTTTGCCGTGAACGCTATCGGCAAAGGCGCGCGGCTTGAGCTAAAACGCGATGACATCAACATTCTTACGGTCTGTCCCGGTTATGTGCGTACCGATTTCGGCCAGCATGTGGTAGCCGACCGCAAGTTCAATGTGCGCCCACAATCGGTTCAGGGCGTTTCGGCTGAGCGAGTGGCTCGAGCGGCCTATCGCGGCTATCGCAAAAGAAAGCGTGAGGTCGTCGTACCGTGGACCATGATTCCAGTCATAAAGCTGTACCAGTTATTTCCGGGGGTGGTCGAGTGGGCGATGGCCAAGGCCATGCGGAACGCGCGCTAGATCGTAACGGCGTTTTCCGATGGAGAGCCGGGCGTCCCCGCCCGGCCACCTGACCGCCAAAGGACGGGCGAGGCGCCCGTCGCTCCACCGTCAGAGTATGAAAGTAAAGAAAAGTAAATCCGGCTAACCTTCATGCGGTCGAAGCATCCAATGAAATAGGCAGAACTGCAGTCTTCCACCCCTCCTAAGGGCCGTTTGCACGGCGGCTCTGGGGGTGGAGGCTGCCGTTAACTTTTTCGTGCTCCCTTTTCGATAGAATAGGGTTATGAGATTCCAGTCCAGATCTGCGCGGTTGACGTTCCCATTCATTCTTTCTCTGGCCGCACTGTTTAGCGCCCTGTTGCCTATTGTTATGTTGCCTGCGGTGGCACGCGCGCAGGAAGGCGCTCTCGACAAATCCGAGCC
>Ga0137389_10000575_pt1 | contig 20429 bp, 10 predicted proteins | sample 15con2h14BmetaG_FD_104645 | JGI IMG/M metagenome (GOLD analysis project Ga0137389, IMG submission 104645) | Vadose zone soil microbial communities from Angelo Coast Range Reserve, California, USA - 15con2h1.4B metaG | ecosystem: Environmental > Terrestrial > Soil > Vadose zone > Saprolite...
AAAACTCCTTGCGCGTCTGTAATCACTAAGGATGCGTTATTTGCACCGAGGGCGAGAGGCGTGAAGGTAGCAAATATTTGGCAGCTATTGTTTGGTAACAGAGGCAGGGGAGAAATCGGACAATTATTGCTTTGCGCAAAACTTGCAGCGTTGGCGCCGGAAATCCCAATACTGGAAATCGTGACGTTTGTCGCGCCCGTGTTGCTGACGGTCACGCTTTGGGCCGGGGTAGTTGAAGACACGATGGCGTTGCCGAAACTAAGGCTGGACGGTGAGACGCCCAGTGTTGGGCCAATGAAGCCGGTGCCACTCAGATTAAAGCTATACAAAGGATGAGCCGGGTCATTCGTCGAAAAGGAAAGAGTGCCAGCCTGTGGACCAGACAACCCGGGCGTGAAAAAGGCGCGAACGCCGCAACTCTGGAGAGGCGCCACGGTAGCAGTTTCGCAAGTAAGCGCGGCGCTGAAGTTGCCCGTGACTGCCAGGTTGGTGATCGAGAGTGTGGTTGAGCCGGTGTTGTTGATGGTGATGGTCTGGGGAAGGCTGGTTGTGCCGTCGCTGACCAGCCCGAAATCGCTGAAGTGACCCACAACCGATGACACTGGAGCGAGGCTGATCTTGTAGATGCGGCGGGTGAAGGAATCTGCGAAAAAAAGATTCTGGGAGGAATCAATAAAGATATCGGCGGGCAAGCAGAAGGCCGCTTGCAAGGCTGGGCCGCCAATGCCGGAACTCGCGCAGCCATTGTTGCCGGCAATGGTGGCGATGGTCCCCGTGGAAGCGTCGATGCGCCGAATGGCCTGGTTGGAATCATCGGTGAAGAAGAGATTGCCGGTGGCATCAAAACCAAGACCCCAGACGGCGCCGATACCGGCAAGGGCGGCGAGGCCTCCGTCTCCCGACAAGTTGAACGAACCGTTTCCGGCAAAGGTGGTGATGACACCTGTGACGTGGTCAACGCGGCGGATCCGGGCATTTCCGAATTCCGCGATGAAGAGATTGCCCTGGGAATCGACCCTGACGTTGCTAGGAAAACTCAAGCTGGCGGAGGTGGCGGGGCCGCCGTCGCCGCTAAAGCCAGCCGTCCCGTTGCCGGCGACCGTCGTAATGACATGCGTGATGGCGTCAACACGCCGGATATTATTGTTGTCTGCGTCGGCGATATACAGATTATCGAATGCGTCAAAACCAATGCCGTAGGGACGGATCAGTTGGGCTTGTGTCGCAGGGCCTCCGTCACCTGAATTGCCGGGGGTGGCATTCCCAGCGTAGGTGCTGATTATGCCCGAGGGAGAGATTTCGCGAACGCTGTCATTCCCTGGATCGGCGACAAAAAGATTGCCCTGACTATCAAAAGCCAGACCACTGGGGAAACTGAGAGAAGCTTGACTTGCGGGGCCGCCATCGCCGCCTGGTCCAGCGAGAAAAGGTATACCCGCGATGGTGGAGATAATACCGGCGGTGTTGACTTTGCGGATGATGTTAGAAGTAGAGTCGCCTATAAAAAGGTTCCCCTGAGTGTCGCGCGTAACGCCGTTCAAAGGACTGATAATCGCAGAAGTGGCCGGACCACCGTCACCCAGTGAGCCGCTGCCAGCGAACGTGGTAATGAGCTGCAGGACAGATTTAGTGAGCATGCGAACGCGGCTGTTGAAGCTGTCGGCGACGAAGATCGTGCCGTCGCCAGAGACGAGGATGCCCGAGGGATAATTCAGATTGGCGGAGGTGGCGAGGCCGCCGTCACCGGAAAAACCTGCCGTGCCTGTACCGGCTATGGTTGAAATTACCCCGGTGGAGGTGGTGACGCGGCGGATGCGCTGATTGCCTGAATCCGTGATCAGAAGGTTTCCGGAAGCGTCAAAGGCCAGTTGAGGACGAAGGAGATTCGGAAATTGCAGGAGAAATTGCAGGAGGGCATTTACGGCGAGACCTCCATCACCCCCATAGCCGCAACTGATGCTTCCGGCATAACGAGTAATAACGCCAGTGACCGCGTCGATGCGTCGAACCGTACACTGTGCAAGTTGGGCGAAGAAGAGATTCCCCGCGGAGTCAAAAACCAGACCGGCAGGCTGGCCGATACGGGCCGCAGTGGCCGGCCCGCCATCACCTGAGTAGCCTCCCTGTTGGGGGATGCCGGCGATGGTGGTGATGATGCCAGTGACGGCATCCACGCGGCGAATGACACGGTTTACCTCATCGGCGATGTAGAGATTTCCGAGCGCGTCAAAAGCAACACCGTCTGGCCTGAGCGACGCCTGGGTGGCCGGGCCACCATCGCCGCTGAAGCCGAAGGTGCCATTGCCGGCAACGGTGGTAATTATGCCGGTGGCGGCATTGATCATGCGAACCCTAGCCGGGAAGTCCGCGACGTAAACATTGGAATGGGAATCGACCGCGACGGAAATGGGTACCCTAAACCCTGCTTGCACAGCTGGGCCGCCATCACCCGAGGAAGCGCAAACACCGTTTCCAGCGAACACCGAAATATTCCCTGAGGCATCGTACTTATAGACAACGCAAGTAATCGTGGACACGCCGTAACCATTACCAGCGGCGTCGGAGGCAATGGAGCCGATCTCCGGAAGGGCCGCGGACAAAGCCGGACCCCCAGCGAGCCCGCCTCCACCGGCGACGCTGATGAGCGTGGGCGCTTGCGCGAGGAGCGAGGGTGGAACCAAGTGCGTGAGAGAAATAGTGAGGAGTGCAAGCTTAACCGTACTTGATCTGAGCATGGGGTTAGCCTCGTTCTTTATTTCCTGGCAGAGGGCCCTACAAGGGGGGACACTGTTGGGAGATACTATTCCTCAACTATTCAAAGTCAAGTAAAATGCGGCACCAGTAGTTGTCCCCCGGCTCGTTGCGTGGGCGAACAGAGACCTCTCCCGATGGCCTATTTGCGCAAGGGCAAAATTCCCATACAAACGGCGCCAACAAATGGAATGGCACTTTCTCCAACTTGATTTCCTGACAAGGAGGAAGTAACGTACACCTCAATCGCTACGCCCGAGGAAGTAGTACGCATGGACTGCCCTCAATGTCACGCCTCCAACCCTGCCACGGCAGCTCGTTGTTTACAGTGTGACACCCCGATTCCAGGAACTGATGTTGCCCCAAAGGAAGTGGAAGACCCCTCAGTAACACTCAATGAATCTTTCGCCAAGGACTGGTCCGCTGCTGCAGGGTCTCACGAAGTTGCAGCTTCAGACTCAAAAGGGTTTCTTAAACCAGGCGCTCTGCTCGCAGGGCGATATGAGACTCGTGAGCGGCTGGGGGCCGGCGGAATGGGCGCGGTCTACCGAGCGAAGGATCGCGAACTGGATCGTTTTGTGGCCATCAAAGTGATTCGTCCGGATCTGGCGGAGCAATCGGACATCCTTCGGCGGTTCAAGCAGGAACTGATTCTGGCGCGCCAAGTCACTCATAAAAATGTTATTCGCATTTTTGATCTCGGAGAGGACTCCGGGATCAAATTCATCACCATGGAGTACATCGAGGGTCAGAATCTGAACTCCATGGTGCAGGAACGGGGCAAGTTAAGCTACCAAGAATCCGTCGGCATCATTCAACAAGTATGCCTTGCTCTGGAGGCAGCGCACGCAGAAGGAGTGGTTCACCGTGATCTGAAACCCCACAACATCATGATGGACAAGCACGGAAAGGTTGTGGTGATGGATTTCGGGATTGCGCGGGCCGCGGGCGCCGCGGGGATGACCATGACGGGAGCATTGGTGGGCACGCCGGAATACATGTCGCCCGAACAGGTGCGGGGCGATCATGTGGATGGACAGTCCGATCTGTTCAGTCTCGGCATTATCTCCTATGAACTACTGACGGGGAACAAACCGTACTCGGGTGGTAGCGCGGAGAGCGCCATGTTCCGGCGCACAGTCGAGCGCGCACGGCCGGCGATGGAAATGGATCCCCAGGTACCGCGTTACCTCAGCGAAGTGGTCGCCAAATGCCTGGAAAAAGATCCGCGCGATCGATATCAAACGGCCCGCGAGATCTGGGACGACCTGGAGCACTGGAAGCATGGAGCGTCGGCGTCGCATTGGACAACTTTCCAGCGAGCCGTGGAGCGAAAGCTGAAGCCACGCTTCGCAGCCATCGCGGCGGGAGTTCTCCTGCTGGCCACCGTGGGGAGTGTGATAGTACGTCAAAGGTTCCAGGCGAGAACGACGACTCGTGACACCGCCAGTTCGGCAGCACTTCCACTGCAATCATTGGCCATATTTCCGTTCCGGAATGCTACGACGGACTCCCGACTCGACTGGCTGGGTTCCAGCGTGGCGCAAATGCTGACCGAGGACGTGGGCCAATCCGCGGAGCTCCGCACCGTCTCCGCCGACCGCGCGAGCCAAATCTTGCAGGACTTGCGCATCGCGCCTGACGCCGGGCTTGACTCGCACCTGGTCCAACGGCTGGCGGAGTATAGCAACGCGGAAGTTATCGTCTGGGGGCAATTCGCGAAACTTGGCGACCGCCTGCGGATCACAGCGACGCTGCAGAATAGCAAGGACGGACATACCGCCTCGTTCCACCAGGACGCGGAGAATGAGAAGAACCTCTTCGCGGCCGTGGACAGCCTTGCAGGGGAGATCCGGAGCAATCTCTCCCTCTCGTCGAAGGCTATCCATGAACTGGAAACTCGGGCCATCAAGCCGTCCTCCAATTCGCTCCAGGCGTTGCAGTTTTACCAGCAAGGACTCCAGGCAGCCCGCGGCGGGAATAACCTGGAAGCGGCGAAACAATTTGCTGACTCCACTAAGGAAGATCCGAATTTCGCACTGGCATTGTCCAAACTTGGGGAGTGCTATGCAGCGCTCGGCCAGGACACGGATGCCGAAGTCGCTTCCATGAAGGCCGTTGACCTCAGCCAAACTTTAGGACTCCCGCCGCAGGAGAAATTCTTGATCTCCGCGGCACACGCCAAATTGATGAAGGATTTTCCAAAAGCCATATCTGCCTACGAAGAGTTGGCCAAAGTGAGGCCGGGAGACACGGATATTTTGTTTGGCCTTGGGGGTCTGTACGAAGACTCTGGTAATTTTGAAAAAGCGCGCGAAGCCTACGGCAAGGTGCGCGCCCTGGACCCCAAACGCGTCGACGCGCTGTTGGCACAAGGCCGCGTGGAGATCAAAAGCGGAAATCCGGGGAACGGTCTCGACTACTTGAGTTCCGCGCTGAACCTGGCGACCCAATTCAACCGTGATGAACAGCGGGCCGACATTCAGCAGGCGATGGGCGTTGCCTATCAACTCCTGAATCGGCTGCCCGATGCCCTGCGCAGTTTTGAAGACTCCTTGGAGATCAAGCGGAAATTGGGGTTGAAGAGTGGCACTGCGGAGAGCCTCAGCGCCATCGCCCAAGTGCATCGGGCCATGGGGAAACCCGACCTCGCGCTGAGGGGCTACACCGAGGCCCTGAACTTGATGCGCGAAACCGGCGATAAGGCGGGGACGGCCGGCGCGATAAACGATCTGGGAAACCTGCTGTACGACCAGGGAAACTACGATAAGGCACTCAACCTATTTAAGGAATTTCTCCGAATCGAAACGGAGTTGGGGAGCGAGCAAGACCAGGGACTGGCGCTGAACAACATTGGCAACATCTATCTTGCTAAGGGGGATTACGAGGACGCACATACCTATTTTGAACAGGCCCTGCAGAAGCGCGAGAAATTTCAAGTGGACGGTGACACCGCTGATACTCTTCACAACCTCGGAGAAACTTCCACCAATCTGGGACTCTACGATCAAGCGCTGGCGCAATACCTCCGTGCCGTTGAATTGCGCCGGAAGATCGGCGATAAGCGGGGAGTTGCCATTGAATCCTACAGCATGGGCACTGTCTTTGGACTGCAGGGGCGCTACGGGGCGGCTCTGGACGCTCACCGCGACGCTCTCAAGACTTTTCAAGAGTTGGGAGAACAGGGATTCTGGCTAGCGCAGATTCAGAGCGGGTACGGAGAAGTGTATGCGCAGATGGGAAAGAGCGAAGAGGCGCAAAAGGAACTCGATGCCGCCCAGGGCATCGCGTCGGGGTTGAAGAATCATGGGTTGGTCGCGAAGATTAAAGGCTTTCAGGGGGATCGCTACTTCTGTCGGGGTGAATTTAAGGCCGCGCGGCCCCTTTACAAAGATGCGGAACATGAGGCCTCCCGAACGACTGATCAGCAGCTCGCACTCTTCAGCAGCTTTAATCTCGCCAAACTTAACGTGGAGGAACAGGGCTCACGTGCTCCGATAATCCGCCTGGAATCCCTGCGTGAGTCCGCGAACGCCGCGGGAATGAAGTACTTGTCTCTCCAATGCTCCCTGTACATTTCAAAAGCGTTGATCCAGACAAAAAGGTACGCGCAAGCCCAAGCGGAACTCCAACGCGCCCTCGTTGCCGGACAGAAAATGGGCACGGACCAGCTGGTGGCTCAATGTCATTATCTTTTGGGGCAGGTCTCTTCTCTCACCGGCAATCAGGTCGAATTTCGGCGCCAGCAAAATGAGGCGGTGCGCATACTCACCAGCGTGCAACAAGAGGCGCACACAGACCTCCGGGGCCGCTACGACCTCGCACCGATCCTTGCAGTAAGGAACTGATCCGGGCAATCTGCCGCTCGTGGTCGATCTTCGCCGGAATCGCAATCCGGGATCTCGCGCAGACATCTTCAGTTTCTTGAATAACACAAGTAAGAGCAATCCCGTTGGTGGCATGCTGTCTCGCGTTTTTTCACGAACTCAGGCCACATGATGAGTCCGATCCAGCGGGTCAATGTAGATTTCGCGTCGCCGATGCTGGACGAACTGGACAACGCAGCAAAAGAACTGAACATCAGCCGCCAAGCGGTAATCAAGACTCTGATTCGACAGGCGCTTGACCAGCATTATCTGGCAACGGCACGCCAGCCTGCCGCCAAACAGCGTTAGCGCGGACATCCTCAATCCGCGTAGCGCGAGGAATTCTGCCTGCTCCGGTTTAACGCCTAGTCCTCGTGGAAGTAAGTAGGCCCGCTAAGTACTGTACGACGCAGAAAAACTGGTGGACGTGACCGGGATCGAACCGGTGACCTCCTGCTTGCAAAGCAGCGAAATAAAATCTATGTTGTTGGCCCGTTTGGCTTTGTTCTACGTTCGATGGCCATCCGCTGAAACTTCCGTGGATATCGCTTTCGCTTCACTTTGCAGCCCTTTCTCCTGCAAAGTGTGCCCATCCCGACTGTCTCATTTCAAGGGTGCAGTCCATTTAACCCAGCGCGGAGTGCAAACGCTGCTGGTTGTGATACTGCTCGATGAACTCTTCGACGTTCGCTCGCATGTGATCCAGGTCGTTGTACTTGTTGGCGCAGATTTCCTCCCCTTTCAGCGTCTTCATGAAGCTCTCGCGGCTCGCGTTGTCATACTGACCTGCTAGCAGGCTCATACTAGGAATCGCGCGGTACTTATCGACGATAGTCGTAACGGCGACGGTGTTCCTAAGTGATTTGTTGAATCGAAGCTCGCACTTCCATCTCTTCCTCTACAGGATGCCGCTCCTGCAACGACCGGTAAAAGCCTCTGCGGCTGACCGGCACCATCTGACACAGGCGCTCGATGCTCAGGCTGCCTTGCAATGACATCACTTCTCGGATCTGGTCGTAGATGTCATCTCGCCAGAGTCGCTGTTGCGCTAGCGTCGAGCCTCGACTTTTTGCAAGGCACCTTTGAAAAAATCCACAATCGGCGCAACCAGTAGCATCGGCAGGAACCCAGGTGTACGATTGTGCCCGCCGACTGGCAGAACTGGATTTCTATGATGCAGCAGGAACCCTCAACAAGACTGGAGGACCTAATCTGCGAGCGAGCTCGCCTGGATGTCGAGCTTGAGCGCTGCAAAGAGCTGGTGACCGTACTGTTTGTGGACATCGTGGGGTCCACTCGCTTTTACGACCAACACGGCGATGTCGCCGGCCTGGTGATGGTACAAAAATGCTTGGACCTGCTAATCCCGCTGGTTGAACAGCACGGCGGCACGGTGATCAAAACGATCGGCGATGCGATTCTTGCGCGCTATTGCGACGTAGAGGGAGCTGTCCGATCTGCGGTAGCGATGCAGCGCAACCTGGCCGAGCGCAATTGCGATAGGGCTCCCACCGACCAGATTCACGTTCGCGTCGCGGTGAACCTTGGCTTGGCGCTTCTGAAGGGCAGCGATGTTTTCGGTGATGTGGTCAACGTGACCGCTCGAATTGAAGGCGCCGCCGATGCCGACGAGATCGCTATTTCGCCCTCGGTGTACGAGAAAATCCGACATATCCCCGATATCCGAGTTCGCGAGAAAGCCTCAGGCGTGGAGTTGAAGGGAAAGTTGGGAAAGCTGGAACTGTATGCAATTGTATGGCGGACAGACGAGACTTCGGGGCCTGCGCCGCCCCGCCCGTCAAAAGAACAGTTGGTTTTCGCTACGGGTCTGCATACGAATCTGGCAGAACTAGCCCAGCGCAGGGCGGGCGGTGCTTCGTCCACGGCGCGCAGCCTTGATAAGACCGCAGTTCTCGGCGCGACGGAAACTGAAGAACTGACACCAGCAGCCATGAGCTTTGTGTTGGCCCGGGTCTGCGCCGACGGCAGCCTGGGACAGCAATATCCGCTCGATCATCCCGGCGTGATTGCGGGCCAGAAGGGAGAGATATTGTTGTCCGATGACCCGCTGATAGCTCCTCAGCACATGCGTCTCACGCAGCTCGGCGAGGGAGTCTATGTCGAAGACCTGGGCAGCCCGCGCGGCGTATATCTCTGGCTGCGCGAACCGCACCGGTTAAAGGACGGCGATACTTTCCAGATCGGCCAGCAGAGGTTGCGTTTTGTCGCGCATGGGAACGACGTACGCATCGCAACGAAAGTACCTCCGGACCAAACGATGTTCTTTGTCGCGGGCCCAGCATCAACCGCTCAACTTGCCTCGCTCGTTAAGCTGAATTCCAAGGACGAAGAAACGGATCGCTACGAGCTCCGGGGCCCCGAGACTTCGTTCGGGCGCTCCATAGGGACTTACACCTTTCCGGACGACCCGTATCTGTCAGCGACCCACGCGCGAATCAAGCTTCACGAGAGCCAGTACTCTCTTGAAGATCTGGGTAGCAGAAACGGCACGTTCACACGAATCCGCAAACGCGCGCTGGCACGCGACGGCGATACCCTGATGATCGGGAAGCAGTTGCTCCGCGTGCTTGTCGAGCGATCCCCAGACTCTCGGGGTTGAGCGGATTGGATGCAATCCCTATGATGGTCGCCATCTTCGCGATGTTTGCGGGAAGTGTAAAGTTTGGCTTTGCGAAGCAGCCCGTCTCGCTATGCTAACCAGACTCGGCAAATATGAAATCCAAGGCGAACTCGGCCGCGGCGCCATGGGTATTGTCTACCGGGCCGAGGACCCCCGGCTGGGTCGGCCTGTCGCCTTGAAGACCACGAACGCGGAAGTAGCAGGAAATCCCAACCTCCTCAAACGGTTCTACCGCGAGGCCCAGGCGGCTGCAAAGCTCGCCCATCCCAACATCGTTACCATCTACGAGATCGACGAAGCGAACGGCGTGCCGTTCATTGCGATGGAATTTCTTGAAGGAGAGAGCCTTCAGAAGATCATAGCTGATCGCGCCAACATCCCAATCCTGAAGAAAGTCCACATCGTCATCGATACGTGCAAGGGCCTTGACTACGCACATCAACGCGGCATCGTGCACCGCGACGTCAAGCCCGGGAATATCGTCGTGCTCAACGACGGTCAGGTGAAGATCGTGGACTTCGGCATCGCGCGAGTCGGGGTTTCTTCGATGACGCGAACGGGTGTGGTCCTGGGCACCGTGATGTACATGTCTCCCGAACAGGTGCAGGGCCAGACGGTCGACGCTCGCTCCGACGTTTTTTCTCTGGGCGTCGTTCTCTACGAACTTCTCACATACCAGGCGCCATTTCCGGGCGACGACGTGCCCTCGATTCTTTACAAGATCATCAACGAGCCACCGGAAGCCCTCACCAAATATATTCCACAGTGTCCCACCCTTTTGGAGCAGATCGTCCAACGGGCACTGGCCAAGGACCGCGAGGAACGCTACCAGTCCGCCGAAGATATGGGATTCGACCTTCAGCGAATCGCGGATAGCTTGAAACGCGAGACAATCGACGTGTTTCTCCAGCAGGGCGAGCGCTCCCTCCATCAGGGCGACTTCACGATCGCCAAGGAGTCGTTACAAAAGGTACTGGAGATCGACAGCAGCCACCAGTTGGCGAAGAGCCTGCTCGCGCAGGTTCGGGAACGCATTCAGTCTCGCCAGCGCGCGCAAAAGGTGGAACACAATCTGGGCCAGGCCAAGGAGGCTCTACAAGCCGAACAATACGAGGACGCCCTCAGCTTGTTCGAAGAAGTGCTTCGCCTCGATCCCGGTAACGAGGAAGCCAAACAGTGCAAGCAGCTCGCGGTCGAGAGGCGCGACCGCTCCGAGAAAATCCGCCGCCATCTGGAGCGATCGGAAAAGCTTTCCGCCGAGGCCGACTTTCAACGGGCAAAAGCCGAGCTCGAAGCCGTGCTGACAATTGAGCCGGGAAATGCCGCCGCACTCGGAATGATGGACTGGGTAGTTAAGGAGCTAACGGAGCAGGAGCGGCTTCGACAGGTCAGGCAATATCTCGAAGGGGCTCGCGCTCATTTGGCGGGGAAAAATTTCGGCAAGGCCCTCGAAACCCTGGAGCGTGCCCGCGAGCTCGATCCCATCAACATCGAAGTCGAGGCAGTTACACGGTTGGTCCGCAGCAGTCAGCAAAAGGAAGAGCGACGCAAGCTACTGGTCAAGCGCCTAGCCGAAATCGAGGAAGCCCTCAGCAAAGGAAAGCTCGACCTCGCGCTCGCCAGCGTTGAGCCGACGCTTCGCGAGTTCCCGGACGATGCTCAGGTTCTCAGACTCCATGAGCACGTGCTTCGCCGCAACGAAGCAGATAAGAAGCGTCGCTATGTGGAAGAACAGCTTCAATCGGCTCGCGATTTCGTTCAGAAGAATCAGTATTCGTCCGCCTTGGCCGTACTCGAGAGAGCGATCCAGGCCGTCCCAGATGATCCTCGCTTGGGCCCGTTCCTCAAGACCGTTCAGGAGTCCCAAGAGCAGGGTGTGGTGGAAGCATCGCGGCGAGACGCCCTCCTCGAGGCCAATGAACAGATTCGAGCGCAGAATTTCCCTGCTGCCATCAATACTTTGGAGAAGAGCCTTGTCCGGGCAGGGCAGTCTCCTGAACTAATCGACCTGCTCCAGTTCGCCCGTGAGCGATACGCCGAACAACAGCAGCAAGAGCGCGTTCGCCAAGTGTTGGCTCGCGCCCATAGCCATCTGCGGGACGAACAACACGAAGAAGCTATACGAGTGCTCGCGCGCGCTCAGGACGAACTGAAATCCAGCGAGATCGACGCTTTACTGGCGGCGGCGCGAGAGCAGCAGGAAGCCTTTGAGCGACGCCGTGAAGAGGTCATCGCCAGTGCTCTCAAATTCCTCCAGTCGGGCGAGGCCGCCAGGGCGGTGGCACTTTTCGAGACCGCGCCAAAGGTCTACTTCACGAAGGAGGAGTTCCAGCGGGTCTATTCACAATGCCGGCAAAGCCTGGATCGCGCTAATTTTGTCCACAGCGCGGTTGAGCAGATCGAGAAATCGCTGGCTGAACAAGGCATTGGGCCTGCCCACTCAGTGCTCGAGCAGGCTCTGAAACCGTATCCCAGTGAGCCGGTGCTCCTGGCGCTTCAGAAGCGGTTACGGGAAGAGGAATTTCGGCTGCGACGGGAAGAGCGAGTGAAACTGTTGGAAGAAGCCCAGGTGGCAATTGGGCGGATGGAATACGGACAGGCAGCGGAATTGCTGACCTCGGTGAAATGGGAATCACCCGACTTGCCGGAGTTAGCCGCGCAAGCAAAGTCGCTGCTCGAAGAAGCACAGCGACGCGAGCGCGAGCGCCAGGTACTTTCCCGAGCCCAGGGCTATCTGCGGGACGAACAATACGCGGAAGCCGAACAATTCCTCTTGGGGACTCAGGACGAATTGAAAACCCGCGAGATCGATGCGCTCCTTGCGACGGTTCGAAAAGGGCGGGAGGCTTTCGAGCGCCGGCGTGAGGAAATCATCGCTATCGCGTTGCAATTGCTTCAGTCGGGTGAAGCGGCCAAGGCGGTCGCGCTTTTCGAAGGGGCTCCAAAAGTCTTTTTCAAGAACGAGAACTTTCAGCGCGTTTATTCACAGTGCCGGCAGAATCTGGATCGGGCCAATTTCGTACACGCTGCCGCGGAGCAGATCAAGAAATGCTTGGCAGAGGAGGATATCAGCGCGGCGGAATCGCTGCTCGAACAGGCTCTGAAACCGTACCCTAGCGAGCCGGCGCTCCTGGCACTTCAGAAGCGGTTACGGGAAGAGGAATTTCGGTTGCGACGGGAAGAGCGAGTGAAATTGTTGGAAGAAGCCCAGGTGGCAATTGGGCGGATGGAATACGGACAGGCAGCGGAATTGCTGACCTCGGTGACGTGGGAATCACCCGACTTGCCGGAGTTAGCCGCGCAAGCAAAGTCGCTGCTCGAAGAGGCGCAGCGGCGCGAGCGCGAACAGAGCGTCCCGCAATTGGTGCGCGGTCCGGCAAAGCGACTGAAACCTCGCGAAGTATCCAAGCACGCGCCCGTGACTGGCCCAACGCCAGTCAGGAAGCGACGGATTGCACTGGCCATACTGGGCGTCGCGGCTATCGCTTTGGCTGGTATTGGGACATGGTACGTAACGGGCCGCAACCTCTACGGCTCTGTTCAGCTTACGGCCGCGCCGTGGGGCGAAGTCGCCGACGTGAGCAATGCGAAAGGTGAGCATCTGAACATCGCAGGCGAGACACCCCTCCAGGTAGCGCTCCCCCCCGGACGCTACGTTATCGAGCTGAAGAACGGCCAATCAAGTTGCAAAGTGGAAGCCTCCGTACAGCGAGGGTCAGTATCAGCGTATAGTTGTGTTTTTCCTGAGTCGAAAATTGATGATCTGGTGCAAAAGGTGCTCTCGGCGTATTGAGCTTGGCAGAGCGATCCAGCTCGGCCTTGCGGCGGCCGTGTCCCTTTTCGCTTTCGCCGCATCTGCCCAACAGACACTGGAAGACCGCTATCAAAGGGCAATCCAATCCTTCAACGAAGCCAAGATGGAGGACGCCTGCGACGACTTCCGGCAGATCGAGAAAGAAAGCCCAGGTTACAAGGACGTCCACACTTACCTGAACCCGGCGTGTGATTCCGCGAAGCGATCTTACGAGCAGGAAGAGAGGCTATACAAACAAGGGCTGGAGCTTTTCAAACATCGGAAACTTGATGAAGCCAAGCAAAAATTCACGCAGGGGCGTGGTCTCATGCTACGGCACCCCAAGTTCCGTGCCGAAATGGACGATTACCTGAAGCAAATCGAAACTCTGGCGCGGGAGGAAAGTCTCTACCAACAAGCCGTTCAACTGTTTAACGAAGGACGGGACACCGAGGCTGCCGGCCAATTCGGACAAATCGAACAGTCAAAGGGCCCCAGGGCCGAAGATGCACGCTCCTATCTTAAGCGCATCAAAGAGCGCCAAGACACTGCGGGCGCGAAGGCGGAAGCTGAAAAAGATCAGCAAGTTTTCTATGAGGCCGTCAGGGCCTTTAATGAGAAGCGTTATCAGGATGCAAAAACTCTCTTCCAGGCTCTTATTCAAAAGGGTGGCCCGCATGGCACCGAGGCTCAGTCCTATCTACAGCGAATTGACGAGGCCCTCAAACCACCCGCTCCGTCAGCACCAAAGAAACCACTCATTGATCCCGGAAAGGATCCCAGGCAGTTCGCCCAGCAACTCATCGCGAACGCTCGCGCGGACGAGAGCGCAGGGCAGTATGCGACAGCAGTCGAGAAACTCAAAACAGCCGAAATGCTTGACCCGGCTAATCGCGAGGTTGCGGGCCTGCTGGAAGCGGCACAGGGAATGGCAGACCAGGAGCCGCTGCGCCTGGGGCTCGAAGCCTACTATGCGGGCAAGTTTGATCAGGCGGAGCAGCAGTTAGACTTGTATATGGCAAATCACGGCCGCAAGATTGCTCTCGCCTACTTTTTCCGTGGGGCAACCCACGCCTCGCGCTACTTCCTTTCGGGTGAGCGAGATACGCATCAGCGGGATCTCGCGGTGGCCGACTTTCGCGCCTTGCGGAAAGATTCGCGCCAATTTCAGCCGCCAAAACAATACGTCTCACCGAAGATCTTGTCTCTCTACTTACAGAGCGCGGGGGGAAGTTCACCATGACTGGACTGTTGGAAAACAAGAACCAGTTTGACAGTTAATCTTGGGTTGAGTAGTATTTCGCACATTCCCTCGGATTGCCTTCAGAAAAATACAGCCCTGCAAAGGAGCAAACCGATGAGGAGGCCCCGCCATTTTCTCATTCTTGTTCTGGCTATTGGTGTCATAAGCCTTCACGCTCGGGCTGGAACCCAGAACGCCACCATCGTAGGCGCGGTCTATGTCCGCTCCTCCGGAGCTATAGTTCCAGGAGCCACGGTGCGCTTGATTAACGCCGGCATCGGCTTCTCCCAAATGCAGGTCACCGGATCCGAAGGCGCGTACACCTTTGACAATGTTCCACCCGCGGAGAACTACGTAATCTCCGTGGAGAAGAGCGGTTTCTCCCCGGCAGTTCTTACCAATATCATCGTGCTGGTAGACGAAGAGAAACTTGTGTTGCCGCCGTTCCGGCTCGAGGCGGCAGTCCAAGCAAACCCGCCGGTCGGGGAGCAAGCTCCGTCGCAAGCTCCGTCGCAAGCGCCGGCGCCGGCCTCCCAACAGTCCCGGAAAGCGCCGTTAGTTTCGCTGGATCTCTTGAGCACTACGGAGAGCGGAGTGATCGAGAGCCGCTGGGTTCACACGCTGCCATTGGTCAACCGTGACTTCATCGACTTGGCCCTTCTGGTTCCCGGCACCTATCCCGTCGAGCAGGGGTCGGTGCTGCAAGGAGCTTCACTGGTTGTCAACGGCGCCCGCGCCGACATGAACAACTTCCTGCTCGATGGCGCCGACAACAACGACTACACCGTCAACCAATCGCTGCCGTTCCAGATTGTCGAGGCCATGCAAGAATTCCGCGTGCAGACCTCGACTGAAAACGCAGAGTTCGGCCGCAGCGGAGGCGCCCAGATCAACGTTGTCAGCCGCAGCGGCAGCAATGCGGTCCATGGGGGGCTTTTTGAGTTCAACCGCAACTCGGCTCTCAGCGCCCGAAACTTCTTCTCCGCTTACAGCGGAGGCACATTCAACCAGTTCGCTCAAGAAGTGAACCTGAGTGGTTTCGGGAATCCGCTGAGTGATCCCACATTGTCTGCTCTCTATAACTTGCGCAAGCCTCAAGTCAACCAAAACCAGTTCGGCGGCAATATCGGAGGCGCGCTGCTCAAGGACAAGCTGTTCGGTTTCTTCAATTGGGAAAGCTTCCGTCTTACAAATCCGCGGCCGCTGTTCGAACAGGTGCCCGGCATCCCTCTGCGCTCCGCCTCCCTTTGCCCTTCCTATGTGCAGCAATCGACGCCGTGCGATCCGGGTTCTCTCGCGTTGTTCAACCTGTACCCGGCTCCCAACGTGCCCGCTACCCCATTCAGCGATCCGACTACTCTTACGACCCCCAACTTTCAGGACACAGCCGGCGTTCCTGTAGGTTCCGGTGCGTTCAGCATCGGGCAATCGAGCGACCACACCGATAGCGACAATTTTCTCGAACGGGTCGATTGGCGGATCAGCTCACGGACAGGCATGAGCTTCAAGCACAACATCCAACGGATTAACCAGCTCCAGGCCGGCGATGTTTTAGCAAGCGCGGCTTATCCCGGCAACGGAACGCGCGTGAATGGCCGCAACCAGAACTTTAGTTACAACTACGTGCAGCAGCTCACGTCGCGCACTACCAACGAATTCCGGTTTGGCTGGAATCGGTTCCGATTGACAACCACGGCGCAGGACGCGAGCATCGACCCGGCCACACTGGGCTTCCAGAACTTGAATTCGCACACTTTGGGCTTGCCAACCTTAACGGTGGGTGGCGCTTTCGCCACGTTTGCTCCGTACAGCTCGCTCGGATCAAATTTCGCAACCCCCAGCAAACGGGCTGACAACGTCTTTTCCTTCGCCGATAACCTCAGCCTGACACGCGGCCGCCACACCTGGAAGTTCGGCGGGGAATTCCGGCACGTTCGCTTGAACATCAATAACGATGCGGCTGAACGCGGCCTTGTTACGTTCTTCTCGGCGCCATTTGTCGCTGCATTTGGAACGCCGGACGTCGCGTCGATTGCCCGAATTTGTCCGGAATCTTTGCCTTCCTTCAGCACGGTCTTTGCCCAGCCTTGCGCTCAATTCGGCAGCGGGCTGGAACGCTATTTCACCACCAAGTCTTTCGACGCCTACTTGCAAGACCAGTGGCGGCCCTGGCACAACTTCACAATCAATTACGGAATTCGCTATGAGTTGAACACCGCTCCCGTTGAACTCCACAATCGCCTCGTGAATTTCTACCCGAATCTGGGGACACAGGGAGCTCTGGTGCGCGGAGACTCGACCACAGAGTTCGATCCCTTTGGCCATGTCATTGGGACAGTGCCTCATTCCGCTCCTCGCGCCGGCTACGACACCGACTACAACAATTGGGGACCCCGTTTCGGGTTTGCCTGGGATCCTTGGGGCAACGGGAAGACGGTTGTGCGCGCGGGTTATGCTCTGATGTTCGACCAGCAGTCGCTCGAGCCTTCCGTCAACATGCTGCTCAATCCTCCCTTTGTGCAGCAGAATTTTGGTTTCATCAACTCTCCAGGCCCGAATGGTACTGCAGTGAATGGATTTGCTCTCGGCGACACCTTCTCGGCCTGCAGTCCGCAACTTCTGGTTGGTACCGGCGGTTGCCTCAGCACCTCCGGGGATCCCAACTCAACGTCTAATTGGTTCCGGTTTCCTTACTCCATCACCGCCATCGATCGGCACAACAAGACTCCCTACGTCCACCAGTTCCATTTCGGAGTTGAACAGCTGCTCGGGAGCAAAGGCGTATTCGAAGCAGCGTATGTGGGCTCGGCCGGCCACAGGCTGCCGCAGCTTCGCGACATTAGTGCCTGCAAGCCCGCCGAATTTTTTTCGACATTCGATCCCGTTACTGGTTCCGACGCGTGTTTCGATTTCACCCAGAACCCGTTCTTGTTTCCCAGCGTCATCAACCAGCAGAACTCCGCCAATTCGAATTTCCATTCGTTGCAGGTGCGGTTCGAAATGCGAGATTTTCACGGATTGCAACTGCGCGGGTTCTATCAGTGGGCAAAGTCGATCGACAATGGCTCCTCTTTACAGCCGCAGGAATTCCTCGTCTCGCCGTTGATTGCCAGCCTTCTAACCTCTCTGGAGACTATCAACCCAGATAATTTTGCTGGCGTCAATAACATTAGCCCCACGCTTACCCTGCAGGGAAACCTCCCGGTCTTCACGACGCGGCCACGGCTTCCGCAGGACTCGAGCAACCTCGCTGGCGAGCGGGCTCTTTCCGACTTCGATATTCGCCACCGCTTCGTTCTCGACTACATCTATTCTGTGCCCCGCTGGGCGCCGGTTATCGGCACTGGATGGAAACTCGCGGGAATTACCACTCTCCAGTCGGGTCAACCCTTCACCGTGTTCGTTGATTATTTCGGAACTCCGCTGCGTCCCAACGCTTCCGGCCCCGTCCCAATCAACAACCACAATCCGCAAGCCGCAATCGATAACGGCATTCCGATGACCTTTCCCGGCAGCATTTTTGATCTTTCCCAGGCCGGCCTACTCAAGCCCGGGTCGCTTGGACGCAACGCTTTCAGAGGTCCGAAGTTCGTCAATACCGATTTCGCAGTTCTAAAAGACACCCCTCTGGGAAAAGCTGAGAGGGCGAACGTGCAGTTCCGAGTTGAGTTCTTCAATCTCTTCAATAATGTGAACTTCCGCCAGCCGTACAGCCGCGGCGGCGTGGTGTTCGACGACCTGGCAGGGAACTTCAATTGTGGGGGAGCAGGTGCTACATGTTTTGTTCCCGACCCTTTCTTCGGCCAGATCCTTCAAGCATTCTCAGCGCGCCAGATTCAATTTGCGCTCAAGTTCTCTTTCTAGCGATATTTGCGCCATACGTTTACAGGGACAGAACACGGCGAAAGAGCAAACCCGGACCGAAGGCCTAAGCGCGTTGCGTGAAAGTACTCGAAGCACAACCGACAAGGCTCTTGATGCGATGCCGGCACACGAGATTTCGCACAAGTGACGTAAACATCGGGTACACGGGAGCTCATTAGTGCGAATAGCTTTGAAGGAATAGCATGAGCTAAGTATCAGGCCAACGATCAACTACCACCGCCCTCTTCGGGACTTTAGCTGTGACCTACGTGTGCGATGGTGCCGTGAGCAAGTCCCACTGGTGAAGAATGTAAGAAATACCTTCTGCATTCTCGACTGCTCTGGGTTCTTCACCCTCGTGCTTCGCGTCTGTCTGAAGGAAAAACCGATAAAAATCTCAACCTCAAGAGGTACCGGTGGAAAACATCCAAAACGGGCGGGTCGCGGTCCTGATCCCACAACACCGGCATATCGCTCTATTCGCAGGAAGACGGAGCTTTCCGCCTCCCAACCGGCCATGCCCCAATTATTTTCATGTTCCTGCGACACAGATTTCGTTGCAAACACTGAATAGGTAATTAGAGGCACAAATGTTTTGTCATTCCGAGGTGGTTTCAGGTGAACGAGGCGTCAACTACGCGGTTCACCTGCTCGTTCACCGTGCCGTTCACTACGGCGGCCAATGCAACTTACACATGACGCGACGGATGCGCACGACGCAACGGGTTACTTTGTACGTGTCCAAATCACTGATCTGGGCTGGAGCGACCCCACTTTTGACGGCTTTCAGCCGCCCAAAGTTCTGTGGGGTCGCTCCCGCCCGTCACGCAGGAAGCGTGACCGTGTTTTGGCCGCGTGCAGGAATCGGAGAATGCGAGGCGTAATGCAGGTCGTAAGACAAGACCAACTACAAGGAGAAGAAGGGCAACATGGCAATCATCAAGGCGCGACCCAAACAACCGAAGTCGGTGACCGTTCAGGCTCGCGTCGAAGAGTTCGTGAAAGAACATCTCGATCAATATGCGAAGTTCATTGACTCAACTCCATCATACGTTATCACCGAGGCTCTGAAGGTTCTCTTCAAGCGCGACAACGAGTTCAAAGCCTGGCTAGGCCAACAATCCGACAACGGGAAAATTCACGAGCTCACAGGAGGCGGACTCAAAGAGACCGCGTAACACAAATGAAGGACGCTCTAACACAACTCGACATGCGCGAGAACACAGCGTCGTCAAGACGGCATGCCTCGCGTCCTGCAGTGGATTCGCCACGCTCGATCTCTAAACCACTCCCAAGAGCCTTTCAATATCGATTGCAAACACCAGTTTTGGCATCCGATGCGAGCGACCCAGATAGATCAATCAATATCACGCCACCGGAAGTGGCCACAGGCGAAGAAAGGGAACAGAGTGGCGAAACTTTACCCAGTCGTACAGCGGTCATGACCGCGGAAGGTTCGAGGCAAGTGCCCGAGACACCGGAGCCGTTTGTCTCGGCCGACGAGGCGGCCCAATTTCTCTCCGTCAAACGTCGCTACTTACTAGAGCTATCCCGCGGCGGCATCGCTGGAGCATATGCGCTCGGCACTGGACGCAAACGCAAAATCTGGGTGTTTCGGCTCTCGGAACTTGCTGCTTCTGTCGTACGGAATGAGTCTTCGATTCCACAATCACCAAAACTGTGTACGATCGGATCTGGCAGTCCCCGCTGAAAAGAGGAATATGGCTTATCAGCGAGGATCACTTAGGAAAGTACGTCGCAAGGAAGGAGAAACCTGGGTGCTGCGGTATCGGGTTACAAATTTTGACGGCAACAGGGTCGAGAACGTCATGCCCATTGGACTTGTCCGCGATTTCCCGAAGGACAAGGACGCACGGCGCGAGGCGGATCGACTTGGACTCTCCGTCAGAATCAACGACAGCCCCATGCCCGGCCGCATCCGTTTTGATTTTCTTGCGGAACATTATCTGAAAGCTGATTTCGGTGCGGATTCGGCGCGCCCGAAATCGGTAAATACCACCAGTCACGTCGAGCATGTGGTGAGAGCCTATCTCGTCCCTCGTTTCGGCAACGAAATCGCGGAAGACATCAAGCCGCTTGATATTCAGCGGTGGCTGAAGTCGCTCCACGAAATCAACGGTCTTGCCTGGACGACAATATCGAAGATGCGGGGCGTGATGAGGCGCATCTACAAGGTCGGAATCCTCCATGAGCGCGTCGCGAAGAATCCCGTGCAGCACGTCGAGACGCGTTCGACCACCGAATACAAGG
>Ga0137389_10000583_pt1 | contig 20309 bp, 23 predicted proteins | sample 15con2h14BmetaG_FD_104645 | JGI IMG/M metagenome (GOLD analysis project Ga0137389, IMG submission 104645) | Vadose zone soil microbial communities from Angelo Coast Range Reserve, California, USA - 15con2h1.4B metaG | ecosystem: Environmental > Terrestrial > Soil > Vadose zone > Saprolite...
TCCGGGTTGTCCCGCGTGCGAACCGAACTTTTTCAACTGCTCGTAATCCCATCCCTTGCGCCACATCCAGTACATGCGAACCGCCAGTCGCCGCGCCATGGCGACCTTGGCGATTTTCCGTCCCCGCCGCATCGCCAGGTGGAAGTACTTATTACGCCATTCCTGGTCGCTGCGCACCGTAACTTGCGCCGCTTCCACCAGCAGAAAGCGCAACAGAGAGTTACCTTGTTTCGTGATGTGTCCCAGCCGTCGCCGCTGCCCGCTGGACTCCTCCAACGGCAGCAGCCCCAGATAACTCGCGATCTGCTTGCCACACTGAAACCGATCCGTTCGGCCGATGATCAACACGAATGCCAACGCCGTCAGTGCGCCCACTCCGGGATGCGTCTGCAACCGCTGCGCCTCAGGACATTTCTCCACTTCCTGCTCGATGGCTTGCGTCAGCTCGGCAATCGTCGGCGTCAGTCGGTCCAGCAACCCCAGCAGATCGCGCCGGCGTCGGCTTGCCCACGGGGCTAACGGAAACGATTCCAGTTGTTCCCGTCCCGCTTCGCGCCACAGCCGCTTCTTGCAGCGCAGCCCCTCGTTGAGCGCCACCGCTTGCAGTTGGTTCATGATTCGCGTCCGCGCCTGGACCATTCGGTGACGATGCCACAGCAGTTGCCGCAGATCTCGATTCTCCCAGCTCGGTACCCAGATTTGCCGAAAGCGATCTTCGAGCATCAATCGCAGAATCAGCTGCGCATCCTGGCGATCCGTCTTCTGCTTGCGCACTCGCTTCGTGCGGATCTCGGCAGCATCCCCGATCCACAGCTCAAACTGCAGTTCCGAGAGCAGTCGTTCAAACCAGCGAGCATGCCCACTCGCCTCCATCCCCACGCGCACCCTCAGTCCTTGCGCCCCGAGATCGCGATAATCTCTTCGGCTTCCTCACGGTGCTCCAATCGACGCTCTTGGAACTCCCCAGTGTCTGTATCCACAAATGCAATTTGCTGAAACCCCGGGTGGTAATCCGCTCCTATAATGATCATTGTTCGGCTCCTTTCTCCCGGGCCTTGGTTGGTTTGCACCACCAAAGTCTACTCGGGCGTGGGAGCCGACATTGTTATGGAATCAATTACACTAACTGAGAATTGCCTCCGAGTCGTTGCCGGGAGCTTGCCATCGAGCTAATGGGAGAGTTGCATGGTTTGTTCGGCGTACACCGCGATGGCCAGGCAAGGGCGGAAGCGAGACGATTGTTTGCTGTCCGTGGCCGGTGACATTTGCGAACCAGAAAAAGTAGAAGTCACGCTCAGGAACGCTGCACTGTCCGACTCTGATTCACCCGTAATCGACGAAAGGCGCCCTGTCTCAATAAGTACGAAAACTGCACCGGATTTTGCACCGACTGCCTGTATACGGCGCTTACCGTGGGTTACTGGCCGCTCTGGGCGACGTCAACCGAAGTGATTGAGGCGAAAGGTAGAAGTTTTATTATCAAAAGTTTGTAGAGAATTGCTATAGCAATACGGGCAGATGGTGTGTCTGCCAGTTCCACCACTTCCGCTTTAAAAACAATATTTTGCAGACCGTTTGAGGGAACACCGAAGTCTGCATGACCCGCGCCGAAAGCCCCAAATTCAACACTGTCCAGCATCGTGCGTCCTAAGTCTTTATACACGGTCAAACGAGGGGGTTCAAGTTCGCCGATAGCTAGGGGCTCGAAGGGCAGACCTAGCATTTGCGTGGCGTCCGCGATGCGTTTATGGTGAGATGCGCTGTTCGGACTCCTTCCATCTATGAATGCTCGTGTCTTCTTCTGGTCGCTCACGTCCGCGCTCGCCGGATTCCTTTTCGGTTTTGACACGGTCGTCATCTCCGGCGCGGAAAAAACAATTCAGTCGCTTTGGGGGCTCAGTCCCGGACTCCACGGCATTGCCATGGCTTCCGCCCTCTACGGCACCGTCGTCGGTTCGCTCATCGGCGGCTGGCCTGCTGACCGATTCGGACGCAAAGCCACACTGCTATGGATCGGCGTCCTTTACTTTGTCGGTGCAGTCGGGTCGGGCTTGGCGACAAATGTTTCTCTTTTCATCACTGCGCGTGTCATCGGAGGTCTGGGCATCGGCATCTCCACCGTAGTAGCTCCGCTTTACATCTCGGAAATTGCGCCGCCCAAATATCGTGGACGCCTTGCCGGCATGTTTCAGTTCAACATTGTTTTTGGCATCCTGATCGCTTTCGTGTCCAATGCGCTGCTTGCAGGCATCGGTGAGAATGCCTGGCGCTGGATGCTTGGCGTCGCCGCGTTCCCCTCACTCCTCTACGCCGCGCTGTGCTTCGGTCTTCCCGAAAGCCCGCGCTGGCTTCTGGGCAGGAAGGGCGATCGCGCGGGCGGTTTGGAGGTCCTGCAACGCATCGAACCTGATGCCTCGAAAGCCGAGATCGAAGCCGAGGCGGACGAGATTATGGCTGCGTCCTCGGAAAGAGCATCGTCGTCGCATTTCTGGACGCGTCGCCTTAGCAGACCGATTCTGCTCGCCATCCTGATTGCATTTTTCAACCAACTCTCCGGCATCAACGCGATTCTCTATTTTGCGCCGCGCATATTTGAACTTACCGGGCTGGGTGCGAAAGCAGCGCTGCTCCAATCCATCGGCATTGGCGTCACCAATCTAGTCTTCACCTTTGTCGGCCTCTGGCTCATTGACAGGCTGGGCCGTCGCACGCTTCTTTTTATCGGATCTTTCGGCTACATCGCTTCGCTCGGTCTAGTTGCATGGGCTTTTTTCACGGAGCATTACAGCATAGTGCCGGTTTGCATTTTCGCCTTCATCGCCGCGCACGCCATCGGTCAAGGCGCGGTCATCTGGGTTTTCATCTCCGAGATATTTCCCAACCGTCATCGCGCCGAAGGTCAGGCCCTAGGCAGCTTCACCCACTGGATCTTCGCCGCCTTGCTTACGACTTTCTTCCCAAAGATGGTCTCCGCCCTTCCGCCTGGCTATGTCTTCTCGTTCTTCGCCGGCATGATGGTTCTGCAACTTATTTGGGTGAAGACAATGGTTCCAGAGACGAAGGGCGTGCCGCTGGAGCAAATCCAGAAACAACTGGGCATCGAATAAGTTGCCATGAACTCTAACATCATCGGCGTGGGAGAAGTGCTGTGGGACTTGCTTCTCACCGGACCACAGTTGGGAGGAGCCCCCGCGAACTTCGCCTATCACGCGCACGCGCTGGGCGCGCACGCTCAGGTCATCACGCGCGTGGGGAAGGATGACCACGGGCGCGAAGTCATTCGCCGCTTTCACGAGATGGGCCTGCCGGAAACCACCGTACAAATTGATGAAACCGCGCCCACGGGGACTGCGAAGGTCGAACTCTCCGGCGATGGGCTTGCCCATTTCACCATCCAGGAAAATGTGGCGTGGGACCATATTGCTGTAACAACGGAGGCTCTTGGCGCCGCCAGCGAGGCGCACGCAATCTCCTTCGGAAGTCTGGCCCAGCGTAGCGAACCTTCGCGCAATACAATTCAGCAATTGGTCGCAGCGACACCGCCAGACGCGCTACGCGTCTTTGACATCAATCTTCGCCAACAGTTCTATTCGCGTGATGTGATTGAACAGTCGCTCCAGCTGGCAAACGTGCTCAAGTTGAATGATGACGAACTGCCAACACTGGCAGCGATGTTTAACCTCACCAGCTCGGCTGAAGATGATTCGTGTGGCGCGGACACTCCTGTCCGCGTGTTCGCCGCGAGGCAGCCGTCTGCGCCGACAGGAGTTGCCGGGCCACGCGAGATCAAGCATCAGATCGAATGGCTGGCGCATACATTCAGCTTGCGATTGGTCGCATTGACGCGTGGCGCAAACGGCAGTCTGCTTTATCAAAAGGATAGTGATAATAATGACGCGCGGTGGTCCGATTGCCCGTCTCGTCCAGTAAAGGTCGTTGATACCGTGGGCGCCGGCGATTCATTCACCGCCGCGCTGGTTCTCGGATCACTCCGAAAAATGGACCTCGACGAAATCAATACCATCGCCAACGAAGTGGCACGCTACGTTTGCTCGCAACCGGGCGCGACGCCAGCTTTGCCCATAGAATTTGCGCAAAGATTTTCGATCTGACACCGCCGCAGTAAGACGACGCAGTAAGACTACAAAGACAGTGCCCGCAGCCGATCATGTCCGAATCACCGCCTCCGCCCTCAAGCACTGGGCCATCGCTCAGTTGCAGGACTCGCTCGCGGTAGGCGTCCTCTGGCTCCTCGGTTTGTGGATCATCCGCGTCCCATGGGCTCCGCTGTGGGCCGTGCTGGCCGCAGTGTTGCAGATCATTCCTCATTTCGGACCCATCCTCGGATTGCTTGGCCCGGTCCTCTCCGCCGCGCTCCGTTGGCAAGACTGGCAGCATCCGCTCTACGTGCTCATTCTCTATGCAGTGATCGTCGTGGTCGACGGCTTCCTGCTCCAGCCCTATATCATGCGCCGCGTGGCGCGAGTGCCCATGTGGGCGTCGATTCTCGTCCCCATCGTCCTCGGATTTGTGATCCCGTTCTGGGGATTCCTGCTAGCGCCGCCGCTGCTGGCAGTCATCTACGCCTTCAAAGCGAAACGGATCACCCCGTAGTGGAGCGCCGCCAGGTTTGTGTAGCGCGGGCGCCCTCGCCCGCGGCCTTTGACTTGTTCTCGGAGAAGAGGGAATGGTCGAGATCGATTCGCACTTGGACAGCAACCAGACGGGAGAACCAGGGAAGTTCGCAAACCCTCTTAGATGTGTGAAGAGGGTTTTTTATTTGGGCGGAGAAAGTTGCCTCGGAGGGTTTCCGAATTTGTGCGGTTTTTACTCCATTTTGGATGTTTACTGGATGGGTATTACCCAGTATATTACTTTATGTCCCCCCCACAATGTCCCGCAACGCTATGACTTTAAAGGACTTACTCTAACAACTACATGGATATGGACTTAAGCTCGATTTTCGGCCTAAATTCCCGTTTTGGGGCGGTTTTGGGGAGGATTCGCGCTTCTTCCGCATTGCGCTCGCTCACGCTCGCTGAACAGCATGGTTTATCAAAGAGTACTGGGCCGCTGCTTCTCGAATCTTCTTGAAGACAGCGCTCCGACTTTGCCGGTCGTTTTCCGATCAGCGGGCATTGTCGCATTGGGCGAGTTGCGCGTCTGTGCTGGCGGTCACGGTTGAATGTGATGAAAAAATCGCCTTATACTCGCGCCGAGACGTGGGCCATCCGGCCGGACAACCATAACCTGGGCGATGGCGGCAGCGACGCGGGCCACCCTTCGGCTATCCCCCTCGGCTTCGCTCGGGGCTACGGCAAAACTGGGCAGGCTTTCTCAAAAAGCGTGAGAAGTGGCGCAACCCCAGTTGTTTCGCTTCAATGTTTCAAAGAACCCGCGTTAAGCCCTCCGCGTTAATCGGGCCCACCCGCCGTATAGGCTCTTATACGAAGGTACAATAGTTTCCCTCGCATCGCGATGGTAGTTTCTCCCTAGGTGTACCCGAAAGAGTACACGGTCGATGCCCGCGGCCATCTCCCATTCAAACTTCAGGTCGATATCTGCAAGAGGAGGGACCGCATTGGAGAAAGACAAGAACGATAGCAGACGTAGCACCCGGCTCTCGCGACAGATTGCGATTACGATCACGAGCCTTGATCCTGCATGCGATTTTCGGTTGGAATGCACGACGGTGGTCGTAAACGCACACGGGTGCGGCGTTATCGTTCGCGAGCAATTAATGAAAGGTACGTCGGTGACCGTGAAGCTTGTCTCAAATGGCCGGAGTAAAAAGGGTCGCGTTGTTCTTGACATTCCGCTCAATGAAAATACCTCATGGCTGACAGGCCTTGAGTTTGACAGACCGAGTAATTTCTGGGAGATCGAAAATCCGCCAGCGGACTGGCCTGTTTAACGGCGAGGGTCGTCCGTCCTATCGCGAAGCGAAGGGCGGGGATGTTCAGCCGCATCCCTTCTGACAAGCTCGCTATTACGTGGATTAGTGGAGCGCCCGGAGAATTGGTTTTGTGTAGCGCGGGCGCCCTCGCCCGCGGCCTTTGACTTTGATTTTTGGCAGCCACTATCTGACCCGGAGAAGAGGGAGTGGTCGAGATCGAATCGCACTGGAGAGCAACCAGACGCGAGAACCAGGGAATTTCTCCCACCGTTCGCCGACGCAACCCGGCCTAAGAGCCCCGCCCTTCGCTTCGCGATAGTACGGCCACCCCGCCAAAGGATGAGCCGCCCTCCCCGATACGGGGAATCAAGATAGTTATCACTTTTCCACACAGTCCAAGAGTTCAATACTATTGTGACTTTTTCCCATATTTCTTCCAATGAAATCGACCTTGTAAAAAGCATCATCTCTTTACTGCTCGTTCTGGCGCCTTTCTTTTTTAAAAAAACGCGGAAAACATCGTACGGTCTTTCAAAAACAATCTAAAATCGCGGGCCCCAGATTTTGAGGAGTAGAAAATGTCTTATGGTTCCGCACGATCGTCCGCCCAGACTGCTGCGAATTTGCCACCTGAGCAAGCCGTCAAACATCTAGCCGAAGCAATTTATGCTCTCTCACGGGCCGCTGAAAAGGATGTAAAGCAACTAGAACAAGAGATCAGCCACCTCAAATCAAAACTGAGATAGCATCACGGCGGCTGGGCCACCCCGCCATTTCTACTTGGCATAGGTGCTCGATGGTCTCAGCCGTCATATTTAGTGTTCTTTCTTGTCATCAGAGTCGGCTTTTACAGCCTTGACGCCGGCATGTCTCAACAGCTCCTGTACGTCTTCTGAGAACATTTCGTTGGAAACTGTGGACATGTAAGCGCGTTGGGCCGCAGTCCACGGAACGTCCTTATCGAAAATGTTATGAACCGAGAAGCCCATTCCTGTCGTAGGGCTGTAGTTGCGATAGATGGGACGCGCTACGAGTTCTTCTTCAACCGCCACTTCCTTCTCTGACACTGGGACATCGAACGCCTTCAGCGCCGCCGACAAGCTCGTGAACAAGAGCAGCTTTCTTTTTCGACTCACCCTATCGCTGAACTCGTGACGTAGGTGGTCGTTGATATAGGATTTGTTCTCGATCGTGATCCCATAATCCGAGTCCCGAGACACAATCACGAGACCTGCGGCCCGTTTGATCGCGCAGTTGACCATCCACTCCCAATTGAACGCGTCTCCGTAAGAAGTGTCCCCTCTTTTCCCCGGCGGACAACCGTGTAGGAGGCGCCTGTATGCGCTACGCCGGATAGATCGTCTGACAGGATTGTCTCGCGTCAGCGTCAGATCGTCGGTCTTCTGAAAGACACGCTGGCAGACCTGATAGACCGGATCATGTTGTGCAGGATCCTCTAAGGCCCGGATCAGTCGCGTGTGAAGGCGCTTAGCACGCTTGCCGGCTTCCTTTAGATTCTTGGCCATCACCCGCGTAGCTGTGGCGTCCGAGAAGATTCCGGGACTTGGAATCTGCGACGGTTCCTTTAGCTGCTTCATACCTTCGTAGATGGCGGCTTGCCGATTCTTCTTGAACTCGCTTTCGAGCTGATACGTGACGATCAGTTTGTCGGCGATCTTTTCGACTCGACTGAGCAGTTGCAGCCCGGTCTCGTTTCTGGCTCGGTAGAAATCGAGCCAGATGTTAGTGTCGATGAACAAGAGGTTAGGCTGTGCCATAGTACAGCTCGCTTAGATTAGAAGTTCCGGTGACTTACCCATTCGGAGATATTTGCGAAGTGTTCACGGAACGTTGGCCGAGTTTACCACCATAGACAAGCCTGGAAGCGGCGCAGGATAATGTTCGTCGTTTCTTCGCCTTTGTGCTAAGCTCGACGCATTGGAGGTCAACACATGACCATCTGGCCAATCTGGAAGTTGCGTGCTGTCGGTGTCATTCTGTTTTTGCTATTCGCTTGCTCGTCCTGCTACGCCTCTGTGGTGCCGCAGGTGTTCTTAGATCGCGTTGTCGCCATCGGTCGAATTGAAACGAATCCAGGCCCGATGCACGGTCAGTGGATATACGAAGCTTCCGGTTTCTTGTATGGAGACTTCCTTTCCAAAGCGAATGATAAGGAAAACGCCTACATGCTGTACCTGGTGACAAACCGTCACGTAATCGAAGAGCACATCGCCGCAACAACTGGACCGCTTTTTGTTAAGGCGAACCTAAAGTCGGGAGAGGCTGCGCGAGCGTTCGAAGTTGATCTAGTCGTGCAAGGCAAACCTTTATGGCGTGGACACCAAAACCCCGCGATTGACCTCGCTGTAATTCGCCTCAACGCACCATCATTGGTCCAGAGCGGCGTCAAGTTCGACGGCTTCCATAGCGACGCTGACTTGCTGAGCAGAGATAAGGCGAAGGAACTCGGTCTATCGGAAGGCGACTCGGTTTTCGTCCTCGGTTTTCCTATGGGCATCGTAGGTCACGAGCAAAACTATGTCATCGTGCGACACGGCGTAATCGCCCGAATCCAGGACACTCTGCAATCTCCAAACAACACCACTTTTCTGATCGACGCGTTCATATTTCCCGGCAGTAGCGGGAGTCCGGTTGTGCTGAAACCAGAGTTCATGTCGATACAGGGCACGTCTTCTATCAGTCAGGCTTATCTCTTGGGCGTCGTCAAAGGCTACTTGCCATACATTGACGTGGCCATGAGCGTTCAAACCAAGCGACCTCGCGTCACGTTTGAAGAGAACTCTGGGTTAGCGGAAGTGATTCCAGCCTACTACGTGGAGGAAGCAATCAAGGACTACGACAAATGAGTAATCGCTTGCGGCGTGATCTGCTTCTTCTCGATGTCACTTCCCCTAGCTCTTGCCTCCTAATCAACCATTGACACGGCCGGGTGCCCCATCCTTTTCGCGCACTCTGCGAAAAGGATGGGTGATGGGGATCATCAGCGCACTCTATGAACGAGGGCGCTGCAGGACTCAGCAAGAAACCCCACGCGGGAGACGACCGTGGAATCCCACCCTTCAAAAAACGAAGGGGTGGGGCACCCGGCTTTCATGCTACGATACTCGCGCTTAGGAGAGTTTACTTAACATGAGACGCTATATGACGCTGCTGCTAACCATGCTGACGAGTATCGCGGCGCTTGCTCAGGACAAACCTGTTCCGACCACGGCTGGACTCTATTATTCATCTCCATCTGGGCCATCCCGCTTGGAACTTGCCACAAATTCTGGATTCAAAACCACAGGTGTAGCCAAGTCGGCATTTAGTTACGGCATCGCCAAAGCAAAAGGTAAATGGTTGTACCGTAATCCCGCTGCTATGGCTCAATTTCCCGACCACCGCCCCGTTTTTACCTTGGTCTCCCAGACTGATGTCTCAACACAGGCAATCGGGTTGTTGAGATTCGACGTGAAGAAAGATCGCCGGGAAGCGCAATACTTAGAATACCGCTTGTGGACTGGTGTCAAAGCAGAAGACAAAGACGTACTTCCCGTTACCGTGACGCGTATCGCCAACAGCAACAACCTGACAATCGTTCCTCAAACCGATCTGCCCGGTGGAGAATATCTATTGATAACCGATGCTGCTAAGGGAGCCGATGGTTATGATTTTGGGGTGAAGTAAGACCGCTTACGCGAACTCGGAACCGTGTGCGATCCGCGTGAATGGTTCGCTGCCTGTCGATAGCACGGTCACGGTACAGACTGGGCGGGTGGGCCACGTTAACTGGGGAGTATAACGCGGGTTTGTCTTTCAACCTTGACCGAAATAACTGGGGGTGCGCCCCCTTCTCGCGCTTTTCGAGAAAGCCTGCCCGGAGCGAAGCCGAAAGGGTGGGATTCCACGGCCGTCTGGCGCATGGGATTTTCCGAGCCTCACGCCCCGCCTTTTTCATCACATTTTTCTCGTACCGCCCTCACAGACACCGAATCGCAATCGTGCAAGAATTCACCGACAGTACAGCATCGAAAACTGTGCCCGTCTCCAGAGACGGACCCAAAATCCGCCGCAAAACCATTTTCGGCGGCTTCTTTGACAACATGCAGACAAGCAGTAAAAGCGGCAACCCCGCACCCCGAAAAGTGCACGCCAAACCGCAGAATCACCAGCCAAGTCCTTATTCATGTAGATGATGGAGCTAAGTACTTTAATTATAACAGTTTAGCGGGAATTCGGGGGGGACGTAAAGTAATGTACTACGTAATACCCGTATAGTAAACATCCAAAAATGGAGTCAAAACCGCCTCAATTCAGAGGTCCCTCCGACGCAGCCTTCTTGGCCAAATAAAAACTCTCTCCGCGGTGGAACGCCAGCGGTTGTGTCAGGTGCAGAAAAATCATTCCACCGATTCGACTACGACCCAATCGTCAGCAGCGCCTTCCGCAGCCGCCGATGCCGCTGCGTAAGATGCAGGTAGAGCATTTCATCCCGTTTGCCTTTGGCGCGGATGATTCGAACGAGGTCTTCTTTTTCTTCTCGTGTCCACGCACGCAATCCAGGCACATCGGCCAGAACGAGCGCAACATTCTCGAAGGCTGCCTTCTCCAGGGGAGTCCACGAAGACGCGCTGACGCCTAACATTTTTTCCAGCGCGCGCCTCGAATGCTCGCGCATAAGGCCAGCATCTCCGCCAAAATCGCGCGCCATCCGCCGGTTGACTCGCAAGCCGATGTTGCGCGTTGAAAATCTGTCCCACGCGCCAACTTCGCTGCCCGGAATTTCGTAGAAGACGTGTCCCGCTGCCAGCCGCTTCAACGTGCGCGCCGGTGTCCGATATTTGGCTTCTCCTAACTTAGTAGCGGCGGCGATTTTCTGCTCTTCGCGTTCCGCCAGTTTTTGCAGATCGGAGCGTCCCGGCCTGAAGCCGAGTTTGCGGTAGAACCAGAACGCGCCCGACTCAATCGCCTCCTCATTGTCATGGCCCAGTTGATACGGATAGACCGAGATGCACGTCGTTCCCATAAGGTGACAAAGGCAGCGCAGCACTTGCGCGTAGATCCATCCGGCTTCGCCGCCGCGGAAAGTGTAGAAGGTGTTGAAGCCGACCTCCATCCACTCGCAGAGTCCGATTGCTTCGATGTAGTTGATCGGCACGCCATTCTTCAGCGTCAATCCCGCAACATACGCGCGCAGCGGCAGACGGCGATCGGACGGAAGGTTCCAGAGATAAATTGTCACGCCGCGTCCTGCTTCGTGCGTTCCAAGATCGGCCCGTACCACCGACGCCGGATCGCCGAGCGTCGTGCCATAGAGTTCGCGGTAGCGCACCAGCATGACTTCGCGGATCATGTCCATGACGTGCTCGCCCCGCTTGCGCGAAAGCTTCGTCAGTTGCGGTGGACGCCGTGCCAACTCGGTAGCGAGCGACACCTCACTCCGGCTGATCAAAGGTGTCGTGTGATAGAAAATGCGGTGATGGAAAACGCTGCGAACCGGTTTCCAGTTGCGCGTTCGCGAGATGGTGGAATTCTCAAGACTCCAACGCAAGGGCACGCGCAATGATTCGTAGAGCTCAGCCTTTTGTGCAGCGGACAGCGGTAACTTGTCAAACCGTGAAATCAGCCACTCCGGAACGCGCTTCTTGCCCGCAGCCGCTTCAAGCCATCGGCGCCAAGGCGTGTCGGCCTCGACAAAGGCGTCGTCCTCAAGCAAGGGAATAAAGCGTGGACCGATTGTGCCCAACTCTCGTCCAGCCGCGTAGTTTTCCCAGGCGATTTCGACTTTGTTGCGCATGCGCCGGATGTTGACGAGCCAGCTGGCAACATCGAAGCTGAGCGTGTCTTCCATCTGTGTGCCAGCGATGCCGGAAACTTCGAAGGTGTCGAAGTCGTCCATGTCAGCGCCGCGTTTGCGTAATGCGTCAACCTTCTTCTGGAAGCCGTTCAGAATGCGTTCAGTGACGCGCATGACCACTGGACCTTGAGGAAAGGCGCGCAGGAAAAGCAGCGCTTCGTGGAAGCGAATCACGGATGAGGAATCAGGAAAACGCGCGGCGTCGAGCCGCTTCAACAATTTCACCACGCGAACAGCTTCGTCGCGGCCGAAGCGATAGCGATGGGCTTCGAGTTGGGTGAGTTGGTCGAGAGAGTTCGCAGCCATGTGAGATTCCCGACAAGGTTACCTCATGCCTCGCTGGACGGGCGAGACGCCCGTCGCTCCACCGACGGCGTTCATCTATTTTTAACCCGCCATTCATCTACCGTTAACCCGCCTGAAATGCGCGCGCAATAGGCTTCTCGCTCAGTTCCATTCTTTTCAGGAGGCCTTTCAGTGACCGTTCGTCGCTTTCTCCCCGCTCTGCTTGCCGCACTCGTACTTGCGTGCCTGGTTTCCACAACCGCTGCCGCGCAATCCGGCAACATCAAGCATGTGCTTCTGATCAGCATCGATGGCATCCATGCCCTCGATGTTGCGAATTATGTCGCCAAGAATCCGCAGTCGGCTTTGGCCGAGCTTTCCAGTCACGGGATCACGTACACCAACGCGCGGACACCCGCAAACTCAGACTCTTTTCCCGGACTGCTCGCGCTGGTGACCGGCGGCTCTCCCGTCAGCCACGGACTGTTCTACGACGTCAGCTACGATCGCACGATTTATGACCCCACCAACGTGACGTGTTCGGGTCCTGCGGGCAACATGATGGTTTTTGACGAGAGCATCGACCTGTACAACAAGAACAACGTCTCGCAAAACGTGATTGACCCGGCCAAACTGCCGCGTGTCCGCGACAAATTTGGCAACTGCGTGGCCCTTTATCCGCATAGCGCTCTGCGCACCAACACTATTTTTGAAGTAGCCAAATCGAAAGGCTGGCACACGGCATGGGCAGATAAACACCCCGCCTACGATCTGGTGAATGGTCCGTCGGGCACGGGAGTCGACGATCTTTATACACCTGAAGTCACCAACGTCGGCGGACTCGACAACACGCACAGCGTGGTTTGCACGGCGGGGAACGATCTGAAAAAGGTTCATGCGATCATCAACGAGATTCATGGACTAACCCACGACGGCAAACCTGCACCGGGCGTTCCCGTGATTTTTGGAATGAACTTCCAAGCAGTGAGCGTGGGACAAAAGCTGGTCAAGGACAACTTCGACAACAGCTGCATTGCCGACACCGACCCAACCATCAACCAGCAGCCCGGCGGCTACACCGATGGCTCGGGCACGCCGAGCGCGGTCCTTGCTTACGGCTTGCAACAAACCGACGCGGCATTGGCCAGCATGATCACTGCGCTTAAGAACCAGGGCCTCTACGACTCGACCTTGTTCATCGTCACCGCCAAGCACGGCCAATCGCCGATCAACCCGGCAAAGATCAACAAGCCGGGCCACTTCGCGGATCTGGTTGCAGCATTGCCGGATGCCGGCAGCAATCCCGCCGCAATCGCGATCGCCAATGCCAACAATTGTTCGACAGGATCATGCGGTTTCGTGCAGGACGATGACATCGCGCTCATCTGGCTGCAGGGTCAGAATATTTCCGGCCAGCAGGTTACGGACTACCTCAACACCAATGCCGTTCCGTTGTTCATCGACGAAGTGATGGGCGGGGCCGAACTGACTCTTAAGTTCAACGATCCATCCACCGACAGCCGTACTCCCGACGTCATTGTGGAGCCGACGTACGGGACCACTTACACTCACTCCACCGCGAAGAACGCGGAGCACGGCGGCTTCAGCTACGGCGATACCAATGTTGGCCTGATCGTCTCCAACCCGGCGTTCAAATCCAGTGTGCTGAAGACTCTCGTCTCCACCGCGCAGGTTGCACCCAGTATTCTGCACGCCCTCGGAGTGAGTCCGAGTGCCCTGAAGTCGGTACAGGTGGAGAAGACTGAGGTGCTACCGGCCCTACCCTAAGTGCCCTCTTCGCCGCGCCAGCGGAGGAGACCCGGGAGATGAAGCATGACGGGCTGCGCCACGCAAGCCGTCTTTTTCGTCCGGATGCGATTTTCGCTTGACAATCGGCGCTTTAGGGATAAGCTAGCGAGCCATCAGCCGCACCGCTCTTCCGTTTTCCTCTTCCCTGCAGTGGTTCGACTGAGGTACCTGGGCCCTTGGCCCGGTTCGTGGCCGGTAACGCGTGACTTGCGCCGATAAGTGGGCGCATCGGCCTTCCCTGGGAATCCTTTGTCGTAAGTACCGGGTAACTTCCACACCGGCCGGGCCAGCTTGCACGGGATTCGCAAGGAGAAGCAATCCGAGGAGGCAATATGAAATCCAGGACATTGATGTACTTTGCCGCAATCCCGTTATTCGCCGCGCTGGCGATCCCGGTTCAACTGGCCGCGCAGGGGAATAAGGACAAACAAAAACACCATCATTACCAACTCGTCGACATCGGCACGTTCGGCGGGCCCGCCAGTTACATTAACAACCAATTCTCAATTGGAGCGCCCAACCAAATAAACAGCCGGGGGACGACGGTGGGTGCAGCTGCGACGTCGATTCCCAGTCCTGGGAACAGCAACACTTTCATCTGTGAAGGTCTCGACGGTATCCTTCCCTTTGTCTTCCACGCGTTCAAGTGGCAAGACGGTGCGGTGGCCGACCTGGGTACGCTCCCCGGAACCGACAACTGTAGTGTCGCCACCTCTATCAATGCGAGCGGGGACATCGCTGGTTACGGAGAAAACGGCGTAGTCGATCCGCTGGTCGGCTTCCGGGAGGTTCGTGCTCTGGTTTGGGAGAATGGCGAGATCATAGATCTCGGGACGTTTGGGGGGAATCAAAGCGTATTGACGAATATAAACAACCGGGGGCAGGTAGCCGGAGCCGCCACGAACGCGATCCCCGATCCTTTCTCCCTTTTCTACCAGCTCGGGGGCCTCACTACCGGAACGCAAACCCGGGCGTTTCTCTGGCAGAACGGGCAGAAGCAGGATTTAGGCACTTTGGGCGGCCCCGATGCCTCGGGTCTCTTTGTGAACGAGCGCGGCCAGGTAATTGGAGGTTCCTATACGAATTCGACTCCAAATCCTACCACCGGCCTTCCCACGCCTGACCCATATCTTTGGGAGAAAGGCACAATGATTGACCTCGGAACCCTTGGGGGGACGTTTGGCTCGGCGTTTCTGCTCAATAACCGCGGTGACGTAGTCGGAACGTCGAACTTGGCAGGGGACCAAACGTCTCACCCCTTTCTTTGGCGTCACGGAACACTCGTTGATCTGTTCACCACCACGATTGGAGGGAGCCCCATTACCGCCAACCAACTCAACGAGAGCAGTGAGATTGTAGGCGCCGCCGCTTTTCCAAATCGGCCCTTCGACGCCTATCTCTGGAGGAATGGTGTGGCCACTGACCTCGGCACCTTGAATGGCGATTGTTTCAGTGAGGCGGTTGCACTGAATTCCGCAGGTCAGGTAGTCGGCTCTTCCATAGCATGCGACTTTAGCTCTTCCGGCTCATTCCTGTGGGAAAACGGCTCGATGGTTGACCTGAACAGCCTGATTCCTCCCAACTCTGGTTTGTCATTGGTAGAGACGATTGCAATCAACGATCAGGGTGAGATTGCCGGGGACGGAGCTCCGCCGGGCTGCGTCGTTAGCGATGCTTTGTGCGGCCACGCTTACGTGCTGATCCCGTGCGACGAGAATCATTCTGGCGTCGAGGGCTGCGACTACAGCATGGTGGAGGGCGGTGCCGCGATGTCTCAAGCAAGTCCTCAAGTACGCAAAGCATCGAGCCGGGGTGTGCCGCCTCACCTCTGGAACCGGCACCGGCTGAACATCCCGTTCCGTGCAACCGGTCCAACCAACTAAGCCGTCCAGAATAGCATGGGGCGGAGGCGGATGTGCCCTTCCCCCATGCTATAATCTCCATTCGCCTGAACGTTTTTACGTCGAGGCTGATCTGTGATTTCCTCCGCGGGCGGATCCATAATTCCGAGAATCTGCGCAATCAAGTTCTAGTTTTATAGACATGAGGTATCGCTATGTCCGGGCATTCGAAATGGGCAACAATCAAGCACAAGAAGGGCGCGCTCGACGCGAAGCGCGGCAAGATCTTCACCCGTCTCATCAAGGAAATTGCGATGGCGGCGAAGTCGGGCGGCGATCCCGACATGAACCCGCGCCTGCGCACGGCCATCCTGGCGGCGAAGTCTGAGAACATGCCGGCCGACAACATCAAGCGCGCTATCCAGCGCGGCACCGGCGAACTGCCGGGAGCAACCTATGAAGAATTTGTGCTTGAGGGTTACGGCCCGGGCGGCGTTGCTCTGCTGGCGGAGATTTCTACCGACAATCGCAATCGCACGGTGAGCGAGATCCGTCACGTGTTCGGGAAAAATAACGGCAACATGGCCGCAGCGGGCGCAGTCGCGTATATGTTCCACAAGAAGGGCGACATCATCATTCCCAAGTCGGCGGCCAAGGAAGATGATCTGATGAATATCATCCTCGAAGCGGGCGGTGAAGATTTGAAGGACGATGGCGAGAACTGGGAAATTCTGACCTCGCCTTCCGGCTATGAAAGCATGCTTGAGGCAGTGAAGAAGGCCGGCATTACGCCCGTCTCCTCGAGTGTGAGTATGGTTCCCGATACCTACATCAAGCTGGAAGGGCAGCAGGCGGCGCAGATGATCCGTCTGATGGAAGCGCTCGAAGATAACGACGATGTGCAGAACGTGCATGCCAACTTCGATATCGATCAGAAGACTCTGGAAGAAGTTGCGGGCTGAGAAATCATCGGGTGATCGGGCCATCGGGTGATCGGATCATCTGAGTTGTAAAACTGCTCCGCCTTTGGATTTCGATCACCGGATCATCCTCCTTGACACCAGTCCAATCGCCGGCAGTTTCGCCAACCTTTTCAACACCGCTGAGGAAAAGTTTGTGGAAAAGCGGGAACATATTCTTGTAACCTTCTGTTAACGAATCGCTTTCAACAATCTGCACAGCCTAGGGTGCTTGCTGTATTGCGCCGACGCCTTTTCGGTGCGCGGCTCTTTCGTAGAGACGCGGCTTGCCGCGTCTCCCGGCAGCGAGTGGGGTCGGCGCTGGGCAAGACGGGGCAAGCCCCGTCTCTACACAAAGCGATTGAAGTATCCATCTCAGTGAAGACGCGTCTCGACAAGTTACTCGTGGACCGTGGGCTGACGGCGTCGCGCGAACGCGCACAAGCCCTCATCCTGGCCGGAAAAGTTCTCGTCAACGAGCAGAAGATTGAGAAGGCGGGCGCATCGATTGACGCCGGCTCGACTCTGCGCTTGCTGGGCGAGGATCTTCGCTACGTCAGCCGTGGCGGGCTCAAGTTGGAGAAAGCTATCGAGCACTGGCAGATCGATCTCCATCACAAGGTTTGTCTCGACGTAGGCGCCTCCACCGGAGGCTTCAGCGACTGCATGTTGCAGCACGGCGCCGCCAGAGTAATTGCGGTGGACACCGGTTACGGGCAGATGGATTTCGGGTTGCGCAACGATCCGCGCATTCGGCTTCTGGAGAAAACCAACGCCCGCTATCTCGCGTCCGGCGACCTTGGCGAGCATATTGACTTCATTGCTATGGATGTCTCATTCATCTCAGCAACGCTCGTGCTACCGGCGGTGATTCGCGCCGCTGCGTCTTGCGCGAGCCTGACTCCCCATTTGCGTTGCCAGATTGTGGTGCTGGTGAAGCCGCAGTTCGAAGCGGGCAGGGAACTAGTCGGTAAAGGCGGAATCGTGCGCGACGAATCGGCCCAGCGAGCGTCGGTGGCCCGGGTAGAAACGAAGCTCGCGGAACTGGGATGTGTGCGCGCCGAATGGATCGAGTCTCCAATTCTCGGCGGCGAAGGGAATCGCGAATTCCTGCTGCATGCAGAGTTTTCGCCGCCCGCCACTGGGTGATTCTGTACAATCGGGAGTCCGATGCCAGAATGATGTCAGAATCGAAACCAGAAGACATGCCCGAGTCTCCGCAAAACCCAAGCCGCCAGAAAATCGTCGCCATCATTTCGAAGCCGGACCGTCCCGAGCTATCCGAAGCGCTGCCGGCGCTCGAAAAATGGCTCCAGGAGCATAACTACGCGGTGGTGGTGGACCAGGAAAGCACAGCCTACTTCTCGGCGTCCAACGTGGTGCCGCGTAGCGAGTTGGCAACGCGGTCACCGGATCTGGCTCTGGTGCTCGGCGGCGACGGTACGCTGCTTTCAGCGGCGCGCGCGGTTGCGAAAGCCGGAACCCCGATCCTCGGCGTCAACCTCGGCACCCTCGGATTCATGACCGAACTTCCGCTGGCTGATCTGTATCCCGCGCTGGACGCGATCGGGAAAGGGCACTACATCGTCGACAACCGCTCCATGCTGAGTTGCTCGCTGGTCCGGGGCGGCGGGATCGTCGCCACTCACACAGCTTTGAACGAGCTAGTGGTGAGCAAGAGCGCCATCGCGCGCTTGAATCACTTCGAGCTTTTCGTAGACTCGGAGTTCGTTTCCAGTTACAAAGCCGATGGTTTGATTGTTGCGACGCCGACCGGTTCTACCGCATATTCTCTCGGAGCGGGTGGGCCGATCCTCGAACCGGATGTAGATGCTTTCGTAATTACTCCCGTCTCGCCCCACGGATTGACGCACCGTCCGGTGGTAGTGCGCGACACGGTCGAGATCGAAATCCAGGTTATTACCAGGGAGGAAGAAGCGTACCTGAGTCTCGATGGACAGGTCGGCATGCCAGTGCGAGACGGCGATATCGTGCGCTGCGTTAAGGCGGAACACCCGGCCCGGCTGTTACGTTTCCAGAAAACATTTTTCGAAACGCTCGCCACCAAGCTCAAGTGGGGAGAACGGTGAAGTCAGGTCTCAGGTGCCAGGTCTTCAGGAAAAGAATAGCGGGGACGGTTTTAGCGTTTTCATCGTCTAAGGTGTTCGCTGAACATGCGCTTCGCGTCTTGATCGAACCGGAATTTAAGCGGGAGAAAAAATGAAGGAATACTCCCTGCAACTCATCGTTGTTCTCGCTGGCGCGCTGTGCAGCCTCGCGCAAACTAAGCCTGCTGCGGACATCATAATCCAGAACGCGCACATCTGGACGGTCGATCCGTCGCGCCCCGAGGCAGAGGCGGTTGCGATCCTAGGCGATCGCATCCTTGCCGTCGGAACGAGGCAACAGGTGGATTCCTGGCGCGGGCCTCACACCCGCGTGGTCGATGCGGCAGGGAAGCGACTGCTACCTGGCTTCAACGACGCTCACGTCCATTTCATGGATGGTGGGTCGCAACTCGACAATGTAGAACTCAACGACGCCACCAGCCCTCAGGAATTTGCCCGCCGCATTCGGGAGCGCGCCGCGAAAACCGCCAAGGGCGGATGGCTGCTCGGTGGCGATTGGGACGAAACGAAGTGGGATCCAGCGGAACTGCCGACCAAAGATGTGATCGACGCGGCAACGCCCGAGACCCCCGTGGCGGTCAATCGCTATGACGGCCACATGATTCTGGCGAACTCTGTCGCCTTACAGTTGGCGGGAATCACCGCACAAACGCCAGATCCCGCACGCGGAGTGATCGTGCGCGACCGGCAGGGAAATCCGACGGGCGCGCTGAAAGACGCGGCGATGGATCTGTTGTTCAAAGCTGTGCCCCCTCCCAGCCACGATCAGCGGCGTCATGCCATTGAGCGCGCGCTCGAACACGCCGCCTCGCTCGGTGTGACCAGCGTGCAGAACATGAATCCCGACTATGCCGACATCGCGATCTACTCGGAGTTACTCGACGAAGGCAAACTCACCACGCGCATCTATGCCGCGCCCCTGATCACACAGGTTGACGATCAGGTGAAGATCGGCATCCGGCGGGCGTTTGGCGGGCCGTATCTGCGCCTCGGCGCGGTGAAAGCCTACGCGGACGGTTCGCTCGGATCAGCCACGGCTTATTTTTTCGAACCTTTCTCGGACCAGCCGGGCAATCGCGGATTGCTCTCCGACGAGATGCAGCCCATCTCGCTGATGCGGGATCGCATGATGCGGGCCGACGCCGCCGGTATGCAGATCTGCGCGCACGCCATCGGAGACGCCGGAATTTCGGCGATCCTCGACATCTATGCCGAGATCGAGAAGACGCATGGCAGCCGTGATCGTCGCTGGCGCATCGAGCACGCGCAGCATATGGCGGCCAAAGACTTCGACCGCTTCGCTCAGCTGCACGTCATCGCGTCCGTGCAGCTCACGCCATTGATGACGGCCGCTGGGCCGAGCGCCGCATCGGACATGACCGCTCCAGCCGCACTTATGCTTTCCGCACATTCCTCGATCGTCGCTTTGGGCACGGATTGGAATGTCGCGCCGCTCAATCCCATGCTCACGCTGTATGCGGCCACAACGCGCGCAACGCTCGATGGCAAGAATCCGAATGGATGGTTTCCCGA
>Ga0137389_10000594_pt1 | contig 20189 bp, 15 predicted proteins | sample 15con2h14BmetaG_FD_104645 | JGI IMG/M metagenome (GOLD analysis project Ga0137389, IMG submission 104645) | Vadose zone soil microbial communities from Angelo Coast Range Reserve, California, USA - 15con2h1.4B metaG | ecosystem: Environmental > Terrestrial > Soil > Vadose zone > Saprolite...
TGCGACCGTGCGCTCCACGCAGCCGCGCGTGCCGGTCTCGTTCTATTACGCGAGCGAAAGCGATCCCGGTCCGTATCCGATTCCACCCAACGTACCGATTGAAGGCGGCTCGGCGTCGACGGGCGACCGCCACGTGATTGTCGTGGATGTGGACGCGTGGAAGCTGTACGAGCTCTTCGACGCGCGGCCGGTCAACGGCGGCGCCTCGTGGACCGCGGGCTCGGGCGCCGTGTTCGACCTGGCGACCGGCACGCTGCGGCCGGACGGCTGGACTTCCGCCGATGCAGCGGGGTTGCCGATCTTCGCGGGTCTCGTGCGCTACGATGAGGCAGTCACGACAGGGGTGATCACCCACGCTCTGCGCTTCACTTGCCCGATCACGCGCCGGGCGTATGTCCCTCCGGCGCGGCACGAGGCGGGATCGACCAACTCAGTGTATGCGCCCCCGATGGGGATGCGGGTCCGGCTGAAGGCGAGCGTCGACATCTCCGGATCTCCACCGGAGGACCGGGTGATCTTGCAGGCGCTCAAAACCTTCGGGATGTTCGTAGCGGATAACGGGGGGTCATTCTTCTTGAGTGGCGCTCCCGATCCGCATTGGAACGACGCCAACATCGACCGACTCAAGCAGATCCACGGCAGCGACTTCGAAGTGATGCGGATGTCGGGCCTGATCGTCCCTTGACACCATCTCCCCCATGTGGAGATTACACCCCGGCACGATGAACACCTTCGCGCTGCTCCTTAGCCTCGTCCTGCTGCTGAGCCTTACACTCAGCAGGGGGGTCGCGGCGCGCGCGGAGGTCAGAGTCTAGAAGTCGCTCGACAGTAGGACGAAGCAGCACCGGCGCCGCGAACCCCAACAGGTTCGCGGTCTTTGTTTTTCCCACCGCGGAGGAGCGCCATGGCCAGGGATGTCATCATCTTCGATACCACGCTGCGTGACGGCGAACAGGCGCCCGGGAATGCGATGTCACCAGAGGGCAAGCTGCGACTGGCTCGCCAACTCGACGCGCTCGGTGTGGACGTCATCGAAGCCGGCTTTCCAGCCGCGTCACAAGGCGATCTGCGCGGCGTCCAGCAGGTGGCCGAGGCGGTCCGGCGTCCCATCATCGCCGCGCTGGCGCGCTGCCACGATGGCGACATCGATGCCGCCGCGGAGGCGCTGAAGCCGGCGCAGCGCAAGCGCATTCATGTCTTCATCGCGACCTCGGATCTCCATCTGGAGCAGAAGCTGCGTATCGATCGTGCGACCTGCATCGAGCGCGTCCGCTCCGCGGTACGGCGCGCCCGCGGGAACACGGCCGACGTCGAGTTCTCGGCGGAAGACGCGACGCGCAGCGACCTCGACTTCCTGGCGCGCGTCGTCCTCGTCGCCATCACCGAAGGGGCAACCACGATCAACCTGCCCGATACCGTCGGGTACACGACGCCGGCCGAGTACGCCGCGCTGTTCCGGACGATTCGCGAGCGCGTGCCCGAGGCGGCGAACGTCGTGCTGAGCGCTCACTGCCACGACGACCTCGGCCTCGCCGTCGCCAACTCGCTCGCCGCCATCGAAGCGGGCGCCGGACAGGTGGAGTGCACGGTCAACGGCATCGGCGAACGCGCCGGCAATGCCGCGCTCGAGGAAATCGTGATGGCGGGACGCACGCGGCCGCAAGTCCTCGCGTTCCAATGCGGAGTCAATCCGCGGGAGATCGTGCGCACCAGCCGGCTGTTGTCGCACGAGATCGGCGTCTTCCCGCAGCCCAACAAGGCGATCGTCGGCCGCAACGCCTTCGCGCACGAAGCGGGAATCCACCAGCACGGCATGCTGCAGAATGGCCTGACCTACGAGATCATCTCCCCCGAAACGGTGGGGGCCGGCGGGTCCAGCATCGTGCTCGGCAAACACTCGGGCCGCCATGCGCTGGAGCGCCGCTATCGCGAGCTCGGCTACGAGCCCGACGCGACCGCGCTCGAGCAGCTGTACGAGGCCTTCACGACACTCGCCGACAAGAAACGTCAGATCCTCGACGAAGACCTGCTCACCCTGCTCCACGAAGGTTTCCACCAGGCGCCCGAGGTCTACAACCTCACCAGTCTCCGCGTCACCTGCGGCACCGAGACGGCCACGGCTGAAGTACGTCTCGCGGGGCCGGGGTTTAACGAGCGCACCGCGACCGCGACGGGCAACGGCCCGATCGCCGCGGCCTTCGCGGCCGTGGGCGAAGCGCTGGGCCGCACCATCGAAGTCATCGATCTGTCCGTCCAGTCGGTCACGCCGGGGCGCGACAGTCTGGGCAGAGTCGTGCTGCAGGTGCGTATCGACGGCAAATCCCTCAGCGGCCACGGCGCTTCCACGGACATCGTCGAGGCGGGCGCGCGCGCGCTGGTGCATGCTCTCAACAAAGCTGACCACGCCGACGGGCTGGAGACGATGGCGTTGAGCAGCAGCTACTACTGGGGAGTGTAGCTCATGAGCGAGCTCCTGACCGGCGCGCAGATCATTTGCCGCACACTGGTGGACGCGGGAGTCGAGGTGATGTTCGGCTACCCCGGCGGCGCCATCATGCCGTTTTACGACGCGCTCCACGGCCACGCCGGGCTGCGCCACATCCTCGTGCGCCACGAGCAGGCGGCCGCGCATGCGGCGGACGGCTACGCGCGCGCGCGCAACCGCGTGGGCGTGTGCGTCGCGACGTCGGGTCCGGGCGCCACCAATCTCGTCACCGGACTGGCCACCGCGCACATGGACGGGTCGCCGGTACTCGCGATTACCGGTCAGGTGGGGCGGCCGATGCTCGGCCGCGACGCGTTTCAGGAGACCGATGTCGTCGGGGTGACGCTGCCCGTCACCAAGCACAACGTGCTCGTGCGCGACATCGAAGATCTGGCCGACGACGTGCGCGAGGCCATGGCGATTGCGATGGAGGGACGGCCCGGCCCCGTGCTCGTGGACGTGCCGAAAGACGTGCAGAACCAGAAGGCGGAGTACCGGTCCCGCACGGAGCCGCTGCGCCGGCAGCGCGATCCGGGGCCGGACGCGCCGGACGACGCGACGGTGCTCGAAGTTGCACGGCTGATCGCCGAGGCGAAGCGGCCGCTGTTGATGATCGGCCGCGGCGTGATCATGAGTGGCGCGTACGCGGAGGTGCGGGAGCTCGCGGAGCGCACCGGCACGCCGGTGATCACCACGCTGCTCGGCATCAGCGCATTCCCGCAGGCGCATGATCTGCACCTCGGCATGCCGGGAATGCACGGCGAAGTGCACATCAACAAGGCCATCCAGGCAGCCGATCTCATCGTGGGCATCGGCATGCGGTTCGACGATCGCGTGACCGGCAATACCGCGACGTTCGCGCCGCGCGCGAAGATCGTACACATCGACGTAAACCCGGCCGCGATCGGCCTCAACGTGCCCGTGGCCGTCGGGATCGTGGGCGACGCGCGCCGCGTGCTCGAGCGGCTGTTGTCGATCGTGACAGCGCGTGACTGCCTCCCCTGGCGCGAGGAGATCGAAGGGCTAAAGCACGATCGCGAGGAGCTGTTTGCCGGTGGGCTGTCGCCCGAGGTGATTCTGTCCGCGCTCGCCGATGTCACAGGCGGGCGGTGCACGATCGTGTCGGACGTGGGACAGCATCAGATGTGGGTGGCGCAGCGGTACCCGTTCCAGCGTCCCAATACGCACATCACCTCGGGTGGCCTGGGCGCGATGGGCTTCGCGGTGCCCGCCGCGATGGGGGTGCGGCTCGCCCGTCCGGACGAGCCGGTCTGGGCGATCTCCGGCGATGGCGGATTCCAAATGAACATGGCCGAGATGGCCACGATGGTGCAGGAAGGGATCGAGGTGAAGCTCGCCGTTTTCAACAACGGCTACCTCGGCATGGTCCGTCAGTGGCAGCAGTTCTTCCACGGCGGTCGATATTCGAACACGCCGATCCTGAGTCCCGACTACGTGAAACTGGCCGACGCCTACGGCATTCCCGGCTGGCGCGTCACCAAGGCAAGCGATGTAACCGACGCGCTGCGGCAAGCCAATTCCGCTCCGGGTCCGGCGTTGGTCGAGCTGGTGATCGAGCAGGAGGCGAACGTCTTCCCGATGATCGTGCCGGGCGGTTCGCTGTCCGAGCCGCTCGAGGCGGCGCCGGTATGAAGCAAACCCGCACGGTCAGCGTGCTGATGACGAGCGATCTCCTCACGCTCGGCCGTGCGTGCGGCGCGCTGCGGCGTCGCAACCTGCCGATTGGCGGGTTCGCCGTCGACTCGCACGGCCCGCCCGGTGTGTGGCGATTGACGTGCGAGATCGACGCCGACGAGGCGACGGTCGAGAGCTTGCTGCTGCAAATCCAAAATGTGGTCGGCGTCCGCAAGGCTACCGCCACGTCCATTCAATCTTCTGGAGACCCAATGAGCTCATCGGTGCGCGTGTACTACGAGGCGGACACGGACCGCGCGCGGCTGCGCGATCGCGTGTTCACCATCATCGGATACGGCAGTCAGGGGCACGCCCACGCGCAGAACCTGCGTGACTCGGGTGCGAAGGTCATCGTCGGCCTCCGACCCGGTGGCGCGTCGTGGAAACAGGCGACCACGGATGGCCTGGACGTGCGTCCCGTCGCCGAAGCCGCCACAGCGGGCGACGTGATCATGATGCTGGTGCCCGACCAGGAACAGCGTGCGGTCTACGAGGCCGCCGTCGCTCCCGTGCTCGGTCCCGGGAAGACACTGATGTTCGCCCACGGCTTCAACATCCACTTCGGCGAAATCGTGCCGCCGGCCGGGGTCGACGTCTCGATGATCGCACCGAAGTCTCCGGGGCATCTGGTGCGCAGCGAGTATCAGGCGGGGCGCGGCGTGCCGGGGCTCGTCGCGATCCATCAGGACGCGACAGGGAAGGCGTTGCAGAACGCCCTCGCCTACGCCACCGGGATCGGGTGCTCGCGCGCCGGGGTCATCGGCACAACGTTCGCGGAGGAAACCGAGACCGATCTGTTCGGCGAGCAGGCCGTGCTGTGCGGCGGTGTCACGGCGCTGATTCAGGCCGGCTTCGAGACGTTGACCGAGGCAGGCTACTCCCCGGAAATGGCGTACTTCGAGTGTCTCCACGAGCTGAAGCTCATCGTCGATCTGATTTATCGCGGCGGCCTCGGGTTCATGCGGCATTCGATCAGCAATACGGCCGAGTACGGAGATCTGACGCGCGGCGAGCGAGTGATTAGTCCCGCGGTGCGCGAGGAGATGCGGAAACTGCTCGCCGACATCCGCAACGGCGTGTTCGCGAAGGAATGGATCGCGGAATGCCGCGCCGGTGCTCCTCGTTTCGCCGAGTTGCGCCGCGCCGCGCAGAACTCCCAGATCGAGCAGGTCGGCGCCCGGCTGCGCGCGATGATGCCGTGGACGGAAGAAGGGAAGCGCGCCAAGCCGAAAGCTCATCGCCCGGCTGAGCGTGAGACGACTGCCACTGCATGAGAACATTGTTTGATCGGGTGTGGGATGCGCACGTCGTCCGCGACCTCGCGGACGGCGTGTCGCTCCTCTACGTGGATCTGCATCTCGTCCACGAGGTCACGTCGCCGCAAGCATTCGCGGGCCTCAAGCGCGAGAAGCGCATCGTGCGCCGCCCAGAGCTGACGCTGGCGACGGTGGATCACAATGTGCCCACCGGCGACCGATCGCTGCCCATCGCCGATGCCATCGCGGCTCGGCAGGTCGATGCGCTCGGCAGCAACGCCCGGGAATTCGGCATCGAGCTGTTCGACCTCGACTCACCGGGGCAGGGCATCGTGCACGTCATCGGTCCCGAGCTGGGGGCAACCCAGCCGGGCATGGTGATCGTCTGCGGCGACTCGCACACCTCGACGCACGGGGCGTTCGGGGCGTTCGCGCTGGGCATCGGCACCAGCGAGGTCGAGCACGTGCTCGCGACCCAATGCATCGTGATGAAGAAGCCGCGTAACCTGGAAGCGCGCCTCACCGGACGGCGTGCGCCGGGTGTCTCGGCGAAGGACCTGATTCTCGCGCTGATCGGCAAGATCGGCACAGCGGGCGCGAGCGGGCACGTGATCGAATACACGGGCGACGCCATAAGCGCGCTGTCGATGGAAGAGCGCATGACGGTGTGCAACATGTCGATCGAGGCGGGCGCCCGGGCCGGGATGATCGCGCCCGACGAGGTCACGTTCGCCTACCTCGAGGGACGCCCCCGCGCGCCCAGGGGCGCGGACTGGCCGAAAGCGGTGGAGCGCTGGCAGACGTTTCGCTCGGATCCGACCGCGGACTACGACACGCATGTGCGGCTCGACGCGGCGACGGTGGGCCCGCAAGTCACGTGGGGCACGACGCCCGGCATGGTCGCCGACATCACCGCCCGCGTTCCCGATCCGGCGCAGCTCCCGAGCGAGAACGAGCGCGAGGCCGTGACGCGCGCGCTCGAATACATGGGGCTCAAGCCCGGCACGCCGCTCGCGGGGATTCCGATCGATCGCGTGTTTCTCGGCTCGTGCACGAACGCGCGCATCGAAGACCTGCGCGCCGCCGCCAACATCGTGCGCGGCCGCCATGTCTCTGCGCGCGTGCGGGCGATGGTGGTGCCGGGCTCGCAGCGCGTCAAAGCGCAGGCGGAGCAGGAGGGATTGGATAGCGTGTTCCGCGAAGCGGGGTTCGAGTGGCGCAATGCCGGCTGCTCCATGTGCCTCGGCATGAATGCCGACGTGCTGGGTGCCGGCGAGCGCTGCGCGGCGACCTCCAACCGCAATTTCGAGGGTCGCCAGGGCCGCGGCGGGCGCACCCACCTCATGAGTCCCGTAATGGCGGCCGCCGCTGCGATCGAGGGGCGTCTCGTGGATGTGCGCGGATGGTGATTCAATGACTCCTTTCGTGCGCCATCGGGGGAAGGCCGCGGCGTTGCCGCGCCGCGACGTGGACACCGATCAGATCATCCCGAAGCAGTTCCTCAAGGGCGTCGATCGCACCGGGTTCGGCGCGAGCCTGTTCTATGACTGGCGCGCTGATCCGAACTTCGAGCTCAATCGCCCGGAGGCGCAGGGCGCGACGATCCTCGTGACCGGTGCAAACTTCGGCTGTGGATCGTCGCGCGAGCATGCCGTCTGGGCGCTCGCGCAGTACGGCTTCCGCGCCATCATCGCGCCGTCGTTCGCCGACATCTTTTTGGCCAACTGCTACCGCAACGGCGTCCTGCCGGTGCATCTGCCGGCGGCCGAGGTCGAGACATTGCTCCGACGTGCGGCAGGCGGTTCGTACGAGATCGATGTGGACCTCGAGCAGTGCAGCGTATCCGATGACCGCGGCTTCTCGGCGCGCTTCAGTCCCGATCCGTATGGCCGCGAGCTGCTGCTGCGCGGACTCGACGAGATCGGCCGCACCCTGCTCGAAGAGCCGAGCATCGCCGCTTATGAGCAGAGTCACGCATGAAGACGTATCGCATCGCCGTACTGCCGGGCGACGGCATCGGACCTGAGGTGATCGCGCAGGCGGTGCGGGTGCTCGAGGCCGTCGCCGAGCGCTTCGACCTGCGGTTTGCGCTCGAGACGTTCCCGATCGGTGCCGCCGCGGTCCGAGTGGCGAACAATCCATTGCCGCCCGAGACGCGCGCCGCGGTCGTGAAGAGCGACGCGGTGTTGCTCGGAGCGGTGGGCGATCCGTCGCTGGACAGCGCGCCCCGCGAGTTGCGTCCAGAAACCGGCCTGCTTGCGCTGCGAAAGTTGTTGGATGTCTATGCCAATCTACGGCCGGTTACCGTGCATCAGGCGCTTCTTTCTTGCTCGCCACTGAAGCCGGAACGGCTCCGCGGCGTCGATCTCCTGGTCGTCCGCGAGCTGACTGGTGGGCTCTACTATGGAGAGCCGCGCGGGCGTCACGGCTCGAGCGCGGTGAACACGCTCGCGTATAGCGCCTCCGAGATCGACCGCGTTGCGCAGGTCGCGTTCGAGGCGGCCCGGGGACGCAGGCGGCTCGTCACATCCGTCGACAAGGCGAACGTGCTCGAGGTATCGCAGCTCTGGCGCGAGACGGTCACGCGGGTCGCGCGCGACTATCCCGAGGTACGGCTCGAGCACAGCTACGTCGATACCGCCGCCATGCGGCTGGTCTCCGATCCGGCGACGTTCGACGTCGTGCTGACGGAGAACATGTTCGGCGACATCCTCAGCGATGAGGCCGCTGTCCTCGCGGGCTCGCTCGGCCTCTTGCCGTCGGCGTCGCTCGGGTCGGGACCCGGTCTCTTCGAGCCGGTGCACGGATCGGCTCCGCCCCTCGCTGGGCGCGACGTGGCCAATCCAATAGGTGCGATCGCTACCGTCGCCATGCTCCTGTGCCATGGCCTCAAGCAGCCGGACGCCGCCGCCGCTGTGGACGAGGCCGTCGCGGCGGCGCTCGACGCCGGCGCGCGCACTCAGGATCTCGCGCTTCGCGGTGAGTCGTGGATCGGAACGGCGGAAATGGGCGCGCGGATCGCGGAGCTGGTCGTGGCCGAGGCGCTCGAGGGATTGTCGTGAGCGACAATTTTCGCAGCCGCGCGATCACCGAGGGGCTCGAGCGCGCGCCCAATCGCGCCATGCTGCGCGCAGTGGGATTCAAGGACGGCGACTTTGGGAAGCCGATCGTCGGGATCGCGAGCGCGCACAGCACGATCACGCCGTGCAACGCAGGGCTCGATCGCTTCGCGCGCCGCGCCGAACAGGCGCTGCGGCAGGCCGGCGCGATGCCCCAGACGTTCGGAACGATCACCGTCAGCGACGGCATTTCGATGGGCACCGAAGGGATGCGCTATTCGCTCGTTTCGCGCGAGGTGATCGCCGATTCGATCGAGACGGCGTGCGGCGCGCAGCGCATGGACGGCCTGCTCGCGATCGGCGGGTGCGACAAAAACATGCCCGGCGCGATGATCGCGATCGCGCGGCTCGACATCCCCGCGATCTTCGTCTACGGCGGTACGATCAAACCCGGTCACTACGCCGGGCAGGATCTCACGGTGGTGAGTGTGTTCGAAGCGGTGGGGGCAGCCGGGGCGGGCCGCATGCCGCAGGACGAGCTGCTCGAGATCGAGCGTCGCGCCTGTCCCGGCGCGGGCTCGTGCGGCGGCATGTTCACCGCAAACACGATGTCCGCGGCCATCGAGGCCATGGGCATGAGCCTCCCTGGCTCGTCCACAATGGCGGCGGTCGATCAAGAGACTTCAGACAGCGCGGCGCGCTCGGCGCAAGTCCTGTTCGACGCGCTGCGCGCGCGGCGCCTGCCGCGCCAGATCCTGACCAGGAAGGCCTTCGAGAACGCGATCGCGGTGGTGATGGCGATCGGCGGATCCACCAACGCCGTGCTGCACCTGCTCGCCATCTCGCGCGCCGCCGGCGTGCCGCTGGCCCTCGACGATTTCGAGACGGCGCGCCGGCGCGTGCCGGTGCTGTGCGACCTCAAGCCGTCAGGGCGGTATGTCACGACCGATCTGCATCGCGCCGGCGGGGTTCCGCAGGTCATGCGCATCCTGTATGCGAACGGCGTCCTACATGGCGACGCGCTCACGATCGACGGCCGCACCGTCGCGGAGGTGGTCAAGGACGTGCCGGCGCGTCCGTCGCCCGATCAGGATGTGATCCGGCCCTGGGATCGGCCGCTCGCGCCGCAGGGGCACATCGTTATCCTGCGCGGCAACCTCGCACCAGAAGGCGCCGTCGCGAAGGTGAGTGGTCACGGCGCCCACGACATCACCGGTCCGGCCCGCGTCTTCGATTCCGAGGAGACGTGTCTAGCCGCCATCCTGGCTGGAAGTATTCAGGCGGGCGACGTCATCGTGATTCGGTACGAGGGGCCGAAGGGCGGGCCGGGGATGCGCGAGATGCTGGCGCCGACGGCGGCTCTGATCGGGGCGGGGCTCGGTGAGACGGTTGGACTCATCACGGACGGCCGCTTCTCCGGCGGCACGCACGGGCTCGTTGTGGGCCATGTCGCGCCCGAGGCGGCGCTGGGCGGCCCGTTGGCGCTGGTGCGTGAGGGCGACTCGCTCACGATCGACGCCGGCCGCGGGGATCTGCGGATCAACCTCGCCGAGCTCGAGCTCGCGGCGCGGCGCGCGCAATGGAAAGCCCCGGCTCCGCGCTACACGACCGGTGTGCTGGCCAAATACGCCCGGCTGGTCTCGAGCAGCAGCCACGGGGCAGTGACCGATGCCTGACGGGGGGGCCGTTGCGATCCAGGGCGAAGCGGGATCGTTCAGTCATGCCGCCGCGCTCGAGACCCACGGCGCCGTGATCCGGCTCGTGCCCTGCGCCACGTTCGTGGATTTGTTCCGCGCTGTCGAAGGCGGCGACGCAACGAGCGGCGTCGTGCCGATCGAGAACACACTCGCCGGGTCGGTGCACGAGAATTACGACCTGCTCAGCACGCACGCGCTGCACGTCGTCGGCGAAACCGAGCTGCGCATCCCTCATTGCCTGATCGCGTCCCCGCGCACCAGGTTGCCCGACGTGCGGCGCGTCGCGTCACACCCCGTCGCGCTGGCGCAGTGCCGCCGCTTTTTCACCATGCACCCCGATCTCGTGGCGGTGCCGGCGTACGACACGGCGGGTAGTGTGCGCGATCTCATGGCAGGGAGGGCGGACGCGGAGGCCGCCATCGCGTCGAAGCTGGCAGCGGAGCTGTATGGTGCCGCGGTGCTCGAGGAGGGGCTCGAGGATCACGCCGAGAACTACACGCGGTTTCTCGTGGTGGAGCGGGAACCGGCAGCGCGCGAGCCCGCGGATTCGAATAAGACCTCGTTGATTCTTTCCCTGGGCAACACGCCAGGCACGCTGTACCGGGCGTTGGGCGTGTTCGCCGCTCGCGGATTGAACCTGACGAAGATCGAGTCGCGGCCGCTGCCCGGGCGTCCGTGGGAGTACCTGTTCTATCTTGACGTCGTGGACACGGGGCAGGGCATCGAACCAGCGCTCGAGGAATTGCGAGCGTTCACGTTCGGTATCCGCGTTCTCGGCACCTATCCCGCGCGATAGCGCAAGGCAAAATCGGCGGCCATAATAGGCAGCTCAACCCGCATCTCAGGGAGCTCGCCATGAAGAAACCGACCTGGTCCCGCCGCGAATTCCTCGAGGCAAGCGCCGCCGCCGCCGGTGTGTCGCTCGCCGCCCAGCCGTTCAAGTTCCGCGCTCTTGCCCCCAGCGATACCGTCCGCTTCGGGATGGTGGGCGTGGGCATGCAGGGCTCGGGGCTGCTGCGGACGTCGATCCAGCTGCCCGGCGTCACATGCGCCGGTGCCGCCGATCTCTACGACGGCCGCCACACGCTGGCCAAGGAAATCGTGCGGCCCGATCTGCCCACGACGCGAGAGTATCGCAGGCTGCTCGACGACAAGACAATCGATTGCATCGTTGCCGCGGTCCCCGATCACTGGCACCGGCGCATGGTCGTCGAAGCGGTGAGTGCGGGGAAGGACATCTACATCGAGAAGCCGATGTCACATACCGCCGCCGACGGCGTCGCGATGGTAGACGCCGTGAAAAAGAGCGGGCGCATTTTGCAGGTCGGCTCGCAGCGGGTCAGCTCGCAGATTTGCGCGAAGGCGAAGGACATGGTCGCGCAGGGCATGCTGGGCGACCTGACGCTCGTCGAAGGGTGGCTGGGCCGCAACGATCCGACGGGCGCGTGGGAGTATCCGCCGCCGCCCGATCTTTCGCTCAAGACGCTCGACTGGGACACGTGGCAGAACGACGTACCGAAGCGGTCCCTCGATCCCAATATTTTTGCACGCTGGCGCTGCTGGAAGGAATACGGCACCGGCGTCGCCGGTGATCTCCTCGTCCATCTGATCAGCGGCATGCAGTTCATGCTGGGCATCAACGAACCGCCGAAGCAGGCCGCGTCGATGGGCGGCATCCGGCGCTGGAAAGACGGCCGCAACATGCCCGACGTGCACGCCACGATGTATTACTACGGCGCCAGCGATCTCCCCGTGTACATGCGCCTGAATCTGGGAACGGAGATGCCCGAGCAGTACCGCATCCAGGGATCGCAGGGAGTGCTCGAGGTGTCGGGCAATACGCTGACGTTCTCACCGCAGACCGGCAAAGATCAGTGGCCCAGCTACTACACCGGCAGCTATCCGCGCGCCCTCCGGGAGGCGTACCAGGCGCAGTGGCACAAGGAGCACGACCTGCAAGCGGGCCAGGCGCCGCCCCTGACCGAGACCGTGTCGTTCAGCACCCCGGACTTCGACGACACGCGCCCGCACCTGTGGAATTTCTTCGAAGCGGTGCGCACGCGGAAACCGGTCGTCGAGGACGTGGTGTTCGGGCACAACGCCGCGCTCGCGTGCCACATGGCGAACGAGGCGTATTTCCGGCGCACGACGGTCAGCTGGGACGACGCGACGAAGACGATTAAGGGCTGACCTCGACTCCGGCCCAGGGGGTCCGCAGCGGTTCCGGCGCGTCGGACGGCAGGATCCCCTGGACGCGGTAATGGCCTGGTTTTCTCGGGAGCCAGGCATCGCGCCACTGCATTGTCTCCCCAGGCTCCAGCATGCGAACCTGCAGAATGCTGGAGCCCACCTCGTGTTCCAGCCGCCGCCACACGATTGCCCCGTCATCACCCGTGACCACGATGTCAAACACGATCGTCCGGCCGAGAAAATGCGCCTCGATCGGCCGGTCGGACGCAATGTGGAGTCGCAGCACGATGGGAACTCTCGCCCCGACGCGTGCGCGCGTCGGGGCCGAAATCGTGAACTCGAGTGGCGAGACACCCGGTGCGGGCACGCGCGGTCCCCCGATCACCAGCAGAGCAGAGAAGGCCGCGTAACCTGTCACGGCGTAACTTGCAGGGACCCGAGCTCGTCGTCGACGTTCTTGAGCGGGCTGAACACCAGCAGCGTTCCGGACGAGTTGCCGCCCCACAGAATGCCGGCGAGGGCGTTGCTGGACGTGTAGACCGGTGAACCGCTGTCCCCGGCGCCGACGATCTGGACCGAGTTTTCGACGATCGTCTGACAAATCTGGCTGATATTCGAGCCCGAGACGTTGACCGTCACGCACGTCATGGTCACCTGGCCCTGCGTCCAGCCGGTCGTGCGGCCGACCTTGTTCATCGTCTCGCCGATCGTGAAATGATCGCGCAGGTCACCACCCGAGAGGGTGATGGACCCGTTGGTGCTGAGGATGAGCGAGCCGGTGTTGGGGCTGGCCGCGTCGGTCTGGGCGATTTGTCCGAGCGCGGAGTTGATCCCCGGGTTGTAGGCGGCGCGCGACGCATCGCTGTGACGGCACTTTTTGCCGCGCGGGCAGCCCGCGACGTGGCGCAGGTAGGGCGGATCCTCGACTTCCGTGCCAATCGAGACGCCGTCCACACTTTGCAGCGGCTGATAATAGACGGTGCCCTCCACGCCTCCCTGCTTATTCGTGCAGTGCGACGCCGTGACGAAGGATGCCTGACCCCCGTCCACGGCGTTGAAGCCCATCGAGCAGAGGAAATTCCCAAAGTGGATCTGGATTCCGCCGATGCGCGGATCGACTCGGTCTTGCAGCGTCTTTGCGAAACGGATCGGCTCCATCTCTCGGACGACGAGAGCCTCCGCCGGCACACCGAGCCGCACGGCGAGGGCGCGCACGCTGGCCCCCGCAGCCGCGTGCTCGACGCCGACGACCACCCGGTTGGTGGTCTCGTCGTAATCGGCGAGCACGGTCCCGGGCAGCGCCAGCCCCTCGCGCGCCATCAGGTCAAACCAGCGTTGGACCTGTTGGGGCGCGTAGGCGCTTGGCGTGACGCGAGCGGCGACCGGCGCCAGCGGCGTGGTGGTGTCCTGGCACGCGGCCACGACCACGAGGGCCGCGGGAACGATCAGGCGAAGCGGGTTGAGATGGCTCATAATCAGACCTCCGGCATAAGTGTAAGCTTGAACCCCTTGGTCTTCAGGGACGCGGCGAGCCCGGCTTTCTCGACCGATCGCATGTAGGCTTCGTCGGGGTCGATCACCTTCTTTTCGACGAGCTCGAGGAGCGCGTCGTTCAGCGTCAGCATGCCCAGCTTCTTGCTGGTCTGAATGATCGAGGGGATCTGGAACGTCTTGCCCTCGCGAATCAGGTTCGAGATGGCCGGCGTCGTGAGCAGGATCTCCCGTGCCGCGACCCGGCCGCCTCCGACCTTTTTGCAGAGCGTTTGCGAGATCACGCCTTTCAGCGATTCCGACAGCATCACGCGGATCTGCGCCTGGCGATCGGCCGGGAACTGATCGATCATGCGGTCGACCGTCGACGAGGCCGTCGTCGTGTGCAGCGTCCCGAACACCAGGTGTCCCGTCTCCGCCGTCTCGATCGCGATCGCGATCGTCTCGAGGTCGCGCATCTCGCCGACGAGCACGATGTCGGGATCTTCGCGCAGCGCCGCGCGCAACGCCGACTTGAAGCTGTCGGTATGCACGTGGACCTGGCGTTGCGTGATCAGGCATTTTTTGTTCTCGTGCACGAACTCGATCGGGTCTTCGATCGTGATGATGTGATCGCTGCGTGAGCGGTTGACGAGGTCGATCAGCGCGCACAGCGTCGTGGATTTTCCGGAGCCGGTGGGGCCGGTGACGAGCACCAGCCCTTTCTTGAGGTAGCAGAGCTTCTGCACCTCGTCGGAAAGCCCCATCTCCTCGACCGTCACGACTTTGGCCGGGATCACGCGGAACACGGCCACCGGGCCCTTGCGATCGCGGGCCGCGTTGACGCGGAAGCGCGCCAGCCCCGAGATCTCATAGGCGAAGTCGGTGTCGCCCGTTTCCTTCCATTCACCCCGGTTGCGCTCCGGCATGATCGAGAGCACGAGCAGCTCGAGGTCGTTCACGCTCAGCCCGGTGCCCGACTGCCGCTTGATCTCGCCGTGCGTGCGGAACAGCGGCGGCTCGCCGACGCGGAGGTGCAGGTCCGAGCTGCTCGACTGCACCAGGGCGCGCAGCAGCTTGCCGAGCTTTTGCTCGGCCGCCTGGAACTCCGACGACGCGAACTCGCCCGGCAGCTCGCCCGGCGTCGACATGGGACTGTCGACCATAGGCGCGGCGGCGATGACGGATGCCCGGGGTGCCTTCGGGGCCGGCTTCGCGACAGGCTGTTCCGGCGGCGTTGCAGGTGCCCGGCCAGCCGCCGGTTGGGGCGCTGGGCGTTTGGCAGTCGTTTCCGGGCTTGGCGGCTGGGCGACCGGAGGGGGGGCTGCCATTTCCTCCGACGCCCGGCGAATCGCGGAGATGACCGCCGTGAGCCGGCCCCCCTCGGGGACGATTCTTACGCGTACCAGGCCGTTCGCGCCCGCGTAATCGAACTCCGTCTCCGAGTTCTGGTCGATCTTGTCCGCCGCTTCGGGGGGCGCAACCTCGACCATCAGGGCGTAGATGTGCTGATCGGTGAGCGGCTGTTTTGAGACTTTGCGGGGCTTGCCGTCTTTCACCAGCGTGACCGGCTCATCCGGCAGCAAATACAGCTGGTCGGCGCGCTCGCGCAGCATCACGTCGAGAAAGGGATCGAGCCGTGCCGGCATGAATCAGTCCTCCGGGCGCGCGTACAGGACGTGCGCGCGATTTATGAGATGCATCCCATCGCCGGTGGCGATGGCGAAGAACGGCTCGGCCACGGCATTGAGATAGTCGAGCACCCGCGAGTGGTGTTGGGGTAGCTCGAGTGTCGCCCATCCGTTCAATGTGGACCCGTCCGCCAGCGTGATTTCCAAGGTGGCTTTCTTGGCGGCGGAGAGTCGTACAGAGTCCTCCCCCTGGGGTCGCGGGACCGACAAGGTCACGGTCCGTGCTTTGGCGACCAGCAAGACGCGCTCACTGCCCTTCTTGGGGCGAAACGGGAAGAACGCTTCCGGGCGATTCAGCATATCGAGCGGCGTCTCGGGTCCGGCGTGCTGGGGCACACGCTCCATGACATAAACTTCGCCCTCGCGCTGGCCTCCGCCCGCCAGTAACAAGATCGCCGGAACGGCGACGCGGGGCATCGAAAAATCGGCCACCTACCGGCGCCGGCCGCACTGCACGGATACAGGAGCCCGGTTACCGCACGCAATGGTTTCATTCATGCCGCGGGCGACAGGGCCACACGCCGTGCTGTGCGCCGTTTCCGTGGCCTCCGCGGCCGTGGCTCCCGCCGCGCTGGCGCAGTTGGAGCGTCCCTGAAACTCCACGCACACCGTGCATTCCTCGTTGGCGCGGGCCGTGGTCATATAGAAGAAGAGCGCAATCACCGCCGCGACGACCGCTATCGTGATCCATCTGGAGCGTTTCATGTGCCTTGTTCGGTTCGGTGAGCCGACAAGGTGGTGAGGACGTCGAATTCGCGCCAGAGGCAGGTCATCCTTAACGTGTAGGGTATGACTGGCATTCTGCGACTCGTCATGGTTGCATTCACGCTCTTCGCCGTCGCGCTGATCTACGTCTCGGCATCCGCCTGGCGCAACCGCCGGCGCCTTAGCTCCCTCATTGGGTTTCTCGCCTCGGCGTTATTGCTCACTCTCAGTATGCTGTTCGGCGCGATTACGGTCGGGATTCATGGGTACCGGGCGTTCACCCAGGAGGCGGTCGCCGCGACGATCAAGACCGAGCCGATCGGCCCGCAACGGTTCCGCGCGACCGTGACATTGCCCGACAGCAGCCTCCACATGTTCGATCTTGCTGGCGACGCGGTGTATGTCGATGCGCACGTCTTGAAGTGGCGGCCGATCGGCACCCTGCTCGGACTCGAGACGGTCTATGAGCTCGACCGCATTTCGGGACGCTATCAGGTGCTGAGCGACGAGCAGACGCGCGAGCGTACGGTGTACTCCCTCGCCGAGAAGAAGCCGTTCGATGCCTTCGATCTGGCGCGTCGCTACTGGGTGCTGCGGCCGTTCGTGGACGCGGAGTACGGCTCGGCGACGTTCGTCAGCTCAACGGGGACGCCGGCCCGGCCGGCGACATACGAGGTGCGCGTCTCCACGACCGGACTCCTGGTCCGGCGGGTCGCGCTGCGCTAAGAGGTGCGCCGCACCTCGGCGATCAGGCCCAACAGTATCCGCGGGTGCTCCCCCTTGGTCACGTGGTGGTGGAACCCCGCGGCCAGGGCTCGTGCTTTGTCGGACGGCTGGCCGTACCCGCTCAAGGCGATCAGGTAGGGCCCGCCGTAGGTCGGGTCGCGACGAATGGCGGTGGCAACGGCGTTCCCGTCCAATTTGCCGGGGAGGCCAATGTCGCACAGCACGATGTCGGGGCGGAAGCTCATCGCCATCGTCAGAGCCCGCTCACCGTCCGCGGCGACTTGGATCTCGTGGCCGGCGACTTCCAGGATGCTGCGGAGACCTTCGGCAAAGTCCCAACTGTCTTCGACGACGAGGATCCGATGATGCGGGGTGCCCGGGCCTGAGGTGGGGCTTGGTGGTGGCGCCACCGACTCCGGTGATCCGTCGAGCAGCGGCAGGCGCACGGTGAACTCGGCGCCGCGCCCGCGACCCTCAATGCGCGCTTCTACGGTACCCCCGTGGGCCGTGACCAGCCCGCGCACCAGAGCCAAGCCGAGACCCAGGCCGCCTCGCGTGCGAGGGTCGCCCGTGTCCGCTTGGCTGAAGGGTTCGAACAACCGGGGGAGCATCTCGGGTGCGATGCCCAGGCCGTTGTCCAGCACGCCGAGCACCGCCGTCTGCGTCGTGTCGTCCCGTCGGAGGGACAGCGTGACGAGCCCGCCGCGGTCCGTGAACTTGACGGCGTTCCCGAGCAGATTGACGACGATTTGTCCCACGCGTTGCGGGTCGCAATGCACCCACAACGGGGTGGAGGGCAAGCTGAGGTCCAGGCGGACGCCAGCGGCGGCCAGCAACGAGCGTTGGTCTTCGGCGCTCGTCCGCACGATGTCGACCAGGTCCTGGTCCGATCGCTGGAGCGACGTCACGCCGCTCGCGATCCGGGACGCATCGAGCAGCTCGTTCACGAGGGCCGAGAGGTGCTCGAGCTGCCGGGCCGCGATCGCCAGTGCGTCTTTGCCTCGCTTGACGTCGGTACCCTGGCTTTGGAGCACTTCGAAGCAGATCTGCAGCGAGGCGAGGGGTCCCCGCAGCTCGTGGCTGAGGGTGGCGAGGAACTGGTCCTTGTGGTGGGCCTCGTCCTGGAGGCCCTGGACGCGGTTGATCTCGGTCAAGTCGCGAAACACCGCGGATGAACCGGTCAGCCGCCCCGCGGCACCCTTGACGGGCGAGATGGCCACGAGAACGTCTATGCGCTGGCCATCCTTTGTCAGGCACGTCGACTCGAAGGGCGCTACGCGCCCTTCCCGCTGCAGCACATCGTCGGTTTGCTCGACCTCCATCCGGCGGTCCAGCGGGACGATGAGATCGAGGTAGGACCTTCCGACGGCCTCCCGCTCCGCGTAGCCGAACAGACGCGTCGCCGCGTCGTTCCAGCTCGTGATCGTGCCGTCAAATCCGCGACTCACGATGGCATCGTGCGAGGACGCGACGATCGCGGCCAGCCGAGCGCGCTGCTCCTGTGCGGCCTCGAGTTGTGTGACGTCGAGGAAGGTGACGACGAGACCGTCGAGCGTGTTGTCCACGCGCCGATAGGGCAGCATGCGGACGAGGTACGTGGCGGATCCGTCGGCGACATGCACCTCACGTTCCCGCAGCGTGTCGGTGCGGAGCACCTCTTTCATGTCGGGCAGCAGGTCTTCCGTGAATCGCGGGGCGATATCGGTGATCGGGCGCCCGGTGTCGCTGTCGATCAGGCGGAACACATTCGTCGCCGACGACGTAAACCGCTTGATGCCGAGCGCGCCGTCCAGGAACAGGGTCGGGATCTGGGTCGCCTGAAACAGATTCAGCAGGTCGCTGTTCGCCTGATCGAGCTCTCTCACCTTGCCGTTCAGCTCGGCATTGATCGTCTCTAGCTCCTCGTTGATCGACTGGAGCTCCTCTTTGGAGGTCTGCAGCTCCTCGTTGGACGACTGCAGCTCCTCGTTGGTCGCGAGCAGCTCTTCGTTCGACGATTTCAGCTCCTCGTTAGAGGTCTCGACCTCCTCGACCGTCGCCTGCAGGTGATCCTTGGTCGTGCGGAGCTCGCTCTCGAGCTGGTGGATCACGCTGTCGACAGGCGACGGGGCCGCCGCATCTCCTGCTGCGGCCTCGGCACGGCTCTGTGGTGGGCCGACCTCCTGGAACACGACGAGGAGCAGTCCGGCGTCCGCCCCCAGCTCGGTGACAGGACGCACCAGCAGGTTGATCCGTTGGGTGTCGCCGTTCGTCTCCACGAGGACGTTCTGGTGCACGACGGTCTCGCCCGTCCGGACGGCCTTGTGGATCGCCGTCCGCAGGTCGAGGCGCAGCCCCGGGCGGGCCATTTCGACGACATCGGCGCTCGGTGCCCCAGTTGCTGGCTCGAGGTACTTGCCCGTGCGCGCCGAGAAATGCAGTGCCTCGGCCCGCGCGTTGATCACCACCCAGGCGGGCGCGTACCGGTCGAGCAGCACGCGCTCGAGCGCCGTCACCAACGCTTGCGGTCCCGAGACGGCGCCCGGGGCGACGGGGTCGCGCGCGGCCGGAAGTCGGGTGGTCACCGCCACGGGCAGAGTGTCGATGACGCGCGTGACGGTGGCGCCGCGCTGGAAGATGCGGTGCTTGCGGTCCAATGTGCGGAACAGCTCCGGCGGCCCGACCAGGTTCTCAGAGGGTCCGAGAAACAAGTAGCCGCCGGGGTGCAACGCGTAATGGAACAGGCTGTTCACGTATTTCTGGACATCGGCTTCGAGGTAGATCAGCAGGTTGCGGCACACGACGAGGTCGAGACGGGAGAACGGTGGGTCCTTGATCAGGTTGTGGAGGGAAAAGAGACACATCTCCCGGATTTCCTTCGCGACCTGGTACACATGATCGTGCCGGATGAAGAATCGCTCCAGGCGCTCCGGCGTGACGTGCTCGGCGATGCCTTCGGCGTAGCGACCGTTACGCGCGAACTCCAGGGCCTCGTCGTCGATGTCCCCGGCGAAGATCTGCACCCGCGCGCGCGCGTCCTGCCGCAGAATCTGCTCTCTGAGCAGGATCGCCACCGAGTACGCTTCTTCGCCGGTCGAGCAGCCGGGCGTCCACACCCGGAGGGTCCCGTCCAGCTTTGCGACGTCCACGAGGCGCGGGATCACATCACTGGCCAGTGCGGCGAATGCCTCTGGGTCCCGGAAGAAGTGCGTCACGCCGATGAGCAGATCGCGGAA
>Ga0137389_10000602_pt1 | contig 20078 bp, 26 predicted proteins | sample 15con2h14BmetaG_FD_104645 | JGI IMG/M metagenome (GOLD analysis project Ga0137389, IMG submission 104645) | Vadose zone soil microbial communities from Angelo Coast Range Reserve, California, USA - 15con2h1.4B metaG | ecosystem: Environmental > Terrestrial > Soil > Vadose zone > Saprolite...
CCATCTGCTGACCGGCCTGGCCGTCGCCGCCTGCCGACAGAAGCGCCGGGTGCGCTTCGCCACCGCCGCCGCGCTGATCAACGAGATGGTCGAGGCCAAGCATCAGTTGCAGCTCGGTCGCGCCCTGGCGCGCTGGGCGCGCTACGATCTGATCGCGCTCGATGAAGTCGGCTACATACCGTTGGCCGAGGTCGGCGCGGAGTTCTTGTTCCAGGTCATCGCCGAACGGGCCGAGAAGGCCGCCGTGATCGTCACCACCAATCTGCCGTTCTCGGAATGGACCCAGGTGATTCCCAACGCCCGGCTCTGTAAGGCGCTGATCGACCGCATCACTGACCGCGCGAATATCATCGAGACCGGAGCGGAGTCCTACCGCTTCCGCCGTACCCTGGAGAAGCGCAAGGGCAAAAACTCGGAGACCAAGAGTTAATACCGCGCCGCCGCCGGCCGCCGGCGGCGGGAGAAAGTAAGCATCTCGGGAAACTGGATCACTTTTAGAGCGCGAAATTCGGAGCGATCAAAACACGTAGGGGGTGGGGCCAAATCAGGATATCAAAAGGGGCCATGCCCGATTGACGAAATCAACAGAGCCGAGCCAGGCTGGGGATTGACATTTCTCGCAATGCTGCGGCCGTAGGATAACGAGACAAGATCGCAGTCGCGAGCTCGGTGTCGAGACCGCGGACGTGCCGAGTGAACTCCGGGAACGTTAGATCGACGGCCTGGTGCAGATTGCGTACGCGGTCGCCCAAGTGCTGGACAGTCGTCTCACGCAAGCGGACTAGCTGGCGTAACTCATCGATGGCGGGCTCGGCAAGTTCGGTGGGTGTCGGATGTTTCTGGGCAGCGAACCGTGCGATTCCGACCGCGTCCACCTTGTCGGTTTTGGTCCGCTCCAGTTCCTCTTCGGCAAAGCGCCTGGTTCGAAGTGGATTGATGAGCGCAACCGAGAAACCCTCGTTTGTGAGCCAAGCGAACAGATTCCGCCAATAGTGGCCCGTCGCTTCCATCGCCACACGGCAGTCAGCGGGATCACTGAGCAATTCGCGAAGCCGCCGGTACCCGGCGGCTTCCTCCCCGAAGGATACGGGCCTTTGAAGTATTGCCCCGCTGTCGTCGACTATAGCGACGACGTGGCGCTCCGCCCCGATGTCAATTCCTACAAATCTCATCAGCCCTTCACCTCCCCCTTGTGAGTCACCGGAGACCTCGGAACCGTTGCTCACTCTCGTGCTTGTGCATTCGAGGACGCAGCGTGCGCCTCTGGATACCGTTCGAGCTCTCGAGCACCGGCCGAGGGCGCCAATCTCTGGCCCGAGGACTTTGGCCTCGACGAAGCGTGCGGCTACTCCCTCCGGACATCTTGTGGTTCATCGAAACAGGGACGTGAAGAAGATACAAGCGAAGCGACCCGAATGGGCTGGCGCGTCGTGCTAGCGCAGCGAACGCCACCACTGAGAGCGGCGGCGAAGCGGAGCCGAAGGCTGGGAACGGGTTGGAAGCAGCGGGGCCGCAGCGCGTAGTTTACGTAGTGTTAGCGGGGCGGCTCACAGCGGAGCGCCCGGTCAGGTCTGATTGGCCGACTAAATCTGACTTTGGGTGGCGGAGTTGCTGATAGTCGATCCTATCGAGGAGAAGGAAGGGCCGAAATCGGCATTGATCTGTCGGTCGGTGCGTTTGCAGCCGCCGGTACGATGGGCCGCGTGGCTGCGTGCAACGGCGTTTGCTACGATTCCTCCCAACGGAGGTGTGATTCGAATTGGCGCGCATTCTAGTCCTCGACGATGAACCTGCCATGCTGGAAAACTGTCGGCGGATTCTTGCGTCTATGGGGCACGAATTCACTGGCGTGACCGAGCCGGAGGCAGCTCTGGCGATACTGGATCGCGACCGGCCTGATCTGCTCCTGACCGATCTCCGGATGCCCGCGATGGACGGATTGGAGCTGCTAGGCCGTGCTCGCGCGATCGATCCGGAGCGGCCGGTGGTGATGCTGACCGCGTTCGCCACGGTTGAAAGCGCCGTGGCGGCGGTGAAGGCAGGGGCCTTCGACTATCTGGCCAAGCCGTTCAGTGTCGATCAGCTCAAAGTTGTGGTGGAGCGCGCACTCGCGCAGCGAAAGCTCGCGATCGAGAACCGCAACTTGCGGGCGCAGCTGCAAGGCGCTTACGGGTTCGAGAATATCGTCGGAAACAGCGCTGGGCTGCGGCAGGTTCTGGAAGCAGTGCGTAAGGCGGCGCGCTCCGAGGCGAGCATCCTCGTGATGGGGGAGTCGGGCACCGGCAAAGAGTTGGTGGCCCGCGCTATCCATGCCAACAGCCGACGAGCGTCGGGGCCGTTTGTTCCGGTCGATTGTGCTTCGCTGCCCGAGGCGCTCCTGGAGAGCGAGCTGTTCGGCCACGAGAAGGGGGCCTTTACCGGCGCGACATCCGCGAAGCAGGGTCTGATCGAGTTGGCGAATCGCGGGACCTTGTTCCTGGACGAAATCGGTGAATTGCCGCGCAATCTACAGGTCAAGTTTCTGCGGGTCTTGCAGGAGCGCCAGCTCAGGCGGGTAGGCGGCAGCCGCCAAATTGATCTGGACATCCGTATTGTGTCGGCGACCAACCGGGACCTGCGGACCTAAGCGGCGAAAGACGAGTTTAGGCAGGATCTGTTTTACCGAATCAGCGTCATCGATGTGGTATTGCCGCCGCTGCGCGAGCGGGCCGGGGATGTCGAGCAATTGGCGAAAACCTTTCTCGCCAAATACAGCCGCGATGGTGACTGCAAAGCCAGTGGGTTTGCTACCGAGGCCCTGGCGGCACTGCAAGCTTATGCGTGGCCGGGTAACGTGCGCGAGCTGCAGAACATCGTGCAGCGCGCCTGCGCCATGGCGGAAGGCGCGCAGATCGGGCCCGGCGATCTGCCGCCGTATCTGGCAACGACCAGCATCGAGACGGTACCGGTAATTTCTGAGACCGACACTTCCTTGTCCCTGAAGAAAGCCAAGGCGCGCTGGATCGGTCAGTTGGAGTCAGCGTACGTTGCCGAAGTTCTGAAACGCGAAGGCGGCAACGTTTCCGAGGCCGCGCGCACGGCGGGAGTCGATCGCAAGACCATCCACCGCCTGCTCAACAAACACAAACTCAGGTAGGAGCTCGCTGCCCCACCGGAGCACCGTTGGGCCACCACATCGGCCTGTTCCCAAGGCCAGTAGAGAAGGTCGGTGGAGAGTCGATCGAGCTAAGTCCCAACCACTTTTTCGATCGTCTGCGACAGTTTAATAAGCGTGAAAGGTTTGCGGAGGTAGCCACTAAATCCGGCTTGCGCCGCAGCCGTCTCGCTGACCGAAGAATGGTGCGCAGTAATTAAAATGAGCGGGGTACCGGGCAGTTCCGCTCGCACATAGGCAGCCAGATCAAACCCATCCCGCTCCGGAAAGTTCAAGTCCGTAATTACCAGATCGGGGGCCTCGGCCCGGGCCAGCGCGATAGCCTCGTCGATCCCGTAGGCCGGTAAACAGAGGTAGCCTTGCTTTCGGAGGTGACGCGTGCAGGTCTCGACTAGACCGCGCTCGTCATCGACGAACAGGATTTTGGAAGGCGCCAAGTCGCTCATAACAGGTCCCAGGTCAACAGCAATTGCCATGCCGCACTGGACGTTAGACGGACAGCAACAGGTGGCAATGGCGGTCTTGCGGAGGGTGTTCGCTATTTTGCACCGGCAACAGGAAAGCTTAGCGAGAAAATTGCACCTTTACCCGGCTCGCTCTGGACCTCGATATTGCCGCGATGTTCTCGCATGATCCGCCGACTAAGCCATAAGCCCAACCCGTGGCCGTCGGCCTTGGTCGTGTAAAGAAAATCGAATAGCCGTGGTAGCGCCTCAGCGGAAATGCCTGTTCCTTGATCCTTGATGGTTACCGCAATCCAACCTGGTCTGTTCTTTACGGGGGCGCTCACGATGCGGAGCTCGCCGCCTTCGGGCATCGCGTCGCGCGCGTTAAGCATGAGATTGATGAACACCTGACCTAAGGCGTTCGGATCACCCTCGATTTGTGGCAGAGCCGAGTCTAGGTCCGGCCGCACGATGACGTTATCCCTCCTTAGCTCGCCGCTCACGAGCATCACCGCTTCGTCGACAATCCGGTTGAGGTTCAGCGACTGACGCTTCGTGGGACCGTGACTTGCGAGCGCGAGTAAGTCGGTGCAGACGCGACTGGCTCGCTGCGCGTGATTGTGGATTTCTCGCAGGTCGTCGCGTGCTTGCGCTGATAACTCCTCGTCCGACAGCATCAGTTCGGCGCGCGTGCTTATAAAGCCGAGTGGATTATTGAGATCGTGGACGACCCCGGCTGCCACTGCTCCGAGCGAGGAGAGAATCGCATTGCGGCGAGCCTCACGTTCCAGGGCAAGCCGTTCACTGATATCGACGATAGCGCTGATGACATAGTCGCCATCGTCGGAATGGGCGAAGGTGAGACTGACCTCGATTGGGAATTCGCTACCATCCTTGCGCCGGCCGGCCAAATCCATGCCGATTCCCATCGGTCGTGACCTCGGCATCGATACGTACTTGGCCCGATGCTGCGGATGACGATCCCGCAAGCGCTCGGGTAGAAGGATCTCGACGGCTTGGCCAAGGAGCTCATTTCTGGCGTAGCCGAACAGCGGTTCGGTGGCGGCGTTGACGTCGACGATCCGTCCATCAAGATCGACGACCAAGAGGCTTTCTGCGGCCGATTTGAAATACGCTTCGTAGGGCATAGCAGATCCGACTGCAAAAAAGCTAACTCGTAGCGGCTCAACGACGCAAGATTGCCGAGTAGCCTCCTAAATCTGCTCGCCAATGTACAAAGTTGAAAAGCAGGGTGACCTAATTCGTCTGCTCGATGATCGGGCAGAGTTGCCCTTCGGACGCTTTGCAATTATCGGCTCGGCGCAATACCGACCGAAGCTCTTTTCGCAAAAGTTCCAGCTCGCGAATCTGGGTCTCCACGTCGCCAAGATGCTGCGTAACCAGCTTGCGAGCATGCTCACACGGCGTGCTCCCGCGTTGCGTCAGATCGATTAGCTGCTTGATTTCACGCAGCGTGATCCGGAAGCGCTGGGCGCGTCGCAGAAACCGTAATGTCGCAACCGCATCCTGGTCGTAGACCCTGTAGCCGTTCAGAAGTCGCATCGAGGGGCGCAGGAGCCCGTGTGCTTCGTAGTATCGAATCGCAGACGGTCTCAGACCCGCCTGTCGCGCCAGTTTTCCTATCGTGATCCGGGACGCTTGACCTTTAACCATACTTGAAGGTTTAGCATCAGGGCATCAGGAGGTGAAGCGTATGGAAAAAATCAGAGTTATGCTTTGCGCCAACTGCGATGAATGCCCTTCGGTTGAAATCAGCGACGAAGGCGTCAGCATCGGAGAGGACCAGAACACGGTACGGCTGAGCCATGCCGAATGGAACGATCTGGTAGCTCGCATCCGCAGTGGTGAGTTGAAAGAGGTCTAACTCCTAACCGGGCGGGTGGGGAAATCCCGCCCGCTCAATTCCTCCAGTCCTCCGTCACCTAATTCGTTCCGCGAAGGAACTGCTCTTGGGGAATCGATGTCACAGCTGGGTCATCGATGGTACAGCCTGGCCCCCCATCTGATTCAAGCCTCCGAGGACACAGCGCCTTCGACGGAAAGGCCTTTTGCTGGAGCTCCGTAAATTTGAGGCTTGGCACGTGCGCTGCACTATGTCCTGTCGGCGCACCAACGCCTGGCTGGGGCCAAACAGAACGGTCAAAGGTTCAGACATAGTAGCTGGCGGCGATTCTCGAGCGCCGAAAGTCGAGTTGAGACTAAACCATGAATCATGAAGGCAGCGCCTGCGGTCTGTGGGTCCTAGTGCTGATCAACGCCGGATTCTTTATTGTCTTCGCGTTCAGTTTCACGCGGCCCAAGACGAGCACCGATTGGCGCTCATTCGGGGCCTTCTCTGCGTTTGTCGTCGCCCTGTTTGCCGAGATTTCTGCTTTCCGGCTGGCTGGCGCGCCTCTTTCCGGGAATTGAGTTTCTGTCGCAGGATTCAGGACAGCTGTTGCACACGCTGCTGGGATTGAAAGGCGATCCGCACATGGATCCATTCCATATCCTCAGCAACATCCTGATCGTCGCCGGTCTCTACCTGTTGGCAATCTCGTGGCGGGTGCTCTACACCGCTCAAAAGTCTCACACACTTGCGACGGCGGGCCCGTATGCCTATATGCGCCACCCTCAGTACATGGCCTTCATCGCGATCATGTTTGGTTTTCTACTGCAGTGGCCGACGATCCCGACCCTCGTCATGTTCCCGATCCTCGTGTGGGTGTACGTGCGGTTGGCCAAAAGGGAAGAGAAGCAGGTGCTGGCAGAGTTTGGAGAGGCATATTTGCGCTATACGAGGACAATCCCGGCCTTTATTCCGCGTGGACGTCGGCCGCAGACCGGTGTCGCGTGAAGCGCAAGCCTCCACCTGCGAGCGCCATTGAAGAGGCGGTGATCGCTGCTCTGAGAGATGGGCATCGGGAGTTCCTTCGTTTTGTGAGCCGACGGACGCAAAACTTCCATGATGCCGAGGACATACTGCAGGACTTTTATTTGAAAGCGATCCGCAGTGCACGGACGATCAAAGAGCAAGGGGCCTTGAAGGGATGGCTGGCCCAAGTGCTGCGGAGAACGGTGACCGATTACTACCGGCGCGCAAGTGTAAGAAAAACGGCGCTGCAGCGTCTCCAGGTATCGGAAGGTTCGGTGTTGAAAATCGACGATGATGCCGAGCGGGCCGTTTGCAGTTGCCTTTACCGGATACTGCCAACGATGCCGAGCGAGTATGCCCAATTGATCTGGCAGGTGGATCTGCTCGGTCAGCCGCGCAGCAAAGTGGCGAAATCTCTGGGCGTCTCGGCAAACAATCTGGGCGTGCGGCTTCATCGGGCGCGGGGAGCTCTTCACAGCGCACTCCTGCGATTTTGTACAACCTGTCCAACGCACGGCTTTCTGAATTGCACCTGCGAGGAAGGTCTCGAAAGCCTGAAAGCCAAGTCCGCGCGGTCCGATCTGCGTATGCCTCCGACCGCAAGTAGCGGTCCAGGGCGCCGTGGGTATGCGCGCGGACGAAAAAGGGCAGCGGGCTAGTTCCATTACGAGGAAGCCGAGGAGCGACGGGATGGATCGAATGGTTTCGCTTTTGCTGTTCGCAGCTCTCTTGTATTTCATGATGCGTTTCGGCTGCGGCTCCCATGCCGTGCATGGTCATGACCACGCGGGGCACGGCGCCGCGACTGGGCGCACCAGGAAGGATCCCGTGTGCGGCATGGACGTGGAACAAGGGCGCGGATATTCCGAAGTCTTCGCGGAGCACGAATATCGTTTCTGCTCGAGGAAGTGTCTCGACAAGTTTGACGCCGAGCCTCAGCGCTTCGCGTCCGGGAGGTCCAGCGCATGAATCAGACTCTGTCTTTGCGCTCGGTAGGGCTCGCGACGAGCGCGTTCATTGCGATTTCGTTTGTTCTGTGCGTCGCCGGCGATCTGATTATGCCTGCGCACGAGATGCATTCCGCATGGCAGCGCCTATTGCCAGGCTTCGAATGGATCAGTTGGGGCAGCTTCTTTCTCGGTTTAGTCGAGAGTTACGCATACGGCTGGTACATCGCGTTGATCTGGGTGCCGCTTTACAACGTGACTGTCAGCCGGCGGCACGAACAGAAAGCTAGGTCCTGAGACACTTCTGGTTTCGGTGAAGCGGTGCAATCCGGCGCGAATAGGAGATAGCCAAGCAAGGGAGAGAGAGCAATGAAAAACAGATCACCAATTTCGCTCAAGCTGACGCTCGGCGCGGCAGCGATTGCGGCTGCTTTGGGCTCTGCGTCGGCGAGTCTGGCGCAGACCGACAGCCAATCAGGAGCCGATCGGGCAAGAGAGGCCCAGATCAAGGTCCTGAAAGGCAAGATCGACAACCTCCAAGTGCAGCTGGGCAAGCTCGAATCAGTGCAGCACAGCCATGCCACAAGGTCGGGTGCCGCAGCGGCCAAGGGCGGCAAGGATTGTTGCGCCGAGGGTGCTCCAAGCAGCGGCTCGGGGATGACGGGCTCAAATGTAAAGGCACCGGAGGGGATGGCACAGGCATCGCCTGCTAACGAACCGTCTCCCGACGCCGGTTCCGAGCATCCGATGGGCGGGGGCGGCATGGGCGGCTCGATGGAGCACGGCGAAGGCATGACGGGCGGAGCGAGCGCGAGCCCGGCTGCCAGCCCCGGTGAGATGCCGATGGAAGAGCATATGAAGGGCATGAAGCACATGCACGGCATGATGCAGGGAGGGGAAAGCGGGGCGGGTCCCGCCGCATCGCCCGGCGGAATGCCGATGGAACACGACATGGGCGGGAAGATGGGTGAAGGTATGGGCGGAATGGGTGGCGGTGGCATGGGCGGTGGTGGGATGCAGGGCGGAACCGGGAGTGGTGCTCAGCCGGAGGCCAGCCCGAGCGCCGGAATGGGCGGGATGAAGGACGATATGTAGTCGTCCCAGCCCCGAGGGAAAGGAGTTGCAAGAGGTTGTCAGGCTTCTGACGTTGTATCTCGCCGCCGGCGTGGAAATTGGTGCGGCGGTGATAGTGGGCTTCGCTGCGGCCGAGGCGATCCGCCGAGCCGGCCGGGGTCTCCTTAAGCGCGAGATATCGGCGGATTCAACCGAGGAAATCCGGCTGAGGCTAGCCCGCTGGCTAGCCCTGGCAATCGAGTTTGAGCTTGCGGCGGACATCATCCGCACTATGATCGCGCCGACGTGGAATGACATCGGGCAGCTTGCGGCGATTATCGTGATCAGGACAGCGTTGAACTTCTTCCTCGGGCGAGAGACGCAAGGCACGCAAAGGCGGCTGGAGACGGCCGCTTCCCCGCTTACCAGGGTCGCGCGATGAATCTCAGGACCGTCATGAGACCTAGAGTAACCACAATCGGCTGGGCCTGCTGGTCGCGGCTGTCGCGCTTTCCGGATGCGCTACAGCCGCGGCACCGAAGCAGAACGTTGGCGAGATGATCGCCAATGCGAAGACTGCTTCGGACTACGATGCGATTGCCGATTACTACGACAAAGAGGCGGCCGACGCGAAGGCCAAGTACGAAGAGCACGAAGCGTCGGTGGTCCGCTACGAGAACAGTGTGAAGTGGAGAACATGGGCGTGGCACTGCGAACGGCTCGCTCAGGACTTCAAGGCGGCCGAGGGAGAAGCGCATGCTCTCGCTGCGGAGCACCGGAAGATTGCAGCAGGCATGAAAAGCGGTCAGTCATCTGCCGCATCTGGTCCGTCTCCCCAATCCTTGAAGCAGAACATGTAGCGCGTCAGGCGTTAACTTGAAGGAGCACCCAAAGGAGATTCCGAATGAAGACCGCCGGATTGTTGAGTGTGATCACGCTTCTGGCGGGACTTGCGAGTTCATGCGCGAGTTCGGGTCAAGCAGACATTTTGCGAATGATCTCGGATGCCAAAACGCCGGCCGACCAGGAGGCGATAGCCCAGTACTACGACCGGCAGGTGACTGAAGCTGAGGGATCCAGCCAGCTCCACGAGGCAGTGGCCCAGCGGTACCGGGAGATGCGGACGCATCCGCGATGGGAGACGCCAGAGCACTGCGTGAAGATTGCCCAATACTATGAGGGTATCGCGCAGCACGACTCAGAACTCGCAGCGGCGCATCGCGCTATCACGCAGCAGCCCACTGAGAGAAACGGACAAGACGAAAGTCGAAGGAGATAGATCAATGCCTGTTGTCACACGGTCCATCAAGCAGAAGAGGATAACCAGTTTCTCATGTCAGGCTGAGCACGCGAATTCGGTGTGTCTCGCGGGTACGTTCAACGATTGGAATGCACAGTCGACGCCGATGAGCAGAAATGGCTCCGGCGAATGGAGCGCCGATTTGGAACTGGCTCCCGGCGCGTATGAATACAGGTTGGTTATCGACGGCCAATGGTCCAACGAACCGGGATGCGCGAACCACGAAGGCTGTCCGCATTGCGTTCCAAATCCGTTCGGCTCAAAAAACCAAAAGCTTCAAGTGGAATGATGATTTGAGATGAGGCCATCCGTCAGAAGAATTGCCTGCGCTTTCGCTGTCGCGGGGCTGCTGATGTGGTCGTCGCCGCATCGGTCTGCGGCGGACGAGCATGCAAGCCATCACAGCGGACGGTCCAGTGGCGGCATGGGAGGCGAGATGGGCGGAATGGGTGGGGAAATGGAGGGTGAGCATGGCGGTCGCACCTCCCAATTTTTCCCATCGCTGATCAACCTGCCTGAGCTCAACGCCGATCAGCGAGCGCAACTTGACCAAGCCGCTCAGCAGCGCATGAGCGACGGTGCGAGCCTGATGTCGCGCGGAGTTGACCTGCTGTCTAATCCGGAAGACGCGGCCTCTATCAGAGAAGGAACCGCGCTAATCCGCGAAGGTATCGACCAGTTCCAGAGCGGATTTGCGGCACGCGAGGCGTTGCAACAAGGGACACCCCCTCAGACGGTTGCGTTCAAGTGGTTCAGACAGCAACTGAACCTCGCGGTTCCAGGGGAAGAAGCGGAGCCGCATACTCTGTTTGGCCTTTCACCGTTTCATCTCTTTTCCATGGCTTTTTTGATCGTCATCGGCACCGCCGCAATCTGGATTTACTTCCTCAGGATGCACCGTGCGCGGGCTTTGATGCTGAGCTTGGCGACGGGGGGCACGCCGCCCGCGGGCGGAATTTCCCAACCACCCCCGCCATCTCTCGGCGGAGGGAGCGGCTCGTCTCCGAGCGCGCCGGCGGGCCCCGCGACGACGGCTTCTCTCCAGAGCACGAGTGTCGATGCTACTCCGGCCATCGAGCAAGGAGTTCCGTCCGTGCAGTCCTCGCTGCGCACCGCCAAACCGGCGAAATGGTCGGGCAAGCTCAAGGTTCTGCGTGTGTTCGGCGAAACCCCAAGCGTCAGGACCTTCCGGATGGGCGACCCGGGCGGGGGAACGCTGCCCTTTGACTATTTGCCCGGGCAGTTTCTCGATCTCACGCTCGCGATCGACGGCAGGTCAGTTAAGCGGTCCTATACGATCGCGTCGTCACCCGTTGAACGCGACTACGTTGAGATAACTGTCAAGCGCGAAGCCCAAGGCGTGGTCTCCGGCTATCTGCATGACAAGGTAAAGGAAGGAGACGAGCTGCAGATTTCAGCGCCATCGGGCCGGTTTACGTTCACTGGGATCGAGGCGAACAGCATTGTTCTGATCGGGGGCGGTGTGGGCATAACACCCCTGATGAGCGTGATTCGATACCTCACGGCGCGGGGATGGCCCAATGAGATCGTGCTGCTCTATTGCTTTCGCGAGCCGGGCGATTTCATCTTCCGCGAAGAACTTGAATATCTCCAGCAGCGCAACCCCAACCTCCGGGTGATCGCAGCGGCCACCCGCCGCGGCCGGGAGCCCTGGATCGGGCTCGAAGGGCGCTTCACCAAGGAGATCATCGCCTACAGCCTGCCCAAGATCGCATCCTACAGAATTCACCTGTGCGGACCTCCGCCGATGATGGAAGCGATCCGTGGGATGCTGCTCGAGCTGGGCGTGCCGAAGGAGCAGATTAAGACCGAAGCGTTTGGTACTGATCAGCGAAATCCGGTGCTGGCGGCTCGCCAAGCCACGGGGATCGCGGCGATCGACGCTCCCTCGACAGCACCGCAAAGGGCGAACGGTGCGGCAGCTCGCGCCGTGATCGGCGCGATCGAACTGCCTACTGTAACGTTCACGCTATCTCGGAAATCCGCACCGCTGCCACCGCGAAAAACCATTCTGGAGGCGTCAGAGGATATTGGCGTCAACCTTGATTATTCCTGCCGCTCGGGCACCTGCGGGGTCTGCAAGGTGAAGCTGCTTTCGGGCAAAGTGACGATGGAGGTGGACGAAGGTCTGGAACCGGAAGACAAACAGCAAGGCTTCATCCTTGCCTGTCAGGCAAAAGCCACGGCTGACGTAGCGGTGGAGGCATAGGCGGTGAAGGAGCGTGACCGGATAGTAGCAACCGGCCTGGTGGCGCTGATGATCGCGCTGTGGCTCGGATTCCTCGTTCACAGCTCGCCTCGGTTTCCCGGAAGCTTAGCGGGAGGGATTCTCGGGGTGTCAGGCGCAACCCTGATGCTGGTGCCCCTCATCTACTCGATCGTGAAGCGCGCGCCGCCCATCAAGGGGCTGGTGACCAAGGCTGTGCCCATGCGTACCCTGCTCTCTTGGCACATCTATGCCGGCATCGTCGGCCCAATACTCGCGTTGCTGCATACCGCGCACAAATTCCACAGCACGCTTGGAATCGCGTTGACCGCGATGATGCTGATCGTCGTGCTAAGCGGCTTCACCGGCCGTTACCTGATGAGCCAGATCTCTGCGGACCAGCGCGAAAAGAAGAACCTTCAAGCCGCGCTGCTGCAGCAGTATCAGGAAACCGCCGCAGCGGTCGCCAAGAGACCCGAGATGGTGCCGATGTTCTCAGCGCTGTCCAGCTTCTCCCGTTGGCTGCGGACCTACGTTCTGATTCCGAGCTATGGTGTGCAAAGTGCCGGAGCGGACCTCTACGTTCGCGCCTTGGGCCTCGCAGAGTCTATCTCGGACCTCCAGTACGCGGTCGAGATGGATGAGTTCTTCAAGTCCTGGTTTTCGCGATGGTTGAAGTTCCACATCGCTTTGTCCGCGATCCTGTATGTCCTGCTCGGGTTGCATATTTGGGTGGAGGTGCACTTCGGGATCAGATGGTTCAAGGCCTGATGCGAGATGTGGAAATGGATCACAATCGGGATTGGTACACTCGTCGTGTTGGCATCGCGGGTAAGATGCTCGGGTTGGGCGTAACACGCTCGTCGACTTGGCAGCAGTTGACGAGTCCAGGACCGTTGTCTGAGGCGCATGCTTTTATCGGAGAAAATTGTGCGGCTTGTCACACACCGGTGTCGGGCGTGACGCGCGCGAATTGCGTTGCTTGTCACGCGACCAATACCGAGATTGTGCAGCGCCAGCCTACCGCCTTTCATGCGAATATCGGCGAGTGTGCGGCATGCCATTACGAGCATTGGCCCGGAGTTGAACGCCCGATCCATATGGACCATGCAGCGTTGGCGCGGATAGGCCTCGCCGAGCTTGGCAGGGGCGGTGAAGCGGAAAAACAGAAGCGCGCGCGTCTGCTGAAGTGGGTTCGCTCGGGTTCCGTGATCGCGTCGAACCGCGCCCTCGGCGCGCAAGAGCGGTTGCTCAACTGCGTGTCCTGCCACCAGGTGCAGGACGTGCATAAGAGCAACTTCGGAGAGAATTGCGCCTCGTGCCACGCAACCAAGAGCTGGTTCATCGCGGGCTACGTTCACCCGTCGCCCTCAATTCGACAATGCGCTCAATGCCACACCGCGTCGCCGTGTCATTTCATGGAGGGCTGTCTCGGCATGATGGGGAAGATGGCCGGCGGAGAAGGTGCACGGTTGGACCAGTGCTATCTTTGTCACAAGACCACAAGTTGGTATGATTTTAGGAAGCAGATGAGTGATCACCATTAGGCCAATCGTCGTGCGGCGGAATCGGAAAACGGGAACCGCGCTAATTTTGGCGTTAATGTTAGCGCTGCACAGCGTTGTTCTCTGCGCCGGCGCCGTTCCCAGCTACACGACGCCCTCTGCCAGTGCCTGCCACCACCAGGAGCAAGGCTGTCCCGAGCGCCAAAGACATGAGCAGCACGAAAGTCAGCGCTGCGTGTGTTGTGAATCACTCGTTTGCGCGCCGCGTGCGGAATTGACGCGGCCGGACGGCCGTTCAGCAACCGATCGGATCGCGGCTCTCGTACCGATCTGCATTGCGGTCCTCTCTTTGGATCTTGCTCATAACCGCGGGAGTTTGCTTAGAGTCTCGGAGTCGCCGCCGCATTCGCCAATCCGAGTTTTCCTGATCCAAAAAGCCCTTCTCATCTGATTCGCTCGATCGCTTCAGACTGCCGGGTCCACAGGACCGACGTCGAGGTGGAAGCTGCGACTCGGCCCGCGGTACTCCGGCCGGCCGCGGACGATTGATCGTTGATCGTGAGGGAAGGTGAACAATGCACGTACACGGACGTTCTGTAAGAAAGGCTGCGCGCGCGATCAGCCGCCGCCGCTTCGTGCAGGGGCTTATGGCTGGCGGCGTGATCGCAGGTTTGGATTTCTGGCGCTGGCCTGCGCTGGCGTTAAACACGCGTAACGAGCAGGCCGTACTAGCTGGAAATCACTTCGATCTTGTGATCGAAGAGGTTGCAGTCAATTTCACGGGTCGCCCAGCGATTGCGACCGCTATAAACGGCTCTGTCCCGGGGCCGCTGTTGCGCTGGCGCGAAGGTGACACAGTGACGCTTTCCGTCACGAACCGCTTGCGGGAACAAACGTCAATACATTGGCACGGCGTTCGATCGCCGGCGAACATGGATGGCGTGCCCGAACTCAGCTTTCCTGGCATCCATCCTGGCCAAACCTTCGTCTACCGGATTCCAGTGCGACAGTACGGGACGTACTGGTATCACAGCCATAGTTCTTTCCAGGAACAAACCGGACACTACGGACCACTGATTATCGAGCGCCGTGGAAAGGATCCGATTCAGTTCGACCGCGAGTACGTGGTGATGCTCTCGGACTGGACCGACCAGAATCCTGAAATGGTCTTGAGCAATCTTAAGCAGCAGAGCAGCTACTACAACTTTCACCAGCGGACGATCGGCACTTTCTTATCGGACGCGCGCAAAGAAGGCCTGGGCGCGACACTCTCGGATCGCCTGATGTGGGGTGAGATGAACATGAACCCCACCGACATTCTCGACGTTAGCGGTGCAACCTACACCTATCTTCTTAATGGGCAGCCGCCAGCCGCTAACTGGACCGGCCTCTTCAGACAGGGCGAGCGCATTCGTCTTCGTTTCATCAACGCTTCGTCGATGACCATCTTCGATGTTCGGATTCCGAATCTGCCGATGACTGTTGTTCAGGCCGACGGCAACGATGTTGAGCCAGTCACGGTCGAGGAATTCAGAATCTCAGTCGCGGAGACATACGACGTGATCGTGCAGCCGCAGGAAGCGTCAGCCTTCACAATCTTTGCGCAATCGATGGATCGCACAGGCTACGCGCGTGCAACCCTCTCACCGACAATGGGGATGTCGGCGCCGATCCCGCCGATGGATCCTCGTCCGTTCCGCACGATGGCGGACATGGGCATGTCCAACATGGCGGGAATGGATATGGGCACCATGCCTGGGATGGAGAAGGGAGGTCACAAGCCCGAGCCGCCAGGGGCGCAATCTTCGCCCGCACAGGACAGCATGCCTGGCATGGAGATGGGCGATATGTCGGGGATGAAGATGAGTAACATGGCCGGCGCGAATATGGGCTCCCAGCCTTCCAAATCGCAGTCGGCGCAATCCTCGCAGGGTCGTGGCGAAGGCGATATGCGCAACATGCCCGGGATGGAGACGGGAACTCCTAAGCCGGTGGCGGCGATGGGGCAAAGTCATCTACCGGCGGCGAACCCGATTCAACTGCATCTCGGGCCAGAAGTCGACAACGTTGCTGAGACGACTACCGAGCAGCTATCCGAACCCGGCGTGGGTCTCGAGGGTAATGGCCGCCGTGTCCTCACTTACGCAAACCTGCGCGCGCGTTATCGCGGCGCCGATCCGCGTCCTCCGGATCGTGAGTTCGAATTTCACCTGACCGGAAACATGGAACGGTTCATCTGGGGATTCAACGGCAAGACGTTCTCAGAGAATGCGCCCATTCGTTTGAAGCTCGGCGAGCGGGTGCGTTTCGTCCTGATCAACGACACCATGATGGAGCATCCGATCCATCTGCACGGTCTCTGGAGCGAACTGGAAAACGGCAACGGAGAATTTCGGCCGTACAAACACACACTCAACGTCAAGCCGGCGGAGCGCCTCAGTTTCCTCGTCAGCGCGGACACGCCTGGTCACTGGGCATTTCATTGTCACCTTTTCTTCCACATGGAGAGTGGAATGTTCCTAACGGTGATCGTGTCATGAGCTCGTCAGCTTTCGTCATAAAGCCACCGAGTGCAACTCCTCTGGCGGCTACCGATACGATTGCTGCATTTAGGCTTGTGTTTGGATTCATTTGCATTGTGGTGATTTTGGGCAGTGTGAGAGCAAACGCTCAATCTATCGCATCGAATGCTCCGAACTCCTCCGGGCAGGCGCCGTATGCCCAACCCGGGTCATCGGTGACTCCTTCTCCCGAGTTCGCGCAGTCATATCCGAAAGAAGAACCATCTTCGATGGGTGAGAATAGGGTTTTCTGGCATCTGCTTTTCAATCAGTTGGAAGGCTGCACCAACGGGCCGGAAAACGAGTTTCGCTGGGACGGGGAGGCATGGATCGGCACCGACACGAGCCGGCTGTGGTTCAAGTCCGAAGGCTTCGTTGAGAACGGCAAAGCTAGCGACGGAATTACCGAGGCGCTCTACGATCGCCCGATACCGCATCTCAGATATTTCGACGTACAGGCGGGAGTTCGCTACGACCTGGATTCGAATCCCGGGCGGACTTGGGGAGCGATCGGAATAGAGGGTTTGGCTCCTAATTTCTTTGAGTTCGAGCCGACCTTCTATTTCAGCGACGGGGGCCGCGTCGCGGGACGGGTGAATGGATCGTACGACATCTTGTTTACGAATCGGCTGATATTGCAGCCCCAATTCGAGTTGAACTTTTACAACAAGAGCGATCCAAGTCGCGGTACCGGTTCGGGCCTTTCAGAGCTCGATACCGGTCTGCGCCTACGTTACGAAATCAGTCGCAAATTCGCGCCTTACATAGGCGTAGCGTACGCGGGCAAGTTCGGTGAGACGGCGGATTTCACTCGCGATGAAGGCGGGATCGTCAACGACGTACGCTTCATTTTCGGGGTTCGCGTCTGGTACTAGAGGCGCGCCTGGCGAAAGGACTATGCGATGCCTGGTTTACATAGTCGGCTGTGCTATCGTCCTGGCCACCCTCGTTTTCCTGACAATTCTCCTAGTGATGCCGCGCATGAACTGGAGCGCCACATCGAAGCCGGCTGCCCTGGAAAGTTGGACCGCGAATGAGGTACGTGAGCGCTGGATAGCGCTCCATTCGCCCGATCAAAAGAATCCTTTTGCGTCGACTCCCGAAAACCTCGCCGGAGGACGCGACGAGTACAACAAGTATTGCGCCGTTTGCCACGGCCTTGACGGCAGCGGAAGAAGTCGGCTTGGGGCGGATTTCTATCCGCCAGTGGCCCACCTCACCGGCGACACCCAGGACATGACGGACGGGGAAATCTACTTCGTCATAGTGAATGGGGTCGCGCTTTCCGCGATGCCGGCCTTCGGCGAGCGCCACAACTCGGAGCAGATTTGGAAGATGGTTCTTTGGGTTCGCCATCTTCCTAATTTGACAACCGACGAGCGTAAGGAAATGGAGCGAGAGACGTATGAATAAGTCCAGCCCCACGGCTGAAGCGCATGCTACGCGAACGGTCGTGTCGTCAAAGTTCACATTGCCCGTTGGGGAGCTTTTGGCGGTCTGACGACATTTGCTGCTTGTGGTCATCGTTCGGAGGCTCGACGCTTGAGGGCCTCGCGGACGATCGGCGAAACCAGCACTAGCCGGTCTGGTGGATGATCAGCCCGCCACTAGCCGCAGATCGCATTCAGCAGTAATGCTGACAGCGCTGTGAGCGAAAACCACAAGGGAACAGGTCTGCGAGCGTTAAGGGTCCCACTGCAGTCGGGGCCGACGTGTGGGGTTGACGAAAAGAGCGGTGACTAACTGATCGGGCCAAGAAAGACGATCCTTCAGCCCGCCCCGCTACCCTTGCGATGCCGGATGCGTGCCAGGTGGCTCAGGAGTTTGGCCTCCAGCACATAAGCCCATCGTACGCGCTAGAGCGAGAGGATGGTCGCAATCGACGATCGCCCGTCTTGCAGCGCAGGACAAGCCGGGATTAGGCTCTTCGCTTCTTGAAGTAGATCAACCGTCGTGTTGCGATCGCCGGCAGCCAAGGCCGCTTTGGCATTTTTCAGCAAGGAATTGTAACGATCTGCGCAAGATCCCGCGCTAACTGGCCCGGCCCCGAGATTTTCGACTACCGCCGGATTTGACGACGCTCGTGCAGGCACTATCCGCGGGAGGGTTGTGCCTAACAGGGCCAGCGAAATGAACGCGAGCAGTATGAGAGTTGGCTTCATGGGCACCTGATGTGCAATCCGGATGCCGCGCTCGAAGGAGAAAAACGGGGGATCCTGCGAGCAGCGGCTTGGTTCCAATGCTCAGACTGCGAGCAGATGCCCAGGTAGAGAGCAGCATCGATCACGATGGCGCACCAAGTCTCGATAACCTTCATTCTGCCTTCCGCCGATCAGGTTCTCCGCCAGAGCCTGTTGCGAGCGGGGGCGCTAATGACTAGCCTGAGTTTTGTGAAGAAGGGGATTTTCGCATTGCTGGCCCTTCTGCTCGCGCTGCAAGCCAGTTTCGGCTGTGGGATGGCGCAGGCGGATGCGGCCATCAAGGCCCCATGCTGTGGCGCAAATTGTCCTGTGCCTTCCTCCGCTGGTGATGGCGCATGCTGCCAGGTACAAAACTCAAGTGCAGCGGCGGAAGCTGTCTCCGCCAAGCCTAACGTTGCTACCCTTCAGCCGTTCGCTGGCTCGATCCAGGCTTACGAAGTGACGCCTGTGATAACGAGATTCGAGCTGGCATCCGCCTTCCAAGCTAATCCTCCCGGAGCCGCAAAGCTGGCTCTCCTCTGTTCGCGACAGATCTGATTTTCGTCCCTTTATTTCAGCTGCGGTCGGGAAACGTCCGCGCTCGTGCGGGCATCTGAGACTACAGTAACGGCTCGGCCAACTTGGTCGGTGCTAGGAAAAAGAGGAGACGTAAAATGAAACTGCTACGGTTATCAAGTGTACTGATTGGTGTGGCTCTGCTCAGCTCTTCTGCCATGGCGGGCCCAGTGGGGCTAAGAGGGACTGAGCCCAGTCAGCAGAACATGTCCGAGGAGAAAACGTACCCAACGATCGGAGCACTGCTGGACCGAAGGGAAGGTTTGGTCGAACAGGCGAGCATGACGCGGGGCCGGCATTTTCAGGAGATCTACGGTCAGCGCCTTACCAACCTGGATGATCTAATCACAAGGCTGAACGCCGGGGAGTCAGTCTCTCCAGAGGAGATCGATCGCGCAATGCAGAAGTAGCAACGCTCGCCGCCGATACGGGTGACTAAATTCCCGTATCGGCGGTAGCTGTCTCGCAACATTCAAATTCTTAGAAGAACCAGGTCGTGCCCACACCCAAGGTGATTTGGTTTTGGCGGTTCCGGAACTTGTTGTGGTTGCTGAAGAACGATGCGTTCGAATGGTCCCAGCGCAGTTCCGGCCTCACCAAGAGCATCGACGCGCCGGCCTTTCCAATAGGGATCTTCGTGTTCAAGGTGGCCGTCAGACCATAAATACTCTGGGGTACCCCTGTCGTGAAACCGTCCCGATCCCAGTAGTACTCACCCCGGATACTGGGCTCGAGCCACTCATTGATCGCGTAGCGGGCGTAAAGCGCGGGGCCCATCCAGAGAGCGTCGCGACGTGCCACGACCCTTTCTTCATAACCGAGGTCGTAGTTGGCCATGAAGTTCCAGCCTGCAAAAGGACCGACCATAACCTGGGAATCAAACAGTTGGCGCTTGTGGGCACTATTATTGAACTGCTCGGGTCCGTACAAGTAGTTCCCGACGAGAGAAAGCCACGGCCACGGGGTCCAACCGATAGAGGGACCAAATGTCTTGCCTAAATTGTTATCAATTGTGGCATTCCAACCATTGAGGAGGTAGAAATCGGTGTAGAAGGTGCCTGTCCAAGGATAGTCTAGATGAATTCCTGAATCCTGAAAGGGAATCGCGTACGTGTAAAAGAAACTGTGCGAGTAGTTCAAGTTTTTCACGGTCTCGATCGTTTCACCGCCGATATGGGTGACGAACTTGCCAATATCAATCCTGAGGCCTTGACCAATTGGCGCAATATAGTCCAGCGACGCTTGCTCCAGATA
>Ga0137389_10000603_pt1 | contig 20070 bp, 18 predicted proteins | sample 15con2h14BmetaG_FD_104645 | JGI IMG/M metagenome (GOLD analysis project Ga0137389, IMG submission 104645) | Vadose zone soil microbial communities from Angelo Coast Range Reserve, California, USA - 15con2h1.4B metaG | ecosystem: Environmental > Terrestrial > Soil > Vadose zone > Saprolite...
CACCGTGCGCTTGACCACCTCCGCATGGCTGACGAGCTGAGTGCGGATGGCCGTGCGAATGAAGTCGGTGCGGTTGGAATAAAAGCCCTCCTGCACCAATAAATCGATCTGTCCTAAATCCACCAGTCCCAGGTTAATGGTAATTTTTTCAGTTTTCTCAAGTTCAGCCATGGCACCATCTCCTTACCATCTATATAGATGGTAACAGGAAGGTATATGCTTTGTCAAGGGGGAGAAGCTGACATCCACTCATAACTCAGGACGAGCAGAAACGTAATAGAAGAAAGAGATCTGTGACCACTTGAGGAGGGAAGAGAGATGGAGTGGAAGACCACCTGGAACGATCCGTTGACGAGCTATTTAGCCCCCTATCACCAGTTGATGGGAGACAAGCGGACGCGTCAGACCTTTGATGAAACGATCCGAGGCATTATGGGAGCCGGAAGCTTGATTTGCCAACAAATTGCCGCCCATTCAGCGCTCCTAGCCAAAGCGAAGAAAGCCGCCCAACGGATCATGCGCCTGGCAAGCGGAGAGAGCACCTTGCGCTCTAAGATAGATGCTGAGCATTTGACCAAGCAGTTACGAGAGGCGGCCGTCGAGCACTTGGGACAGGCCCCTGAGGAGGAACTCTGGCTCGTTGCGGACTGTTCGGATTTGCGTAAACCCTATGCGACGGAGATGCCCTATCTGATGCAGGTGCCAGACCTGGATGGCAAAGGATTGGTGCCGGGGTATCGCACGCTCAATGTCCTGGGGATCACACCCGGACGACGAGGCATCCTCTATCATCACCTTTTTAGCAGTCAGGCCCCTGGCTTTGGAAGTCGGGCCGGCTGAAGTCCAAGAGGCGTTAGCGACCGTCAGTCAAGCCCTCGTGCCGCTCAAAGCGAATAAGACGGTCACCTGGATCACTGACCGTGGCTTTGATGATGTAGCGGTCTGGCGCACCCTATGGGAACAGAAAGAGCATGTGGTCTGTCGGATCTATCACACGGAGCGCGCAGTTGCTTTTCAGGACAGGCAGGGGCACTGGATGCAAGGGAACCTAGCGCAAGCCCAACAGCAGGTGTGCAAGCTGGCACGCGTGGAAACGACGCTGGAAGTCCAACGAGGCAAGCAACGCCATCCCAAGCGGCAGCTGGTCGAAGTGGACCTTGCGGCGTGTCCTGTCCGTCTCACCTACTCGACGGGAGTGCGGCGCAAGGAACCAGGCGAAGTGGTGACCAAAGCGCTCTGGCTGGTGCAAGTACAAGTGCTGGGCACGACACAAGCCCCCTGGTTACTGCTCACCGATTGGCCCGTGGAAGACGAACAGAGCGCCCTGCGCATCTTCATCATGTACCGAGAACGATGGGCCGCCGAAGACAGTTTCAGAGTGACCAAAGAGTGTTTAGGCTGGGAAGAGGTGCAGGTGCTCGATTGGCAGGCGCTTCAGACCTTAGTGGCGCTGGCTTGGGTGACCGCAGGCTTTCTCTATCAGATGGGGGTGACTTTCCAATGGGCCGAAGTGCAACTGCTGGCCAAATTAGGAGGCTGGGAACCCCACAAAGACCGCCAGCCTGGCAAGATCACCCTCATGCGTGGCTTGAGCCGCTTGGTCGAGATGCTGGCCACCCAAGCCATGTTGAGCCGCTATGCCGCTGAGCATCAGGGACTGCCACCCAATATCACCGCGTTCTTGCAGGGCTGGTCTCCCCCCAGTGAGTTATGAGTGGATGTCAGTCAGGGCTTTTTGGTTTACCCGAAAAGCGCCAAAAGTGAGCCATTTCTTGCTACAATAGGAAAATCCCAAAACACTCCTAGAGAAAGCGAGAAATGGCGTAGATGTACCGTAGCATAGTTGATGGTGGGGAGAAAGCGGCAGCCGAAGCGCTGACGATGGATCCGGCCTCTTTGTATGGTGCCTTTGAACACGTGACGGATGGACGCAAGCAGAAGGGAAAACGCTATCCGTTGCCTTTCCTCTTGACCCTGCTGATGCTGGGGAAATTGGCAGGAGAAACCAGCGTGAATGGCATCGTGGAGTGGATCAAAGAAAGGCAAGCAGGGCTGCGCTGCCAATTGAACTGGCCGAAGGGGTTTCCCACCAATTCCACCTCCAGTGAGGCGTTAGCGCGCTGTGATGCCGAGCAGATTGTCAGCGTGGTGGCCAGCGTGCTGCTGAAAGCACGAGCGGTAGAACAGTGTGGGAGCGCACCCAGCCGATTACAGGCACGCCAACCGGAAGAGGTGCTCACGCATGTGGCGATGGATGGCAAAACCTTACGCGGCACGCTCGGACATGAGAGCGAGGGACAGCCGTCGGTGCATCTGCTCTCCCTCTCTGCGTGTCAGAGTGGGATCGTCTTGACGAGAGCGCGCGGTCCGAAGCAAAGAAAATGAGATCAGTGCTGCCGCCGCTCTGGTCCATCCAGCGTTAGTCAAAGGACGCATCATCAGTAGCGATGCCATGCACACCCAAAAGAAGTGGTGCGCCTGTGTGCATGCGTATAAGGGGTATTACCTGACGATCGTGAAAAAGAATCAGCCGCAAATGTATCAGGACCTGGTCGATTTCTTTGCCGACCCTGATGCCGAGCAAGAGGAGTGGCAATATACCAAAGGGGTGCAAAAAGGACATGGCCGTTTAGAAGTCCGCGAACTGTGGGCCAGCACGCAGATGAATGCATGGTTTGAGACCCAGTGGGCTGGGGTGGCCCCAGTCTTTCGCTTACGACGACACGTCAAAGACGGAGACAAAGAGCGTGAGGAAATCGTCTATGGATTGACCAAGCTGCCCAGGAAGCAAGCCAACGCCTCGCGCCTGCTCGCCTTGCAACAAGCCCATTGGCGCATCGAAAATAGGTTGCACCGGCGTCGAGATGTCACTGATAGCGGGAAGATGCTTGCCAGGTCCGCATTACCGGGGCTCCTGAAGCGTTGGCTGCCCTCAATGGAGGGGTCCTCGCTTTGATGGATTGGCTCCACGTTCCCAATGTGGCTTCTCAGATGCGGCATTTTTGTGCGCATCCGGTGGATGCCTTACCATTCCTGTGTGGCAAGCTTTTGCGGGAGTACGGGTAAACCAAAAAGCCCTGGGATGTCAGTCAGGACCCCTTGACACAAGTTCTCATACTTGATATAGTAGTTTTATGCAAACGTTATACGTCTATCGATTGCTTCAGAGAATTGCACAGTTGGATGTACGATCTCTGTAACTCTATAGCAGGGCTTCGCGCCACGCTCTTTTCCTGCGCATCTAGGCAAGGAAGCCACTGGCTGCTAGAGTGGAGGCGGCAATGCTGATGCTGGCAATAGACACGAAAGAACGTATGCTAGCTTATGAAGGATGAAAGTCCAACCAGAGGAGAAGTTTATGAGTGCCTATGGATGCTATGTCAAATTCACGGTGCGGCCTGGGCAGCGTGATGCCCTTGTCGAACACCTCTTGCGCGCAGCAGCCGGTGTCAGATCGGTGGCAGGATGCGAGGTGTATCTCATTAACACGTCACCCACCGAACCGGAGAGTGTCTGTGTGACGGAGGTGTGGAGGAGTCAACAAGAGCATGATGCCTCACTGACCATCGAGGGTGCTCAGGAGGCGATCAAGCAAGTCCTCCCGCTGTTAGCTGGCTCCCCCGAAAAGATCGACGTCTTTCCAGTTGGCGGAAAAGGTTTGACTCTGGCATAGGTATTCCTCTTCTAGATGCGCAAGAGCTGGCTGTGGCGTGAGACCCTGTATAGGCTTTCAAGTCGATGGACGCGAGAAGAATGGAGAAGAGTCGCATGGTTCATGCTCCCTTTCAGATTCAGGTGGCCGAAGAAGTTCTGATTGATCTCAGGCAGAGATTAGCCAGGACCCGCTGGCCGGATTCGCTTCCAGATGCAGGTTGGGACTATGGAACGAACCTTTCTTATTTGCGGCAACTGGTCAGATACTGGCTCGAGAGCTACGATTGGCGAGCCCAGGAACGCTTCCTTAACGCCTTCCCTCAGTTTACCACTGAGATCGATGGGATCCACCTCCACTTTCTTCATGTCAAGGGGAAAGGAACGCACCCCATCCCACTGCTCATCTCGCACGGGTGGCCTGGGTCCTTCTTCGAGATGTATAAGATCATCGGCCCGTTGACCGATCCTGCCAGTCACAGCGGAGATCCCGCTGATGCCTTCGATGTCGTTGTGCCTTCGCTCCCCGGCTATGGCTTCTCAGGGCCGACGAACGCGCGAGGCGTCACGGTGACGCGGATAGTAGAGGTCTTTGCCTCCTTAATGCAAGATCTGGGCTACCAGCGCTTTGCCGCTCAGGGAGGCGACTGGGGACTCTACATCACGGGAACGCTCGGTCGCGCTTTTGCCGACAAAATCATTGGCATTCACCTCAATATGCAGCCAACGCGCTCGGTCCTGAGTCAGGAGACGACCAACGAAGCAGAAAGCAACTGGCGGGAACGTCGAGCGCAATTGATTCGGGATGAGTCTGGCTATAGTCACATGCACGAAACACGCCCCCAGACGCTGGCCTATGGCTTGAATGATTCCCCTGTCGGGCTGGCAGGCTGGATGGTTGAGAAGTTCCGTGCCTGGAGCGATTGTCACGGTGAGATCGAGAGCGTCTTCACGAAAGACGAACTGCTCACGAACCTCATGATCTATTGGGTCACGCAGACCATCAACTCATCGACCCGCCTCTACTACGAGACCTCTCACCAGGGTTATGAAACATATGCCGGGCGGGTTGAGGTTCCGACAGGGGTGGCTGTTTTCCCGGATGAGCTTCCCATTCCGCCACGTTCCCTTGCCCAACGCCTCTACAATATACAACATTGGACGGAGATGAAAGCAGGAGGACACTTCGCAGCATTTGAGCAGCCACAGGCGCTGGTCGAGGACATACGCGCCTTCTTCCGCCCCCTGAGAAACTCGGTAGAGTAGTGGGATGTAAACGTTCTACATCTATCAATTGTATCGGAGAAGTGTAGCATATGGATTTACGATCTCCTGTGACTCTCGTTGATATCGCTGAGACTGCGCATGTCTCTGTTGGCACGGTTTCCAGAGTTCTCAATGGACGCGAGGGCAGTATCAAGATCAGCCAAGCGACACAGGCTCGTGTCCTGGAGGCTGCACAGCGACTTGGATATCAGCCCAATCCCTTTGCCGCGGCCCTACGCACACAACGAACGGGCGTACTGGGAGCCATTATCCGTGACATGGGTGATCCCTTTTTGAGCGAACTTGCCCGTGCGCTTCAGGAGGCCACGCATGAGCAAGGGTTTGAACTGCTGCTGGGGCATGCAGACTACGATTCCCAGACGGCTCAGCGACAATTGACCTTTATGCTCAACCACTGGTTCGATGGATTGTTCCTGCTTGGAAATATTCCTGGTGATGCTACTTTGCTTGCGATGGTGAAACAAAGCCGAACGCCCTGTGTGGCTGTTGCATCCGGCTCGGAGACATCAGTTCCGCTGGTCGCACCGGATGAGGTACGTGGTGCGTCTCTGAGCCTGGACTACCTCTTTCACTTAGGGCACCGCCGCATTGCCTTTGTTGGCAATGTGGAGCATGCAGGGGTCAGTGAACGACTGGTCACCTTTCGGCAATTTGTGCATCATCAGGGACTTGAATGGCACGATGAGTATGAACAGTGCTGTTCTCGTACTCACGGTGATGCGATGGTGCGCCTTCGCCAGCTCCTTTCACTGCCATCGCCGCCCACAGCGATCTTTTGTGCCTCTGACGTGCTGGCGATTCGTGCGATGAGTATCGCCTGGCAACTCGGTTTCCATCTTCCCGATCAGCTCTCCATCATTGGCTTCGATGATATCGAGCAGGCGGCGGAGAGTGTTCCCGCTCTCACGACGATCCGTCAGCCCGTTGCTCTGATGGTGCAGCAGGCCGTGAGCATGCTCCGAGAGCTTGTTGCTGGATCGCCAACTCATGCCCAGGAGTACCGACGAATTGTCCAACCAGAATTGATCGTCCGTGCCTCCTGCTCTCCGGTGCTTTGAGCGGCAGAGCAAAGGACGCGCGCAGAGCCATTATGTAGGAAGCACCTCAAAAAGGCGAAGCTATTTTGTGCCCTTTTCTCGACATCATCACAACGAGTTGTCCTTTTAGAAAGGATGGTATCGGATTGAACCGGCTTCAACATGCTGTCCCCTGGTGGCAGTCAGCTGTGATGTATCACCTCTATGTTCGCAGTTTCAAGGATAGCAATGGCGATGGCAACGGCGATCTGGCTGGCGTTCTTCACCGGTTAGACTATCTGAGCGAAACGCTCTTGGTTGACGCTGTCTGGCTTTCGCCAGTGTATCCTTCACTCATGATCGATGGAGGATATGATGTGACCGACCATACCGGGATCGATCCACTTTTTGGGGATCTCTCCCTCTTTGATCAGCTGCTTGTGGAAGCTCATCGACGCCACCTGCGCGTGATTCTCGATTTCATTCCCAATCATACCTCAGATCAGCATCCCTGGTTTCTCGCCTCCCGCTCCGAACGTCAGCATCCCAAACGTGATTGGTATGTCTGGGCTGATCCAAAAGCGGATGGCTCTCCCCCCAACAATTGGCTCAGTCATTGGGGAGGATCGGCCTGGGAATGGGATGCGCACACGAGGCAATACTACCTCCATACGTTTCATAAGGCGCAACCTGATTTGAATTGGCGTCACCCGGCTCTCAAAGAGGCCATGTTCGCTGTAGTGCGGTTCTGGCTTGATCGCGGTGTGGATGGATTCCGCATCGATAGTGCTCATTACATTCTCAAAGATCCAGCGTTGCGCGATAATCCTGTGTTGGCTACTTGGGACATCCGTTCCTAAAGGTACTTTTTTTGCGAACGGATGTCCCAAGTAGCCAACACAAGGGCTTGGAAGCAAATATCTGCCTGGTAGCTCTCCTCAACGACTACATCGCTCGCATTTTTCATTTTTCAACATAATATATTTCTAATAATGGAAAACTTAACATGAGATTCGTGCTCTGTCAATGGGATTTTGTAGCAAAGACAGGACCAGTGTAAAGTACGAGGTGATCACCATAATTGCAGAAGAATTTGGGTCTTGAAAATCGTGTGAGCATATGGTATATTTCCATTTAAAGGCAAATATTTTTCTTTTATATGGAAAATGTGAAGAACAACGTATCGCACACTGATGTTCATGGAGCAGAGGAGCGCTAAAGATGCCAGAGACGATTGGTTTCATTGGCCTGGGTATCATGGGCAAACCCATGGCTTACAACTTGATGAAGGCAGGCTACGAGTTAGTGATCTCTAACCGCAACCCTGTACCCGCGAATGAGCTGGCCGCCGAGGGTGCAATAACTGTGGGCAGCCCACAGGCGGTGGCCGAGCAGAGTGATGTCGTCATCACCATGTTGCCCGACTCGCCCCATGTTCGGGCAGTAGTGACCGGCGAGAAGGGAGTATTGGCAGGTGCCAAAGCCGGCACGCTTGTGATTGATATGAGCACCATCTCACCAGTAGTCACCCAGGAGGTGGCCCAGGCGGCGCATGTGCGTGGTGTGCGGATGCTAGATGCGCCCGTCAGTGGAGGCGATGTTGGCGCTCAGCAAGGTACACTCTCTATCATGGTGGGGGGCAGCGCCGAGGATTTCGCGCAGGCCAAGCCGATCTTCGAAGTGTTGGGCAAGACCATCGTGCATGTGGGTGAGGTTGGCGCGGGGCAGGTCGTCAAGGCGTGCAACCAGATTGTGGTGGCCTTGACGATTGAGGCGGTAAGCGAAGCGCTGGTGCTTGGTTCCAAGGCCGGGGTGGATCCCGCAGTCATCCTCCAGGTCCTCTCAGGTGGCCTGGCGGCAAACCGTGTTATGGAAGTGCGTGGCCCCAATTTCTTGAAGCACGATTTCCGACCGGGATTCAAAATCGCGCTGCATCATAAAGATTTGGGAATTGCGCTTGCAGCAGGCCGCGAGTACGGCGTCGCGTTGCCGGTGACGGCCATCGTAGACCAGATGCTCCAGGTATTGAAGCTGCGCGGACAGGGCGATCAGGACCATTCAGCTCTCCTTACCCTGATCGAGGACTGGGCGCAGCACCGGATCGGAGAGCCTAAGTAGCGGACAGACTGCTATCACGCAAAAGGAGGAATGTGACATGTCAAAAATGAACCCGATGGATGCCGTGGTCAAGATCATGGAGGATGAGGGGGTCGAGTATGTCTTCGGCGTGCCTGGGGCAGCCATCTTGCCGCTCTACAAGGCGCTGAGCAAGTCAGAATGTATCAAAAACATCTCGGTGCGTCATGAGGAGGGGGGCACGCACGCGGCCGACGGCTATGCACGCGCGACCGGCAAGGTCGGCATCAGTATTGGGACCTCCGGCCCGGCGGGGACGAATATGATTACAGGACTCTATACCTGCCTGGCCGACTCCATCCCCATCATCTGCATCACCGGCCAGGCGCCGACACTTGTCCTGCATCGGGAGGCGTTCCAGGCCGTGGAAATTGCGGAGATTGCCCGCCCCGTCACCAAGTGGAGCGTGCAGGTGAAAGAGCCAGCGCAGTTGCCCTGGGCCTTCCGCGAAGCCTTCCGCATTGCGCAAGCGGGGCGCCCTGGCCCTGTGCTAATTGACTTGCCTCTGAATGTCCAGAAAGGGCCGGATCTGGAGTACGACCCCGCACTGGATAGCCCACTGCCAGTGGAGAAGCCGGGGCCAAATATGAATGCCATCCGCCGAGCGATGGAGATGATCCTGGCTGCTGAGCGGCCAATGCTGCTGCCAGGCGGGGGGGTCGTCATTGCCAACGCCTCAGACGAACTCATGGCGCTTGCCGAGTATTTGCAGATCCCGGTGACGCCCACGCTGATGGGCAAAGGGGTCATCCCGGAGGACCATCTCCTGTACGCGGGCATGGTCGGTATTCAAACCAGCCAGCGCTACGCCAATCAGCTCTTCCTGGAAAGCGACTTGATCGTGGCGATCGGTGCCCGCTTTGCCGACCGGCACACCGGCAACCTGGACGTCTACCGTGGCAACCGGAAGTTTATCCATATCGATATCTCGCCCTTCCAGATCGGGCGGGTCTTCCCCCCAGACCTGGGAATCGTCTCGGACGCCAAGCTGGCGCTCCAAGCGTTGGGGCAGGTGGCGCAACAGTTCACGCCGGCGCGTCAGCCGAACGCCTGGGTGGAACGGGTGCGGGACCTGCGCTACACCCTGTGGCGTAAGACAGACTTCGATACGACGCCGATCAAGCCGCAACGAGTGTACCAGGAGATGAACGAGGTCTTCGACCGGGACACGCTCGTCGTCACCGCCATCGGGCTCTACCAGATCTGGAGCGGGCAATTCCAGCGCACCTACAATCCTCGCCATTACTTCTGCTGTGGACAGGCGGGCCCACTCGGCTGGGAGGTGCCAGCGTGTATTGGCGTGAAGCTAGGCTGTCCCGATAAGCTGGTGGTGGGCGTCGTGGGGGACTACTCCTTCGAGTTCCTAATGGAGGAGGTTGCGGTTGCCGTCCAGTATAAGGTGCCCTATGTGCTCGTCATGGTGAACAATGGCTACATGGGCCTGATCCGGCAGTCCGAGCTGCCGTACGAGATGGACTTCGGGGTGGATCTCTCCTATGATGGGCCGAGCAGCGAAGCCTATGGCATGGATCACGTGGCGGTCATGGAAGCCATGGGCGCTATGGGCCGCCGCGTCACCCGGCCTGAGGAGATCAAGCCTGCCCTGGAGTGGGCCGTCCGAGTCAGTGAGGAGCGACGAGTACCCGTATTGGTTGAGGTCATCGTAGAGCGGGAGACAAACGCCGCGATGGGCAGCGCGATAAACAACATTATCGAGTTCGAAGCGCTTGCGGAGGGCGGCCCAGTGCCTACCCACCACCACATTGCAGCCATTGCCGAAGCGATGCCGGTTACTGACTAGCCCTAGAGGGTGGGCGATCAGCCAGCAGTGGTCAGCCCCTACTTCTGCCCAAGCTACCACAGGGCGGGAGTAGGGAGAACTGGCCGCTCGAAGGTAAAGGAGATTCGTCCATGCGGATTATCATTGCTCCACAGTCACTCAAAGGTAGTCTCACCGCAGCCGAAGCCGGTCAGGCGATTGCACAGAGTGTACGAGTGGTCTATCCTGAAGCAGAGATAGACATCGTACCCGTTGCCGATGGTGGGGAGGGAACCGTACAAGCCCTGGTAGATGCAACAGGTGGTGAGCTGGTGCAGCAGACAGTGACCGGCCCACTGGGGAAGCCTGTTGCAGCGTTCTTCGGGCTCCTGGGGGATGGACGCACTGCTGCCATCGAAATGGCGGCATGTGCTGGATTACCCCTTGTTCCCTTGAGCCAACGTGATCCGCGTTTCACCACAACTTTTGGGGTGGGGGAGTTAATTGTGGCAGCCTTGAATCGAGGGTGCCACCATTTCATTATCGGCATTGGGGGTAGCGCTACGAACGATGGTGGCGCTGGCATGGTACAAGCGTTAGGAGCTTCCCTTCTCACAGCCAATGGGACAGAGATCGCACAGGGAGGAGCAGCACTCCCAACGCTCTCTAGTATTTCGCTGGAAAACATAGACCCGCGTCTACAACAATGCAAGATAGAGGTCGCCAGCGATGTGACCAACCCATTGTGCGGGCCGCTCGGTGCATCCGCCGTCTATGGTCCCCAGAAAGGGGCAACCCCTCAGATGGTCATACAACTCGATGCTGCACTGGCCCACTACGCGCAGATCATTGAGCGAGATTTGGGGCACTCTGTCAAAGATGTTCCAGGTGCAGGGGCGGCTGGCGGAATGGGAGCGGGGTTGATTGCCTTTCTCCACGCCACCCTGCGACCTGGTGCCCAAATTGTCTTAGAAGCGGTACGACTCGAGGAACGGGTTCGAACCGCAGACCTGGTGATTACAGCAGAGGGACAACTCGATGGGCAGACCGCATACGGCAAGAGTGTGGGAGCTGTCGCTGGGCTTGCGAAACGCTACGGACTCCCTGTACTGGCACTTGCCGGCGGCCTGGGCGACGATTACCAGAGGGTTTACACCCTCGGTGTTGACGCTGTGGTGGTTCTCCCTTCACGTCCGATGACATTAGCCTATGCGATGGAACACGCAGCAGCATTGACAAGTGACGCCATAGAGCGTGCACTCAGAATACTACGACTCGGTGGAACCAGCACACACTCATTCTCATGAAAAGAGGGTTCCGATCGCCATCGACATTCACCAAGCAAAGATTGACGAGCTAACTGACCAATTCCCTGGGTATCAGAGGGGTTTTGGTCAATCGCATTTCCTGCACCTTGATCGCAGTTGCATTTCCCCTCCCCTTTTATGCTATAATTAAAGCATACTTTTCCATGTATCGGAAAGAAAAAATAAATGGAAGTATATGGATTAATGTTTAGACTAAAAGGCCTCACCTGAGCGATCGGGCAGTGAGCGTGATCGTTAACGTAATGTGCCTTTGGGTTGAGTCAAACGGAACATTACTTCATTGGGCAATCTTCCGCAAGGGGTGATTGCCCTTTCGTCTTATATTACAGCGGCACTTCTCTAAACATGAATCGCTTAGTACCGGGTTCATGCGAGGACACAGGTGCACTTTCGTAAACGAAAGAAACACCAGTTGTTGGCTGTGAAACCAGGAAACATGCCAGTGTGCTGCTGTAGTATTAAACATCAATGATGGAGAACGTATATGGCAAAAACGAGTAGTAAGTCGGAAAATATGTCAATGAATGATGGGGTACAGTCCGTTGAGCGCGCCCTTGATCTGCTTGAATTGCTCGCTCGATCGTCGGACTCGATGGGGATTAGCCAGTTGAGTGCTGCCACCGGTCAACCCGTTGGTACTGTTCATCGGCTTCTTATGACACTGGTGGCTCGTGGGTACGTGATGCGTGATAGCCGCAATCGCCGCTATGCGCTTGGTTCCACAGCCCGTATGCTGGCTAACGCAAATTCACAGAGGTTGAATTGGGCCGAGATTGCGGCACCGTTCCTACGCCAACTCGTAGAGATAAGCGGTGAAACGGCCAACATTGTAGTAATGGAACAAGATAAAGCAGTGTATGTGGCGCAGGTCCAATCCGCGCGCATGGTACGTATGTTCACTGAGCTTGGCAACCGGGTGCCGTTGCACAGCACGGGGTGCGGGAAGGTTCTCTTGGCATATCAACCCGAGAGTGTGCGAGCTTCTATCATTGTGCAGACAGGATTGCCAGCATTTACCTACAAAACGATTACCGATCCCGATCAACTGCAACACGAGTTAGAAATGGTTCGCCAACAGGGCCATGCGATTGATAATGGAGAGCAGGAGGAGGGTGTCCGCTGCTTTGCGGTGCCGGTGTATGATCCGGAAGGCAAGGTCATAGCTGCAATGAGCATTTCTGGACCGAGCAGCAGGCTAGATAGCACACGAATTCCATTCCTCATACAGCACCTTAAACGCACCAGTGCTGACCTTTCCGCTAAATTGCTTGACTTGCATTCTACTAAAGAAATCGGTGCTTGAAAAAGAAGCTACGGTAGAGTAGACGAGCAGAAACAGCAATAACATGCTTGAACTCCGATCACGTGCCCACCTTCTCTCCTCACGCTCGTTGACGCCTGGTATCTTTTTTTCACGTCCAGCCCAAGCGGTGGATTGCAGGGCTCATGGTGGACCTACTCATCCTCATGCCATGCTTGGTTTCCCATAGCTGGCACATCTCTTCCAAGCTGGCATCCGGGCGCCTTCCAGTTGCTCTCGTAGTCCGGCTCGCAGAACCACTCCTTTAGTCTCCGACATAATTCAATGCTTATTTCCTATTGGAGGAATATTATTATCCACTATATGGAGTATCCATCTGTTTAGATGATGGTCAAGTAGGAGATAGCGCATGAAATGGAAAAAATCATAGAAAACACTGGCATCCATTCATCAATCAGACGCTCATCGGGAAGAACTTGATGGTCAGAGCCAAAGGTGCTTCTTGCCTCGCTCCGATTCTATGGGAGGTGATTGATGAGTGGATGTCAGAAAAATAGTCTTGACAACCGCTGAAGTAATGATTATACTTGAAATAGTGGAAAATACTTTTCCGTTTGATAAAAATCAGTAGTCCACCAACTCTTGCTCTATTTGGAGTACTGGTCAACGCTGCTAAAGGATTTTTCCTGGATATCGCGAGGTAACAGGTGGTTAAGCTTGACCTTAACTAAGGAACAGGTATCATGCCAAAACAGATGACGCTTCAGGAGATCAATACGCTTGACCAGGAGCGCTTTGTCATGGCTTTCGGCTCGCTCTTTGAAGGACCACCGTGGATTGTCAGACAGGCATGGCATGCCCGGCCATTTAATAGTCTGACACACCTGCATGAGGCCTTGTGTACAGTCATGTATCATGCGCCAGTCGAGCAGCAGGTAGCGCTGATCCAGGCGCACCCGGACCTGGTTGGACATGCGGCCCTGGCTGGCACATTGACTCCAGAATCAACCAACGAACAAGCATCTGTAGGGTTGGATCGCCTCTCACCAGAGGAAATTGCTACCTTCACGCGACTGAACCAGGCCTATCATGGCCGTTTTGGCTTCCCGTTTGTGATCTGTGTACGCGAGAACAAGAAAGAGAGTATCCTGGCAGGTTTTGCAACTCGTCTCCAGCACTCCCGGAGCCGCGAGATCGAGACCGCCCTTGATGAAATCGCCAAGATTTGTTGGTATCGTTTACGTGATACCGTTCTTTGGGTTGGAGTCGAGTAGTGTGAACAGTGTGATGGCCGCAGGAGGCGGCTGCTTGACTGCCTGGTCAAGCTTACCCACTTCCATTGTTAATACGTTTTGTTAGCTGCTAAAGGAGGACAGTGATGAATGTCGAGAACAATTACAAGTATGTGATCAGCTATGGCAAGGCCCAGGTTCCTGTCTACCGCATGTACGCGCCCACACTCACGGGCGTATCACCTATTCCCGAGTCAGCATTCATTGGCAGAGGCAACGTCCTCTTTGCTATGGAGGTGGATGTCGAGGTCTTTGGGGAGAATTTTCTTCCAGCGTATACGCACGGTGACAATACCATGGTGGTAGCGACCGACACGATGAAGAACTTTATCCTCCAGCATGCACTCACGTTCAGCGGATCGACACTCGAGGGGTTTCTTGATGTGCTCGGCCACCAATTCCTGGCGACCTATCCCCAGATGGAGCGGTTGCGGCTGACAGGGAGGGAAATTGCTTTCACGCCATCTCGAGTTCCCCTTGGTGATTCTGCTGGCTTTGGCGACAGCAAGGTGCTGTTCAAACGGTCGAACGATGACTTCAGAATGGCGAGCATCGATTTTGCATCCAACGGCAAGAACACCATCATAACTGGACATCGCTGTGGGCGAGTCGGGCTGCAATTAATGAAGGTCACTGGAAGCGCGTTTACTCAATTCGTCCGCGATGCCTACACAACACTGCCTGAACGGGGAGATCGTCCATTGTATATCTACCTCGATGTCTATTGGAAGTATAGCGATCCTGGTGAGATACAGTCGCACTATATTCCGAGCGAGCAAGTACGTGATGTGGTGCAGGTCGTCTTCCATGAATTTGTGAGCGAGTCGATTCAACACCTGGTCCATGAGATGGGAGTGCGACTCCTGGAACGCTTCCCGCAGATGGCTGAGGTCTCTTTTGATGGGCAAAATCGCACACGGGACCCGATGGGCGTGTCTGAAACCGACCCGGAACAGAAAGTATATAGCGATCCGTTTCCGGCCTATGGCATGATCAAACTGACGATGTCGAGAAAGGCTGATGCGAGCGGGAGAAAGTGATATGGCTGGTGGACTCACCACACATGTGCTTGATACAACGCGAGGCTGCCCAGCCTCCAATATGACGATTGAGCTGTGGCGACTTGATCCAGAAGGCGGTAATCACAGGTTGTTGAAAACCGTGTGTACCAATGCCGATGGACGCACGGATGAGCCACTGCTTGTGAGTGATGAAGTTGTAATGGGTATTTATGAGCTGGTGTTTGCTGTGGGTGAGTACTTTGCCGTGCAAACGGGAACGAGCACCCCGTTCCCATTTCTGGATCGTGTCCCTATCCGGTTCGGGATCGCTGATCCAACTGCACATTACCACGTGCCATTGCTGACATCGCCCTGGGCCTATAGTACATATCGAGGAAGCTAGACCAGGGCCAGCGCGATGGATCCTACCGACGGCGACGCGCGAAACAAGGAGATAACTATGTGGCAAACTTATTTTCAGCCGACGAACCTCGAGGAAGCGCTAGAACTGCTTGAGCAGTACGCTGGAAGGGCTCGGCTCGTAGTCGGTGGTACCGATGTCCTTGTCGAGTTGCAACGGGGCGTGCGACCCACGACGACCCTGATCGATATTACTGCTCTGCGCGACCTCAAATACATACGTGAGGAGAACGGATTTCTCCTTTTAGGTGCACTCACTACCCATAACGATGTGATCGCATCTTCAGCCTGTGTGCAGTACGCTCTGCCACTGGCGCAAGCCTGCTGGGAGGTCGGTGCGCCGCAGATTCGCAACCGTGCGACCATTGTCGGCAACCTGGTGACCGCCTCGCCGGCGAATGACACGATCACTCCACTCATGGCGCTGGGCGCAGAGTTGGTGGTGATCCGGCGCGGGGGTGAGCGGGTCATCGCGCTCGATGAGTTCTACACCGGCTTCCGGCGCACCGCGCTCCAACCCGATGAGCTGATCCGCGAGATTCGCATTCCCGCGCTGACGGACAATCAGCGCGGCCTCTTCCTTAAGCTGGGCTTGCGGCGAGCGCAGGCGATCTCGGTGATCGACTTCGCCATCGTCTTGACATTCAGCGACGACGAGATCGCAGATGCGCGGGTGACCCTGGGCTCCCTGGCGCCCACAGTTGTCCACGCGCGCAAGGTCGAAGCGTATCTCCAGGGCAAGCGGCTCGACGAGGAGGTATGCCGGCAGGCCGGTCGGGTTGCCCGCGAGGATGTCAAGCCCATTGACGACGTGCGCGGCTCCGCCATCTACCGGCTGGAGACGCTCGACGCCCTGGTCGCGTATGGGCTGCGTCGGATCATGTCTGGCAAGGAGGCCGAAGGATGGATGGCGCAACCGGTCCTGCTGAGGACGAACGGCCTACCGGCCGTGGCGGAGGAGGAAGAGACCCCGGGGTCCAGCCACTTCGAAGGCGTCATCAGCACCACGATCAACGGCAAGCCCTACCTGATGGCCAATACACAGCAGAAGACGTTGCTGAATATGCTGCGTGAAGACGCCGGGCTGACCGGCACGAAGGAAGGCTGCGCCGAGGGCGAGTGCGGGGCCTGTACCGTCTGGCTGAATGGGCAGGCCGTCATGTCCTGCTTGGTTCCGGCAGCCCAGGCGCATAACGGCAGGATTACCACGATCGAAGGACTCTCGGCGGAAGGGGAGGCGGAAGGAGCAGCCTATGGAGGTGAACTGCATCCGCTCCAGCAAGCCTTTATCGACTGCGGCGCGGTGCAATGCGGCTATTGTATCCCCGGCATGCTGATGGCCGGCGCCAAGCTGCTGGAAGAACGCCCCCATCCCAGTCTCGATGAAACGCTCATCGCGCTCTCTGGCAATATTTGTCGCTGCACCGGCTACCGCAAGATCCTTGACGCAGTGGCCCGCGCCGCGGAAAGTGCAAAAGGAGGTCAAGCATGACAACCAATCTGATCGGAGCGTCGCTGCCGCGCTCGGACGCGCTGGGCAAGGTTACGGGCGCGACCCGCTATCCGGCCGATCTGGTGCGGCCGGGCATGCTCCATTTGCAAGTCGTCTTCGCCCAGCGCCCGCACGCGCGCATCAAGACGATTGATACCAGCGCTGCCCTTAAGATGCCCGGCGTGGTGACCGTGCTGACCGCACGTGATGTGCCCTACAACGCCTATGGGCTCATCGACGCTGACCAGCCGGTCCTGTGTGGCGAGGTCGTGCGTTTCGAGGGTGATAAGGTGGCGCTGGTGGCGGCGGAGAGCAAGGAGACCGCCGTCGCAGGTGCCAAGCTGGTTCATGTCGAGTATGAGGACCTGCCCGCAGTCACCGATCCGCGTGCGGGGATGGCACCCGACGCGCCGCTGATCCATGAACATCACGGCTCTAACGTGCTGCTGCACATGCCCATTCGCAAAGGGGACGCCACGCATGCACTGGCCGAGGCCGATGTCGTACTCTCTGGCGAGTTTAGCACCTCCTGGCAGGAGCATGCCTTCCTCCAGCCTGAAGCGGGGATCGCCTATCTCGACAAACAGGGCCATGTGGTGATCGAGACGGCCGGCCAATGGATGCATGAGGACCGCCGTCAAATCGCAGCGATGCTGCAGCTGCCGGAGGAGAAGGTCGTGGTGCGCTATGCGGCGATTGGCGGTGCCTTTGGTGGGCGCGAGGACCTCTCCGTCCAGCACATGCTGGCGCTGGCGGCCTGGAAGTTGCAGCGGCCAGTCGCGTTGGTCTGGAGTCGCGAGGAGTCGATGATCGCCCATCACAAGCGTCATCCCATGACTATCCGCTGCCGCTGGGGAGCGAAGAAGGATGGGCGCATCACCGCCGTGGAATCGGAGGTGATTGCTGATGGAGGTGCCTATGCCTCCACCAGCGTGGAGGTGACCAAGGTGGCGACGCTCTTCTCCAGCAGCTGCTACAACGTACCCAACATCAGCGTGGATGGCTACGCGGTCTACACCAATAATGTTCCCTGTGGTGCCTTCCGCTGCTTTGGCGGGCCGCAGTCGCAGTTTGCCGCGGAGATCATGGTCACACGGCTGGCCCATGCGCTGGGCATTGACCCGGTCGAGATGCGTCGGATCAACCTGTACCGTGAGGGCGACCTGGAGCCAACGCAGCAGCCACTGCCGGAGGGAGTGACCGTGCGAGAGGTGTTGGAGCGTTGTGTCGCGGAGGCACGCGAGCGGTGGGGTTACGATGGCCAGGCGCGCCAGGGTCCGGCTCCACACCTGCGCCGGGGGATTGGCATTGCCTGCGGGCTGAAGAATGTGGGCTATTCATTTGGCTTCCCGGAGCAGGCCACGGCGACGGCGGAAATCTACGGGGAGGCAGAAATCGAACGGGTCGTGGTGCGCGTTGGCGCGGCCGAGGTGGGACAGGGCTCGCACCTGGCAATGCGGCAGATCGCTGGCGAGACGCTGGAGGTCCCGTTGGAGAAGGTGATCCTGGTCGCCGATGATAGCAGCCTGTCGCCGAACGCGGGCAGCGCCTCGGCTTCGCGCCTGACGTTCATGGCCGGGCGAGCTGTGCATGACGCCGCAGTGGCCGCCCGGGCGAAGTGGAGTGAGTCGGAGAAGTACTACGCGGAGGCGACGGTGCAGTACCGACCTCCGGCGACGACGCCGCTCGATCCCGAGACCGGGGCGGGGCGGCCCAACTTCTGCTATGGCTATACGGCGCAGGCGGTGGAGGTGGAGGTCAACACGCTGACGGGGCAGGTGCAGGTGCTGCGCATCATCAGCACGCATGACGTGGGGCGGGCCATCAATCCCCAGCAGGTGGAGGGGCAGATCGAGGGCTGCCTGGCGCAGGCGCTCGGCTATGCACTGCTCGAAAACTTGCAGGTGCGCGACGGCCGTATCCTCACCCCCTACCTGAGCACGTATCTGCTGCCGACGGCGCTCGATATGCCGGTGGAGGTGACGCCGATCATTTTGGAGTTGGCCGACCCTCATGGGCCCTTTGGGGCGCGTGGGATGGCAGAGATGCCACTATCGTGCTTTGCCCCGGCGGTCGCCAGCGCCATCCATGACGCAACCGGTGTCTGGCTCTCGGAGCAGCCGATGATTCCGGAGCGGGTGCTGGCGGCCCTCGCGAAGCAACAAGAAAAATAAGCAGGACATCGATCGATGAGCATGCTACGTATTACCGTCGGCCCATGGGAATGTACCGCGCGCCTTAAAGAGGAGGCCGCGCCAAAAACCTGTGCGGCGTTCAAGAAGCTATTGCCTTTCCGCAACAAGCTCATTCATGCATGCTGGATGGGAGCCTGGAGAGCATGAGCGAAGCGCTCTTGACCGGGCTTTGCCAGCAGAAAGGACAAGGGATTAGAGGATGGCTAGCATACAAAGTGTTCTAACAGCATTCAAGGGAAAGGGGCGCACCGGCGCTATCCACCCGGTGGACCAGGTTCCTCCACTGGAGCGCCTGGCGGTCTATGGGATCCAGCATGTACTGGCATTTTACGCGGGCGCAGTCATCGTACCGCTGCTTCTGGCGGCGGCTATCAAGCTCTCGAACGAGCAACTGATCCAACTGATTAGCGCTGACCTCTTCACTTGTGGGATCGCTTCTATTATCCAGTCTGTCGGCTTCTGGAGGGTCGGCGTTCGGCTGCCGCTCATCCAGGGGGTCACCTTCACCGCGGTCGCACCGATGATCGCCATAGGCAATGCCCAGGGCGGCGGCCTTGCGGGACTGCTCGCGATCTACGGTGCCGTGATCATCGCCGGCATCTTCACTTTCCTGATAGCCCCCTACTACAGCCGGCTGCTGCACCTGTTCCCGCCGGTCGTGACCGGCACGGTCATCACGATCATCGGCGTCACCTTAGTGCCAGTGGCTATCCAGTCCGCTGGCGGTGGCATCCCGACAGCCCCGGATTTCGCCAGTCTCAAGAACCTGGCGTTCGCTGGCGGAACCCTGCTGCTGGTACTCATCATCTACCGGTTTTTCCGTGGTTTCCTCAGCACCGTCGCCGTCCTCCTCGGGCTGGTCATCGGCACGAGTGTCGCCGCAGCGTTTGGATTGGTTGACTTCACTGGAGTTGGTAAGGCAGGGTGGTTCGGCGTCACCATGCCATTCCACTTTGGGCTACCGACGTTTAGCCTGGCAGCAATCATATCCATGGTGATTGTCATGCTGATCACGGCCGTGGAGACAACAGGCGACGTCTTCGCTACCGGCGAGATCGTGGAGAAGACCATCCACCAGGAGGACATTGCGCGGGCACTGCGGGCAGACGGGCTTTCAACGCTGCTCGGCGGTATCCTGAACTCCTTCCCCTACACCTGCTTTGCTGAAAATATCGGGCTCGTGCGGCTGACCCGCGTCAAGAGCCGCTTCGTCGTGGCAGCCGCGGGCGTGA
>Ga0137389_10000608_pt1 | contig 19935 bp, 28 predicted proteins | sample 15con2h14BmetaG_FD_104645 | JGI IMG/M metagenome (GOLD analysis project Ga0137389, IMG submission 104645) | Vadose zone soil microbial communities from Angelo Coast Range Reserve, California, USA - 15con2h1.4B metaG | ecosystem: Environmental > Terrestrial > Soil > Vadose zone > Saprolite...
AGTCCGAGATAGCCGCCGGGGCACTACCAGTGGCGTTTTACCTGCTCGGCAAATCGCACGGCTTTCCACAAAAAAAAAGAGTTTGAGCAATATTGCACAGCATCGCCAGGGTGAATTGTTGACACTGTTAGTCCATGATCTCGTCCGCCTCTTTAACGTCCAATACCAAGACGGTCCTTTGCATTGACGATAACCAGGACGTACTGGAATGCGAGAAGGCCTTCCTGGAAAGCGTCGGGTATTCCGTTCTAACCGCGCCCAACGGCAGCAAGGGACTGGAACTCGCTTCCCTCCATTCGATTGACGTCGTAATCGTCGATTATCTAATGCCCGAGATGAATGGCCAGCAGCTGGCAATCGAAATGAGGCGGCTCAGGCCACAAGCGCCGATCATCATGCTGTCGGCAGCGGTGGATGTTCCTGAGAACGCTTTGAAGTCGGTAGACGCTTTCATCGCCAAACATCATTTGGCCAGCCAGTTGTTACCCGTGATTGCGCAATTGCAGGAATGTTAATCGCCCGCGGAGCAGTGGGGTTGGGCAGCGATCGGCAAAAGGCAGTGACAAGAACTAAGAAAGACGAAGGAGACTCTAGTGGGGACCTGTGCAATTTCATCGGAAGCGGCGACATCGATTCCGGTTGTAATGACAATCAAGCGGGATGAAAACGAACGGATCCTGGTTCAACGAGCACAACGGGGAGAGGAAGACGCCTTCGCAGCGCTCTTTGAGTTACACAAGAGGCGGGTCTACTCAGTTTGCCTGACAATTGCGAAAGACATGACTGAGGCGGAAGACCTGACGCAGGAAGTGTTTCTGCAGGTCTTTCGCACGGTCGCGAGTTTTCGTGGAGATTCGGCTTTTTCGACATGGCTGCATCGCGTCGCGGTGAATACGGCGTGCATGGGGCTGCGCCGGCGAAAGCTCCCACCCATGCTATCGACAGACGAGCCCGTGTCATCCGATTCGGGATCGCTGCGCCGCGACTATGGAAAGAGTGATCCGAATCTCTCCGGCGCCATCGACCGCATCGTGCTCCGCCGGGCGATCGAGGAACTCCCTGCGGGCTGCCGCAAGATATTTGTTCTTCATACCGTTCATGGGTACCAGCATCACGAGATCGCCCAGTTACTGCGCTGCTCCGTGGGCACGTCGAAGTCACAGCTTCACAAGGCGAAAGTGAGGATGCGGAACTTTTTGTTCCTGGGGCATAGGGGCGGAGGACGGAGCGCTGACGGTGTCTCAACCTCGGCAGAAGATAAAGGCTTAGATCGCGGAGGTCGCTGAGAATTGTCGCAGACTACGCGCAAGTGCGCGGTAGAGTTGAGATACGACCAGGTAAGCGGACATAGCCTCGCGCGTGTTCCCAAGGTGCTATACTCCAAGTGAGGTGGTTTCCACCTTCTCCTCTTCAGGTTCCCTGAACTAAGTCAGCCCATCTGAAGTTTTCTTTCCTTAGGCTCTCAGAAAATCGGGTGGCCCATGCCTTCGACTGCAATTCTGCAACAAGTCCAACGCCTTTACGGTGTCAGCGAGAACCTTGATTCGCTGGCGGACCTGCATCCTGTCGTCTCCGAAGCGCTTATCGCGATCTCGGGAAGCATTCGCAACACGGCGACTCTGCTGGAGGTGCTGGTGGCGACGAGAATGGCGCCACTTTCAGGACCAGAACCAGCAATTGCGTGATTGGCTCGTCACGGACTGGGAACTTCGTTCTTGTCCCATCGTCTCTGCCAAGGCCTCCGGGTAGAGATTGGAACTGGGTTTCTTTCATTCCGGCGGTTTAGAAGGCGGGTTGATTTCGGCGACTCAGTATTGTCGACCGCAATACTCTTAACTCTTAGCCTGCTACTCGGTTGCTCCCGTAACCTTGCGCGGGTCCGCGCGCCAAACGTACAGGTATTTTTCATCGCTTGACGTTTCCACGGGGATGTTTTTCTCGCGCGTTACCCGGTTCAAAGCGGAGCGAAGATTCTGCATCTTCTCGCCATTCAAACTGCTCAGCGGAATCTTGACCGCTTGCTGGGCGTTCAGCTTTGATAGGTCGCCCAGAATGTCCGCCACCGCTTTCCGGTGTTTTCCCTTACGACCCTGCGGAACATCGGACCGATTCACAGACGTGTAGTGGGTATCGTTCCCGTTTCCGTTGCGTCTCATTTACTCGGGCCCTCCGTTTCATCGGTACCGTACCGTACGCGCGCAATCGTACCGCAAAAAATCGTATGCTACAACTGAAAATCTAGGCAAAAGGTGACTGCGCTCCCTATGCATACACTAAAGGTAGCATTGTCATTGACTTACGCTGTCTCTTCCGTTGTGCTAAGACCTGCTAAAAACTCACCCATATGACCGGAACAGGAATATCATGGTCAGTATCTGATGGGTGGCCCGGAACGCTCCCAAAGTAATCGACCGCTTCGCAATCATCCTGGAGCTCGCCGGGGGGACACCCTATGACTCTAGTCACAGGTAAAAACAAGCGCCAGTTCGACCCCAACACTTTCCTCGCAACCATCGGCGAGGGCAGGAAGATTGTGGCTGTTCCGAAAAAGCAATCGATCTTCACGCAAGGCGAGGTCGCGGACGCAGTCTTCTATATCCAAACCGGCAAAGTGCGCCTCACCGTTGTGTCCAAGACCGGCAAGGAAGCGACGATCGGGATACTCAACGGGGCGAGTTTCTTTGGCGAAGGCGCGCTGGCGGGTCAGGTCGTTCGCATGGGATCGGCGGAAGCGATGACCGATTGCGAGCTTCTGCGGGTTGAGAAGAAGGCGATGATGGATGCGCTCCATCGGGAACACGCTTTTTCCGATCTGTTCGTGGCGTACTTGCTGGCCCGCAATATCCGGTATGAAGAGGATCTGGTCGACCAACTGTTCAATTCCAGTGAAAAGAGACTGGCCCGTGTCCTTCTTATGCTCGCCCGATTTGGCAAGGAGGGATTGCCGGAAAGTGTGATCCCCAAAATCAGCCAAGAGACCCTGGCCGAGATGATTGGCACTACCCGTTCGCGCGTCAGCTACTTCATGAACCGATTCAGGAAACTGGGCTTCATCCACTATGCCGGAGGGGATGAAGGAGGACTTCAGGTTCACAGTTCACTGCTGAATGTAGTTCTGCACGATTGAGCAGTTCCGGTCGAATCGCGAAAGCTTTAGCGTGATGAGGATTCGGATTCGTTCCCAAGCGGGCGTTCGGCGAAACCTCTGACCGTACTGGTGCATGCGCGTCGGGCAATTCGAATTCCCGTCCACAATCGAAGCAGACCCGGTATGTGCGGTGTTTGATGGTGAACACACGGCTCTGGTGACGGTGCCGGCAGTCGAAGATAAATCGGAAAAACCCCAGCAACATTTTCATAAATCCTGCGCCCGCTGGCGCCGTTCGCAACTTCCATGGGTATCCAGCCACTGCAACAGAGAGCGCACACTTGCGCGAGCCAGAGCAATCGAGCAGTCCGCGGCCCCGTAGTAGATGTTAATGGTGTCGCCGTCGGGGTCCACCGTGTAGCCGCAGGGGAACACGACATCGTCGACGTCGCCGTGGCGCTCGTAGTCCGCCTCCGGCCCAAATATCCAGGAATCTCCACGCAGCAAACACTTTTCCGGCTTTTCGAGATCGAACAGCGCCACACCCAACCGGTAGAGACAGCCCGAGGGCGTGTGCCGTACTCCGTGGTAGAGCACGAGCCATCCCCTGGAAGTCTCGACGGGAGGCGGCGACAACCCAATCTTGTTTGCGTCCCACCAGGCGCCGCGGCGCGCTTCTAACATGAGCCTGTGTCTTCCCCAATGGCGGAGGTCAGGGGAGTAGGAAATCCACATGTGCGATCCGAGTGCTGTCATCGGCCGATGAATCAGCGCCCAGTATCCGTCGATTCTCCGGGGCAAAAGCGCGGAGTCTTTGTCATCCGGCGGCATAATTACGCCGTAGCGCTCGAAACTTCGGAAGTCTTTGGTGAGAGCCAGTGACACTCCCGGGCCGCCACGCGAATAGGAAGTGTAAGTCACCGCGTATTGCTGCAGTTCGGGCACGAAAGTGACGCGAGGATCTTCAATGCCCCAGATCTCCTCCGGATAGTCCTTCGGGCTCGGCATCAAGGTCGGTTCACTATCGATTTGCCATCCATCGACGCCGTTTCGGGAGCGAGCGGCGCAAAGATGTGACAACCCACGCCGGTCTTCGACGCGGCAAAGCAGGAGAGTCGTGCCATCCGCTAGTAACGTCGCGCCCGCGTTGAACACACTATTAATGGAGTATGGCCAATCTTTGCTGGTCAGGATCGGGTTGGCAGCGTGCCGATGCAGAAGTGGCTCGAAGCGAGTGCTCGGAATGCTCACAGGGGTTTGGACGGGGACGGTCATGATGTGATTTCCATTTGTTTGGACTCCTGCAGCGAGCGCATTTCCAGCAGCGCCATCAAGAACGATAATGTGGACTCTGCTCCCTGGTTCTCATTGGCGCGTTCAGGATGCAGGCCATCGCGGCAACCACCGGTTGTGGAATCATAGAGTGGAAGTTGCAGATCGTTGTCACCCAGAAACCAGTTGAATGCCGACCAGGCTTCGCTGCGCCAGCGGTTGTCCCCGGTTACACGGTAGGCTTGCAGACTCGCGGAAACCGCGCCTGCGGCTTCAATCGGCTGTTGATCGAAGCGGGCCTTTTCACCATTCTGGCGATAAAAGCCTTGCGACCCGATCGGTACGAAGTGGCCGTTGATTTCGCAATGCTGCTCTGCTGACAGCCAATCCAGTGCTTCAAGAGCGGCGGAAGTCATACGATCATCCGAGCAAGCGGAGCCCACAAGCAGCAGGGCTTGGGGCAATCTCGCGTTGCCGTAGGCTAAAACGTTCTCGAACCACTTCCAATCCGGGGTTCGGATCGACTCGTACATTTCGAGCAATCGCCGACTGAGCGCGGATCGCACTTTCTGCGCGTCGCGGTCTCCAGGATAGGAATTGAGATATTCCTGAATTCCGAGCAGGGTGTAGGCCCAGGCCCGCGGACTGGTGAATTCCACGGCTGCGGGAAGAGAAAACTCGAACAAACGTCCGGCAGCTCCTCTCAATCCCTGATCCTCAGATCGGCCCAAAACCGTTCCGAGCGCCCACAAGGCGCGGCCGTGGCAATCCTCCGAGCCCACAGGTTCGTTCCACCGGCGATCGTAGCGGAGAAAATTCTTGAATCGACCCTTCGCGGAGTTAAAGGCATGCTCCAGAAACGCCAAATACCGGGAAGACGAATGGGAAGTAGGTGAATCTGTCCTTCCGAACTGATCTTTATCCAATTGCTCCAGCAGCACTGTAAAAATGAGGGCACGAGCATTGTCGTCGGTGGTGTATCCCTCGCGGCGGTTCGGGATCGTGAAAATCGAGTGTTGCAGCATTCCGGTATCATCGGTCAGCCGATTCAAATGATTGAGTTTCAAAGGCGGTAACTGATCCAGCGCTTTGTGAGTCATCCGGGCTGAGAACTGGACTCTGGGAGTTTCCATGCGGTCGCTGCGCACCCGTGCAAAACTTTCCATATAACCTTGCGCAACTCGCTTCCAGACCATCTCCCGCGCGAACAGATAGGCACGTTTACGCATGGCATGGCGTATCGCCGGGGTGTCCAGCAGTTCGATGGTCTTTTGTGCAATCGCGCCGGGATCCTGGAAGGGCACCAGGGCGCCACGCCGGTCGTCTAATAACTCGATCGCATGCCAATAAGGAGTCGAGATAATTGCCTTCCCTGCACCTAATGCATAGGCAAGCGTCCCGGAAACCACCTGCGCTTCATGGCGATATGGAGTGATGTAAATGTCTGCCGCTCCGATGAACTGAACCATCTCCTCCGGACTGACGAAGTGGTTATGGAATATCACCTTCGACTCCACTCCTACTTCCTTCGCCAGCGCTTGCAGGTGAGTTCGATACTTCTCACCTTCGCGACGCAGGATGTGAGGGTGAGTCGCGCCTGCGACGATGTAAGCGACATTGTTGTGCTTGGACAAAATCTGCGGCAGCGCTTGAATCACGTTCTCTATTCCCTTATTCGGCGAAAGCAGGCCGAACGTGAGTAGAACCGCTTTCCCTTCGACACCAAAGCGGTCCTTGTAGAAATTGGGGTCCAGAAAGGGAAGGTCCGGAACTCCGTGCGGCACCATGTCAATCTTGCTGCCTGGCACCTTGAAGATTTCTTGCAGGAACTGGGATGAGAGCTGGCTCATGACGATGAGCCGGTCCGAAAGCTCTGCGATCTCTTCCATGACTAGCATTTGGTCAGGATTTGGCTCGCGCAGCACTGTGTGCAGCGTGGTCACCACGGGCATTTTCAGCCTGCGCAGCAGATGCAAGATATGGCTTCCGGCCGGACCGCCGAAGATTCCATACTCGTGCTGCAGGCACACCATGTCGATATTGTTGAAGTTCAGGAACTCAGCTGCCTGGTGGTAGGACGCTACTTCGTCCTGGGCAAGTGACCACCGCACGCGGGCAGGATAGTCATATCCCTGCTCCGTGTCGTTCACGGGCAGGGCCAGCAATCGAGCTGTCCCGTACTCTGCTGAGATGGCTGCGCACAGGTCCGTGGTAAACGTGGCAATGCCACACTGCCGCGGAAGGTAATTCCCGATCACAGCGATTCGACTCGGAAGGGATGGCTTCGCCTGCAATCTGGGGCGAGCCGCTGAAATCCCGTCTCGCACAAACGGGGAAGGGGCAACGACTTCCAAGATCGCCTTGGGAAACACCGTGTTTGGTAACGACATTTGTCCGTATTTTTGTGAGAACAGATGCAGAGAGCTCAAGATGAGCCCCAAGCTATGAACGGTGCCGCTTCGAGCCGGTTCGAGACCAGCATCGCTGATCTAGTCACTTTCGGTTGTAGGTTGATCTTTCCGTCTACCGGTACAAAACGCCTGTGGTCAGTATGGAACGAAAGTGGACTTGCGGACTGGTCAAAATTGACCAGAATTGCCTGGCAGCTGCAAACTCTACCGTCAGCTTGGATCAAGTCAGTTTGGATCAAGTCAGTTTGGATCAAGTCAGTTTAGATCAAGTCAGTTTAGATCAAGTCGGACGGCTCTCGTCACTCACGAGGCTTGTGATTCCACCGTTTCTGCATCATGGATCGATCGCGCCACGTAATTAGGATCAGAACAACCCCCGCCACAAACATCAGGGCTGTTGTCACTCCGATATATAGGTCCATGCTCATCAGGAACACCTCTTGACTGCGACAGCATTCGGAACGAAGCAACGCTCCATTGCCGCCCTACGATCGCTTCGGTTTGGCTTCGTTCACCCGCATCGTCCGTCCGCCTAAGTCGGTACCGCTCAGGGCCAGACAAGCTTTATCGGCTTCGCCAACATGGGTCATTTCAACGAAAGCGAACCCCTTCGAACGTCCCGTTTCTTTATCTGTCACAATGTTGACGCGCTCGACCGCTCCGTGGACTTGAAACAAGTTTCGAAGCTCGGGCTCAGTCGTGCCGTGGGGGAGATTGCCGACGTAAAGATTTTTCATGGTATGGCCTCGTTTTGAATAGGGATTTCAGAGAAAACCTAAGAGGGAAAACTTCAGATGGGCTGACTTAGCTCAGAGAACCTGAAAGAGTAAGAAGACGTAACTTGCTCAATTACGATGTTACGCCCTTGCAATAATGTTGTCAAACTGCGGTCCGCGTCGGTAGTGGTGAAACTTTGCACCACTACTTTATCCACCAGCAAAACGTCCTGCAACCGCTCCTTAACGTGCCGCAGTCAAAAAGACGCCGCTACTCGTTGATAATAGCCCCCAACTGCACATAGTGTCTGGTCAGAATTGGGCAATAAGTGCTCACCAAAGTGTCGATGCCGGACCGTTCCCTACTCGAAAGGTGTGCATCTCTTGCTTAACGCTGTCACTGACAGGAAGACTACAATGGAATTGTGCGCTACTACACCACCAACCCGATGAACGGCGGCATCACCTTCAAATGCATTGTCTGCGGGCATACCATCAGCACTCTCGATTTCAACGGTGCTCGCGGTAACCGCCGCACCCTGGCGGCAGCTGCGATCAATCAACATGCGGCGGGATTACATTTGTCCCAGCAGATACTAGCATCGCCAAAATCGGGAAGTCGTGGTGCGCTTTGAACCCGCTATCGCTGAGACAGATATTATCCGTACGCTGCCCCGTCTGCCGGGCCAAACCGAAGGAACAGTGCACACTCACAACCGGACATCCAAGCGCGAAGACGCATCATGATCGAAGCCTGGCCGCCGCCAAGGCCGGCCCCCCCGAGAACTTTGGGTCAGCCTCTCTGCGAATCCTGAAGGCAGCCACCAGTCGCGGCCTGCGCAGCCTTTTCCACCACACATAGGGTGCGGTCGGAAAGACGAAATTGACTCTTTCATGTTCTTCCAGATGCGTAGAGATGGCAGGCAGTCGATGGCTGCAGCTACCTTAGCTTTGCGGCGAGCGGCGGTAAGAAATACGGAGGAAACTTCACTCCCGGACTTATTTCAAGCCCAACTGGCCGTTGTACTGTTGGGTAATTCCGTAGCACTCACAGGCAGAGTCTTGAAGTTTATTGCGGTTCACGATCTTCACTGCGCCACGAGTGTACTCGATGAGCTTCTTTCTCTGCAAAACACCAGCTGCCAAGCTCACGCTGGGTCTATCTGTCCCTAGCATCGTTGCGAGAAAATCATGGGTGATGGGTAGCGACTCTGAATCCACTCTATCCTGAGTCATTAGCAACCACCGCGACAGGCGCTGCTGAATATCGTGCAGCCGATTACACCCGGCTGTTTGTGCGACCTGCATTCCTTGAACTACTGCATAGCGGCTCAACACCATTTGAAGATGCGGAGTGGATTCCAAAGTGTCCTGCAGAGCTTCAACTCTGACCCGAAATCCATCCCCCGAGATTTGTACTATAGCCCGAAGCGGGCTCCTGCTCAGGCCAACAGACGCCGGTGTTCCTGTAAAGCCCTCGTTTCCAACTATGCCCGCTTCGGCGGTTTGTCCATCTTCCATTACGACTACAAGAGAAATCAAACCTCGATTCGGGAAGTACGCAAATTCCAGCCTTCCCCCTGCCTCGTGAAGGACCAGATGGTTTGGCAAGCTGACGTATTCGAGATGAGGGCGAAGCGAGCTGAAGTCGGCGTCGGAGATCGATAGAAGGATTATGTTGCTGACAGGTTTCCCTTCGGTATTCGTCCGCTCGCCAGACTGCACGAGTTGGAGCCCTTTGCTTTCCACAAACGATCCTTAAAAGATCAGGACCACAGCCGAAAACCCGGTAGTGGCCGGTTTGAATTTCTTAAGTGGGTAATGGTGTCTTGTGCCTAAATCGCAACCGGAAAAAAGGCAATTGAGACTTTCTCTTTGCGCTCATCTAGCGCGCGGCAGAGCTTGGAAATAAGGATCATCAGCTTCGCCGGGTCCTTTTCTTTACTGGCTTGTTCTGCAATGCATTGCCAATCTCCATCTCCAAGGTGCGTGGCCATAGGGGACCCCTCCTTCCAGTGATTCACAAAGCTACCTTGGATTCGAAAACCGGGTCTGAGCAATAATGCACACTCTCCCCTGATTTCAAATGAGACCCGACATCGGGCGTTCAAACCAAAAGAAATCTTCGAAGTCCGTAGGATGCCCGACAGACCGTCCAAATTGGCGCATGTACACTTCGCTCGTTTTTCATACACATGTTCGGGTGCGCCCAAAGGTTTCTGCTGCAATCAGGCGGTACGCCGCTGTCCCTTGACGGCAAGCGGGGAGCAGGGCCGCGGTCAGACAACGTCGTTGTCGCGACAGAGGCGCCATGAGCCGGAAACTGGTATGGATTGAGCAACAGCGTTTTCGGGGTTTTGGTTGCTCCGAATGTGGCTGGCGGTTCAGACCTTCTAGTGCGCTCACCGGCACATCTTTCGATGACATGGTGCATACCTTCGAGTTGCAGCGTGACAAAGAGTTCGCACTGCATGTTTGTGCCGACCACCCAAGATCCAAGAACGCAAACTCTGGGTAATTCAAACTGCATCCCTACCATCGGATCTCAAGCAGGAAGCCAGACCACACGTTAGATGAGCTGACTTAGTTCAGAGAACTCTGAAGAATAAGAAGAGGCAACTTGCCCAGTTACGATGCTAGCCTTTCGCTGTATTTATGAAGCTGCGGGGGAGGGGCTTGCACTAGCTGATGAGGCACTAAGCAGAAAAAATGGGGCGGATGTGAGGGTCAGAACGTTGGCCACATCGCCAACAATAACCCATGTCAGCCCCTGAAGGCTGTCCGCCTTTTCTACGGACCGCCGCGTTAAAGCAGCCTGGACAATACCGTTTCCCCATCGGCCTGGCTGTTCAGAAGTGCTCACTTATGAAAATAATCTCAGGAATGGTTAACATCCTGGCTGTTCAAAGTCACGCTGCCCACCCACACTGACTTCGATGAAGGACTGGTCACAATTGAACATCTTCCTGGCGAGCAACGCTGCATGATGTCGCCATGAAAGCCAAATCAGAACAAGCCTTGGCGGTTCGTTGTCCAACTTGTGGCGCCAAGCCGGGAGAGAAGTGTGAGCTTAGCACTGGCCTCCCCCGCACCGAGCCGCATCGAGATCGGCGGCTGGACGCTTCGGAACAGTAACTGGATGGCAGTGCTCCCCGGGATTCAGGCCAGCACGCGCTCGGCGAGCGCCAAGCCGAGATGATCGAAGGCCTCATTCACCGATGCGGCAGCGGCCGCGCTCTCTTCTTCTGTGGGCGGTGCAATTTGGAGCAGTCCCTGCCGGCCAAGGTTCTGCGGAAGCACGAACGAGTTCTGATGTTCCATGACAAATTCCAGAACGTGTGCCAGACCTTCGGATTCGTATCCATTGTCAAAGCGGATGCCAGTTCCATGAAACGCCGATGCTGACATCCAGTACTCACAAGCCAGAAGCCAGTGACCTCGGCTCACGGATGACCATACCTTCAAGTAATCCAGAGTGCCGCCCGCAGCGAAGCCGTATTCAATGTGAATTAAGCCCGTTTGGACGTCATGCATCAGCTCTGCCCAGTGCATAACAATTGCAGATTCAAGAATTTGATCGAGACTCTGAGCATTTTCGGAGTTCATCGCCATCAACCCCTGGCCCATGCCGCGTCGCGCTGGGAAGTCCGCCTCGCCTCGGGGCTATCCAGGTAGCAGCTTTGTTGGATATGGCGCGAGTGCGCCGTCACGATGGCATAAGGGACGCCCAGAAAGCGTTTCGCTACGATCCCGGTGACTTCGATGCAGTTGAAATCCTGCCCAGTCACTTTTCCCAGGATTCGCTTCAGTGCGTTCTGAATCTTGTTCGCTCCAAGCGCACCAAAGAACATCGCTTTCATTTCCGTCGCCATGAAAAAGAAGTTCCACCCCTCGGCATGGATCCTGCGATCTAGGGAGACACCATCGAGAGCCTGAACCAGGCTCCATTTGCCCGAGTAGGGATCACTTTTCAGCCCAAAGAGCTGCGTCATTCGCGGCCACTCCTCGATCAGAATGGCACCGACTTGAATAGCTGCTGGCATGATTCCTCCAAAAGAAGCCTGACTGGCGGTCAGACTCGGCTAAGAGCAGTCGTAACGACCAACAATAGAGAAATGTATAGCAGCGAGGCGCTGCCCAGCAGCACGATCTCGCTAAGGAGATCGGGTTTCATCAGATCTTCCCGGTGCATATCACTCTCCCACTCGGAAGAACGGTTGCGTTGGAGCTGGCCCGGACCAGGTGCCCTCCACTGGAAGGCGCGCGATTGCGGATTCCGGTTACTGATAATGACCGGCAACGGCCCGCGAACCACCTTGTCGGGCAAGCTCCATGCTCCGCCTCAAGAAAGAAGTCTGGTTCGGTGAATCAACTCACTAGAGGCCTCCCACACAGTCGCTCATCGCCTTTCGAAATACTGTGCAGAATGGCTCACTTTAGGGCGTCACGATTTATTCGAATTAGCCTGTTCTTCCTGGACTACAATCGATGATGATGAGTTTTGTTGCCACAACCAATAAGATCCGCGCGTTCAACCCCAACACGTTCCTCGCGACCATTGGCGACGGCAGGACGATTTTGGCTGTCGACAAGAAGCAAACGATATTCGCGCAAGGGGACGCAGCAGATGCCGTCTTCTATGTCCAAAAAGGCAAAGTGAGGCTCACCGTTGTATCTAAAATCGGCAAGGAAGCGACGATCGCGATCGTGAGTGAGAGGAACTTCTTCGGGGAAGGTTCATTGGCAGGACAGCTTCTGCGCATGGGCTCCGCGGCTGCGATGACCGATTGCGAGGTCCTGCGGGTTGAGAAAAAGGCGATGATGAATGCCCTTCATCGTGAACCTGCACTTTCTGAGATGTTCGTCGCCTATTTGCTCGCGCGGAATGTCCGGTACGAAGAGGATCTGGTCGATCAACTGTTCAACTCCAGCGAAAAGAGACTGGCCCGCGTCCTCCTATTGCTCGCTCATTTCGGCAAGGAAGGCATTCCAGAAACTGTGGTCCCCAAGATCAGTCAGGAAACCCTGGCCGAGATGGTTGGCACGACCCGTTCTCGCGTCAGCTTCTTCATGAACCGATTCAGGAAACTGGGCTTCATTCACTATGCCGGAGGAGAAGAGGGCGGCCTTCAGGTTCACAGTTCACTGCTGAATGTAGTTCTGCACGATTGAGCAGTTCCGCACGGGATTTTCATCGTTGTCCGTAGAATACTCCGCACAGCAGTCGCGAAATGTTCGCTTTCGAAGCGACCAGGGCTCATCAACCCGCAGTTGGATGATGGGAGCAGTCGTCATGCACGAGTAAGCGCCTCCTCGAAGGCGGTCGCCAGATGACGAGTGTCTATCGCAGCCACTGACTCCCAGGCAATCGGGGGCAAATGACGGACAAGTGCCGGCTCGGTTACCTTGTTTTGCCGATGGCCGCATGCCAGGCAAATCGCTCCTACCTGGCGGATGTCAGTCTCTTTCGATATTTCGTTCTCACGGACCGCAAGCGAGCCGGAAACAACCGGGGCAGCGCACAGATCACAAGGGTAAGCGGAGAGGTGGAGGTACTGTTTTCTCATTGGTTGCCTCTCTAAAGCGAAGAGCTACGCTAGGAATGTTATGGCTCGGAGTGTGAGATGTCTGTTCAAAATTGCTCTGATTGGGCACTCGCGGAATTGTCGTGCAACTGATAGGAGACAACGATCAATATTGACCAGTAAATGAAAGGCTAATACCTGATACTGGCCCTCATTGCTACCCATTCTATTTTGTCGGTCCGGCGCCAAACCGGTTTGTTGTGCACGCGAGCAAGTATTAGCGACCGCATCGTTGTTACACCGTGAGCAATATTGAGCAGAATTGCCGGAGGGCTCCCTGTATACCTTACCGTCATGGCGACCAGCAGCACTGTGCTGTGCATACACCGGGACCCCGCTCAATTGAGTTTTTTGGAGCAAAACGGATACGAACTGGTAACGGCAACGAGCGGTTGCGAGGGTCTGCGGCTTTTCATGTCGCGGCACGTGGACGCAATTGTGCTCGAGTATCACCTTGGCCTTCTGGATGGAGCAGTCATCGCGACTGAGATCAAACAGCTGCGGCCGGAGGTTCCCATTGTCATGCTGGCCGACCACCTGGAATTGCCTGACGGCGCGTTAAAGTCAGTCGATGCCCTCGTGACCAAGTCCGACGGTGCTCACTTTCTGTTGGCCACCGTCCACTTTATTCTGACCGTGAAGCCGGCACAGCGTAAGGAAGCAAAGCTAAGGGGTCAGACGCCACCAGGTCTCCAGCGGTCCGGCGGTTCACGGGGGCGTGCCGTTGGCAGGCCACCACTTTCTAACTAGTGGACGAGGAGTATGCACCTTTTTTGCCAACGGCTGGCGAGGATCCCAAAACGGAACTGTTCCATTTTGACCAGACATACACGAAATCTGGATGCGAGACTCTTTGGAGGTGCCCGTTGTTTCGCGTAGAACGCAGAGAGGATTGTCCATGGCGACTCCTTCGAAGCACGAAGTCCTTGTGGTGGACGACGATCCGAGCATTCGAGAAAGCCTCACGCTGTTACTGGTTTCAGCTGGATACGATGTCTCCACCGCCAATGGTGGCTTTACTGCCCTCCTGCAGCTGAGGCGCACCCTGCCGGACCTGATCGTTTCGGACCTCAATATGCCGGAGATGTCAGGGTATGAGCTCCTCTCCATCGTCCGCCGCCGTTTTCCCCAAATCATGACTGTGGCGATGAGCGGCGACTATCAGGGTGACGTGGTACCCTCTGGAGTAATCGCGGACTGCTTTTTCGCCAAAGGCCACAGTCCCAAGGCTCTCCTGGGAACCATTGCATCTCTGATGCTGACGCCTGAGACCTGGGTGTGTGCTCACCATAGGGATGGTGCCCCGGCTTGGATCCCCCGCAACGGCCATGATGCGCAAGGAGTGCCGTATGTGGTTGTAACCTGCGCGGAATGCTTGCGGGCGTTTCAGTTGCAGATCGTGGAAGCAACTGCAGGAGAGGTGCTCGAAACGCCATGCCCCTTTTGTCCAAGCAAGAATCGATACATCATTGAACCATCCCCTGCACGTATACGCGAAATGTATGCGTGATGGAATCGCTGCGTTGGCTTGAGCTTTAAGCCGGGCTGAGAGACTTGCCGCACTCCACGCAAGATGACTTGTAGCGGGGGCGGATTAGCCCGCAAAACGGGCACATCCTTTGCGATCGGACTTCCCCGATTCGTGGTGTAAGTATCGCCCGCAGCTTCGCGAACAGATCAACAATGGAAGCGAGCCGCCTGCGGAGTCTTCTGCGGAACGAACGAGAGACGGGTTCCATCAAATTACCTCGTTCTTTCTCCCATCGGTCGGGAACTACTGCGTCACCTGGCCAGCAGCCGGAGTGATCGAGGAACGGCGCACATTTACATCTCCAACATCTAACCATGACAGGCGCTGGCGGACGATTCTGTACAGGATTGCTCACATTGCGAGAAAAACGTCCCGGCAGAACTGTCAAGATCCACTAATCTGCTTTGACGACAACCCGGAAGTGAGCAATTCAGACCAGCTATCATGCGGGGTCTGAGAGATCATGATGCTAGAGACGAGCACTACTTCTCTCTCTTTCAGGTCCTCTGAACTAAGTCAGCCCATCTGAAGCCCTCTCCTCTTAGTTCCTCAGCTCCGAAAGGAACAACTCATGAAAAAGACACTGTCAGTTTTGTTGATGGGCTTCATAGGCGTGGTTGGAACTTGTGCGTGGGCAAGCTCTGGTCGTGAAGACTCGGCCGCCCGTCTGCAATCGTCCGTCGAAGTTCTGCACGCCATCATGGCGACTCCAGACAAAGGGATCCCGGAAGAAGTGTTGAGCAATGCGAAGTGCATCATGGTGGTACCCAACCTGATCAAGGGTGGCTTCATCTTTGGTGGCAAGCACGGACGCGGTGTGGCCACCTGCCGCACGGCTGAAGGCTGGAGCGCTCCCGCATTCGTCTCAGTTGGCGGTGGAAGTTGGGGATTGCAGATCGGTGTCGAAGGCGTGGACCTGGTCATGCTGGTCATGAACGATCAGGGGTTCCAACATTTGCTTTCCAGCAAGTTTCAATTGACCGGCGAGGGATCGGTTGCAGCAGGTCCGGTCGGCCGTCATGCTTCCGCCGGAACGGACTGGAAGATGAACACTGAAATGCTGACCTATTCGCGCTCGAAGGGCGTGTTCGCCGGCTTGACGTTGGAAGGCGCGGTAGTGGAGCAGGACAACGACTCGACTCGCGCCATTTATGGCAAGCACATGTTGTTCCGCAACATTCTTTCGGGTCAGGCAACAACTCCCCGAAGCGCGGAAGCATTTATCAAGGCTGTGTCAGACGCAGGACAACAGGCACGGATTGCTGAAGCGAAGGACGCCAAAGAAGACAAGAACTAGTTGCATGAGCAAAGTTGTCGGTAAGATCTGTCGCTGACCGGAACCCGTATCGGTTCCGGTCAGCGGCTAAAGCCCTTGCATGAGGGCTTTCGTTCGCAGCGTGATTGATGGTTTGAAGGGCAGACAAATATGAGAGTTAGTCTACGTAAATGTCTTTGGGCGGTAGCCTGCTTCGGTCTTTCGCCTAACTTGGCAGTTGCTCAGTCATTTGATCTTGTTCAGAATCTGGCCGACTGCAAGGCTGGCCGTGAAACCTGCGATCGTTCCAGGCTGAGTCCCTCGCAATCGGCGGACGCGGCTCTCGCCCTCCACGTGCGAAACGTCTCGAACTGCAGAAGCGGCTTCGATTCCTGTGACCATTCAAAACTCACCGAGCCGGAAAATATTGCGTCGGCCGTCGCCAATCATGAGCGCAATGTCTCGGACTGCAATGACGGCATGAGCTCATGCGACCGGTCGAAACTGACCCATTCCGAAGCCCGCGACATGGCCGTGGCGAACTATCGGCGTAATCTCGACGACTGTAAGGATGGAAAGGATGCATGCGATCCCTCCAAACTCACCGAGGTGGAAACCGGGCAAGTCAACGAAGCCAGGCGTCAGCTCAGCGTCTCCGACTGTAGAAACGGCACTGGGCTCTGCGATCGCTCCCAGCTGACTCCTTCTGAAACGAAAGAAGTGACCGCCGCCGAACACCAGCGCAACGCACAGAATTGCCAGAGTGGCTGGGACGAATGCGACCACTCCCAACTCACTCCGTCGGAAGCGGGGCAAATCGCTTACTCCGATCACCAGCGCAACCTCTCAGCTTGTAGAGACGGCCAGGAAACTTGCGACTACTCAAAACTGACTTCCCCTGAAGCCAAGATGCTGGCCGACTCGGAGCATAAACGTAACTACACGGCTTGTCGGAAAGGCTACGGCTATTGCGACCGCTCCCGACTTACAGAGAAGGAGACTCAGTCTCTTCAATTCAAAGGCCACTGACTTTTCAGTCACGGCCGCAACATCATAGCCCTGCCGCGGCCCGCGACGAACTCTAAATGGCCGCGTCATAAGGACGAAAAATGGCAAACAAAGAGTGGACTGTGAAAGACCTGACGGAAGCCTTGAAAAGGTTCCCGTTGGAGGCGAAGGTCTATTACGAAATGGGACCCAACGGTACCGGAACGATCGGGAAGGCGCAATACGTCAAGGCCGGTGGAGCAGACGATCAGATGGGAGTGCTACTGGACCGGTAGCTTCCGTCCTGGCGACCCATCCGCTAACGGAGAAGTGCTTTGGTTGCCTTACGCATGAACTGCTCGAGGCTTCGGAAGCTCCTAGATGCGGTGCCCCCGTTCGTTCCTGGCGATTTACTAACCCCATGGATCGGCTCGGCCAGGTAGAAATCCAGGGCTGGATAAGCTAGGGCCCTTCTTTTCTTCTTAGGGTTCATCCGCGCAAAAATGGTGCCCCCCCCGACAAGATCATCACGGCGGTAATAATTCGCTGTGTGGAGTCGGCTCAGCTCAGCAAAGCGGGAGTTATTGGTCGGGGCGAGGAGATTTGAACTCCTGACCCCCTGCGCCCAAGGCAGGTGCGCTACCAGGCTGCGCTACGCCCCGACTGGTCCGATTATAAATGAGACGGTACAAGGTCCGCGTACCTCAGTGATCGTGTGCCACCGGCAACACGGTATGATCCGTGCCGCCGATCCCCTGACTAGCGTACGGCAAAGCGCACGGCGTTGCTATTCCTTCTCCGGGAACGATAAAATTACTCGTACACCTCTTCTCCGCACATATCCCTGTAATCGTTAGATCAAGGAAGCCTGCGGCTTAGGAGTGTGCGCCCCCCGGGCGCAGCACGCGTGGTGTGCTCACGTGAAATCCCTGACGGAGTCCGACTTGAAAAAAGGCAAGACTGCGGTGATCGTTGGCGCCCAGTGGGGCGATGAGGGCAAGGGCAAGATCGTCGACGTGCTCTCGGAGAGCTTCTCCGTCGTTGCCCGCTACGCCGGCGGACACAACGCCGGCCACACCGTCATCATCAACGGCAAGAAGTTCATTCTCCAGTTGGTGCCCTGTGGAGTTCTGCGCGCGGGATGCCGCAGTGTGATTGGAAACGGCGTGGTGCTCGACCCCCTCGCTTTCCTCAAAGAAGTCGGCGCGCTCCGCGAAGCTGGTGTGAAAGTCGACGGCAATCTCTTCGTGTCGAACCGCGCGCACGTGATTCTCCCGTATCACCGCATGATTGAACTGGCCGCGGAAAATGCTCCCGGACGCGTCAAGATTGGCACCACTTCGCGCGGAATCGGACCCGCATACGAGGACAAGATGGGGCGGCGCGGCCTGCGCGTCGCCGATCTGCTCGACCTCGAGCTGCTGAAGAAGCACATCGAAAATGCGGTTCGCGAGAAAAACATGATTGCGCACGCGCTCTTTAACTCGGAACCCCTGGACGCCGACAAGATGTACTCCGAGTACGCTCAAGCCGCCGAGAAGGTAGCCCCCTTCGTATGCGACACCGCAGTCTTGCTGAACCAGGCACTGGCCAATGGAGAATCGATTCTGTTTGAAGGTGCGCAGGGCACCATGCTCGATATTGACCATGGCACCTATCCTTTCGTGACCTCGTCCAGCGCAACTTCAGGCGGCGCCGTGATCGGCACCGGTGTTGCTCCCAACGCAATCAACTCCGTCATCGGCATCACCAAGGCCTACTGCACCCGCGTGGGCGAAGGGCCATTCCCCAGCGAAGAGAAAGGTCCACCCGGAGAGCAGTTGCGCAAGCGCGGCAACGAATATGGAGCGGTTACCGGACGGCCGCGGCGCACAGGGTGGATGGATCTGCCGCTGCTGCGTTATGCCGTCATGATTAACGGCATCGACTGGCTGGTCGTGACCAAGCTCGACGTGCTCGATGAACTCGCGGAAATTCCTGTCTGTGTCAGCTACAAAATTGACGGTAAGCACACCATGGAAGCCCCCGCCCAAGACAGCGGCTACGACAAGATTGAAGGCGTCTACCGCAATTTTCCGGGATGGAAAACATCGACCGAGGGCATCACGAAGTTCGACAAGCTGCCGCCGCAGACCAAGGAATATTTGTCCTTTCTGGAGAAGGAAACCGGAGCAAAGATCGGCATGGTGTCCACCGGACCGGACCGCGACCACACGATCTTCATGGACGAGTTCGTTTCAGAGTTGAAGACAGCAGCGCGGAAGGCCTAGAATCTTTCCCCAAGCTGCGACAGGCATAAGGAGAGTGCGATGGTGGTGTTGGCGGTTACGTGGATGGCGAAGGTTGGTCACGAAGTCGACGTGACCACACTTTTCGGGAAACTCACTGAGGAATCACGCAAGGAGCCGGGTTGTGCGATGTACCAGGTTCACCGGCACAAGACCGAACCGCGCCGCTTCTTCATCTACGAGCAATACAAGGACGACGCCGCTCTCGAAGCGCATCGTACCGCTCCGCATTTCCTGCAGTACGCCCGCAAAGACCTGCCCAAAATTGCCGACCGCGTAGAAGGCCACTTATTCGAGCCCCTGGCCTAGCACGTGTAATGTGGCGCGGACCTGTCCTGAGCGAAGTCGAAGGAGCCTCGCCCGCGCAAGCGTGCAGCAAAGACACTTCCCCTTGTCGATCATCAACTCGCCACCAGAAGCGTAGCTCTCCTTCGATACCTCGTGAAAAGCGACCACGATCCCCTCCCGCCGAGCCCCAGCTTCCTCGACCAAAGCGTCCGTGATCCGCTGCGCGATCTTGCGCTTCTGCTCAGCACTACGCCCCTGCAGCATAGTGATCTGCACCACAGGCATAGGAAAATCTCCTAACGGCAACGCCGTAGCGCCGGCATCCTGCCGGCTGTAGTGCGGGCGTCCGCGCCCGCACCTCGTGCCGCCGAAACGGCGCCGTCACTTCGCCAACTCATAACCCGCAAAAAAGAAGCTCAACTCAAAGCGCGCCGTGTCTTCCGCGTCCGAACCGTGAATAGCATTGTGCTCGATGTTAGTAGCCCACTTCTTGTGAATGGTGCCGTCTTCCGCA
>Ga0137389_10000615_pt1 | contig 19806 bp, 15 predicted proteins | sample 15con2h14BmetaG_FD_104645 | JGI IMG/M metagenome (GOLD analysis project Ga0137389, IMG submission 104645) | Vadose zone soil microbial communities from Angelo Coast Range Reserve, California, USA - 15con2h1.4B metaG | ecosystem: Environmental > Terrestrial > Soil > Vadose zone > Saprolite...
CGACGCCGTTTTTCCATCGTCATCTCGCGCGTTGACGTCCGCACCGTGCTTCAGCAAGAGCTCGACAACATCCTCATGTCCCTTCACCACGGCCTGCATAAGGGCTGTTTGCTTGTGGCTTCCCCTAGCATTAACATTGGCTCCTGCTCGAATTAAGAGTTTTGAAACCTCCAGGCTTCCGTTCGACGTTGCAATCATTAAAGCCGTGAGATCGTCAACGTTGCGTGCATCCACTTTCGCGCCGTGCTGCAACAACAGGGTCGTAGTCGGAACGTCATTCAAAACCGCTGCACACATTAGCGGTGTGAGTCCTTTCAGATCACCAGCATTCACATCAGCACCGCTTGTCAATAAGATCCGAACAAGACGATTGCGTTTGAGAATTACGCTCAGCATTAACGCCGTGACGCCTTTGTCGTTCTTCGCCTGCACGTTGACACCGTGAGCAAGCGCGGCCATGGCGGCTTCCTCGTCGCCATCGGAGACGGCCTTCATCAATGGAGTGACTGACGGCACTACGAGAAGGTCGTCTTTGTTGACTCTACGGGGGTCCGGACTCTCGGAGAGAACTGTAATGCTGCGAAGCTTCCAATTACCACCACTGCGACTCCACACTTCGCGTTCCGTAGACCTGTGATAGGTGTAAGCGTTTGAACGAATCGCCTGCTCGTAGGTATCGCCGTCCTTCGGGCGAGGCGACTGAACCAAAACCGAAACCACGACCGTAGCTGTGTCTTGGGTTGCCTCTAGTCGCTCGACGCTGAACTTAACGCTCGACACCCAAAAACGTGGACCGGACATGTCGGCTTCGAATTCCTTCAAAGACCGACTGTTGTAAGTAAAGCCGTTCGTGCTGTTCTTTTCAAAAAATGCAGCTAACGCGAAGTCTTGATTCGTTTGTTGGGCTGTCGCCCTTAGCGCTAGAACTCTTTCGATCTCTGCTCTCGTCGCATCACGGTTTATCTGAGCATCTGCCACATATACTGTCACTAGCAGAATGAACAAGCACGATCCACACACCTTAGTTGTTAAGAGGTGCCTGATTCTCACGGAAACGCCTCCAGCCACGACATCCGATTGACCGGACCGATGTTTTGTACCAAGTAGATTGTTAGTGTAACGCCTCATTCGACAATTGTCCGTAGTCGTCGTCGGGGGGCATGATGGTTTACGGTGCCGGTGGCCGGTGGCCCAGCGCCGAGTGCGGCCGCTCCGTGTTGTATTCCACACGCCACCTCTCCGTCAGAATCTGTGCCTCCTTCAGGGAGTAAAGATCTCGCCGTTCAAGAACTCATTCCGTAGTTTCCCGTTGAAACTCTCACAGTACCCGTTCTCCCACGAACTGCCTGACTCGATGTACAAGGTCTTCGTGCCCAGCTTACCCAGCCAACTGCAACAACACCGTGATGCGCCGGTATGCACTGTACGAGAAGATCGGCGACAAGGACATAAATATCGTTGACCCGAAAGCGCATGGGATTGGTTTTCTGTATCCGCCCAAGGACTCACCTAAAGGCTGGAATGAAAGTGTTCCACAATGGATTTACGAGATGTGGGACTACATAGTGCGGGGGACTCTAAAACTGAAACGTAAGCCGCCGTCTTGGATCAATATTCCGCAAATGATGCGCCTTACCATTACCACGTGCAATGTTTTAGAAATGCTCGGTGAATGGGAAGTTGCTCGTCCGTACAATTTTCTTTTGTTGCCGATGGTTGATCCGACTTTTGGCTATGCATTCCACAGGCGTGCAGATGAAAAGGTCCTGCTCGTGACCCAATTTTCATCCAAGCAAACAGACTGGTTTTGCATGAAATGCATGAACATTCATAGCGGCAAAAAGTACAAAATGATGGACTGCACCAGAGAGAAGGATTCTCCGTACAACGTGGTGTTTCCATCGCAATTCGCACGCCTTTTGATCGAATACCAGGAGCATCCCGAAGCAAAGAGCCTCGCACCCGATGGCACGGCTTGCGAGGCAGGAACGTGCGGGCTGTTACGGCGTGCGCATATCATCGCTGGAGAGTTTCGATTTGTTGGCAAGGAAACAGATCGCAAGTGGGACGAAGGCCACGATTTAAGCGTGCTGGGTTTCAAGGCCACCGAATTCGGGAGGGCGAAAAGAGTAGTCGCTATCGAAGAAGTAAAGAACGCCATCCGGGAAATTGGCATTAACAAATGCGCGCGCGAGAGCGGGTTTGATCGCAAGAACTTTGTAAGAAAAGTACTTCGTGGATTACCTGTCAAACGCAACTCGTACGATGAATTTGTCCGATGGCTACAAACCTACAAGTTACAAAATGGATGAGCGATAAAGGGAACCATATACTTATTTCGCCAAGCGGGCGGCCCCTGGGACTATCCCATGACATTTATAGCGCAGTTCCTAGCTTTTCATCTAATGCGGGGAGCGCGGCCACTCGGAAAAACGTGGGAAAAATCTCGACCATTCCTGCGGTACAGAAGGCTGCGCTCCCTTAAAAGCATTAGAACCTACCACTAAGGGTACTTAACCCAATTGGCGTAAAAGTCGTTGTGCGTGCCCTGCGCACCCGGTGAGCCCGGTGCCTTGCTCAAGTTGAGCAGCCCGCCGGACCCATCGGAGTTCGTAATGTAGATATCCCAGCTGACATATTGCGTCCGTGAGAAGGCGATTTGGTTTTGATCTGGCGACCAACACGGAATCATATCGCGAACGCCGTGCGCAAAGTCCGGGTTGCTGACATTTTGCGCCCCCCCTTGCCCATCGAACGAAATTGTGTAGATTGCGCTTTGCGTACCGTCATTCCTTGAAAAGGCTATCCGGGCACCGTCCGGAGACCATGACGGCCACCCATCAAACAAATTCGGACCAGGCTGCGTCACGGGTACCGGCATGGAGCCGGGCGCGATCTTCACTCTCATAATCGACGATGTGCCCTGATGCTCACGCCAGAATGCGATTTCCTGCCCTGTATTTGGGTTCCAAGTTGGAGCATGGTCCAAGACATACGGAAACTGGGTGTAGTCCATAAGCGGTTGTGGGTTGGTTCCATCCGCATTCGCTGTCCAAATCTGATAGAAGCGTGAAAAGGCAATTTTCTTTCCGTCATGGGACCATGCAGGCTGGGTGTCCCAAGAGTTCGAAGGCGGGGTCGTGATCGGGGTCTGCGCCGACCCGCCCGAATCCATCTTGTACAGACCAGGGGCGTACCCGCTTTGCGTAGCTGTACCCCGTGAGAAGACGATGGTACCGTTAATGCGAGAGATTGCGGGAGTCTCGTCTTGTTGCGATGAATTGCTTAAGTTTCGCTGATCGCCACCATCCTGAGGATTCATCGACCAGATCTGCTCGGTGCCAGCTGGTACCGTGAAGCGGGAAAACGCGATCCGAGGACCGGCTATGGGTTTGGTGTGAATTATCGGCCAATCGTGGAGTAGTGTCGCATTTTCCAGCGAGGTGCTCCAACGTAAGCGCGACTTGGGAACTAGAAATGGGCGTTCGCGCTCTTGAGGCTTAGGCATTACCTTTGCTACTGCAAGCTTCATTTTTCCTCCTAACGCACGGAAGGCTGTCGCACCAATGGGAATTAGGAGCGAGTTGCGGGGCAAGGTGCTGTTCGATTCAGGCGATTGGTCCCCGCCTCGCTTAGGCCGGAATCTCCTTTTTGACTTCAAGAACGGCACCCAGCATACACCCATCTTGCTGATGTTTCCACCAGGTTCAAAAAAAGGAAATGTGGGTTTATCGCTTTGGATGCGAACAACCCTGAATGCCCTACGCATGTTTGGGGAACTCCGAGAGCGCGCTTCCCGGATTGTCTTGCGGTCTCCACCTGTTCGTACGCGCCGTTAACTTTTGAGTATATAACTGTTAACTTGGAAGGCAGGAGGGAGCATTTTGCCGTCGCCGTACACTACCCCCATTACCGTTTGACCCATCTTTTTGTGCGTCTGTAAGATCAAAGTCTGATCCGACGAAAACAACTCTAAACTGCTCAGCTAACCCCGGAGAGGGAAAAGGGGAGAATACCCGCGAGGCTACTAGAACTCTAGATCCATTGAGATAACCTCCGCACAATGCGTTGAGGCTGGACTGCACAACGCATTACCGTCTCGTCAAGTGCAGATCGGCTATCGTACAGCTGATACGGTGGGCATTTTGATATCCGTAATGACAAACGGGATGCTGGCACCTTGACAGGGAGTATCAAATTGCGGTGCAGTGTAGATGCTCGATTCTCCGTTGAACCGTCTTATGAGTGACCAATCTAAAATCGAATGGACCGACGCCACATGGAATCCGGTCCGTGGGTGCACGAAGATCAGTCCGGGCTGCAAGTTCTGTTATGCGGAGCGATTCGCCGAGCGATTCCGGGGAGTTGTTGGCCATGCCTATGAACAGGGGTTTGATCCTCGGTTGGTTCCGGAAAAACTTATGGAACCGCTGTCCTGGCGGCGCCCGCGCATGATCTTCGTCAACTCCATGAGCGACTTGTTCCATGAGCAGGTGCCCGACGACTACATTGCTGAAGTAGCCAAGGTCATGGCACGTGCAAACTGGCATACGTTTCAAGTACTAACAAAGCGCTCGCGACGCATGATGGAACTGCTCAACGATCGCCTACGCGATGCGGCGAAGCTTACCCATATCTGGTGGGGAGTCAGTGTTGAGAACCGGAAACACGGTTTGCCGCGTATCACGCATCTACGTTCGGCAGCCGCCCGAGTCCGCTTCCTGTCTATCGAACCCCTACTTGAGGATCTCGGCGAAGTTCCACTCTCCGGCGTGTCGTGGGTAATCGTTGGCGGGGAAAGCGGTCCTGGCGCACGTCCGATGCAAAAGGACTGGGCTCTCTCGATTCGGGACCAATGTCGTCGCGCTCGCGTCCCCTTTTTCTTCAAACAGTGGGGTGGGGTCCAGAAGAGCCGTGCGGGCCGACGTTTGGCGGGGCGAATATACGACGAATTCCCTGATTTCTCCAGTATCCAAGCGACCGAAAACGAGATACGATGGCAGCACGTCAGAGAAGCTGAAGAGGCAAGTCTTCGATTCGTATGAGTATCGTAGATCCCGCTTATTTTGGCCGGGAACAAACAGCTGTCAAGCATCGCGTTCTTGAGCGTTACCTCACGCCGCTGCCACTAATCGTCGGACGCACCTGGGTGAAGGACGTTACGTTTGTCGACTGCTGCTCGGGTCCCTGGAACACAACTACTGATGATCAGACCGATAGCTCCTTTGGCATTGCAGTCCGCCAACTCCGCCAAGCGCGAGAAACACTGGCGTCCGAGGGGCATGCGGTCAACTTCCGCTGCCTGTTCATAGAGAAGGATCCGGGCGCATACGCCGAATTAAAAAGGTTCTGCAAGACGGTTGTGGACATTCAGGTGAAGCCGCTTCTCGGCGATTTCGTCGACCTTATTCCTGAGATTCTGAGATTTATAGACGAACACGAAGGTTCTTTCCCCTTCTTTTTCATCGATCCCAAAGGTTGGTCTCCGCTCAAGATTCGTCCGCTGACGCCGTTGTTGCGGCGAGCACCAGGCGAAGCCTTGATCAATTTCATGACGTCGCATATTCGCCGCTTTCTGGAGGATGAAGGCAAAGATTTTGGGGCGCTGCTGGGCGGACGTGCTTTAGAGAGAATGCACGGCCTAATCGGTCAAGAGCGTGATGATGCGGCCGCTTTTGCCTATGCCGACCAGGTGGCAAGGGCAGGCAATTTTGACTATGTTTGCGCTACGCTCGTGCTGAACCCGCAGCGAGATCAAACGTACTACCATCTGATCTATGGTACTCGGCACCCGAAGGGCGTTGAGGTATTCAAGCAGGCTGAGCGCAATGCCAGTGAATTCATGGCGCTGGCCAGGGCCGACGCGCAGCAGCGGCAGCGAATCGAATCGACCCAACAAACAGAAATGTTCTCGGTGTTGGAGTATGGTGCCGGACAAGACCATCACTTGCTCCGTTTGCGGAATCGATATTTGCAACTGGCACACGATTTAGTTGAGAAGCGACTGACCGTCAATCGGCATCGGCCGATTCCATATGAGGACGCTTGGAAAACTGCCTGCCGTTTCCCCTTGGTTTGGGAAAGCGATCTGCACGCTTGGATAAACCGAGAATGGCGCGCCAAGATCAGCGTGATCGGGATGAGACCAAACCAACGCGTACCGAAATGTCAAGCTGGCAACTCGCTAGTCTGGACGGCGTAACACCGCCGTGTAGCCTCTGCTAGTGAACCTTCGACCCGAGTGCATATTCGTTCTGGTGGTCGACGTGTTTCAATCCGAAAATTTCTTGCTTTCCCGTCATGCCAGTGCAACAATCGCCGTCTGTATCGCGCCAAACGCTTGCGGCGTGCGGAAAGTATGCTAGTTCGCACGCCTCGTGGAACCCACTTTACGGCAACGATTCTTCAAGGCGTCTGCCTATGAGACGCGTAAGCTCCTGTCTCACGATCATTGTTTGCCTGGCTTCATGCGTGTGTATCGCTGCCTCCGCCCCGCACCCAGCGAAGCCGAATGTGTGGGCGCAGCTAGCCGAGTTGACACCCGCGAACCGGAACAACCAAGACTGGTTCGGCATTTCCGTCGCTATCAGCGGCAACACAGTCGTCGTTGGAGCCTTCGATCCGAATATCGAGGCGACCGGCACTGCCTATGTTTTCGTCAACACATCGGGTCGCTGGGGAAACATGACTCAAACTGCCGTTCTGACATCCTCCGACGGCGGCGCCGGGTTCGGGACATCGGTTGCGATCAGCGGCGATACGATCATTGTGGGCGCGGCGAATGCTTCTAATTTGGACTTCCAAACTCCCCAACAGCAAGGGCCGGGAGCCGCGTATGTGTTCGTCAAACCGCCGACGGGATGGACAGACATGACCGAGACGGCCAAGCTCAGCGCCAGCGATGGAGCGGACGGTGACGCCTTTGGGTACAACGTCTCGATCAGCAGAGACACAGTGGCGGTCGGAGCGCTGTTCGCGCACAGCGGAGCCGGGGCAGCTTATGTTTTCGTGAAGCCGCCGAGTGGCTGGTCCAACATGACTCAAACCGCCGAACTCACCGCTTCCGACTCGACCAATTTTGACAGCATGGGCGCGGTCGCTATCAGTGGCGACACAGTCCTGACCGGCGCCTATGGACACAACAACTTTCGCGGCGCTGCTTACGTATTCGTAATGCCTCGTACCGGCTGGAACGACATGACGCAGACCGCGGAGTTCAGCAGCACCAGGGCGAATCAGATCTACGGATTCTCGGTCGCGGTCCGCGGGGACACGGCGATTGTGGGAGCGGTCGGCGCTCATCAGGGCGTGGGAGCGGCTTATCTATATGTGAAGCCGCAGGGCGGTTGGAAAAGTATCGCTACGTTCACCGCGAGACTCAGCGCTCCGATTGCATCTGGAGTAAGTGGGCTGTCCCAGGGCATTTCGATAAGCGGCAAGACGATTGCTCTTGGCGCGCCCGGAACGACTGTTGGATCGAACCAGGGGCAGGGTGTCGTGCTGGTTTACGTCAAGCCGGATAGCGGCTGGCAGACAACCAACAAGTTCGCCGCCGAACTTACCGCCTCTGACGGAGCAGCGAATGACAATTTAGGTGTTTCCGCAGCGGTGAGGGCGGGCCATGTCGTCGGGGGCGCCACGAAAAGTGGTCCGCCCGGCGAGGCCTACGTGTTCGCGAACAAATGAACCCTACGTGAACCGGACAGGTCACTCTTAGTTCCTTGTCAACGGCGCTTCGCGCCACCCGTTTTTGGCCTGAGGTAGGGAAGGGGTCTTGGGTCGAGCGGATCTGCCCAAGTTCTGTGTCCAGGTGCAGCAATGTCCCCTCTCCCGTAATACCGGATCAAAAGGGGACGCGATGATGAAAATCGGGGACTACGCCCCTCCACGCCGGGCACAGGCCCCCCTCCGTGCTCGCCGGAAGTATTCTGCGACTGGGCGATGCATGGGATGGGGCTGACGCGTTACGGATTCCACAAGTCCCGCAGCATCTTCCTTCGTTCCGCGCGTGAAGCGTTTTCAAGAGCCACTCTTATCGGTATTGACCGACTGCTTTCATTTCCGGTCTCATGGCATCCAGAATTTTCAGGATTGTGTCGATTGGCATTCTCTTTGCGCTCCACATGCTTATCGCGCCCTTAGAATAACTTGAAAGAGCAACGTGGCGTCCGAGGAAGCACGTGGGTGCTCTTAGGAAAAGTGTATGAAGAGATCTGGAATCGCGCTACCGTCGTTGTAGCCAGCTAAGGAAGACTAGGCCCAGTTCGCTTCTTGTTTTGAGCCTCGATCGCCGCCGACGCACTGAAGATCCGACCAAGCTTGTCTCGACATGTTTTTCAGCGTGTGCCGATGACTCAGAGCATCCTTCGGCATATCAACTTTGCTCTCCGCGGTCTATTCCGGCGCCTGCGGCGCCACCCGTTTTTCCCACCGGCAGACTCGCTCGCAGCTAATTGGAGGGCCCGGCTGCCGGTGTTCGGGTTGTTATGGGTGGAGACAGAGCCCAAATGGGTGTCGAGTTCCTCCAATTAACCCCACAACTTTAGATTCTGCCGAGCGCGGAAACGTTTGCTTCTGGCTCGTGCATCACCTAACGATGCGCTACCAGGAAAGAGCGAGCGCTGAGTGAGTGCAAATTGAGGCCCCCTGAATGAAGGTATGTTCCGCCGGTAATACGGCCAAAAAAAAGGGGCGTTAGTTAGCACTCTTCGCGAATGCCCTTTTTAAGCTATTCCCACTGCCGTTCTGTCTCGCGATCGCCGCTTCACTCGATAACTTCCAGCACCTCCTGAAGCCCCGAAATCAGCACCGGCACAAGCAATAAAACTTGCCATAGCCCTGAGTCTGTTTAGCATTGCTATTCCCACCGGCGGTGACTCTCTAAGAAGAGGAGCGCCGGTGAAGAGCTGCGGCCGAATTGGGCGGCTTGACTGTGCCCCGTTCCTCAGCTCCATGCGGCCAATTGCTTCAGCGCGGCTGCTCGTTTCACAGCTCGCCGGCGACGCTGGGCTTCTCGACGTAGACGTAACCGGCGGCGCCTTTGTCTCCGACGTGCGTACTCAGTCTCGCGGTGGATCCGGACACGATCACGGTGTGCCGCTCGCCAAGAACGCTGGTAGGCGCGAAGGTGCTCAAGGCGGCGCTCTTTTGGAGACAGCTCCGGAGTTTGTTGTTCGCTATGAACACCGTCCAGATCATCGCTCGGATGCCTGGGTGACACTTCATTAGTAAGCGAGATAATTTCCCTCGACCTCCCTACCGACGTGAGTGTCGATTCAGCTCGCTGGTCCCGATGACGATCTCGCCCGCGCACTGACAAGCCCCTCCCATTTAGAGCAGCCTCTTCAACTTCCAAGTTTTCGTTAGTCTCGATCATGTTCGTCGTCACCTCTCTACCTCAGATCTACCTCAGATTGGGTTAAGGTCGGACTGCCGGGGTTCTACTAAGAACCCCCGGCCAGTTCCGCCCGCTCCTTAACGAGAACGGAACGGCAGAAACAGTCAAGAACCGGCCGTTCCGACGCCAACCTACTGAATTGCCAACCCGTTACGTTAATCGCCGGAACACCGGCCGGAACTCAGTTTCTTGCGCCACGAAGCCGGCGCCGGAACCATCGGCGGAACTGTTCCTTCGTTTGCCTGACGCAGCCTCTAGCCCCCCAATTCTTCCATTCCCGATGGTTCCGGCGCCGGCTTAGTCGCCTTCTCGGGCGATCCGTGCTTCTTCTCCGCTCTGACCTTCCGCACGTAGCGGTCTGAGACTCCGGCCTTAGCAGCGATGTCCTCTGCAGAAGCGGAGTCTCCCAAGTCCTTCATTGCGGCCTCGACCTTGGCCTTCTTCGGCGATTTTTTCGGCTTGTAAATGAGTCGGCGAACTTCCTGTTTCTTCTGCTCCACTCCGTCGTTGTCGAGGTACGAAACCTCGGCGGTTTCGAGATGGAGCTCGAACTTCTCCTCTTCAGAGCCGAGCTTGCTATCGAGAATGGCTTTCACTTGATCACCGGCCTTCTCAAAATGCATCGTCGTTGCGTAATTTGCCGTCTGGGTGATGGTGCCAAGCGCACGCTTGTTCTGTTTGTCCCATGTTGAATGTGTGATCATCACGAGGGGGCAATACATGCGAGCCAGAGTGATCACGGTCTTGTTAACTTGAGCCATGTCACTCTGCTCATTGAGATCGCGTCCTGGAATTATGTTTTGTAGAGTACTGATCACCGCGAAGTCGGGCTTGAGCTTGCCGAATAGCTCGGCAAGTTTCTGTGCTTCCTTGACCAGATCGAACGGTCCAGGACAGGCCCAATTGAATCCTGAAATCTGCTCGTCCTCTCTTATGCCCAACCCCTTCGCCAAGCCCCTGATCCTCTCTTGCACAAGCCACGGTGGGTCTTCGGTTTCGATGAAGAGAGTCGTATTCACGTTTGGTGTTGGGAAGTGCCCCCATACTGTCTTCCGAGCAGGGGCTTCGAGAGCGGCTTGCAACCATGCGAGCGACTTCATCGAATGCGGGTGAGCGGAAACAAGAAGCGCGCTCTGGGCTAGAAGTAGGTTGCCAATTATCAGCGTAGGCTTTTGCCAAACTCCGTTCCGAGCATCATCAAGGCTATAAATGGAGTTCCATTTCTCGGATGGGCTCAAGCTCGGCGCGACAAAAATTTTGCTTTTTCCCTTTTGCCGACTCTTGTTTGGTGTGGCTGTGTTGCGAGATATCTTGGGATCCGCACGACCGGTGGACTCTGAACCTGTGCCATCAGACACGGTCGGTGTCGTTTCGGATTTCTCTTTCTTTTCCGGGGTATGAAGATTGGGACCTGACCCATGCGCCGGGCGCGGCTGTGCGGTCGCGTCCATAGCCAACGGCGCTGACCCTCGCTCCGCCTCGGTCTGGGCTTCCTGGGAATGCTGATGTTTATCCGGAACGTCGGGATCCATGCGTATAGTCCTGAATAATGGCTTTCGCCTTTCGCAGGCCGCGGAAAAAATCTCGGCTCGGCACCGGGGCATTGCTGCTGTACTCTCCAAGGGCTGCGAGCAGCCTCGGGGATGCACTGAAGTGAAAATAGATTTGTGAGCCGTCGCGCTCAAGCCGCTCATGGACGAAACCGAGCGCGAAGAGGTAGCCCGCTTGGCCATAATCGGCGGTGCGAAAGGTTTCGACTGTTTCGACAGCTGCACTCATTTGCTTCCTTCTGACATGCGCCGGGTGCGAATCGGCAACTCGGAATCCCGCCATACTCTCCTGGTGGGCGGTGCGTTAGGAGCAGTCTCGTCGCGGCGTGGCGCATTAGGACGACCGGCAAGGTTTGTTTCAACTACGTGTGCTGTGAGAAACGATTCGATATCGGACTTTCGGTACCGGACGAGTTTCCCAATCTTGAGAAAACGCGGGCCTCGCCGCTCACGGCGGGCACGGCGTAAGTAGGGAATCTTGAATCCGTACAGTTCCTGAACCTGCGATTCGTTCAAAATCTCCGGGACATTCAACTGTTGAACCTCCATAGCGCACTGTGGCGCTTGTTCTTGATTTACAGTATGATTTTGTGTTCTACTTGTATAGATACAATATGCGTAGAGCACTATCGCAACCGCGTTTTAGGCAGATTGAACTAGCCGACGGTCAAGTTTGGGGAGTCTTGCCCGAACGAACTTTCGATCCTTTCGATTTGTACGAGCGTGGCATGGCTCCCCATTTGGCGTTCGCCAATGCTAAAGACCGTTTGAGGTGGCACGAAGAGTATGGACCGCTGTTCGGATTCACTAGCGCCTACAGTTCGACGATTGAAGCTTTTCTGGGAGCGCAGCGGAGGTTCGTCGCAGTGCTGAATCTTTGGCAGGCGTGGAAAGGCGATCGCAAGGAGATCCGCGAACCGTTCCTGCGGGCCGTGGCTGAAACAGGCTATGTGTCGGTGCGTGGGCACCTGGCTGTCTCCGGCCTCAACCCAGAATGGCAAGCGGAGTCCAAGGCCGAGGAGTTATCAGCCGGACAAATCCGTTCTCTGCGTCGCGAGTTCCCCACTTTCGAGGAGGTGCTGGGCGGGAAGTCCCAAGCAAGCAACGCCAAATTGCGTATCGGAACAAAGCACCCTTATGTAGCTGTCGAAGAGTTTGCTCGCAAGGCACCCGAAAAAACGCTGCACGATGCCGCAGCAGCACTGTTGAAATTCGTACTCGCGGAGAGGCTTCAAGATGTGCAGCCGGTCTTTCGCGATGAGAAAGGCTTCGAGGCCACTTGGGCTGTCCGCGATTTCCTTCAGGCGTGCTATTTGATGCTTTTCTACGACATGGCCGGAAAGAAAAACATTCGGAACTGCAAAGGTTGTAACCAATTCTTCTACCCGACCACCAAGCGGCCACGATTTTGCTCGACAGACTGCGCTCGCAGAAACCGGCAGAAACTCTACTGGAAGCGGAAGGGCAGGATTCAGCGAAGAATGCGTCGAAATCGGGCTGACAGATCCGGGTAAGAAATGGGAAGGACCGTCGGAGGAAAACCATGATCTACAAACGCGGCAAGGTCTACTGGTACAAATTCCGTTGGACTCTCAGGGGAGAGAACACTACACGACAGAGCTATGTGATTCGCAAGTCGGCTCGCACCAACAACCTGAAGCGAGCACGAGAGGTGGAAGAAGAACATCGACGGGCGCTGCGTCTTGGTCTTGTCCATCCCGCAGAGCGTTGGCCCAAACCCAGCCGGCAAACGCCACAGGTTCCAACGTTGCGGGAGTTCACCAAACAATTCCTTGCCTACGTCACGGTACAAAAGAAAAGCGGTACGGCCAGGTTTTATGGGGTTTGCGTAAACCGTGTTCTGCGGTTTCCCGCTCTGGCAGGCGCGCTGCTTTCAGAGATCACAGGAGAGGCCGTGAGCAAGTATGCACACTGGCGCAGGAGCACCGGTCCTGAGGAGTCTGTGCTCACCGTCAATGGTGAACTGCGTACGCTCAGGCGGATGCTGAATCTGGCGCAGGAATGGGGATTGATTTCTCAGACTCCAAACATTCACGAATTGCCGGGAGGCAAAGGACGTGACCGGGTCATCAGTTTCGCGGAAGAAGCACAGTACTTAACGGGAGCTTTCCGCACACTGCGAGATGCCGCAATCATGGCTGCCGACACTGGCCTCCGGCCGAACTCCGAGCTTTTCCCTTTGGAATGGTCGAATGTCCAATTAGAGAGCACTCAGGAAGCGCCATGCGGATTTATACACGTGACTCAGGGCAAAAGCGATGCCGCGACCCGAAACCTACCGCTGACGCCGCGCACGCGGGAAGTACTCCTCGCCAGGAAGCACTTCGTGAATGGGTCGCGGTACGTTTTTCCCGGCCCCGGCAAGTCTGGCCATCTGACTACGATTCAGCACGGGCACGAGAAGGCAATCAAGGAGGCCGGACTAGAACCCTTCGAGTTCTATTGCTGGCGTCATACCTTCGGCACGCGCTGTGCCGAGAGCGGGATGGACAAGTTCACGCTCGCCCGTCTTATGGGACACAGCTCACCCCGAGTGGCGGAGCGCTATTACATCCACGTGACCGAGCCGCACGTAATGACGGGTTTCGAGCGGTTCCTGAACTATCACGCAAATGGGCTCGCGCATGCCGCCCCAAGACAGACGGAGAGAATTCAATAAAGCAGGATGGCAGAAAACGATTCCTTTCGGGTGTTGCCCTGCAAGGGTAAGTATGGCAACATTTGCACGCCTGCCCCTGCTAAGATGTCGTGTTCTTTTCTGCTTTAAGCAAAACAGGAACTAAGAAAAAGACTATCGGAGGCTAGTGAATGACCGACGTCGCCACCGGGCCAGAACTGTTCATCGGTCTAGTTGGAGCCGTCGGTACGGATCTCGACCTCGTAATCAACGCTTTGACAGACTCCTTGGCTACAGTTGAATACCAGGCAAAGCCTCCGATCCGACTCGCTTCACTGCTCCGAGAGCTTTCAGATTACAGCCATCTGCAATCCGCTGACGTTACGCCTCTCGACGAGTACATCGATACCCATATGACGGCCGGTGACGACTTTCGGGAGCGAACGGGTCGCAACGACGCGTTGGCTTTGCTGGGCATTGCCGAGATTATCCAGCAGCGTAAAGATGCGGGACTCAGTGAGGGACACGTTATTCCTCGCCGTGCCTACATCATCCGCTCACTCAAGCATCCCGACGAAACAAAAACCTTCAGGCGGGTGTACGGTTCGAATTTCTTTCTTGTTGCCGCATACGCCCCACACGATGTCCGGCGAGACAACCTTGCGCGTGGGATAGCTCAGAGCCGCAACGAGTTTCCGATAGATCGCCACTACTCTGCCGCAGAGCGGCTCATAACGCGGGACCAAGAGGAACTAGACTTGCCTCACGGGCAAAATCTTCGAGATAGCTTCCACCGAGCCGACGTCTTCGTGGACACCACTGAGCACGGCACTCTGCGCGATTCGATTACGCGGTTCATCGAGTTGGTTTTCGGCAACACGTTCCACACTCCAACCCGCAGTGAATACGCAATGTACCATGCGCGTGCTGCGGCGCTTCGCTCAGCTGAACTCGGACGGCAGGTTGGTGCGGCGATCGCCACCTGTGAAGGTGACATCGTGGCAGTTGGCACAAACGAGGTCCCAAAGGCGGGCGGTGGTCTGTACTGGTGTGACGATAAACCGGACAGGCGTGAGTTTATGGAAGGCTATGACTCCAACGACGAGCACAAGCGGCATCTTCTCGCAGATACGCTGCAATACTTTCAAAGAGCAGGATGGCTGAATCCCGAAAAGAGCAAAGCGGAAATCAGGTCTTTGGTCGGTGCCGCACTGGATGGCAAGGATGCGATCTTGCCACAACGTTCGCAGCTTAGAAACCTGATCGAGTTCGGCAGGGCCGTTCATGCGGAAATGGCAGCGATTGTCGATGCTGCACGGCGGGGAGTTTCTGTGTCTGGTTGCACCATATTTGTCACTGCGTTTCCCTGCCATTTGTGTGCTAGGCATTTAGTTGCAGCGGGTATCAATAGGGTGCGATACATTGAGCCGTACGCGAAAAGTCTTACGGCGACACTGTACCCAGACTCGATCGCCGTGGAAGACGTACACGCAGGCGCCAAACAAGTTGTGTTTGAACCTTTTGTTGGGATTTCTCCTCTTCAGTACATGAACTTGTTCTCTGCCACAAAACGAAAGTCGGATCTTGGCGCTGCGATAAAGTTCGATCCTGTGGGTGCTCTGCCACGCTATTTCGGCCCGGAACGCGTCTATTTGGAAAACGAAGATGAGATGGCGACCATCATCAAGAACGTCATGAATAAGCAGGGAATTCTTTTCCACTGATTTTCATGCTAGAAATGCTTGTTGTCTGGAGATTCGCATGCGACAGAAGGATTGGCTGGCACAGGTTCTGAGTGAAGCGAGCGAAAGGGTAGACAGTTGGCCCGAGTGGAAGAAGAGCCCCGAATTAACCCGCGCTGATACGCAGTCGACAAAGACTAGCGTCCCACGCACAGAACCTAAAGCCCCAAATGGCACAAAACGTATTCAATGCTCCTAGTCCTCGTGCTGTGCTGCAGACTGGTCAAAGGTGGGAACCAAATACTAATTTGGGGCACAATTTGGGGCACAGTTTCTATTCATCTTAGTGTAAGTCATTGATACCGTACAGCACATTCGTAGATTCTCAATCTTCAAACCCGGGTTCGATTCCCGGTAGCGCTACCAAATCTTCTATTTAGCTAATATCATCAATGTTCATGCTGTATCTGTAAACTTCTGGCGACATTCTTTTATGTCTCGCCTGTTCTCATCCGTCGCTCCAGTTCCTTCGGTTCATGGACAGTAAATGGACAGTATGCAAAGGTTTGGAGAGCATTTGGAAAGACCACAACCAGCTTTTGCTCGCTCTCCAATTAAAAGGGAAACAGCTAGAAGAAGGGCTCAAAACCAGCGAATCCGCCGCGATGTGATCGAGCCTCCCGAAGAGGTTCGATCAGGCGGACCCAAGACTAGCAGAGAGGCATAAATACTCCCTGATTCACTGAGTTGTGCATCGTCTGCGAATGTTGCATGGACTGGAGCGAGAACAGCAGTTCGTGACCCATCCTACCTATAAGCTTTGGCCGTTTGGTTCACAACCCAAAGCCAAGGCCTACATCGTCTCGGACAGCAAGCGTCCATCTCTCTATGCTTCTCGTTCTCCGGGGTGGTGATTTCCCAACTTGCTCATCTCGCGCGCGAACCATGCCTTGGCTGCACCCCACTCACGCCGTACCTTGGCGGTCGACAGACCCGTGACCTCAGCCGTTTCTTCCAGCGAGAGTCCTGCGAAGAAACGCAGTTCGACGATACGACTTCCCTGCGGGTCGAGAGATGCCAATCGCGTGAGCAACTCGTCCACCACAATCAGCTCGCGGGGCCGTTCCCGCGAGAAGACTGCGGCCTGTTCCAGCGAGATTCTCGCAAATGATCCACCTCGTTTCAGAGAAGCGTGCTTGCGGGCGTGATCCACGAGGATTCGCCGCATCATTTGTGCCGCTACGCCGAAAAAGTGGCTGCGATTGCTCCATTCCACCTGCTTCTGGTCCACCAGGCGAAGATAGGCTTCGTGGACCAGGGCAGTTGTCTGTAGCGTGTGGTCCACACGTTCACCTTGCAAATAAAAGGAAGCCAGCCGCCGCAGCTCATCGTAGATTTGGGGAACCAACTCAGCGAGGGCTTCCTGATCGCCATTGCTGTAGCGCTTGAGCAGCAGTGTCACGTTTGTGGAATCAGGTTCCGTTGGCATCTGTAAATATCACGGACTTGAATCGTCACAAGTACAAAACTGACGAGTTTAGTGTTAACGTTGCTTCCTCGCGGCGGCTGCTTTGCGGGCAATGAGCAGGAAGCCCCGTGCCTTGGCATCTCGTTCCAGGTAAAGGAACTGGGTCCGCGCAGCAGCGGAGTTGCCCGCCTTGGCTTCTGCTTCGCCCAACGCAAGCCGGGCCTCCAACTGCAACTGTAGAAGGCCGCTCTTTGTGGCTTGTTTGACGACGTCCTGCAGTGCTCTGATCGCTTCAGAGGGGCGGCCTGCTGCAGAGCGAATCTGGGCGTCGGCAATAGCTACGACAATGCTCGGCCTGACGCTAGCGGTTCTTGGCACCAGACTGCGTGCGCGAGCGACCGCCGCCTCCGCCTCCTGCGTTTTCCCTTCTGCGAGCAGAACGCGAGCTAGCAAGGATTCCGCTTCGCTCTCGGCATTCGCATCGTTTTGTGGACGCAACCGCTCGATGCCCTGGCGCACTGCTACTTCTGCCTCTGGGGCGTGGCTTTGTTCGAGAGCCAGTTGGGCAAGTGACATGCGTGTGGCACCGGCAAGGGCTTGCTCTCCAAGCCTCTCACGAACAGCCAAACATTCTTCGTACTTCTTGCGTGCTCCTTCGAGATCGCCCTGTGCGAACAGTATTTCGCCGACACTCCACAGCGCGTTGGCAGCCGCACCCTCACTGTGTGTTTCTGCCAAAACTTGCATTGCCTCGGCGAACAGCTTTGATGCGGCCGCTAGTTTGCCGATCGTGAGCTGCACGCTTGCCAAGTCTTCCAAAGCGATAGCGTACTGATTCTTGTCACTGCCGCGGCGCGCAATGGCTACGCTCTGTTCCAGCATGCGCGTAGCCTCAGCGGGATTCCCGTTTTCCAAGGCCAGCAGGCCGAGGTTGTTTAAGGCACCCCCAAGCAAAGCCATGTTTCCGGATTCCCGGCCCAGCACTAGGCCTTCCTGCAGATGCTTTTCGGCAGCAGCCAATTCGCCGATGTCCTTTTCGAGTGAACCGAGGTTCACGAGAGTCATCGCAATACTAGGTTTGTCCCCAAGTTCGCGAGAAATCAGCAACGACCGCTCGTACATCTCCTTGGCACCCTTGAAGTCCTTTTCAAACTGCAGGGCAGCAGCAACAGCTGTCAGCATGCCAGCCTCGCCCGCCTTATTACCCAGATCGTGGCGAATCTGCATCGATTGCTGAAATGACTGTCTCGCATTCTCGAAATCGCCCTGATCGAAATACACCGCTCCCATGTTGCGCAACACACGGGATTCGCCGAACCGGTCCCCGACGGATGCAAAAAGCTGCCTCGCGGCGGTGGAAGCCGCAGACGATTTCCGCGGGTCACCCAAGCTGCGGTAGGCTTCTCCTTCCGAGACCAGCGCTTGTGCGACCAGCAAGCGAGCTCCTTGGACCCGAGCTTTCTGCTCGGATTGAATGGCCGCCACCAGCTGGCGTTTGTAGTCGCCCGCGTACTTTGCGGCGTCCGCTTCGCCCAGGTCAATCCGTGGATCCGCGCCACTGGGCGACGGGAGTCTGCGTAGGGCCGCGAGAGTGGTCAGTCCGTCCTGCGGTTTGCCGCCGCTGGATTGAGCCGATGCGAGACGCAGTCCGTAGTCGAGACTATCGGGGAAAAAGTTGAACAGGGTACGGTAGAGCTCAATCGCCTTGTCACGCTCTCCAGCAGCCTGCCGATAGCGGGCTTCAATGAAAAGACTCTCCTCGCGCGGGAGACTTCCGGAAGCATCCAAGGCTTTTTTCGCTTCTTCATGGGCGTTCGACGTGTAGCCCAACGCCGCCCATGCATCCGCCAGCATTGAATGCGCCAGTGCAAAGGAAGGATCAATGGCCACTGCCTTCTCCAATAGATCACGTGCTCCCAAGGCATCAAAGGCACGCAAGTGGGTCAGACCTTCGGCGTATAGGCGCGCCGCTTCCGGGTTCGACCGAAGAGGCTCCACGCTCTTAGAATCGGCCGGCGAGATGCTAGAAATACCCATCTTCTGGCGAAGATCGGCGCCCGCTCGAGTCGCCAAGTCCGGCAGAGAGGTTTCGCTGCCGGTTTCTACCAACGTAGCTACCGTTTCCCCCAAAGCAGCGTCCTGTAGCTGCAGGTCGAGACGGACGCTGCGTGAGGGATCACCTATGTCGAGATAAGAACCGAGGACGACAAAGTCGCTGCCCAGGTTCTTGTAAACGCTTTCTAAGGTCTTCTCGGAGAGGGAGTCCGCTTCTGCAAGCGACAGGTTAATCTTCGTTTGGGCCACGCTTTCTCCCGGGATCGTTCGCAATTTCCCTCCCGCGGACAATTCCGTGGTCAGCATCTCCGAGAGAGCTGTTGAAAGCCATGCCGTATCCGCGCGGGCAGAAAGATTCCTAAACCCCAACACGGCCACAGAACGGCGGCCACGAGAGCGTCGGCTCGCCAGTTCTGCGCGTGCTCTCTCCGTGGCGCGACGTTCTTCCCAGAACACATATCCGACGGCAGCAAGCAGCATGATTGTCATCATCGTTGCGGCGATGACTTCCGTCTTGTGTCGCCGAACGAACTTAGAGCTTCGGTAAGCGAGCGTGCTGCGCCGCGCTTTGACCGGCTCGTGTTGCAAGTGACGCTGAATGTCCTGGGAGAATTCTCCCACCGAGACGTAGCGGCGTTCAGGCTCCTTTTGCAGCGCCATCAATACGACGTTGTCCAGGTCGCCGCTGAGGCGACGGCGCAGTTTTTCTCGTTGACCCTCGCGTGAGGCGCTTACGACCTCGGGAGTCTTGGAGAAAGTTGTGCCGTCAGGCAGATCCTCCGTCTCGACGCGATTCACGGCCGTGCTCGGCTTCTCCGGCTCTTGCTCGCAAATCGCGCGTTCCACTTCTGCGGGAGTTTGCTGCTTCAGCTTGTAGGGCCGATGACCCGTCAACAACTCGTAGAGCACAACACCCAGCGAGTAAATATCCGTCGCGGGTGTCACGGGTTCGCCTTTCACTTGCTCCGGGCTGGCATAAGCCGGGGTCATTCTCCGAGTCAGCGTCTGGGTGACAG
>Ga0137389_10000626_pt1 | contig 19692 bp, 17 predicted proteins | sample 15con2h14BmetaG_FD_104645 | JGI IMG/M metagenome (GOLD analysis project Ga0137389, IMG submission 104645) | Vadose zone soil microbial communities from Angelo Coast Range Reserve, California, USA - 15con2h1.4B metaG | ecosystem: Environmental > Terrestrial > Soil > Vadose zone > Saprolite...
CCTCGACAATTGGTGTCATAGTAGCCAGAATGTCTGGTGTATTATGCACCTCTACGCCTTTCCATCTGAGTGCGTACAAGATTAGCTAGTTTCTTGCCATAATATAGCTCAATGAAGATCAAAGTAAGCTCTTCCTTGCTGGCATCTGGATGTAGTCGTCGGATATTTTCCCTCGAAGCTTGTATCAGGGTTTGACTCATTGACCTGACGAGACCAAATATTTTAGCGGGGGATGCTTTTCGAATAAGCTCGATCTGCACTCGCTCCATCTCTGGGCTTGTGTCTTCGGATTGTGTTCGCATGGGTGTTTGGCCTCTCTTTGCTTGTTCTGTAGCGAAGTGTACCAAGGGCCTGGGGAAATGTCAATCTTCACTTTACAAGGGGGGGCGCGCCATTTTTTGACGCCATCCTGAGAGTTGTGTAAAGATACAACTTTCGGGATGGCCACCTTTTCAGAAGGATTCAGATTCCTACTCGAAATACTTCCTCGGGATGAGCATAATGATCGCCATTGCCCCAAGTAATAATCCAGCACCAAGGAGACCGAAAGGACCGAGCTCCTCGCGAAAGAGTATCCATGCGAGTACGGCTGCCGTGAGAGGCTCACACATGGTCACGATACTCGCCACGGTCGCGGACAGTGAACGAATGCCTATCTGAAAGAGTCCATAGCCAAGGGCCGTGGGAACACACCCTAGATAGAGCAACATCAGCCACCCTCCCGCTGGATACGCGAGCACTAGTCTGGTTGACGAAGCACAGACAAGGAGCAGGAGTGCCCCTGTCCCGAATGACACGGAGCTGATTTGTAGTGGATGATAGCTACTGGTGAGCAATCGTCCACAGAAGACGAATCCAGCATAGCCGCAAGCCGAGAGAAACGCGAGCAATGCCCCGAAGAGTGAGACATTTCCTCCACCAGCATGAGAACGAGTAGCGACCAGGAGGACCGTTCCGCCGAGAGCAGCTACCAGGGCGATGAGTGTCATCGGAGTAAGGGGTTCCCGTGCTATGAGGGCCGAGAGCAGCGCTATGAGCACGGGAGCAGCGCAAATGGCAATGAGAGTAGAGACACTCACGCCAGCAGAGGAAATGGCCGCAACGTAACAGACCTGGGAGAGCGCTATCATACTTCCCATAAGCATCATCATGCTCAGGTCACGCCGCTTGATGTGAAAGAGACGGCGGCCCAGGGAAATCCAACTTGCGAGAAAAAACAAAGGAGTCGCAATAGCCAGGCGCAAGAATGTCAGCGACAGGGCATTTGTGGTTCCATATCCATAGAGGATCTGGTTTGCAACGCCGACCGTGCCCCAGGAAACCGAGGCACAGACGATGAACAAGAAGTCACGACGAAAGGTGTGCTGAGAGAACATGAACTATCCCTTCCTCAGATACAAATGGAGAGACGTGCAAAACATTGTAGAGAGGGCAGGATAAGAGCGCGCGAAAAGGACACAGGCCATTATATGGCGTGTGCGTTAGAGAGAGGATGAAACCGTTCTACCTGCCCTAAAGGGTGGCGACGGGAGGTGGGGAACAAAAAAATACGAGATGAACCACAGTCAATCTATCCTTGCTTGTGAAAAAACTGGAAGTGTTCTACTTCTCTGCTTAATTGTACCAGAGACCGTCAATGAAGAGGAATAGGTCAGGTCTCTTGACAGAAGGTGTACCTCATGGTATATTCTTTGTAAGTTACCGGAATCGTTATCGGAAATGAAGGAGCATTTGCCGAAAGCGTCCACGCATAAATCGGAACGAGATCAAAGTGAATTCAAGGCAAAAGTACGTTCAGCTCTGTGCGACATTATTCTTCCCGATACGCCAACAACGTCACGTGTTTGATTTATGACTGGATGTCAGGTACGGCTCTCTTGACACAAGGTGCATCTCACGGTTATTCTTTGTAAGTTACCGAAATCGTTATCGGAAATGGAAAAGAATTTGCCGAAAGTATCCACACAAAAAAATACGATTACTGAGATCGCCGCTCAAGCTGGTGTCTCTATTCCGACCGTCTCGCGCGTGCTCAACGGGCGGCCTGATGTTGCTCCTGCTACCAGGGCACGTATTGAGCAGATTATCAAAGAGAGCGGCTACATTCGTAGTAGTGCAGCCAAAGCGCTCAGAAAAGGTAGCAGTGGAATTATTGACCTTCTTGCTCCCGGTCTTGATAGCCCATATTTTACCGAGATTATTCGTGGCGTTGAGGAGGCTCTGGATCGCACAGGATTGCGCCTGGCGCTCTCTTTCAGTCAAGGCAAGTCCTTTGGGGAGAGGCAATGGCTCGATAAAATCGCTGATCGTGCTACCGATGGAGCGATTCTTGTGTTAGCCCGTGGTCAATCCTCCCGCTTAAACGAATTACGACGACGCGGGATTCCGTTCGTCGTTGTCGATCACCGCGGCGAACTCGGCCCAGATGTTCCATCAGTAGGAGCAACGAACTGGGCTGGCGGACGCATGGCCGTGGAGTATTTACTGTCGCTTGGTCATAGGCGCATTGCTTTCATTGCTGGTCCACCATCATTCAGGTGTAGTTTGGATAGAATTGCGGGATATCGTGCTGCTTTGGAGGCAGCTGATATCCCTATCGATCCTGAGCTCATTCGCCCTGGCGATTTTGGCTTCCACTCTGGCTATACTCAAACCGGCGCCCTGCTCGCTTTGCCTGACCCGCCCACGGCAATCTTTACAGGAAATGATTTGCAGGCGATGGGTGTCTACAAAGCACTCTACCTGCGCAACATTCTCGTGCCTGAACGCATGAGCGTGATCGGCTTTGACGATATACCCTTTACTGCCATCGTCAGTCCAAGTCTCACCTCCGTGCGCCAGCCCCTTTTCGACATGGGACGTGTAGCCACCACTATGCTCACGCGCCTGATCGCAGGCGAACCTCTTGATAGTCCGCGGGTAGAACTGGCGACGACACTGATTACTCGCGAGTCTTGTGCATCTCCGCCATCCCTTTCTTTGAGAACACGTGAAGATAGCCAGCAATCCACCCTGAAGTAGCTGAGAAAGGAGGTAGCGCGAGCTGTGGGCCGATGAGGCGTGCTGCAGCAGGCTCCAGCGCAGGCAGCATTTTGCAATAGCAGTACTATTGACCTGTAGTGCGTTCTACCAGTTATCCTTTCGTTCTTCGTCAACTGTTAGTAGCTACGACAGCGACGTCGAAGTGGACCAGAGGTCCGAGGAGACAGAACTATGCAAGAAAAAATATCTCGACGCCATTTCCTCCAGGTCACCGGAAGCGTTTCTCTTGCCACCCTCGTATCAGGATGCGGCGCGTTTGGGGTAGGGGGGCAAGGCACATCCGGTGGGAGCACGACTATCACGGTCTGGGATATCCGCACCGGCAACGATCAGACGATCATTAAAGATCAGACGGCAGCTTTCAATTCCCAGCATTCTGGCATGCGGGTCGTCATCGAGTTCTTCCAGAACGACCCGTATAAACAGAAATTGCAGGTGGCTATGGGAGCCAAACACCCGCCCGATATCTTTTTCGGCTGGGGTGGCGGTATCCTCAAGTCCTATGTTGATGCAGGTGATGTCTATGATATGACCGGGGCACTCAATACCGACTCTAGCTGGAAGAATAGATACCTCCCTTCGGTGATGACAGGAGTAACCTTCAATGGCAAGATTTATGGCGTGCCCAATAGCGGTGCGCAGCCGGTGGTATTTCTTTACAACAAAGATCTCTTTGCGAAATACCATCTGACTCCACCTGCCACGTGGAATGATCTCCTTCAGACCGTCGGGCAACTCAAGCAGAATGGGGTCTTGCCCATTGCCCTTGGGGGAGGAAGCAAATGGCCGTACCTGATGTACGAGGAGTATCTCGTCGATAGAGTCGGTGGTCCCTCTGCTTTTGATGCCGTAGTGGCGAACCAACCCAACTCCTGGTCGAATCCCGCCTTCATCAAAGCGAATTCGATGATTCAGCAGTTGGTTTCCGCCGGAGCGTTTGGCACTAACTTTGCCTCCGTGGTCTACGACACCGGTCAGGCCAGTGCCCTGCTGTATACTGGCAAGGCAGCCATGCATCTGATGGGAGTCTGGGAATTCAACGCCATTCAGTCGAATAGTCCTGACTTTATCTCGAGCGGCAAGCTGGGCTGGTTTCCTTTCCCCACCGTTGAAGGAGGCACCGGCGACCCAAAGAACCTCGCAGGTAATCTCTGTAATTTCTACTCGATTGCCAGCGCATCGAAGGCACCCCAGACAAGCCTGACGTACCTCAAGGAAGCCGTTCTCAGCGACGATGAAGTGTCGAAGTTCATCAACAACGGCGAGGTGCCACCTGTACAGGGGATTGAGAGTAAGCTCAGCGGCGCTCCGCACGGAGATTGGCTCCTATTCATCTATCACTCGATTCTCCAGGCCCCGCATTATCAACTCTCCTGGGACCAGGCGTTACCAGCACAGCCTGCGCAGGCGCTCCTGACAAACCTGGACCAGCTGTTTTTGAGCCAGATTAGCCCGCCGCAGTTCTCGGCCAACATGAATCAAACCTTGGGTAGCTAAGCTTGCGTTGTGCTTCTGGCCTCCGACGCCGCCAGAAGCACAACAAACAGGATGGAAATCGGCCTCTACATTCTCTCTCTAAGGAAGGAGACCTCGCATGAGTGCGATACCCAAAAGGAGACAACAACGCGCCAACTGGACAGCCGTGGTATGGACAGCACCAGCCCTGGCGTTTTTCGCAGTATTTGCCCTGGTCCCTCTGCTTGTGGCAATCTATCTGAGCTTCCTACGCTGGGATGGGATTTCTCAGGCAAGCTGGGTGGGACTCAAGAACTGGGCTACGCTCTTTTCTGACCCAGTCACGAGCCACGCGATCGTCCTCTCGATCGAAATTATGGTGCTGAGCTGGATCTTGGAGACACCCTTTGCCCTGTTGCTGGGCGTCTTTCTGGCTGGGCCGCAGCGTTACCGCTCGCTGCTGGGCATCTTCTATTTTGTGCCGCTCCTCTTCTCGACAGTGGCTATCGGCATCACCTGGGTATCGCTCCTCGACCCAAACTTTGGGCTCATTGACATCCTGCTCAAGTCCATTGGAGCCTCTACCCTCGCCCAGGGCTGGTTGGGGAACCCGAACCTGGCCTTTTATGTCGTGACGTGTGTCATTGCCTGGCAGTTCATTCCTTTTCACACCTTACTCTACCTGGCAGGAGCGCGCCAGATTCCACACGAGTTGTACGAAGCAGCCCGGATTGATGGTGCTGGTGTGCTCAGGAAGTTTTTCTCCATCACCTTGCCACAGCTGAGGTACACCATCGTCACGTCCTCGGTCCTGATCTTGACTGGCGCTCTGACCTACTTTGACCTGATCTGGGTGATGACTCAGGGTGGCCCCGGCTTCGCGACGAGAATCCTGCCAGTGCAGATGTACATTTCCGCTTTTCAGAATCAGCAAGTAGGCTATGGCAGTATGTTGGCGGTCCTCTTGGCGGCGGCTGGCATCGTCCTCTCGCTTGTGTTGCTCAGGGTCACTGGCTTCACAAAGATGGCCAGCCAGCTCGAGGGGTTGTAGCCCGTACAGGGAGAACGAAGAAAGGAGAACAAGAGGATGAGCCTGAATACAACCATTCTCGACAAGACGAAGGAGCCACAACTTAGGAAGCAAGCTATCACCTGGAGCCAGGTAGGACGGGTGATACCGCCGGCGCTTGGAGTCATCTGGCTGGTGATTGGCTTCTACCCGGTGCTCTTCATCCTGCTTACCAGCCTGCGCTCTCAAGCTGGATTTTTCTCAGAGAGTCCCTGGTTGCCGCCATCTCAGCCCACGTTGAGCAACTATACCAACGTGTGGAACAACGGGTTCGCTCTCTATGTCGTCAACAGTGTGTTTGTGTCGGCAATCAGCATCGTGCTTATCGTCATCGTCTCGTTACTGGCGGCCTATGCCATTTCCAGGGTGCAGAGTCGCTATGTACAGGTGGTGTTTAGCCTGTTCCTGCTTGGACTGGCCATTCCCCTGCAAGCGACCATCATTCCGCTCTACGCCATCATCACTGGGATGGGCCTCTATGATACGCTGTACGCGCTCATTTTGCCCTACGTCGCCTTCGGCATCCCTTTATCGGTGCTCATTCTCGTCACGTTTATTCGCGATATCCCCAAATCGCTCTTCGAGTCCATGCTGCTCGATGGAGCCAGCCACCTGCAGATTTTGCGCAGCCTGGTCATTCCCTTATCGCGACCAGCCATCATTACCGTGACGATCTATGAGTCTATCCAGGTGTGGAACGGTTTCCTCTTTCCCCTGGTGTTGACGCAAAGTCCTGAAGTGCGCGTACTGCCACTCGCCTTATGGAGCTTCCAGGGACAGTTTACAGCCAATGTTCCTGCCATTATGGCGGCGGTGTTTCTTTCAGCAACGCCGATCATCCTGTTGTACATCGTTGGCAGGCGTCAGCTGCTGAGTGGCTTGATTGCAGGCTTTAGTAAGTAATGGACGATGTTTCGCAGTACGTACTGCCATTTCCACAGTCGTTCCAGGCGTTGTATCTCTCAACCGGCTTCGTGCTGAGCACCAGGCGCGGAACGCACTTGTGATTGGCGGTACCCAGTAGCAAGTTTTATGAAAAGAAGGAATCGCTCATGCCAGCAACTGTTTTGACCACCAAGGGTTCATCTCTCGTCGATAGCCAAGGCCAGAAGGTCGTCTTGCGCGGCTTTGGACTTGGCGGATGGATGAACATGGAGAATTTCATTACCGGTTATCCTGCCAACGAGGAAGCTCAGCGGCAGGCCCTGCGCCAGGTGCTGGGCCAGGACAACTACGCATTCTTCTTTGATCGCTTCCTGGAATATTTCTTCGGACGCGACGATGCCCGGTTCATTGCATCATTGGGCCTCAACCTGCTACGGCTTCCCGTCAACTATCGCCATTTCGAGTCTGATCTGGAGCCGTTTGTCATTAAGGAAGAGGGCTTCAAGCACCTGGATCGGGTGATCGACCTGTGTGCCCAGCAGCAGATCTACACGATCATCGACCTGCATGCCTTGCCCGGTTACCAGAATCAGGACTGGCATAGCGACAACCCGACCCACAAAGCCTTGTTCTGGCAGCACAAGCACTTCCAGGACCGCGTAGTACACCTGTGGGAAGTCATTGCTCATCGCTACAAGGGACATCCCTGGGTGGCGGGCTATAACCCCATCAATGAGCCGGGCGATGCCAGTGAAGAGATGATCGTACCTTTCTACCAACGGCTCTACCAGGCCATTCGCGCCATCGATCCCGATCATATTCTCTTCCTGGAGGGCAACCGCTACTCGACGGAATTCCATATGTTTACAGAGACGTGGCCGCATGTCATTTATACCGTGCACGACTACGCCCTTCCCGGCTTCATTGATGGTGGGCCCTATCCCGGCATCTCTCGGGGACAGTATGTTGATAAGGCTGTCCTGGAGGAGACGTTTTTGCGACGCACGGCGTACATGCGGCAAACCGGGACACCGATCTGGGTAGGCGAGTTCGGGCCAGTCTACGTAGGAGAACCGACTGCCGATGCCATGCGCTACCAGGTCTTGCGCGACCAGTTGGAGATCTACGACCACAATCAAGCTAACTGGGCCATCTGGACGTACAAGGACATCGGTTTGCAGGGTGTGGTCTATACGGCACCCGACTCACCATGGAGAAGGCTGTTGCAACCATTCCTGGAGAAAAAGGCCCGCCTGGGCGTAGACACATGGGGCAGCGTGGATACACACATTCGCCATATCATGCAGCCGCTCGAGGAGACCTTCGCGCAGGAGTTTCCCGACTACCATCCCTTCCCTTTCGGTGCTCGATGGATGATCAATCGACTGGTGCGATACATCCTGCTTGCAGAGCCACTGCTACAAGAGTTCGCAGCACTCTTCAAAGGCATGGATGAGCAAGACATCGATACAGTGATGCAGTCCTTCCAGTTCAAGAACTGTGTACAACGCACTGAATTAGCCAGGATAGTATCGGCCTTTCGGTAGTTTTTTGACAGAAAATGACAACAAGGAGTATAAACATGTCCACCCCGCTCTACCGTGACCCGAACGCCTCCGTTGAGGACCGGGTCGAGAACTTGCTCGCCCTCATGACCCTGGACGAGAAGCTGGCCCAGCTCGTCTGCATCTGGAGCTCTGCTTTCGTGAGCACGGGTACCTTCGACCCCAACGTAGTCACCGGGATGATGCCGCACGGCATCGGGCAAATCACGCGAATCGGTGCCTCGACTGGCCTGCATCCAGAGGAGAGTGCCGCGCTCATGAACGCTATTCAACAGGTGGCCATCGAACATACTCGGCTCGGCATTCCGGTCATCGTCCACGAGGAGTCCACGGGAGGGTTCTGCCACCGTGATGCGACGGTCTTTCCCCAGGGCATTGGGCTGGCCGCGACCTGGGACCCGGACCTCGTCCAACAGGTGGCCGAGGTTATCCGCACACAGATGGTGGCAGTCGGTGCCCGGCACGCACTTGCTCCCGTCCTCGATATCGCTCGTGACCCACGCTGGGGACGGGTGGAGGAAACCTACGGCGAGGATCCGGTGCTCTCGGGGGCCATCGGGACCGCCTATGTCCAGGGTCTCCAGGGCGACGATCTGCGCCAGGGAGTGGCCGCCACGGGCAAGCACTTCCTTGGCTACGCCATGTCGGAGGGCGGGCGCAACTGGGGTCCGGTTCAGATGGGTCCACGAGAGCTGCGTGAGGTCTATGCCGAGCCTTTCGCTGCCGTGATCCGCAACGCCGGACTGGCGACGATCATGAACTCCTACGCTTCCGTCGACGGTCTGCCCTGCGCAGGCAGCCCCACTATCTTGACCGAGTTGCTGCGCAAAGAACTCGGCTTCGCAGGTGCTGTCGTCGCGGATTATTTTTCCGTCTTGCAGCTCATGACCTACCATCATGTCGCGGGCACTCCAGGGGAGGCCGCTCGGCTCGCTCTGTTGGCTGGGCTCGATATGGAGCTACCTGCTGCGGACTGCTATGGAGCGCCACTGAAAGCCGAGGTCGAGGCTGGATGGGTGCCGCTTGAGGTCGTTGACACAGCCGTTCGGCGTGTGCTTCGCCTCAAATTTCAGCTCGGGCTCTTCGAGCACCCCTATGTTGACGCGGAAGCCGCCAACAGGGCATTCCAGACACCTGAGCAGCGCTCGCTGGCCCGTCAGGCCGTCGCAGAGTCGATCATCTTGCTGACCAATGACGGGGTACTGCCGCTGGCTCCCACGGTGAAGCGTGTTGCGGTCATTGGACCCGGTGCCGACGACGAACGGCTGCTGCAAGGCGATTACCACTACCCTGCTCACCTGGAGATCCTCTACGCAGCCCCTCCGAATGTCGAGGCCGAGGGGCTTATTCTTCCACAGGCTCGTGGGAGCTATGCACCCGGTCCGTATTTTACTCCACACGTCACACCACTTGCCGGCTTGCGCGCAGCGCTAGGCAATGACGTCGACGTACGCTATACCAAAGGCTGTGAGGTGCTGGGCGATGACCAGTCTGGCTTCGCTGAAGCGATGCAGGTGGCGCGGAATGCCGACGTAGCCGTGGTCGTGGTCGCCGGACGCAGCGGCATCTCGCGACCGGTCACGGTCGGAGAGGGCAACGACGCGACCAACCTCGACCTCACCGGCATGCAGCAGGAACTGGTCGATGCCATTGCCGAGACGGGGACGCCGCTCGTGGTAGTGGTACTCAGTGGACGCGTCCACACGCTTGCTTCCATCGCCACGAGAGCTAACGCGCTGCTGCAGGTGTTTCCACCGGGAGAGGAGGGTGGCAATGGCCTGGCCGACGTGCTGACTGGCAAAGTGAATCCGAGCGGTCGCCTGCCCGTGAGTCTGCCGCGATCGGTTGGCCAAGTGCCAAACCACGTTGGGCATCGTGCTGGAGGTGATCGCGCGATGTTCTACGGTGATTACATCGACTCGCCGACGAGTCCGCTTTTCGCCTTTGGACATGGGTTGAGCTACACCGCATTTGCCTACAATGATCTTACCGTGCAGGCGAAGAATACTACTGAGCCGATCGAGGTGTCCATAGAGGTGCACAATACCGGAGAGCAGGCAGGCGACGAGGTGGTTCAACTCTACTACCGCGACCTGGTCGCCTCGGTCGCTCGTCCCGAGCGCATGCTGCTCGGTTTTGCTCGTCTCTCCCTTCCACCTGGACAGGCGCGCAGGGTCACCTTCACCGTGCATCCGTCCCGGCTCGCCTTCTACGACCCACACATGCGGTTCGTCACCGAGCCGGGAGCGTTCACCTTCAGCATCGGGGCCTCCTCGGCTGATATCCGAGCCGAGAAGACCGTAACCCTGGGCGGCCAAGTCGTCGAGTACCGGCAGCGGGAGATCGTAGCCACGAAGGTGGCAATTGTATAACCATCCCGGCTCGGGTTGGCCTTTCAGGAGGTTTTTGAGAGCATTTACCATGATCAACTGGAAGAAGGAGGAGCTCATGATGACATCAGTGCCACAGAACGCAGCGCGTGAGTGGACCAGCGACGAGTACACCCCGAGGAAAGAGGAGAAATTTAGCTTTGGGCTCTGGACAGTCGGCAACCGGGGACGCGATCCCTTCGGCGAGTTCGTTCGCCCGCCGCTTGATCCGGTCTATATTGTGAAGAAGTTGTCGGAACTGGGGGCCTGGGGCGTCAATCTGCACGATAACGACCTGGTCCCTTTCGATGCGACACCGGCCGAGCGGGACCGCATTGTGCGTGAGTTCAAGCAGGCGCTCTCGGATTATGGCATGGTCGTGCCGATGGCGACCACGAACCTCTTCTACCATCCGATTTTCAAGGATGGAGCTTTCACCTCGAACGATCCAGCAGTACGCGCCTTCGCTCTGCAAAAGACGATGCGGGCGATTGACCTGGGTGCCGAACTGGGTGCAACCATCTACGTGTTCTGGGGTGGACGCGAAGGCACCGAGACGGATGCAGGAAAGGACTCAGTGGTAGCTGTCAAGCGGATGCGCGATGCGATCAACTTCCTGTGTCAGTACGTCATGGAGAACGGTTACCAGATGCGCTTTGCTCTGGAGCCGAAGCCGAATGAGCCACGCTCGGATCTCTATCTACCCACCATCGGGCACATGCTCGGCTTCATCTACACGCTTGACCATTCCGAGATGGTGGGTCTCAATCCCGAAGTGGCACACGAGCTGATGGCAGGTCTCAACTTTGTGCATGGAGTAGCGCAGGCCCTTGAGGCAGGTAAACTGTTCCATATTGATCTCAATGATCAGAAAGGACCACGCTATGACCAGGATTTCCGCTTCGGCAGCGAGAATCTCAAGTCGATGTTCTTCCTGGTCAAACTGCTGGAGGAGAAGGGCTACACCGGGCCGCGCCACTTCGATGCGCATGCTCATCGCACCGAGGACGAGCGGGGCGTCTGGGATTTCGCCTTGGGCTGCATGCGCACCTACAACATCTTCAAGGAGAAGGCGAAGCGCTTCGCTGCTGACCCCGAAATTCAGGCGCTCTTAAAGGAGATTCACGGTGGCGATCAGACCTACGGCGGGCTGCTGGGTGGGTATAGCACTGAGACGGCTCGCACATTGAAAGAGGCGCCCTTTGATATTGAGACGCTCGCTAAGCGTGGCTTCCAGTATGAGAAGCTCGATCAACTCACGATTGAGCTAATTCTGGGCGTACGCTAGCTGACTCGTAGGATCTTTGCCTTTGGACGCTGAGCAGGACGTCGCGTGCGGAAGCCGCCGACAGCTTCCAGAGAGGCGGCCCACCCTGGGCTTCCAGTGCCTGGAGGAAGTCCAGGATGTGCGGGTCGAGGTGCATGCTACGATGGTAGACTGTCGAGGAAGTTCCGAAGGGCTTCTCACGCTGATTGGTCGGTGGTGGAGTACACCTGTTTTTATTGCAAGAGATACTGTTGGTATGTGCAAGCCATGTCTTGATCAAGTTTCTGCTCCATCAAGAGAGAACGCGTGACACAAAAAGTTAGTCGATATTCAGGGGAGATGGCTTGATATTGGCTGTTATACCACCATCAGCAGCGATCTCCGATCCCACGACGAAGGATGAGTCGGAGGAGGCAAGAAAGAGCGCTACTTTGGCCACCTCCTCTGGACGGCCCAGACGTTTGATCGGCGAGAGCCTGGCAACCGACTCTTTGTGAGCCTGAATAACCTCTGGCGGATAATCCGCTCTCTTCAAAATCGGGGTATCGGTAGGGCCGATGGTAATGGTGTTCACACGGATGCCGCGCCCAATGAGTTCAGCGGAGAGCGTTCGTGCCAGTGAGTGAACCGCAGCTTTGCTGGCCGAATACACGGAGCTCCCGGCCATACCCACTAGAGCGTTGATCGAGCCATTGAGGATAATAGAAGCTTGGCCGTTGAGTAAGGGCAACGCTTTCTGAATAGTGAAATACGCGCCTTTGAAGTTGGTGTCCATGATCTCATCAAAGAACGCCTCGTCAGTTGCCTCAAGAGATCTACTCTCAGCAATTCCCGCGTTGACAAACAAGATGTCCAGTTTGCCAAAGGCTGCCCGCGTGCGCGCCATCAACTCGTCAAGATCACTCAGCTTCGTGACATCTGATGGAACCGCCAGAACATCCTGACCCAGTTGGTTGGCGACCGCTTCGAGCTTCTCGCGATCTCGTCCTGAAAGCACGACTCTGGCTCCTTGCGCGTGAAATTCTCTGGCAGTTGCCAGGCCAATGCCGCTATTTCCGCCGGTAATTAAGGCTACTTTTCCTTGAAGTGCACCCATAGCACTCTTTCCTTTCGATGTCGAGAAACGAGCAAGTATGTCAACTTGGCAAGAGAACGACCTGTCTGCTTATCTTTTAGCAAAAAACATCTTGCCCAGGATAGACCATAATTCTTGAATGTTTATTCAAGAATTATGGTTAAAAAATTTTAAGAGAGCACCGACAGCGTTGTCGTCACGATATCCTCAAGCACACGACGATCAGGATTGGCACGCGAAAGCACACGTAGACCCAGGTACGCATTCAGGAAGTAGTGCGCCAATTGGTGAGGATCGCGCGTCCATGCCAGTTCACCCGAAGCCTGCGCCTTGATCAGGACATGATAGAACGCTCCCCTCGTGTCGTCGAGCCCGGTTTGAACTCTTCTCGCCACCTCTGTATCACGTGGGGCCATTTCCAAGGCGGCATTCACCATAAAGCAGCCGCGATGCTCAGGGTCAGCAAGCGCCTCCTCAATGAGCGCCTGAAAAAAGTCCTGAAAAATGGTGCGAACTGACCCTGATTGGAGGCGCAGGGTCGTCAGTTTTGCTCCACCCGTCACGCAATAGCGATCAAGTGCAGCGAGATATAAGGCGTGTTTGTCACCAAAAGTGTCATAGAGACTCCCACGTCCAAGACCCGTACACTGCACAATGTCTTCAATGGATGACCCTTCGTAGCCCTGCTTCCAGAACAGGTCCATCACTTTCTCAAGCGCCTGATCTGGCACAAATTCTTTTGGTCGCGCCATACGCGTGTCCCTTTCTCCTTCCAGGAAAGAGTATACCTCAATCTGGAATGAAAAGTCAAGAAAAAGCATCTCGCTGAGTGGCGTTGAAATCAGTGGCTCGGGCTGCTTCTGGAAAGGGAGATATCACGTGTGAATAATCGCCTGTTTGGTGGTATATTGGGCCGTATCCCAATCCAGCACGTCAGCTAATTCTGCCTGCAATGGCTTGAGATCGTGTTGTATAGCTGATTCGTCCGGCATCTCGGTATCTTTCCAGATGAGCGAGATGATGAGATTTTTTGGTTCTGCATCCTCTTCAAACACATAACGCTGCATTGTGCCTGGGAAGAGGTAGCGCTGATCCTCTAGAATAGCGTTGAGCTTCTCAACTAAGCGTTCCTGCTGACCAGCATGCACGCGCACATGAATGTCCATGCCACGAACTTTAGCCCCAGCACGATATTTTCGCCAGGGAGGAGGCTTAGTTCGAGTTCGACCAGTCGGCTTTGCCTTAAACTCCTCAACGGCCTTCCTCGGTATCATATAGATACCACCTACCATTTCCGCAACCAGGCGCTTCTCTCTGATGTACTCGTAGACCGTATAGTAAGAAACACCGAGGGCCTCTGCCGCTTCACTTGTCGTAACAAAGTCGCGTGTATTTGAAGTATCGCTTTCTTTCGCCATGGGGATAGTGTAAAATATATGTCATTTTATGTAAAGATCACATCTTTATTTGTTATTACTTGAAATAGCATATAGTACCTGTTATAATCTTGTTATTGGCACATACCTGACAATCGACGGGATGTGAATACGAGTTAAAGGACGTATAATATGTCGCTAAATACTCCTCGAGATGGAAAACAAAAGCAATCTTCAAAAGACTCGAGTCCCCTCTTACCAGGAGATGAGGGTCAGGGACCGACGTCCCCTGAAGGGGACGGGCTTGCGAAACGGCTAGCGCAAGGGAACCTCCTGACTAGCGGGCTTTCTTCTTCGGAGGAAAGCAGCAGCGATGCGGGCTACCTACAAGAACGTACGGACGCCTCCCTAATCCGTACCACTTCTGGGCACGCCGAACCCGACGAGGGCTTTGACCCTCTAAGCCTGCACCGCAATCGCGAAGGGGAATTTCACCCGTGCTTCGACACGGTGGGCGGAAATCCGCCAGAGTTTGGCCGTTCTCTTCAAAACGGCCTCCCGCAAGGGGCGGATATCGCCCCTGGCGGTGCCCTTGTTTCCTCCCGCCGCGTGAACGCAGGCGGGTCTCCACAAGGAGGTTTTGATGAAGTGGCTCAACTGCTGCGGGCGCAACACAAGCAATTGAGCGCACTGATGGGTGGTATCATGCCTGCCTCGCTCGAACAGTCGAGGGGCAATCGCGTGCTGGATGTGGGTTGGGGCGTCGGAGGGTTGGTATATGAAATGGCATGGAGATACCCATCGCTGCATATTACCGGAATAGAAACGAATGCATCTGTTCTTCAAAAGAGTAAAATCCTGGTAAGAGGGTTGGACAATGTGAGCATTTTTGCTAATGATATACACTCTTTTGATGACAAGGTTTTTCCCCCTGCATGGTTTGATTTGATCTACCTGCGCTTTCTGGCGGGTGATGTCATGGTACGGGAGTTTGCCCCGCTGATGCAGTCGCTGGGACGTATATGCAGACCTGGTGGTTTGTTTATTTGGACAGAGACGGAAATGCCCATTACCACGAGCCTCGCATGCCAGTATCTATGTAAGTTACTGCAAAGTGGGCTGCAGGCTTCTGGACGTGCATTTTCACCAGGTAACTCACTGGGCGTGACGATGAGTATGGGTCGCTGGCTGGATGATGCAGGTTGCCGCATCACGCAAAACCTGGCTTATGCAATTGATATCTCGGCAGGGTCGAAAGGGAATGATGCATTTATACGCCAATGGAGATTTTCTGGTGAGCAAATACATACGTTTTTATTGAAAATGGGAGTAACGACTGAGGCAGAGTTTGAGGAAATCTTTTCGGAGATGCAACGGGAGATAACGGAGGAGAATTTCTGTGGCCTGTTATATTTGAGGATGTTGGTGGGGGTAAGGTTATAAGTCAGATTGAGGGTCGAGGTCGCAATAAGACTTTTCTCACAATTTGCATGGCCAGGGGACGATACACATCTTCATAGTTGCCAAGGAAACGCGCGACCCTACCCCCCCAGCCACTTTTAAAGCGATAGACGCCAGCCAGAGCCTCGCGCTGATCATCCGTTTCAGGAATACCCCAGAAATCATAAGTCGTCGCACCCTCGCGTTTAGCCCATTGGATAGCTTCCCATTGCAAGAGATAGTTGGGCATGAGCTGACGATGTTCATTGCTTGATGCGCCATAGAGGTAGATAGCCTGATTTGCCATCAGCCCAACAAAGATGCCTGCCAAAAGCTGTCCATTGTAGTCTGCCAGGAACAATCGTGCCTGGTTGCGCGGTGAGAAGATCTGCCATGCACGCAGATAATATTCAAGGGTGTGGATACCAAAGTTATCACGCGCGCTGGTTGTTTGCAATAAACAATACCAATTCCGCACATCATCAATGGTCTGAGCCGTATACACGCGCACGCCTCTGCGTCCAGCGAGGCGGATGTTATAGCGCCATTTCTCCTTCATGTGTGCTAGCAAGGTATCCTCACCTGGCACGAGATCAAGTAGAATCGTTCGTAAAGGCTGGATAGCCTGAACGGGCTGAAAGCGCGTGGCATCCATATACTGAGCGATCTTGTCACTCTCTTGTCTGTCGACCTCGTATGCTAACTCTACCTGGAGAGCGAGTGCACCTTGTTGGCGTAAATACAGGTGCAACTGGGAAAAAAATGCATGGACAATGCTTGCCCCAACTTGCTGAGAGCAGTTCATTACCGGTCCTTTGGGAATGTAGGCAAGATAACCAAACTGTAGAGGAAAATGAGCAATGGAACGACGCAGAACTTGAGCGGCTACTACTATCCCCTGATGTTCTGTATCCCAGAGTGCGAGTCGAAGTGGATGCCAGCCTACACTTGCTTTCAGTTCTCCCCAGCCCCAACTTTGCAGAAGGTGTCCTGAGGGGCTTTCTGAGACAAACGCATCCCATTGATTCTGTTGCTCAACGAGGACTGAATGTAGCTCATAACGATGCGACATGAGAGTGACTCCTATGATACAATACTTACTGGTTTTAACGTAGGAGCCATCTCTCAGTGACAAACAGGAGGCTATTCGTGAAAATTGTGGTGCTTGGATGTGGCCGTGTTGGCTCAACACTGGCAACCATGCTGGACCGTGCAGGACATTCGGTATCGGTTATTGACCAGAGCAGTGAGGCGTTCCAGCGCCTGAATCCTGATTTTGGTGGTGAAACTTTCGTAGGAAATGGAGTTGACGAAGATGTACTGATACGAGCTGGCATCAAAGATGCCGATGCGTTTGTAGCCGTCACCAATGGTGATAACCGCAATATTATGGCGAGTCAAATCGCAAAAGAAATCTTCAAAGTAAAAAAGGTCATGTGTCGTATTTATGATCCTATCCGCGAGCAAACGTACCACGAACTGGGTCTGGAGACAGTCTCTCCTACTATAATTGGAGCGCAAATGTTCTTTGACGCTCTTCTTAAGGGGAAGTAGTACACCAAAAGACGTAGGATCGAGTAATCTCAGGCTCAAGGATATACATCTGCGGAAGGGAAGCCATTGAGGGCTGGAAAACCTTGAAGAAAGAGGGGGAACAATATGTATATTATTATTGGAGGTGGTGGTGACATTGGCTACTACCTCACTAAGAGCTTATTAAGCCAGGGGCATGAAGTTCTCCTGCTCGAGAAAGGTTCTGCACGTTACCAGACTCTCAGCGAGGAGTTGGGACCAGCGGTCGTGCGGGGTGATGCGTGTGAGGCGAGAACTATGGAAGAAGTAGGGGCAAGTCGTGCCGACGTCGTTATCGCAGTGACAGGCGATGACGAAGATAATCTGGTGATTTGCCAGATGGCGAAAAAGCGTTACAAGGTAGGGCGCACTATCGCCCGCTTGAACAACCCCAAGCACACCGAAATCTTTCAGAAGCTGGGGATTGATTTAACCGTTAGCCCCACCAGATCAATTCTTGCACTGATCGAGGCAGATTTGCCAGGCTCGCGTTTTGTCGCGCTGATGACGCTGAAGAATGCAGGGTTGGAGATCATTGAGATGCGCATTCCGGCGGAATCGCCGGTTGTGGGCAAGCTGCTACGGGATATCAATTTACCGCGTAACAGCAACCTGGCCTTAGTCATTCGAGATAAACAGTATATTACTCCCACTGCTGACACTCAGATTCAGTCGGGTGATGACGTGTTTGCGCTGGTCAATCGCGAGGGTGAAGAAGAATTGCGTAGAGCGTTCGGGACGATGGACTAGTAACTAGTCCTCGTCTCCATACTCGGAAAGGTGTCCTGAGGAAGGGCTTGTTTTCTGCTCTTGCTGTGGATATGGACGCAAGGGATCATTATGTTCAATCTTGCCAGATGCCGGGAGACCATTATCCTGGTAGTTTGATATACCAGTAGTGGGGGGCGAAGTCCCTTGAGACCGTCCTGCACCTATTTTCTCCTTACCTGAATTGTTATCCATAAGGCCCTCTCCGCGAATCCTAAGATGGCTTTGATGCGGAGAGCGTCGAAGCCAGGAGGAACGTCTGCTAGCAAGCATCTGGTCTGCACTTTCACCTCGCAAGGATCTATAGAGGCTTGCAATCACAACCCAAATGGCAGCAACGATGGGTGTTGCTAATAAAGCACCAAAGGGGCCAAACAGTTGCGCACCAATAATTAATGCAAGAATAGAAGCGACTGGGTGCAGGCCAACCGCGTGTCCGACAATACGAGGTCCCAGGATATTGCTTTCAACCATTTGAATGATGACGAAGTATATGAAGATCGCGTAAGTGCGAGGAACAGGATCCGGCAAGAGTAGAGAGATCAGGATTGCTGGAATGGAAGCAAGGGCAGGTCCTACCATAGGGATTGTCTCAAAAAGAAAGGCCAGTACACCAATGATCAACGCAAAGTTGCTCAATCCCAGGAAGTAACATCCTACTCCAGCCAGGATACCAATAATGGCAGCCAGGGTCAGTTGTCCACGAATATAGTTACCAACCACGCGGTTAAGCGCATCCTCAAACAAGAGTACATGGGGCATCGAGCGTTTTGGGGCGATACTGATCAGGGCATTACGTATACGCTTACCATCGAGTGCGAGGTAGAAACTCAACACAACCACTAAGAGGATGTTAACTATCACATCCGTTACTATCAGCACAATAGATACGAGGTTGGTCGCAATTGATACTGCGAGGGCATTTGCTTGATCTTCAATAGTGCTGATGGCTTTGTTAATTGAGGTTTCTGGGATGCCTTGCTTTATCAACCAATTCTGGATTGTAGCATAGGTGGTTGGCAGATTTTGGACATATCCCGGTAAATGTGTGGAGAAGTAATTTACCTGCTCGATTAGCGAGAAAACGAGCGCGTAGCAAAGAGCACTCAACCCGGCTAAGACAAAAATGTAGACAATCAAGGCAGCCAGCAGGCGTGGCAGGTATTTATTCAGGACGTTCACTAGCGGGGTAACCAAAAACGCTACTGCCATAGCAAGCAAGAGCAACACGATGGCATGTACGACTATGCCCATGACTGTAAAGGCCGCCCACAATAGTATGCCAATACAAATGACACTGATGAGGATATCGCGCACTCGCTGCCAGTTCACTTGTTCCATCCGGTTTTGCCTCATGTTTATCACGTTATACTGTCTCTCTAGCTATTGTGGCAGGTAACGACCAAAATCGCAAGCCGTAACATTATGTTCTTCCAGTGACCTTCTGTAACGAAGAAACGTATCAAATAGCAGAAATGGTTGTGATACAGTGAAACTTTTCGCGGCGTTTTTACGTCATTTTGTTAGAGGAACCTGTTATTGCTCAAACCTGCTGGGGGAAGCATAGATGAGACCAGTTTCCTGATGATAACGAGGGTTAGAGTTAATAACCTCTTTTCACTTCGTTGTAGTATAATGATGACCTTTCATCGATTATTCATTTTTCTAACATTTAACTACCTTCTTCCAACGCCTCCGGGTTAACTTGTGGCGAAGGGGGAATAAAATAGCTATTGTAACTCTTCAGGTCTGCTCGCCGCCTGCGGGTTTTGCGTGGGTGCGAGCGATGCCGCCGCAGGCGGCTCACCC